>ENA-OSEO01000901-OSEO01000901.1-sediment-metagenome-genome-assembly--contig:-NODE-901-length-64062-cov-16.468485_pt1 | contig 64062 bp, 61 predicted proteins | sample MGYA00237883_ERZ534232 | MGnify/ENA metagenome assembly ERZ534232
TATGCCAGTTAATATTGTTTTATTTTAAAAGCTTAGCAAGAAACTGTCGCGCCCCCCGCGGGCGCGTGGATTGAAACTCGAGGACGGCGATACCGTCCAGACCATAAAGTGGTCGCGCCCCCCGCGGGCGCGTGGATTGAAACCAATCGGTAGAGCTGGATAGCAATCCTCTGTATTGGTCGCGCCCCCCGCGGGCGCGTGGATTGAAACTGCGAGGCCGTCGGGTCAAGCGAACCTTTCAAGCGTCGCGCCCCCCGCGGGCGCGTGGATTGAAACATCCTTCCCGGTCCGGAGGCACTGCGGGCCGAGAGTCGCGCCCCCCGCGGGCGCGTGGATTGAAACATCACACGGCGAAGCTCCACCAGGCGGGGGGCCATCGTCGCGCCCCCCGCGGGCGCGTGGATTGAAACATCCCTAAACCCTATCCGATCCCTAATCTTTCCCAGTCGCGCCCCCCGCGGGCGCGTGGATTGAAACAGACGATTGATTCCGGGACGGTCGGGGGGATGTGTCGCGCCCCCCGCGGGCGCGTGGATTGAAACCCCCGGGAGTGGCCGCCCCCGGAAGAAGCCCCGAGTCGCGCCCCCCGCGGGCGCGTGGATTGAAACTCCACGACGAGAACGTGGGGCCTTGTGCGCCTAAAGTCGCGCCCCCCGCGGGCGCGTGGATTGAAACCTTGTCCATTGTACTCCTTTCACTTCACCAGTTTGGTCGCGCCCCCCGCGGGCGCGTGGATTGAAACGCCTTGTCGATGTTCTGGGCCGTCCAACTCTCGGGTCGCGCCCCCCGCGGGCGCGTGGATTGAAACATCTCGTTCCAGAGCCAATGGACCTTCTCCCAACGTCGCGCCCCCCGCGGGCGCGTGGATTGAAACCTGCCCTTGGCGTAGGCTTTCGCGATGGCTGTATGTCGCGCCCCCCGCGGGCGCGTGGATTGAAACGGATCCCGACCTTTAGCCTTACGTCATCCCCGATGTCGCGCCCCCCGCGGGCGCGTGGATTGAAACCCAGAAATGATGCAACCCAGGGAGATCGTGGTTGAGTCGCGCCCCCCGCGGGCGCGTGGATTGAAACCACCATTTCGGCGACAACAACGGAGCCATAGTAAGTCGCGCCCCCCGCGGGCGCGTGGATTGAAACCGGCGGTCCTCGTCGGTGGACAGTCCAGAGAGATGTCGCGCCCCCCGCGGGCGCGTGGATTGAAACATGGTCAAAACTCCCACGGCAGGCGGTACGTCCCCAGTCGCGCCCCCCGCGGGCGCGTGGATTGAAACTTGGGTTCCACCCGGATCATCTTGAACTGCGTCTTGGTCGCGCCCCCCGCGGGCGCGTGGATTGAAACCGGCGAGGCTTTCTGGAAATCACGGTCGGAAAGAGTCGCGCCCCCCGCGGGCGCGTGGATTGAAACCGTGATCCGCTCCCGTTCATCCTCCGTTATCCGGGTCGCGCCCCCCGCGGGCGCGTGGATTGAAACCGTCAACTCGGAAGTGAATCAGAAGATGGCCTACGTCGCGCCCCCCGCGGGCGCGTGGATTGAAACGTCGCCATCACGCTGAAAAAGAAGGATTGGGTCTAGTCGCGCCCCCCGCGGGCGCGTGGATTGAAACCCTCGCTCAAGGTCGCAATTCGTGGCTACCTGGGGTCGCGCCCCCCGCGGGCGCGTGGATTGAAACCAAAGTTTGGAAAAACTCATGAAAGAGAATGCAGGTCGCGCCCCCCGCGGGCGCGTGGATTGAAACAGGTATTGCGCGTACTCCATGCCAGCGTCGGTGTCGTCGCGCCCCCCGCGGGCGCGTGGATTGAAACATCATCATCCCTCCCGCCCGTACTCCCTCACGACAGTCGCGCCCCCCGCGGGCGCGTGGATTGAAACAAGGGTGATCCGGGAGGCCCAACGGGGCATAAACGTCGCGCCCCCCGCGGGCGCGTGGATTGAAACGATCCGATCCTTGATGTCATTGAGGCTTTCGGGTCGTCGCGCCCCCCGCGGGCGCGTGGATTGAAACAGATTCCCGGCAAGGGAAAATCGACATTCACCAAGTCGCGCCCCCCGCGGGCGCGTGGATTGAAACTTGAACTGACGGAAATCAATCCCGGAATCGGCTGTCGCGCCCCCCGCGGGCGCGTGGATTGAAACGGGTCCGACATGGCGACTACCCTGAAAGATATCGCGTCGCGCCCCCCGCGGGCGCGTGGATTGAAACCGATTCGTGGTCTTATGGCCCGGACGCATCGAGGGTCGCGCCCCCCGCGGGCGCGTGGATTGAAACCTGAAATACATTGCGGACGGCACAATTGACCTTGGTCGCGCCCCCCGCGGGCGCGTGGATTGAAACAGTCCTTCCTTGAGGCTGCGGAGTCTCAAAATTAGTCGCGCCCCCCGCGGGCGCGTGGATTGAAACGCGGAGATCAAGGTGGGACTTACGGGCTTGGCGTCGTCGCGCCCCCCGCGGGCGCGTGGATTGAAACCCGAGTATATCGGTCAGATTCGCCTCAACATGGGGGTCGCGCCCCCCGCGGGCGCGTGGATTGAAACGCGTTCTCCCGTGCGGCCTTCGTCTTGGCCTCCGATGTCGCGCCCCCCGCGGGCGCGTGGATTGAAACAACCATAGCGGCCCCTATGCCAATCGTTGTCAGGGTCGCGCCCCCCGCGGGCGCGTGGATTGAAACTCTCTTTGCACTTATATAGTGCATAGAGTATGCCATAGAAAGTCGCGCCCCCCGCGGGCGCGTGGATTGAAACACGACCAGGCCGTCGTTTTCGAGCACGACGTCGGTCGCGCCCCCCGCGGGCGCGTGGATTGAAACCCGAGAGACCGCACATTTCGACGATGGAAACGACGTCGCGCCCCCCGCGGGCGCGTGGATTGAAACTTTCAGGGGGATACGCCATCTTTCGGCGTACCAGGTCGCGCCCCCCGCGGGCGCGTGGATTGAAACAAGACCCTTGTCGCCGGTGAAACGGTCCGGGTGGAGGTCGCGCCCCCCGCGGGCGCGCGGATTGAAACGCACTTCGGCGTGATCTCGTCTCCATGGTGATCCTCATCATGAATGATTCCGGATAAAACAATGTTTCCCCTTGTCCGCAGCAAGAGAAAGGGGCGAATTGACATGATGCTTGGTAATTCTGCCGCAATAGCCGGGGGCAATGGGTCTGAGTATTAAATTCAATATAAGAATTTGCAACATAAGTGCAGTGAATGATAAACGCTCGGGTGATAGAGATGGATTGTTTATTGAAAGGGGGTCCTTATCCCCTGCTTTATGAAGGTACGGCATACTCATCGCCTTGCGAGGGGTAACGCAGAAAGGAGAGCATCGTGAGTGAAGATTATCGCAGCATGTGGAAGAGCCTGGGGCTTGACCTGGAGGCTCATGACGTCCTGCTGGGGGTATTGGGGAAAGCCTACCAGGACATATATCTGTCGCAGAAAAACCGTCCGGAGGGCATGGGCTATTTCGATTTTGTCATGAGCGAAGTCCACGGCCTACGCATCCGGGAACTCTTGGACGAGAAGAAATCCGGCCGCAAAATTATTGGTTCTTATTGCGTATTTGTGCCTGAAGAAATCGTTCTTGCAGCCAATGCCACCCTGGTGGGGCTGTGTTCAGGGGCCGATTTTGCCACGGAGGAAGTGGAAAAGCTCCTGCCCCGCAATACCTGCGCGCTCATAAAGTCGTCGTTCGGGTTCAAGCTCGGCAAGGTCTGTCCCTATCTTGAGTGTGCCGACATGATTGTCGGTGAAAATACCTGTGACGGCAAGAAAAAGGCATATGAATCCCTGGGCGGTCTGGTAAAAAACCTCTACGTGATGGATCTGCCCCAGGTCAAATCCAAAGAGGGGCGCGCTCTTCTGAAGGCGGAATACGACCGGTTCAGGGATGCCGTCGAAACGCTCACCGGTGTCTCCATCACTGCCGCATCGCTGAAGCGGGCGATACGGACGGTGAACGCCAAACGCGCCGCCGTCCATCGCCTGTCCGCTCTGCGCAGGGCCGACCCGGCCCCCCTATCCGGACTGGATGCCCTTCTGGTCAATCAGGTTTACTTTTACGACAATCCGGTCCGGTTTACCGAGTCGGTGAACAAAATCTGCGATGAACTGGAGCGCCGGGTCACGGAGAAAAAGGGCGCTTTCCCCGAAAAGACGCCCCGCATACTCCTGTCCGGATGTCCCCAGGCGGTGCCCAACTGGAAGATCCCCTTCATCGTGGAAACCTCCGGTGCGGTCATCGTGGGGGAGGAGTCCTGCGTGGGGGAAAGGGGTGCCCGGAACCTCACGAAGGACTCGGGCGAGACGGTGGAAGAAATGATGGAGGCCATCGCGGATCGTTATTTTCAGGTGGACTGCGCCATTTTCACGCCCAACCCGGAGCGTCTCAACCATATCCGGGAAATGGCCGCCGCCTATGGGGCCGATGGGGTGATCCACTACGGCCTTCAGTTCTGCCAGCCCTATCTCATGGAATCCATTCCGGTGGAAAAAGCCCTTGAGGAAAAGGGCATTCCCTGTCTTCGTATCGAAACCGACTACAGCTTGGAGGATGCGGGGCAGATAAAAACGAGGGTGGAAGCATTTATCGAACAAATCAAAGGCTGATGTCAGTCTGATATAATGGACGAATTCCGACGATTGACAGTAAGGATGCATCGGATATGGTCTTCACCGCCGGCGTCCCCGCGGGACGTCCCGGCGCGGAAAAGCCGATGGTGCAGGCGGCACGGGTATCCATGGAGGCTATCCGGGATTTCATGATCGGAATTCAGGGGCAATGGTGCTGGGCACCCCGCGGACTTCAAATCCGTTGGCCTCGTCTAATAAACGGGGAGGAGGTTCGATTCCCCTTGCCCCTTCCATTTTGTGTGACTCCTTTTCCATTCTTTTTTTTTCTCATTCATAGCACAGGGAATCACGAAACGCATGGCCATGGGAAGATACATCACCGTGGGTATTGCCGGGCACGTTGATCACGGCAAGACGACACTGGTCCGGCATCTGACGGGCGTTGACACGGACCGGATGAAAGAGGAAAAAGACCGCGGTCTTTCCATCGAATCGGGTGTCGCGCCTCTCGTTCTGCCGTCGGGCACCCGGATCGGGCTTGTCGACGTGCCCGGTCATACCGATTTCATGAAAAATACCATCCGGGGGCTGAGCGCCGTGGATGCGGCCGTCCTGATTGTTGCCGCGGATGACGGCGTCATGCCTCAGACCCGGGAGCACTTGCGGCTCCTCCGGTATCTGGGGGTCGGGTCCGGTTTTGTCGTTCTCGGGAAGATCGATCTGGTGGATCCGGAAACCGCCGGGCTCGCCACCCTGGAAATCCAGGAAGCTCTTGAGAACACCTTCCTGGAAGGGACACCGATCATACCGTTTTCCGGTCTTGATGGCCGGGGCCGGGATGAGATCATCGCCGCCCTGGATAATCTCGCGGAGGGGATCGAACCGGACAAGGGGACCGATCGGCCTTTCAGGCTTTTCGTCGACCGGATCCGGATGTTCAGGGGATTCGGAACCGTCGCGAGCGGGACCGTTCTCTCCGGATCGGTCCGGAAGGGGGACCGGGTCGAACTCTTTCCCTCGGGGGATCTTCTTCGGGTCCGCTCCCTGGAGACCCATCATGACGCCGTTTCGGGGGCGGATGCGGGTATGCGGGTCGGTCTGAGCCTTCAGGGCGGGTTCTCAAAAAGGATCGCCCGGGGAATGGTCCTGGCCGAACCGGGGTCGCTTTCCGCTTCGCCCTTGCTGAATGTGGAACTTCACGTATCCCCCGAAGCGCCGCAGGCCCTGAAAACGGGGCTTCGGGTCAGGGTGTGTCTGGGTACGGCCCTGACAGGCGCCCTTCTGGTGATCATCGACGGCGAGGCGATCCCGCCTGGGGAGATGGGCCTCGCCCAGCTTCGGCTGGGCGATCCCCTGGGGGCCCTGCCCCGGGACCGGTATGTGGTCATGCCGATGAACAGCCCCCGGATATGGGGCGGCGGAAAGGTGCTGGAAATCACGGGAGTGAAATTCCGCCGGGCCCGAAGCGCCCGGATGGTCCCGATTCTGAAAGCCCTTCAGTCGGGAGAACCCGGCAGGGTCGTTTCATCCTGGACCGCGGTCAATCCGGGGAAGGTCCTTTCTTCCGGCGACCTTGCCCGGCTGATGGGTGTCTCCCCGGGTGTCATCGAAAAAGAACTGGAACAACAGGTTGCGGAAGGCCGTCTGATCCGGCTTTCGGAGAAAATCTACGGAAGCGCCGATTTTGCTGCGGAAGTGAAGGCGGCTGTTCCCGGGATTGTGGAAAAAGCCTTGGGGGAAGGCATTGCGAAGGAAGGTGGAACGTCGCCGTTCATCGCCTCGATGCTGAAAAACCCGGTGGACCCTCTTCTCCTGGAGTTCCTTCTGGGGGAACTGGTCCTGGAAGGAAGGCTGGCGGCCGGAAACAGGGGATTCACGACCCCGGCCTTTCTTCAGAAGCAGGCCGTGCTCCGGGAGGACGAAGGACGGAAAATCCTCGTGTTTCTGGATGAGAGCGGCGTCGTTCCCCTGACCCTTCACCGGATTACCGAGCGGTTCCGCGATTTCTGGAACCGGGCGGAAATCCAGACGCTCCTCGATTTTCTCGTCGCACGGGGGGAAGCCATCCTCCTGGAAAACGAGAGATACCTTTCCCGCCAGGCTCTGGATCAGATCAAGGTCCGGGTCCGGAGGCACATCGAGGGGCACGGCTCCATGACGCTCCGGGACTGCGGCGACGTCCTCGGATACGGCCGCGATATCGGCGTGGCCGTTCTCGAGTATCTCGATTCGGTGAACTTCACGTTCCGGGAAGGGAATGAAAGGTTCCTGAAATTCTGATCCATGACGCTTCGTCTTTATAATTCCCTGACGGGAAAACAGGAGAGGTTCACTCCCCTTAAGCCGGGATCGGCGGGCATGTATGTTTGCGGTCCCACCGTCTACGACGACGCCCATATCGGCCACGGGCGGTCCGCCGTTTTCTTCGATGTGCTCGCGCGATACCTGAGGTTCAGGGGCTATGAGGTCACTTACGTTAGGAATTTCACAGACATCGACGATAAAATCATCGACCGGGCGGAACGGTTCGGATTGGAAGCGGCGGACCTGGCGAAAAAATACATCGACGCCTATGGGCGTGACATGACCGGCCTCCATGTCCTTAAACCGGACTTCGAACCCCGCGTGACGGATCATGTGGACGCCATTCTCGCCATGGTCGACCGGCTCGTCCGGTCCGGACAGGCCTATGTCCGGGATGGCGATGTCCTGTATCGGGTTTCAGCCCGGGATGATTACGGACTGCTGTCCGGAGGTCACCCTGTCGGGGACACGGGATCGGGTTCACGGATCGCTCCCGACCCGTTCAAGGAAGACCGGAGGGATTTTGTACTCTGGAAAAAAACGGACGGCAGGAGGCCCTTCTGGGAGAGTCCCTGGGGAAGGGGAAGACCGGGATGGCATATCGAGTGCGTCGCCATGAGCCATGCCCTGTTGGGCCCGGGATTCGACATCCATGGAGGGGGCCGGGATCTTCTTTTCCCCCATCATGAAAACGAGCGTTCCATCGCCATGAGCCTGACAGGAATCTGTCCGGCACGGTTCTGGCTTCACCATGAGATGGTGACCTTCGGCGGAAGCAAGATTTCAAAATCTTCCGCACCGACGCTTCCAACCCGCCTCAGAGACCTCTCGATCCAATACGATCCGGAAGCAATCCGGCTGTTCCTCCTTTCCACCCATTACCGGCGGCCCCTGGCCTTCGACCGGAGGGGTCTTGCCGCGGCAGCCTCGGCATTGGAACGGCTCTATCGTTTTCTCCGGAGGATGGAACCGTTCATCCGGGAAATCGACGAAGAGGAAAGGGACGGATCGGATCCCCTGTTCATCCGGTTCTGCCTGGCCATGGATGACGATCTGAACATTCCCGCGGCCGTCGCCCTCCTCTTCTCATCGGTCCGTCAGCTCAACAAAAGCCTGGGGTCCGCCGGCCGGCCGACCGGGATGGGCGCTGCCGAGAGACGACATGGGGCGAACCTGTTAAAAATGGCGAGAGACCTTCTCGGTATCCTGAACCGCAGACCGGACGACTATTTCTCGGGGAGTGGACGGTCGTTAATATTCCATTGACAAACAATGCCACATATCTCATATTCCCAACGTCAAGAATAATATCGATATAATTTCGCCAAGAAGTCGAATCTCGCAAACGGCGTCCGTTGCCGGTACCGGAAGTTGAAGAGGACGCCGTTCATGGCGTCTGTCCATTCAACGGGAGGATATATCCTATGACGAACCTTCTCCCATCGATGCTGAGGCGTTCTCCTCTCTTCATCGTCCCCGTCATCTTGCTTGGCCTGCTGTCAGGATGCTGCAGCTCCGTTTCCGCAAGCGGCTTCCGGCATTCATACGGCTGAATTCATTGTCCTGAATATTTTGTGTTTTTATCTTGATCAAAATTGTATAATTAACCTCTTTGCGGCACAGCGCATCCTGCGATCACTGTTGAATTGAGTCTCAGGGCCATTAAGCCTTAAATCTTCCGGTCAGACTGAGATGCCTTGTCAGACGGAAGCATTTGTGAATTTCACGTTTGAAAGACCCTTTCAGGTTCATTGGGCGGGTCTGTTTCCTGAACGATCGGAGATTCCCTACCCATGAACGAAAAAGCCACCCGGGAAGATTTGGAAAAAAGAATCACAAGGCTCGAAGCAGAGGCAAGCACGGGCAGGCTGACTGAGGAAGCTCTGAGAGAAAGCGAGGGCGTCCTGAGATGCATGCTCGAGGCCATGCCCGTAGGGGTGGCGTTCCTGAAGAACCGGGTATTCAAAAAAGTGAACACGGCGCTCTGCACGATAACGGGATACGCCGAGGAAGAGATCTTGGAGATGCCGACACGCTTCCTCTACGCGAATGATGAGGAATTTCAACTCGCCGGCAGGGAGTTGTACGAGCGGATGGAGAGGGATGGCTTGGGTGTGAAGGATGCGGTCCTCCGGCGCAAAGACGGTGAACTCATAGATGTGGTTCTCAGCCTGAGCCCTTTCGACCCTGAAGACCCGTCCGCGGGGGTATGCGCCACAATACAGGAGATCACCGACCGCAAGCGGGTGGAGAAGGCGCTGAGGGAAAGCGAAAAGAAATATCGCTTATTGGCTGAAGGGACAACGGATATCATCTGGACGCTGGACCTGAATCTGAATACCACCTACGTGAGCCCCTCCATCCTGAAAGTTCTCGGATTCGCTCCCGAAGAGAGAATGCTCATGGAAGTGAATGAAATGATGACACCGGAATCCTATGCGCGAGCGATGGATATCCTGATCCGGGAACTGGACATGGAGCGAGAGGGAAAAGTCGATCCCGACCGGTCGATGACGGTGGAAATCGAATATTACCACAAAAAGGGTCACACCGTGTGGACTGAAAATATGTTGCACGGGATTCGGGATCAGGACGGCAACCTGATCGGCGTTCACGGCGTATCGCGTGACATCACCGAGCGAAAGCGGATCGAGGCGGCACTCAGGGAAAGCGAGGAAAGATACCGCGAGCTCAGTATTGTTGACGGCCTCACCCAGCTTTACAATTCCAGGCATTTCTACAATCAGCTCCGGATGGAACTCAATCGGGCGGACCGCTATAAACAGCCGTTGACCCTTCTCCTTCTCGATCTCGACAATTTTAAAGCCTTCAACGACACTTACGGTCATCTCCAGGGGGACCATATCCTGTCACGATTCGGCGAGGTGGTCAGAAGACAGTTGCGCCAGGCGGACTCCGCCTATCGTTATGGTGGTGAAGAATTTACGATTCTCCTGCCCATGACGACAAGTGCCAACGGTACCGTTGCCGCGGAAAGAATCAGATCTGAATTCAGGAAAGAGAATTTTTCGCCGGTGCCGGGGAAAGGCGTCCATATGACGGTAAGCATCGGGGTTGCGCAATATGAGCCGGGTGAAGACACGAAGGCTCTTGTGGACCGGGCGGACCGGCTCATGTACCTGGCGAAGAAGACCGGCAAAGACAGGGTTTGCTCCGATATTTGATATCGGAAGAACGCCTTGACGGGATGAATTGAAAAAGGGAGGGAAATCCCGGCGTGATCTCTCTCCCCTGGACAATGTGTTGTCCTGCGGCGTTTATCACCGTCCGGAAACGGACCGACGGCCCGTTCTCAGACGCCTCAGGTTCCGCCGTAACCGATCTTCACCTTGCCGTCTTCGACGATGACCGGTACACTCCTCGATCCGCCGGAGTGTTTGAGCATCTCTCCGAGAGACGCGGCGTCTTTCTTCACATCTATATAAACGGCCTTGTTTCCGTAAGCCTTCCTGGCTTCGCTGGTATACCCTCAGCCGTCTTTTCCATAAATGATGATCCTTTTTTCGTCCATGTCACCCTCCAAGACTTCATTTTCTGAATACTTTATCCTCAACTATTCTTTACGTCAAAGTTTTTCGGGAAAATTTCGGAAGGACTTACTAAAGTCTGCCGCCGTTTTTCCGATAGATCTTTCAGGAACAGGGATGTCCCGGCCAGGGGGCGAAAGGTCCGGTTCCACTCTCAAGCACCCTGGACAAGCCTGAAAGGATGAGGGCCCATGATCGTTTCCCGGTCGGAAATGGCCTTTGCCGTCTGTCATCAGTCGGTGGAAAAGGATGAACGGAGGACTTCCATCCGGATGTGGGCCGATGCCGGGGGGGCCGGCTCTGAAAACGCCCGCCCCGCCGGAAAATCGGCGCCGTCTTCCGAAGAAGACCGGGTGACCCTTTCGAACGGTTGCACGACGGGGCAATCCTGTCCCCTGCCGCCGAAGCTGGAAATCATCCGGCTCATCGTCGAGCGGATGACCGGCAGGACCGTGAACATTCTCCAACCGGACGAGGGTGCCGGGGAAGCATCCGGCGAGGTGCCGGAGGAAGCGTCCGGGCAGGAGGAGGCGAATGCGCCCCTGGGCTGGGGGATGGAGATAGAGACCTTCGAGTCCCGCTATGAGGCGGAGGAAACGGCCTTTGCCGCCTCCGGAACCATCCGCACCGCCGGCGGCCGGGAAATACGCTTTGCTCTGAAGCTGGAGATGAGCCGCATCTGGTATGAAGAGTCTTCCACGACCATCCGGCTGGGGGATGCGGCCCGCGTGGATCCCCTGGTCATCAATTTCAACGGCGGGGCGGCGGACCTGTCCGATGTCCGGTTTTCCTTCGACCTCGACAGCGACGGCACGGAGGAATCCATGGCCGCCCTCGGGTCCGGCAGCGGCTATCTCGTCCTCGACCGGAACGGTGACGGGAGCGCCACGGACGGCGGGGAGCTGTTCGGCCCGGCGACCGGCCGGGGTTTTCAGGAGCTTTCTGCCTGTGACGAAGACGGGAACGGCTGGATCGATGAAAACGACGATGCCTACCGAAATCTGAGAATCTGGATCGGGGCGGGCCGGGAAGGCGCCGGTCTCACGTCCCTCGCCGATGCCGGGGTGGAGGCGATCTCCCTGGAAAACCTTGAAACGCCCTTCGATCTTCGGGACCGGTCGAACGGGCTTCTCGGGTCCGTCCGTTCCACGGGGGTCTACGTCGGAAATGACGGTGCCGTCGGCACGCTCCAGCAGATCGATCTTGCGGTATGAAGGGCGGTCGGACCATCTCTCGCGGGGCCCCTTCCTCAACCATCTTTCTGCTAACGAGTCTGCACCACCCGGCTGCCGGGAAACCGCTTGGCGACACTTTTCGGTATGACGGTTTTCGCAGTTGGCACGTTTTCAGGGGAGATGCGGGACATCGAAACGGCAACCACGGCTATTGAGGCCAGTCTGACAGGACATCTCGCGTTACGCTTTCCTGGACCGCCTGCTGCACCACAGCGTGGTCGTCAACATCCGGGGCAACAGCTACAGACCCCGTGGAAGAGACGGAAAGGAAGGTGTGGAAATGGGCCAGGCCTGGCAGATCAGGCGGCTCACTTTAAAAAGACCGTTGACACTGACCGGCGATCATGAACACCGGGGACCTGTTGACCCATCGAAATCAGTGACGTATCGAAGCAGGCACTTTCTTGCTCAAGGATCTCCTTGCCGTTTGCCCGTTGCCTTTCGGGGATTATTTTGCCGTCGCGCCTCTACTGAAAGATAAACCCTTAGGATTCGCCGACTTGATATATCGATAAAAGTCGCTGTCCGTGGTGAGGATCGCTACGGAATTCTTATTTGAGCCCTCTCCATAGACCTCCAGGGTCCTCAGGAATGAATAGAACTCGGGATTCCGGCTATACGACTTGGCATAGATGCGCGTTGCCTCCGCGTCCGCCTTGCCGCGGATTTCCTGCACTTGACGGTAGGCAGTGGAACGGATGCGGCGCAGTTCTTTTTCCATTGTTCCCAGAATTTCCGCACTTTGCCCTTCTCCCTCCGACCGGAACTGTGCCGCGATGCGTTTCCTTTCGGATATCATCCGTGAATAAACCTTTTCCCGGACGCTCTCCACATAATCAAGACGTTTGATGCGCACATCCACCAGCTCGATCCCGTACTGAGGGATGATCCTTCTGGCCTCGGTGAGAATGGTGCGGGTAATCTCCTCACGCCCGCGGCTGATTTCTTTCTTGAGCTCCTTTTCCCGTTCCGCAGGAACTTCCAGCAGGATTTCTTCCCCGGGTACTTTCCATGACGAACTGCGGACAAGCTCGACCAATTCACTGCTTGACACCTGGTCGCGGACCACGGAATCGATGATATCGTTCAACCGGGATTGGGCCCCCTCTTCCGTGGCTACGTTTTCCAGAAATTTTCTCGCGTCGGCTATACGCCAGCGTGCCGTGGTGTCCACCCAGATAAACTCCCGACCTTTGGTTGGAATCTGATTAGGGTCACCATCCCAGACGAGAAGGCGTTTCTCGAAACGCCTGACATCTTGAATAAAAGGGATCTTGATATGCAGACCCGCCTCGGTCACTGTTTCCCCCACAGGCCGGCCGAACTGAACGACAACCGCTTGATATCCCTCTTCCAGTATATAGAATGATGAATAAAGGCTCACGGCAATTGCCGATACCAGGATGACTATGGCTGTCAGCTTCGTATTTTTCACTACTTACCTCCTTCGGCAGGCGGTGAGGTTGCTCCGGGTTTCATGGGAAGCCAGGGTATCAGGGCTTTCTGGTCACTATCTACAATATAGAGATCTTTCAGTCCCGCCAGAAAGCCGCTCATGGATTCCAAGTACAGACGCCGCCGCGTGACCTCCGGGGCACCTTCATAGTCGGACAGGATAGCCAAAAAACGATTGGCCTCTCCTTGGGCCCGGTTGATTCGTTCCAGGGCATAACCTTCGGACTGGCTGATGCTCTGAGCTGCTTCACCGCCGGCTTTGGGGATTTCGCGGTTTGCCTGCTCCTGGGCCTGATTGATCGTCCGTTCCTTGTCCTGGCGCGCCTCGTTGACTTCGTTAAAGGCCGGTTTCACCGGATCGGGAGGTGTGACATCCTGGAGTTCAACGGTTACCAGACGCACACCGGTTTTATACTCGCTCAGGACTTTCTGAATCTCCTCTTTTGCCTCGCTGGATACCTCCACCCGAGCGACAGTGAGGACGTCGCTGCCGAGCCGGTTGCCCACCACCCGGCGCATGATTGCCTCGGTGATATCGCGGATCGTCTTCGGCGTGTTCCGCACATTAAACAGATAAAGGATCGGATCTTCGATCCGGTACTGAATGATCCACTGGACATCGATCACATTGAGGTCTCCCGTCAACATGAGGGACTCGCTTTTAAAGGCCTGGCTGTTGGCCGCATACTGCGTCCTCTGGCCCGAAACGGCTGTCAGCGTCCGGAAGCCGAATTCCTCTTTGAGAACCCTGGCCGTGGGAAGTGTCTGGACCGTTTCGATCCCGAAAGGCACTTTAAAGTGCAGACCCGGCCCGGCCGTTCGGATGACCTTGCCGAATCGCTGCACGATGCCCGTTTCTTCCGGCTGGATCGTAAACCATGCCGTCCAGAGAGAAATCACTATCAGCGTGACGGCGAGCAAAAGAATCGGAGAACCCTTAAAATTAAAAGACTGCCATCGTCGCTGAATCTTTTCAATGATCACTTCTAAAGACGGCAGCTGGAACTGAGGATCAAATCCTCCTCCCGGCGTCATAGATTGCCTCCTTTCAATTCAAAAAAACTTACATCTGTTTCCATTCCGGAAATAATTACACTTCGCGACAGTGTAGCATACTGTATCTAAAAAAATATCGTTTTTTCGTTCGGAGTCAGGATGGCTTGTTCAAGACAATCGGCCTCCTTGATGAATGTCCGTACCCTGAGAATAAAAAAGTGGCGCAATTTTATAAAATTGCGCCACTCTCACCTGCATGGTGCCGAAGCCGGGATTTGAACCCGGACAGGCGTACACCCACTAGACCCTGAACCTAGCGCGTCTACCAATTCCGCCACTTCGGCAGCTTGTAATACTCGCTGAATCTACACTTATCGGCCTTCCGTTGTCAAGGAAAAATCCACTTGAAAAAGGGGCCATAAGTGTTATGGTACAATACCTTCGAAGGAGGTATGGCGCCTTATGAGGCTTCTCAGTCTTGAATATGTCCCTTCCGATTTCCGGGGGTCCGTGGTGACCATCGGGAACTTTGACGGCATTCACCTCGGCCACCGGGACCTTTTCCGAAAGGTCATCGGGGAGGCCCGGGAAAAAGACGGAAAATCCGTCGTCATCACCTTCGATCCCCACCCCCAGAAGGTCCTCCGCCCGGAAAACCGGCCTTTTTTCCTCCTGACGCCCCTGGATGAGAAGGTGCGCCTCCTGGAGGACGAGGGCATCGACGGGATGCTTCTCATCCCCTTCTCCCTCGAGTTCGCCCGGACCCGGGCCGGGGAATTCGTCGAGCGGATTCTCTGGGACAAGCTCCGGCTCCGGAAGCTTTTCGTGGGATACGACTATGCCTTCGGGAAGAACAAGGAAGGCAATGCCCGGTATCTGAAGGAATGCGGGAAACGGTTCGGGTTCGAAGTGGAGGAGATCGGGGCCGTGGAGATCGACGGGATCATCGTGAGCAGCACGAAGATCCGGCTGGCCATCCTCGACGGCGAGGTGAAGCTTGCGGGGAAGCTTTTAGGGCGGCCCTATAACATCTATGGAAACGTGGTGAAGGGGTACCGGCGGGGAACGGACATCGGCGTTCCCACGGCCAACATCCAGTCGGAAAAAGTCATTCCCGCCCCCGGGGTGTATGTCATCATGGCCCGGGTGGAGGGGCGGGACCACCAGGGGGTTCTCAACATCGGCTACAATCCCACATTCGGCATCAACGAACTTTCCATCGAGGTTCATCTCCTGGATTTCAAGGGGGATATTTACGACAGGACGGTGGAGCTTTTCTTCATCGACCGGCTCCGGGACGAGAGGAAATTCGAATCGCCGGCGAAGTTGAAGGAACAGATCGGCCGGGATATCGAGAAGGCCCGGTCGATCCTGAAAGACTATCTTGCTTCCCTTGCCGTTCGGGCGGTTTCCTGACGTTCCCGCCATGAAGATCCGGCAGATTCATCCCTGGAACGTCGATTTCCGGGAGGCGGTCCGTATCCAGGAGGGCCTTCGCCGGGATCTCATTGTCCGGGACGATGGATGCCCGGAAAACATCGAGACCATCGCCGGCGCCGATATTTCCTATGCGAGGGGAAACCCTCTTTTTTACGCCGCCGTGGTCGTTTTCAAATATCCCTCCCTGGAGGTGCTGGAAGTGGCCGCCCATTCCGAGACGGTGACCTTTCCTTATATCCCGGGCCTTCTCAGCTTCCGGGAGGGGCCGGCCCTCCTCGGGGCCTTCGGGAAGATTTCAGCCGTTCCCGACGTCGTTCTGTTCGACGGCCAGGGCATCGCCCACCCGAGGGGACTGGGTCTGGCGTCCCACATGGGTCTTCTCCTGGGGCTTCCTTCCATCGGTTGCGGCAAGACCCGGCTCGTCGGTGAATACGGGGAACCGGGAGAGGAGAAGGGGGCGGCATCCCCCCTGTTTTATGAGGGGAGGACCGTCGGGGCGGCGGTCCGGACGAGGCGGGGGGTGAAGCCCGTCTTCGTGTCTCCCGGGCATGACATGGGGCTGGATCGGGCCGTGGAGATTGTTCTTGGCTGTTGCCGGTCCGTTCGGATTCCCGAACCGGTCCGCCGGGCCCACGGACTGGTCAATCGCTTCCGGCAGGGCCTCAGTTTCTGCTGAAATAAGCGTCGGCGAGAGAGCTTTCCGCCCGGCTTTTCGTGTGGTGGGAATTGATGAAGAAGGCCACGGCGATGATTTCCCGGGGGGCGCCGCCTTCGATGTCCGGGAAGACCCTCTTGAAATCCTCGACGATGTTTCTTTTTTCGGTGTGCCACTCCTTCAGGTGATCTTCCTTGTTCCGGAGAACGAGATAGCGGATATTGTGGGCCAGAAGCCTGGGGTTCTGGGCCACGGTGTCCCGGGGGGGTTCGTTGTCCCAGATATATCCGAGGACGGGGGTGTTGATTTTGGCGGGCCATCCCGTTTCCTTGAAGATAAGGTATACCTGGATGGCCTGATCATTGGTGCCGCGGCTCCGCACATCCCCGCCGTTGGGGAGCTGGTGGACCATCCATTTCCAATTGAGATAGGAATATTCTTCCGGATTTATCAGGAATTTCTTATGGATGCCGAATGACGACTCGGGATCGCTCTTCATGTGGAGGGTGTATCCCGGGTTTCCCTCCGTGAGCCGGAGATCCGCCTTTCCCTTGAAAGTTTCGAGCTGCCAGCCCAGGGGCGCCCCGTCCCGGAGTTCCTCCGACGGGAAGTCCGTAATGGGGAGAATGTCGTTTCCTGCGGAGAGGCTGCCCGCATGAAAGAGGATAAGAATGACGACAAAAAGGGAAACGGTTTCGGGAAGCCGGCATATTTTACGGTTCAACGCCCGGCTCCTCACCTCTGTGGCCGTAAGCCTTCATGATTTCCGAACGGGTGAGGATGGCGTCCACGCGGGGAACGAAGATCTCGATATTCGCTTTTCCCCCTTCCTCGCGATCGATGAGGGCGATGACCCGCTCGACCGTCAGGCCCGCCGCCCGGGCGCTCTCGATGGCGGCGATGGTGGAACCGCCCGTGGTGATCACGTCGTCCAGGACGGCCACCTTTTCACCGGGGTTCACGTTTCCCTCGATCTTTCCGCGGGTTCCGTGGTCTTTCGATTCTTTCCGGACGATGAAGGACTTGATGGGTTTCCCCGCCTGGAAGGAGATGACGGAAAGGGCGTTCGCCAGGGGATCGGCGCCGAGGGTCAGGCCCCCGGCGGCGGTAATATCCGAATCCTCCAGCATATGGAAGAGAATATGCCCGATGAGATTCATCCCTTCGGGGTCGAGGGTGGTGGGCTTGCAGTTGAAATAATAATGACTGGTCTTTCCCGAGGCGAGAATGAAGGGCGGGTCCTTCCGGTACTGGAAGCTCCGGTCGAGGATGATTTCCGCGAGCCTTTTTTTCAGATCATCTGTTTTCATGTATTCTCTACCCCCGGTGTCAATGTTTCGGCTCCGCCTCGTCCTTCTGATCGGGTTCCGCTTCGCGGAGGCGATTATACAGGTATTGAGGATCCAGGTAAAGGGCTTCTTCGTATTCCGCCACGGCCATGTCGTGCCATCCCTTCTTGTCGTAGTAAAGACCGAGGGTGAAATGCTTCTCCGGGTCGGCGGGATCGATTTCCACCGCCCTTTCCGTGTGATCGATGGCCCGGTTCAGATCGCCCCGGCTGTAATAGACCTTTCCCAGGTAAAAACGGGTTTCCGGGTTGAACGAATCGATCTTGATGGCCGTCGACAGAACCTCCAGGGCCCTGTCGTACGACTTTTGCGTTGTATATAGCTTCCCCAGGTTCACCAGGACGTTTTCGTCGTAAGGTCTGATTTTTTTGGCCCGGAGGAAAAGATCCGTCGCTTCCCGAACGTTCCCCTCCTTGACCAGATCCGAGGCCAGGGAGACGAGGGTATCGAAATCACCGGAGCGGAGAGAAAGAGACTTCCTGTAGGAAGCGACGGCTTCCTTCATGTCGCCCTTGAGATCGTGGATTCTCCCCTGGATGAAAAGCGATTCCGCCTGGTTTTTCGAAGACCGGATAAACTTTTCGTAATACGGGATGGCCTTTTCGGTTTTACCCATGGCCACGTGGACGTCGCCTAAACGGCAGAGGGCCTCCCCGTGGTCGGGATCGAGCATCAGGATCCTCTCGAAAGACGAAGCGGCCTCTTCATAAGCGCCCTTGATCCGGTAGGCCTCCCCGAGGCCGTAATGGTACTTGGTCACCTCGGGCTTCATGGCGACGGCCTTCTTGAAATAATCGACGGCCCGATCGAGTTTCTTTTTGGTGATGAAGCGCTTTCCCGTAAGATAACAGGTTTCCGCTGAAGGGTCCTGTCCGGAGCGGGCCGGTGAAGGCGCAAGGGACGGAAAGAGGCATGTTAAGAGCAGGAATACGATCAATTTTTTCATATCGCTACGGACTTCCGATCATGAACCGGACGGGGATTTCAACCCATGAGGTCCGGGGGGTTCCGTTTTCCCGGGCCGGTTCGAATTGCCACTCGCCCACGGCATCGATGGCCGCCTGGTCGAGAATGGGGAATCCGGAGGATTTCCGTATGCGGATCCGGTCCGCCGATCCTTCCGGGAGGACTTCCACCATGAGGAGAACCGTGCCTTCATAGCCCCGCCGCCGGGCCAGGGAAGGGTAGGACGGCGGCGGGTTGTGCCGGTATCGGGCCTCCTGCCGGCTCAGGCCGGATAATTCCGATGCTTCTGACGACGGAATTTCCTCCGGGGGGACCGCTTCCCGGGAAACCGCGGCGACGGCCTCCCGGAGGGGCGGCATTTCCCGCTCTTCATGCGGCACCGCCTCCGGGAGGTGCCGCGGCTCCATTGTCCCGACCTCCTTTCTTACAGGGTCCGTCTTCTTTTTGGCAACCTTTTTCGTCTCCTTCCGGGGAACGGGGGAAGCCTCGGGGACCGGGTCGACCGGCCGGGAAGTGGAGGGAGCTGCAAGGGGGGCCGCAAGCCGTTGCGGGGAGGGAGAAACGGGTGTCTGGAAAGATATCCGGAGGGGACGGCACTCCTTCAACGCGAGCCGGGACGGGGTAAACACCCCGGGAAAGAAGATGAACAGAGTCCCGTGCAGAAGGGCGGCGATCGCCGCCGCCAGGATCAGGTCGCTTCTCCCCTTTATTCCGTCCATTTTGTTTCCAGGGATACCCCGGTGACGCCGGCCTTCCGGATCTCGTCGATGACGGCGAGGACGCGCTCATAGGATACGGTTCTGTCTCCGGCCAGGAAGATCCTGGGCGGATTGTCCTGTTCCGACAGGCGGGACAGCCGGTCTCTCAGAACGGGAAGGGTGACCGCCTCACGGTCCAGGTAGAGGGCGCCGTCTTTCAGAATCGTCACCGTGACGAGGGTCTTTTTCTCCACGTCGGCCGCCTCCGAGGCGGGAAGCTCCACCGGAATGCCCCGGTAGACCGTCATGGACATGGTCATCATGATAAAGGCCACGAGGAGCAGGAAGATGACGTCCATGAGGGGGATCATCTCGATCCGGGCCTTTTTCGGGTATTTCGGGATTATCTTCACGGTTTTTTCCCGTTTCTGAGTTTTTCGAAGAGGATTTCCAGGGTGGTGCCGTATTTCTCTATCTCCAGGGACGCCTTTTCGACCCGGGACAGAAAATAGTTGTAGGGCAGAAGACTCAAGATGGCGATGAGAAGCCCGAAGGCGGTGGTGAGGAGGGCCTGGGCGATCCCGGCGGTGATCATCCGGGGCTGCTCGATGCCCACCGTGCCGAGCATGTTGAAGGAATAGATGATGCCCGTCACCGTTCCCAGGATACCGAGAAGAGGGGAGAGGGTGATCATGGTGTCCAGGATGGGGAGATACCGGCGCATCCGGGCGAGTTCCTCGTCGGCGCCCATCTGGAGGGCGTCCCGGAGGGAAAAGGCCTGGTGGACGATGCCGCAGACCATGACCCGGATGACGAAGTCCTTCGTGTCCCCGGTCAGGCTCCGGGCCTTTTCCAGCTCGCATTGTTCCACCAGGGTCATGAGTTCGTCCCGGAGTCCCCGGTCCCTCCGCCGCTCCTCCCGGATCCAGAAGAGGGTCCTCTCGATGATGACGGTCAGGGAGACGAGAGAGCACAGGAGAAGGGGGTACATGATCGGTCCGCCCTGAAGGAAATATTCGGTCATACCGGGTTCCTTTCTTATGAGAAATCTTGAGCCGCTTTTTTCGATAGACCCGCCGGAAGCCGGGCGGACCGCCACCCCGGCAAAAACCGGGATCGGCAATACCCTGGCGAAATTGTCACTCCTCGACTTCTTTCGGCGGCTTCTCGTTTTCCTGCCGGTGGATCAGGGAAAACATCTCCTCCAGACCGTCGACGATGCGATGGGAGGGCCTTGTGACGAGATCGGCGTTGAGGAGATGAATCCGGTTTGACCGTACGGCGGGGATCCCGGGCCATCGTTTCCAGAAATGCCAGGGCAGGGGTTCCTCATCCATGGCGATGACAAGGATCACCTCCGGCCTCAGGGAGACCACCTTTTCCATGCCGTACCGGGGATAACGGACCCCTTCCGTTCCGGCCACGTTGATGCCGCCGGACAGGCGGATCAGTTCATCCAGGAACGTCCCTCGCCCGGCGGTGATGAGACCCTCCGTCCCCACCTGGAGAAAAACCCGGGGAGGTTTCCGTTCCGAAGCCGCCGCAGCCACTTTGTCGATCCGTTTCCTGAGGGAGTCGGCGAGGGCCCCGGCCTTTTCTCCCGTTCCCGTGATGGTGCCCAGAAGGTTGATCATCTCCAGGATTTCATCGAGGGATTTCGGATTGACGACGTAAAGGGGACACCCCAGCCGCTCGATTTGGAGAACCGTCTCCTTCCGGTTTCCGTCGGCCGTGGCCAGGACGAGGTCGGGCTTCAGAGAGACCAGTTTTTCCAGCGAAAAGTGAATAAATCCGCCTATTTTAGTTTTATGGCGCGCTTCCTCGGGGTAATCGCAGAAGGAGGTCACGCCGGCGATCCGGTCGTCGAGCCCCAGGGCGAAGAGCACCTCCGTGAGATTCGGCGCCAGGGAGACGATCCGCCGGGGGGTGTCGGGGATGTCCACGGCCCTCCCCAGGCCGTCGGTGAAGAGCGCGCCCCCGCCCGGGGTGACGAAGACGTAAAAAAGAAAAAGGAATGTCAGGGGGGAAATTTTGTCTCCCCCCCGTTTCCAAAGGGATTTCATGACTGATAAAACCGTAAAAAGTCTGAAAATACGATTTTTCCGACGGCTTGCAGAAAGAGTCAGAGGCAAGGCAGCCCAGGGACTTTCTGCAAAGACGTCATGACTAAAATTCGATCGTCAGACCCCCTTTGACGGTGATCCCGGGAGCCGGGTAGTAGGTATTTTCCATGCCCCATTGAGCCATGTCGTACCCGTAAGTGGCATACTCGACATCCGTCAGGTTTTCCACGCCGAAAAAGGCGGAAAGACGGATACCGTCGATCCGGGGCCGGTAGAAGAGAAAGAGGTTGTATGTCGTGTACCCCTCCAGCTTTTCCGCCGAGTTGTCCAGATCGTCGCCCAGCCAGGCATTGCTTCGATAGTGGACTTCCGGCCGGAGGACGAAATCGAAGGGAAGGAAAATCTCCAGCTCCCCATTGGCCATCCACTGGGGGACCAGGGGAATCTCCTTGTCCCTGTAAGCCCCCTCGGTGAAGAAGGCCTCTTCATACGTGGCGTTCCCGGTGACGTCGAACCAGCCCGGCAGGGTGTACCGGGCCTTCAGCTCCACGCCTTCGTGTCTCGTCTCGTCGAGATTCACGTTTTTCCCCGTGGGCCAGATCCCCACGTACTTGATTTCGTCCTCCATGTCAATGCGGTACAGGGTGATGCCGAGCATCAGGTTTTCCAGGGGGAAGAACCGGGTCCCGATGTCATAACTTTTCCCCTTTTCCTTGTCCAGGTCCGTGAGGAACTGGATGGGCGTCCCCAGGTAGGAAGCCTGCTCGTCCAGGAAGGGGTAACGATAGACCGTGGCAAATCTGGCAAAGACATTGGAGCGCTCGCCCAGGAGGTAGGTAAGTCCCAGTTCCCAGGCATCGGCATGGTGGACCTTTTCGGCGTTCTTGAAACCCTCGGAGGGGTCGGAAAGATTGGTGTACGTTCCTTCCAGTTTGGTCCGCTCCGTCCGGTAGCCGGCAGCGAGAATGAGATCGTCCAGGAGGCTGAACTCCTCCCGGGCATAGACGCCGAGGCTGGTCCGCGTGAAATCCGCCTCGTGGGTCTTCAGTGTCCGTTCGAGGTTCCCGAATTTGTCCACGTCCATGGTTTCCCGGTAAAGGTCGAGGCCGAGAAGGAATTTGTTCCGGTGTCCGAAAAGGGCCTTTTCCAGGACGTATTTCGGGGTGAACCCCCAGGTTTGGATATCGTAATCGTTGTACTGGTTCGAAAATTGGGAGGGCATGTTCGCCTCGATGTCCTTGCTTCCGAAAAGGAAATCGGCGTAAAGCGCCCCGTAGTCGCCCAGGAAGGACTCGATCCGGAAACTTCCGTTCTGGTAATCTTCCGTCATTTCATCGTCCGAATGGGCGGGGGTCCAGGGGCCGCCGGGCTGGTACTGCCGCCGGTCCTGTTCCATCTGGCTTTTCGTCAGGGTTCCCGGGAGGGCGAAAGACGTCCGGTTGGCGGAAAGGGAGAGGGAGGCCCCTAAATATTCGGAAAAGTCGTACCCCAGGTCGAGGCCGGCGCTTTTAGCGGTGAACTTGGACCGCTCCCGGTATCCGAAGGTCCGCTGGTTTTCCCCGTTCACGGCGTAGCTGAACTTGTCCAGGGATCCGGAAACGCCGGCCCGCTCATCATGGAGACCGTAGCTTCCGAGGATGACCGAGGCCTGGCCGGTCGGTTTTCCCGCCCCCTTTTTCGTGATGATGTTGATCACGCCGCCCACGGCATTGTCCCCGTAGAGAGCGCTCGAGCCGCCCCGGACCACTTCGATCCTTTCCACGTTGGACAGGGGGATCTGGAGCCAGTTGATGGAGGCCATGTCGGGGCGGTTGAGCCGCCGTCCGTCGAGGAGGATGAGGGTTTTCCCATAGGGGTTGTCCCCCCCGAACCCCCGGAGGTCCACCACGGCCTGGGAGGGGTTCCCGCTGTAGCTCCGGATGTGGATGCTTTCCAGTTTCTCCAGGGCTTCCACCACCGTCGTGGCACCCGATTCCGCGAGCTGCGATTCGGTGATGACGGAAACGTTGGCCGGGATTTTCCGGATCTCCTCACTTTCCCGGGTGGCCGTGACGACCACCTCGTCCATCCGGGCAGGCGCCTCCTCTGCTGCCCGAACCGGCGGCGCCGTTGCTGAAAATTGAAGGACCATACATGCCAATACCACGGAAATAAGGACTCTCATGCAGTTCTATCCCTCCTTTTGAATATTCGAATGTTCCTGCAGAACATGTCCGATCCTGTCGGGCAGCACCGTGACCCGGGGGGTCCCCGCGGACGGGTGCCTGTCGATCCGGGCCTCGACCCCGTATACGTCCCGGACGGCCTTTTCCGTCAGGACATCGCCGGGCGACCCGAGAGAATGGATGCCTCCTTCCTTGAGGAGGAGAATTTTTCCGCAGAAGAGGGCGGCCAGGTTGATGTCGTGGGTCACGGCGAGTATGGTGAGGCCCTTTTCCCGGTTCAGAGAGGCCAGGAGATTCATGAAGGCGATCTGGTGTCTCAGGTCGAGAAAGGCGGTGGATTCGTCGAGAAGGAGAAGGTCCGGTTCCTGGGCCAGGGCCCGGGCGATGAGGACCCGCTGTCTTTCCCCGCCGCTCAGTTCGTTGAAGCTCCGCTCCGCCAGGGCCGCCGTGTCCGTCTCTTTCAGGGCCCGCCGGGCGATGGCCCGGTCCTCTTCCGATTCGAAAGCGAGGTTTCCCAGGTGGGGGGAGCGGCCCATGAGCACGATTTCCCCGACGGAGTAGGAAAAGACGAAGGGGCTTTCCTGGGGAACGACGGCCATGGCCCGGGCGATGTCCCGTCGTTTCATCGTCCCGAGGTCTTTTCCCCGGAGGAAGACCTTCCCCTGTTCCGGAGTGAGGATGCCGTCGATGATCTTGATGAGCGTGGTCTTTCCCGAACCGTTGGGACCGAGGATGCCCAGGAAGTCCCCCGGTTCGACGGTGAAGGAGACATTCCGGAGGACCCGTTCCTCCCGGTACCGGAATCCGATGTTTTCGAGACGGAGCATGGTTTCAGACCCCTCCTTTCCGCCTGAGAAGCCAGATGAAGTAAGGGGCTCCGCAGAGGGCCGTGATCACCCCGACGGGGAGTTCCGTCGAGGGGACGAGAACCCGGGCGGCCGTGTCCGCCGCCATGAGGTAGGCGGCTCCGAAAAGGGCCGTGGCGGGAAAGAGGAGCCGGTGGTCGGCCCCGAAAACGAGGCGCATCATGTGGGGAATGACGAGCCCCACGAAACCGATGATGCCGCTGAAGGAAACGGCCACGGCGGTGATGAGGGAACCGGCCAGGAAGAGAAGGACCTTGGTCTTTTCCACGGAGATGCCCAGGTGAAGCGCCGTGTGTTCTCCCGTCGCCAGGAGATTGAGGGGGCGGGCGTGGTAGTACAGGATAAAGAAGCCGGCGGCGAGAGAGCATGAAACAAGAAAGATTTCCCGCGCCGTCGCGAGGCCCAGATCCCCCATGAGCCAGAAGGCCATGCTGTGAAGGTCCGCGCTCCGGCTGGTGGAGAGGAAAAAGAGGATGACGGCGGAGAAGAAGGCGTTTACGATTACTCCTGCCAGGAGAAGGATGTTCGAGTCCGTCCTCCCGATGGCGAAAACGAGAAAAATCGTGAGAACGGCGCCCAGGAAGGCGAGAACGGGAACCCCGAAGGGCAGGGCGGACAATCCCGTCGCGATGGCGATGATGGCCCCCGTGGCGGATCCCCCGGAAATTCCCAGGATGTAGGGGTCCGCCAGCGGGTTCCGGAGAAGGGTCTGAAACGCCGCCCCGGCGAGGGAGAGAGAGGCCCCGACGAGGCTGGCAAACAGAACCCTGGGAAAGCGGATGGAAAAAAGAATGGCCGTTTCGGGACTGTCGGAAACGGCCGGTCCCGACGGCCCCGAGAGGAAAAGGTTCTCCATGGCTTTGAGAAGGGAGATCCTGGTCGGGCCGAGGCACAGGGAAAGAATGAAAACAATTCCGTAGATCACGGCGAGAAGTGCCGTGACCTGAAGGATCCTTTTCCTGGTGACGGGAGCCCTTTCTCTCATGGCGGCGTTTTGCCGGCGGCCGGCCCCGGAGAGGAGGCCGCCCGGTTCTTTACATCCAGCCGGCGGAGAACAGACGAAGGCTCTTGTATGACGAATTAAAGGGGAATGCTCTCATGGGGTCCCTCCCTCGAGGATTTTCCGGTGGAAGGGTCTTCCGGCTTCGGGCCACCTACTCACCCGCCTTCCCATCCCGACAATTTCGGAACAGTGGCATGTCTGGGCTTTCGTTCCCTTCACGGCTGCGGGGCAGCGGGGGATTTTCACCCCTCTTCCTCACGTCCACCGAATTGAATTGTATATTCTTCGAATCGTAGAAGAAGAAAGATCCGGTGTCAATAAAAAAATGACGGCTTCGTAAAAAGTCCATAGGCTGCGTTGCCCTTCATTCCTCGTCCCTGCGACGTACCGCTCAGTACGTCTCGTTCCTCGGGATTCGGACGCCTTGCCTCCGGATCTTTTTACGAAGCCGTCGGAAAATAGGCATTTTTCGACTTTTTACGGGATCAAAAAATGACATCATGAAAAATGGCGGCTTTTATGTCCCGGGGCTCAGCTGCCGCCGCTAACCGTTCCACTCCCGAAGGTCCAGGAGGAGCTTTCCCGGGTTCCGGATGGACCCCGGTCCGGCAATCCTGATTTCGTCGGCCCGGACGGTGCAGATCCCCGTGAAAAGGGCCTGGAAACGCCCCATGATATCCGCCGGGGGGGATTCCGCTTCCAGGGTGACCCGGACATGGTCCCGGTTGTTCCGGAGGGTGATTTCAACCTGCACGCCGACGCCCGGAAACCGTTCCTTCAGGAGGGCGATCTGGCTCGGGGCGATGAAAAGCCCCCGGACCTTGACGGCCTCGCCCACGCGGCCGGCGATCCCGGCGAGGCGCGGGGAGGTTCTGCCGCACGAACAGGGGGTGTCGATCAGGGAGGAGAGGTCCCCCGTCCCGAAGCGGAAGAGGAAAAAGAGATCGTTCAGCCTTGTGACGACCACCTCGCCGAGCCGGCCCGTTTCCACGGCCGTTCCCGAATAGGGGTCGACGATCTCCACGATGACGTCCTCGCCCAGGTGCCACCCTTTTTTCGCAGGGCATTCGTAGGCGATGTCCCCCACCTCCGTGGCGCCGTACATCTGGCAGGTGTCGATGCCGTATTTTTTTTCCAGGGTTTCCCGGACGGCGGGGCGGAGGGGTTCGGCCACGAAGACGGCCTTGCGGAGTCGAAAATCTTTTTTGAAATCGCGGCCGTTTTCTTCCGCTTTTGAAATGATGGCCATGAGAAAGCTCGGCGTTCCCGTGTAGGCGGTGACACCGAGATCCCGGATGAGCTGGACCTGCAGTTCGGTGCTCGAGGCTCCCGAGGGGACCACCGTGGCCCCGCAGGCCCGGAGCCCTTCGTGAAAGGTAAGCCCCGCCGCCACCATGTGGTAGGAGAAGGCGTTGAGGACCACGTCCCCTTTTCCGATTCCCGCCGCCCGGTACCCCGCCGCCCAGAGGCCTCCCTCATCGAGGTGGGGTTCATAGACCGGGCCGGGGGAGGTGAAGATCCTCTGGAAGGAACGGTCCTCCCGGGCGAAGCCGCCGAAGGGGGGGCGTTCCTTTTCCATGGCGACGACCTGTTCCCGGGAGAGGACGGGGAGCCTGGAAAGGTCTTCCCGCCTTTCGATGTCCCCGGGTTTCAGTTTACGGTCCCTGAATATCTCCCGCACCCGGGGGGCCTTGCGGTACCCCAGGCGGACCATCCGGGAAAGCCTTTTGTCAAGATCGTCTTTCCGGTCTTTTTCCGCTCTGAATTCACGGCCGGCCGCCGTTTCTTTCCTCATGATGATCTCCCTGGCTTCCCTGTCCCCGGCAATCGGGCTGTTCACAGGAGGCTCAATCCCCGTCCTGAATCATCAATCATCAATTCCAATGGCTTCGGCCTATGCGGGGGTAAAGACCTGCACCTTGACGGAAACGATGAATTTTTTTGCGTTTTCCCTGTATTCCTTCATGTGGGGCGCCTCCATGTGGGTTTTCAGGGCCTCGAGGGTTTCCCATTTTTCGATGATGGTCACCCGGTTGCTTTGAACGGGGTCCTGAGCGGAGAATTGGGCGGGCAGGTCAACGACGGGAACATATTCGATGCACCCCTTTTCCGCCCGTACCCTGGGAACGACCTTCCTGATTTCCCAGAGGTATTCATCTCTTTTCCCGTTCACCACTTCGATGGTGGCGATGACGTAGAGCATGGGTTCCTCCTGTTTACTCGAGGATCGCCAATATTGTTGAAACCGTAAAAAATCTGAAAATACGACTTTTCCGAAGTCGCCGATCCTGCAGCACAATATGACGGAGGACCTCCGCCCTGTCAAGAAGGAAACCCTTCACCGTGAAAAATCCCCGGTGCGATCAGGCGGTCTCGAAAGCAGGACCGACTTGTAATATCCGCATCTATGTATCGAGCATGTCCTTTATTTTCCGGGACAACTCGCTCAGGCTGACAGGTTTCTGAAGGAATCCGTTGCAGCCCCTCTCCATGATCGTATGAGCCTCGCCATCGATGCTGTAGCCGCTTAATAATATCACCTTGATATCCGGATCCATTTCCCGGAGGGAATCAAATACCTGCCCCCCGGACATCCCCGGCATGACCAGGTCCAGAAGAACGAGGTCAATCCCCGCTCTCTTCTCCCGATACAGGGCCAGGGCCTCCTCTCCATTGGATGCTGGAAGGACGGTATATCCCAGACGTTCCAGCATCCTCGTGTTGACTCTCAGGACAGAGGCTTCGTCATCCACCAGGAGAACCGTTCCTTGGCCCAGGACAATCTCTGAAGAAACCGGTTTTTCCGAAAGAATCTCCTTTCCCGAGGCCGGCAGGTAAATATTGAATGTCGTCCCCTGGCCGGGTTCGCTGTATACATGGATAAACCCCTTGTGTCCTTTGATGATTCCATAAACAATGGAAAGACCAAGACCCGTTCCCCGCCCCATCTCCTTCGTGGTAAAAAAGGGCTCGAAAATCCGCTGCTTCGTCTTTTCATCTATTCCCACGCCCGTGTCGGTCACGGACAGCTTCACGTATTTTCCCGGAACCGCCGTGTACGGCGTGACGTCCTCTTCATCGAGAATCCTGTTTTTCGTTTCGATAAAAAGAGTTCCCCCTCCCGGCATGGCCTGCCAGGCATTGACGAAGAGGTTCATGAACACCTGCTCCATCTGGCCTCCGTCGGCCTCCACCGGCCATAAATCCTCGCCATATTTCCAGTGGATGATGATCTCCTTCTTCATCCGGCCGAACATGGACACGGTTTTTTTTATCACCCGATTCATATCCGTCGGCTTGACCTCGTACCGCCCGATCGAGGCCAGACCCAGAAGCTGTTTCGTCAGATTGGCGGCACTGCGCACTTCGCTCTCGATACTCTTCAAATATTCGAACTGGGGATAGGAAGAATCGAGATCCATCAACGCCAGCGAGGCATTTCCCTGGATCCCCATGAGAAGATTGTTGAAATCGTGGGCCATGCCCCCGGCCAGTGTCCCGAGAGCTTCCATCTTCATGGCCTGGAGAAGCTGGGCTTCCACCTTCCTCATCTCCGTGATGTCTTTTATGGAGCCCACGACGTTTATCAGTTGACCTCCCATGTTTCGATTGGGCGCAGTGTTAAAGATGAACAGCCGTGCCTCCCCGGATTTGGTCAGCATACTCCCGGTTTGATTGATGACCGTTTTCCCTTCGTCCCGAACGTTCTTGAAAAGCTTCCTGTAGGTTCTCCTGTCCTCTTCCTTGGCAAAATCAGTGAAGTATGTTCCGATCACTTCTTCTTTCTCATGACCCAGGATCTTCTTCCAGGCCGGGTTCACATAGGTAAAAGCCCCCTCGAGATCGAGGGTGAAGATGATGTCCGGGGCGTTTTCACTCAAGGCCCTGAATCGCTCCTCGCTCTCCCGCAACGACGCCTCCAGCCGCTTCCGGGAGAGGGCGATGCCGATACTGGTGCCGAGTCCCTCAAGGAAACAGATCATCTCCAACGTGAACCGGTCGGGGCGGCGGTCGTTGAACTGCAGAAGACCGATGATCTCGCGGCCTGATTTCAGCGGGATGAGCGCCACCGATTCGTAGCCCTCCCCATTGCAGCGATTGCGGGCCCTGGCCTGGCGATTCTCTTCCATCGTCGAGGCCAGCAAGTCCGTGGTGCGATTAGACCAGAAACTGCCCCCTTCGGTGAAAAAGGGCAGCGAGGGGTCGGTCCGGCCGCAGAGGATGTTTCCGCACATGCACTCCAATACCGGGTTTCCTTTTCCATCGTGAAGAATGTTTCCCTCTTCGTCCCGAGCGCACAGGGACCTCTCGGTCTCCACGAAATCCTCGGAAAAACCATGGGTGATGTAGTACGGAAAATCACCATCCTTCTGCAGACGGATGGCCACGGCTTCGAAGCCCGTATACTTATGGACCAGGAACAGGATGTCGCGGACCGTGTCCGTGGGGCTTTTTGAACGGTTCAGAATCTCCAGCACCTCACGGGCAAGGCGCTCCCGGGCTTCCGCCTCCTTTTTGGCGGTGATGTCACTGCCACTGAAGCGAGTGCCCAGGAATTTGCCTTCCCCGTTAAAAATCGGCTGCCAGGAGATGCGCAACCAGACTTTCGAACCGTCCTTGCAAAGATAAGGGAATTCGAAATTTTCACCCCGGCCGCCCCGCAGGGCTTCCTGGAAGTGCTTTGCGAACAGAGGCCGTTCTTCCTCGGCAATCAGGACGGAGCCGAAGTCCGGCATCGCCAGGAGTTCGTCCGCCGAATACCCGATGATCTTCTCCACCGCCGGATTCACCCAGAGATATTTCCCGTCCGGTCCAATCCACGACTCCCAGTTCACCGTGCAATTGGCAAGGGCCCTGAATTTTTCCTCGCTCTCCCGGAGCGCCGTCTCCGCTGCCTTCAGCGTGGTGTTGTCGCTCATCGTCGCCCGGCAGACGGGAGCCCCGTCGAAGTCCTGTGCCAGGACGGCATCGATGCGCGCCCAGAAGGGATTGCTGTCCTTCCTCGCCATCCTCAGTTCGCAGACCTGCGGTTCCTTCGTTTCGAAAAGCCGCTTGCGGTGCCCGTAATAAATGTCCTGGTCTTCCCGCAGGATGAAGCGGGTCAGGGGCTGCCGGAGCAGATTTCTTCTTTCCACGCCCAGCAGGGAGGCTGCGGTGACGTTGGCCTCTCTGACGATGCCCTTTTCATCAAGGGTGAAATAGCCCACCGGGGCCAGGTCGTACAGGTCGAAATACCGCGCCCTGGACGCTTCGAGGTCTCCTTGCGCGCGGCGCAGTTCATCATTCTGCATCTCCAGCTCGATCTGCTGCACTCGCAGTTCGTGGAGCAGCCGCGTTACGTCACCGGGGGACAGGGAGTCCACGTTTTTCGGTATCCGGGCGGCTTTTCCCCGGGCCTCTTGCTCCGCCCGCCTGCGCAAATCAGCTCCATGGCCTGAAGCGGCTTCTTTGTCGGTCATGGATTCATTCCTTTCGTGCCTGTAACTCTCTCTGTTGTCGCGATGGCGTAGACCGCCCCGGCCTCGTTGACCAGCGCCGTGGCCGTCAGCTTCACCGCCACGATCCGTCCGTCCTTGGCGATCCGCTCCGTGTGGTATGGCTCCAGAACCTCCGCCCGGGCCAGTCGCTGCACCGCGGCCAGAGCTTCTCCGTGCCGGTTCTCCGGGATCAGGTCGCGGATGTTCATCGCCAGGGCCTCAGCCTCGCTCCAGCCGTACAGCCTTTCCGCCCCGGGATTCCAGGCCAGGAGACGGCCTTCCAGATCCTGCATCACGAGGGCATCGGACGCGTCCCGGACCACCACGGCCAGGCGGCTCATCTTCTCGGTTTTCCGCAGCGCTTCTCTCGCCTGCTTCGTCTCCGTGATGTTGAAAAAGGTGAGCACCGCGCCTTCGATTACGTTTTCCAGGGTGCGATAGGGCCGGATGCGCAACAGATACCAGTCGCTTCCTTTCGTCTGCACTTCCACCTCATTGGGGATCAGGGTATCCAGCACCGCCTGCGTGTCCGCCAGCAGGCGGTCGTAGTTCTTGAGTTTGGAGACGATGTGCCCCAGCGGCCGCCCGACATCCGTCGAAATCAGGTTGATTACCTCGGTGGCCGCCGGGGTAAAGCGCCGGATGGAAAGATGATGGTCCACAAAGACCGTGCCCACGCCCGTTCCGGCCAGCAGGTTGTTCATGTCGTTGTTGGCCCGGGAGAGCTCGGAGACCTTCTGCTGCAACTCGGCGTTCACCGTCGCAAGCTCCTCGTTCACCGATTGCAGCTCCTCCTTGGAGGTTTCCAACTCCTCGTTGGTGGATTGCAATTCTTCATTTACCGACTGCATCTCCTCGTTGGAGGATTTGAGTTCTTCATTGGAGGTTTCCATTTCTTCGAGGGTGGTCTGGAGGTATTCCTCCTTCGCCTGCAGTTCCTTCTCCAGCGCCGCCACCCGACCGTTGCCGCCCACGGAAAGATCGACCGCCCCATCACCGGTCCTCTCGGGCTGCCCGGGTCGAACCGGGACAGCCGCCGGCGCTTCCTCGAAGCTGATCAGGAACAATCCGGGGGCGATGGTTGCCAAGGGGCCTGCCGCCATCGGCCGGACCATCAGATGGACGGTGATAAATTCTCCATTGGTTTTGACCCGAAGGCCCGGGGTGCGCACTGTCTCTTTGCGAGCCGTCGCTTTGTTCAGGGCGGCGGTCAGCTCTCGCCGCAATCCCTCCCGGGCCATTTTGCCGATGTTCATGCCGGCATCGCCGGGGGTCGGTTCCAGGTATTGGCCGGTTCGCCCGTGAATGAAGAGGATATCGCCGCGCTCGTTAACGACTGCGCTGGCCGGGGCGTATTGCTGCAGTAAGGCCTTTTCGGTCATCTCGCGCAGCGGGACCTTGTGTTCGCCCCGCTCCGCTCCTGGCGGCCGCTGGGCGGACCTGTCATCCATCAGTGGGGGGACAAAGGTTCCCATCGCCGGGCGGTACGCGCCCTGAATGTCTTCTTTGCGTTGATAGATCTTCCATTTGCGGTCCAGCGCGGCAAAAAGGTTCACGAACTCCCCCACCGTTTCGGAGGTTCCCAGGAAGAGGGTGCCGCCGGGGTTCAGTGCATAGTGGAAAAGGGGGATAATCTTCTTCTGCAGATCCCCTCCCATGTAGATCAGCAGGTTCCGGCAACTGATCAGGTCGAGTTTGGAGAACGGCGGGTCTTTGATCACGTCCTGCTCGGAGAAGACCAGCATGTCGCGGATGCCTTTCTGGATGCGGTAAGCGCTGCTGTCCGGGTCCTTGGAAAAGAAGTGCGCCAGACGCTCCGGTGGGATGTCGGCGGCGATGCTGGCGGGATAAATGCCGGCGCGGGCGACATCGATGGCCCGGCCGTCAATGTCGGTGGCAAACACCTGTATCTTGAACGTCTCTTTCAGCTGATTCAGGTGTTCCTGGAGCAGCATGGCGATGGAATAGGCCTCCTCGCCGGTGGAACAGCCGGGAACCCAGACCCGTATTGCCGCGCCCGAAGGCTTGCCCGCAAAAAGCTGCGGGATCACCCGTTCCTCGAGGGCCGAGAAGGCTTCCGGGTCGCGGAAAAAATTGGTGACGCCGATCAGGAGGTCGCGAAAAAGGGCATCCACCTCCGCTGCGTGATGCTGCAAAAAACGCACGTAATCCTCCAGCCGGTCGATCTGGTGGACGGCCATGCGCCGCTCCACACGGCGGATCATGGTGTTTTGCTTGTATTGGGAAAAATCATGGCCCGTATGGCTGCGCAGGAGGACACAGATCTTTTTCAGCGCATCTTCGGCCATGGGGGCCGGGGGAGAGACCGGACGGGGCTTCTTGCTGAAAGCGTGGGCCACATAGGCGATGAGTTGGGCCGGCATCTCGGCCGGCGGCAAAACGAAATCCACCAGGCCGGTGGCGATGGCACTGCGCGGCATGCCGTCGTACTCGGTGGATTCGGGGTTCTGCGCCATGACCATGCCCCCCTCGCCCTTGATCGCCCGCACCCCTTGCGTGCCGTCGCTGCCCGTGCCGGAGAGGACAATGCAGATGGCCCGTTCGCGCTGGTCCTGAGCCAGGGAACGGAAGAAATAGTCGATGGGCTGGCGCATGCCGCGGGGCGCCGTCTGCTCGAGCAACTGGAGCGTACCGTTTATGAAGGCCATATCCCGATTGGGCGGGATGATGTAGGCGCAGTTGGGCTTGACCGCCATCCCGTCCTCGACTTCGTAAACCTGCATCCGGGTGTAGCGCTGGACCAGGTCCGTGAGGATGCTCTTGTGATCCGGGGCCAGGTGCTGCACCAGGACAAAAGCCATGCCGGGGTCGATGTCGGCGGGCATGGCGGAAAAGAAGGCCTCGAATGCCGCCAGACCCCCCGCTGAGGCGCCGATGCCGACGACGGGAAAGGAACTCTCCGCGCCTCGCTGATCAACGGCTTGGGGAGCAGGGGCTTCCTTTGGTTCGGCAGGGGCCTGTTTTTTCTGCCGTCGTCCGGGAGTGGGTTTGCTTTTCACGAATCAGTTTCTCCTTGATCTTCCGTTACGGGTGACGACAACCGATCCGGCAGGACGGCCGCCGTGGGGAAACCCATCCGGCTGCGCGATGGTCGTGCAGGATCAGTGGGTTTCTATGAAGCACGGCGGCTGCGGCGAATCAGTATATGGAATGCCTCTGCATGGGGATATTATGTAAATACCATTACATACCCTTTTATAGTTTACTTGGAAAAAGAATAAAGTCAATGTTATTAAGGCCCGTTATAGGATTTTTTCCGTTTGACATACATGAACCTTTCATAATGCTGCCTGATTTTTGAACCTCAGAAAGTCATGAATGCCTGCCGGGTCAATCGGAGCCCCTCAAAATGGCGATGACTGCCTGAGACGATCAGGCATGGATGCTCTTTCCCATGGCATTCTGTTTCCTGAGTCGATTTTTCCTGATAAAAAATATATGAAGGAGATTATTGAAAACAACCCCGTAATGTGAAAATGTGATTTGTAGTCTTCTTTTGAAGCATCCTGATGCGGGCAGGGCGTAACGGAAGGCGTTGTCATTATAAAGAGAGGTAGGATTTATGGGACTCAGACTTAAGATCCTTTCAGGCTTTCTGGTTATTGCTCTGATGCTCCTCCTGGCAGGCGCATGGTCCGTTTACGAACTGAGGAGTATCGCCGAATCGGTGCCGAAGATTCTGGAAGACAACTACAAGAGCATCCGTGCCGCGAAAATCATGATGGAGGCCCTGGAAAGGGAGGACAGCGCCGTTCTCCTCTTATTGTCGGGAAAGTGGGAAGAAGGCCGATCCATGATCCAGGGGGCGGACCGGCAGTTTCTCGAGGGATTCGATGTGGCCATGAAAAACCTGACCATGCCCGGCGAAGGCGACGTCGTCGAAAAAATCAGGACGGGATATGAAACTTACAAGTCCCTGTGGCTCAAGCCCATCGTCGGGACGGGACATGAAGGGAATCTCCAGTGGTATCTCGACAGCGTCTTCCAGGCCTTCCTGAAGGTCAAGAACTCGGTTCATCAGCTGTCCGACATGAACGACAGGGGCATGTACGATGCCGCCCTGTATCTCCGGGACAAGGCCCATCGTTCCACCATGCCGGGCATCGTCGCCATGATTTCCGCCCTGGTCCTGTCGCTCATATTCAGTTATTTCGTGAACACCTTCATGGTGAGCCCCATCATCCGGATCACCGGGGGGGTCAAAAGTTTCCTGAATTCGGGAACGCCCTTCATTGTGAGGATCGAGACGACTGACGAGATCAAGGACCTGGCGTCCTCGATCACCGATCTGACTGCCAGGATTCCCGCAGACGGAAAAAATCCATGAGACTTCACGTCATTCTCCGCTATGTCAGCCTGATTCTTCTTCTCAACGCCCTTTTTCTGTTCCTGTCCGCCGCCGTCTCCCTGATCTATGCCGATTCGGCCTTCCTCCCGCTGATGTACAGCGCCGTTCTGTCCCTTCTTTTCGGGGTGTTCCCGGCCATATTCGCACCCGCCGCCGAGGATATCACCAACAAGGAAGGTTTCATCATCGTCATCATGAGCTGGCTCGTTTCCTGCCTCGTCGGGGTCCTGCCCTACATCCTCTGGGGTGGCGTCTTCAATTTCACCAACGCCTGGTTCGAAAGCGTCTCGGGATTTACGACGACGGGGTCCTCCATCCTCGCGGATATCGAAGCCCTTCCCATGGGGCTTCTTTTCTGGCGGTCCTCGACGCACTGGATCGGAGGCATCGGGATCATCGTTTTCGCCCTTTCCGTGCTTCCTTCCATGGGGAGGGTCGGCATGATTCTCTATCGGAGAGAAATGTCCCCGATCGCTCTGAAGAGTTTCCGATACCGGACAAGGGAGGCCATACAGATTCTTCTGGCTGTTTATGTCGGCCTGACCGTTCTCGAAACCTTTGCCCTCCTTTTTTGCGGCATGAATCTTTTCGATGCCGTGACCCATTCCTTTGCCACCGTCGCCACGGGGGGATTTTCTCCGAAAAACCTGAGCATCGCCTATTACCACAGCCTGAAGATCGAAATCGTCGTCATGGTTTTCATGGTCCTGTCGGGGATCAACTTTGCCCTTCTTTTCGGTCTTCTTGCCGGGAATTTCCTCGAGTTGTTGAGATCCGCGACGGTGCGTTATTATCTGGCCGCCCTGGCCGTGAGCGTCTTTCTCGTCTCCATCTTTCTTCACGGCGGCCATGGCGGCAACTATCCGGACTGGGCGGATGCTTTCCGGTACGCCTCGTTCCAGGTCATCTCCATCGGTACCTCCACGGGGTTCGCCACGGCGGACTCCTCCGTCTGGCATCCCTTTGCCGTTCTGGTTCTCATCTTTCTGACCCTTCAGTGCGCCTGCGCGGGGTCCACCTCGGGGGGAATCAAGGCGGACCGGATCGTAATCTTCTGGCAGGCCGTCAAAAAACGGATGATGCTCATCGAACATCCTTCCGCCGTCGTCAAGGCGAAGATCGACGGGAACCCCATAGAGGAAGATACGCTTGAATCCGGGATTCTCTATATTTCCCTGTATGTCGGTCTGGTCTTCCTGGCCGCCCTGGCGCTCGCCATGACGGGGGTCGACGGCCTGACGTCGTTTTCGGGATCCGCGGCCGCCATGGGAAACGTGGGGCCCGGATTCGGATCGGTGGGGTCGACGGGGAACTTCAGCCACATCCCCGGTCCGGGGAAATGGGTCCTGTCCCTGGCCATGCTCCTGGGGCGATTGGAGATATTCGGTTTCATTTTGCTTTTTGTCATAAACAGGTGGAAATAGGGGGCCGGTCAGCCTTCGGCCATCCAGTCCTCCACCTGGCCGGCCGTTCGCGCGATCAGTTCTTCATGAAGGGCTTCCGGGCCCGGAGGGGGGGCGGATGTTTCCGCGCCGGGCCGGAGGAGAAAGGGGAGGACCCGGACCTCGCCGGGGAAAACCTCTTCCAGGACGGTGCTCGTTTTTCTCCTTCTGGCATCGACTTTTTCAAGGGCGCTGTATGGATCGCTTCTTTCCTCGTTGAATCCGAAGTCGTCCACGTAAAGGATGCGCCTGGCCGTCGCCAGGGAAAGCCTGCCCTTCAGGATTTCCCAGAAGCGGCGGTCCCCTTTCGGGAACCCCAGGTCGGCCGAGTTGGCGACAATAATGCGGTTCGATGTTCCGGAGTTTTGAAACGCCTTCGGAGCCGAAACGGCGGTCAGGTTCTCCCTTTCGAGAAACCGGAGGATCGCCGCCGTTGCCTCGGCGTAATGATCGGTGGCGATGACGACGGCCGTTCCCCGTTGCGCCGTCAGGCGTGAAAGAAGGGGGATCCATCCCGGGTCGGGCATCGAGTGGTCCAGGTAGCTCTGGACGAAACGGGCGGCGGCGCCGATGACCTTTTGCTCCGCCGATTTCTTTTCCGGAAAAAGATTGATGAGCCTTCCGGCGATCAGGGCGGCATAGCCGGCGCCGGTGGTGCTTCCCTTTTCCCAGGTGGGCGCGACGATCTCGTGCCAGAAAAAGTCGAGGTTTTCCACCCCCAGGTCGTAAAGGCCGCTTTCTTTCAGCTGCCCCATCAGGTTTCCCGGAGTTCCGAAAAGAACGGATGAGAGACTCAGGGTCCCGGAATAGTCGAAGATGACAAGCCGTTCGGGATCCATGGATCCGACCTCAGGAAGGCCGCCCCCGGCGGGCCTCTTCGATGACGCGGGCCAGATCCCGAGACACGGCGAAGGGATCGGGAGCGGCGCAGACGGCGGAGACGACGGCGACGGCGTCCGCTCCCGCCCGGATGACCGCCCGGGCATTGGAGAGGTTGAGACCGCCGATGGCCACGAGGGGATGGCGGGAACGGGCCCGGATCCTGGCCAGGCCCTCCAGTCCCCAGCTGCCCTTGGTGTCCGTCTTGGTGGGCGTTTCGAAAACGGGGCTCACCCCGAGGTAATTTACATCGAGCCCCTCCGCCCGCTCCACGTCCTCCCATGTCTCCACGGAAAGACCGATGAGGGCCGCGGGCCCCAGGAGCCGCCGGGCCGTTTCGCAGGGCATGTCGTCCTGCCCCACGTGAACCCCGTCGGCCTGAACCGCCAGGGCCACGTCCACCCGGTCGTTGATGATGAGGGGCACCCGGAAGGGGGCGAGAAGGGCCTTGATCCGGAGCGCTTCTTCGATGAAGACCCGGGTGGACAGGTCTTTTTCCCGGATCTGAACGCAGGCGGCCCCTCCCCGGACGGACTCCCGGACGACCTCTTCCAGGGATTTTCCTCCGCAGAGGTCCCGGTCGGTGACGAGATAGAGCCCTCTCATGGGTCTTCCTCCACTTTCAGCCGTTTCCGGACATCTTTTTCACCGATCAGGAAGAGGGCGTCGATGATCCGATACTGGAGGCTTCCCGGCCCCGGGGCGTCTTCCGCCGCCATTTCCCCGGCCATCCCCAGGACGGCCATGGCTTCCGCCGCTGCCCGGGCCCTGTCGTTTTCCACGGCGGCAAAGGCCCCGCAAAGGGCCGAGGCGGTGCACCCCAGTCCCGTGACCCGGGGCATCAGGGGGTGGCCGTTCCGGACCCGGATGATGCGGATTCCCTGAACGATGTAGTCCGTTTCCCCGCTGACGCACACCACGCTTCCAAATTCGCGGTTCAGTCCGGAGGCGGCGTCGAGGGCCCGGTGGGACGATTCGGTGCTGTCCACCCCTTTCGTGACGCCGGAATTTCCGGAGAGGGCCAGGATTTCCGACCCGTTCCCCCGGATGATCGCCGGGGGGCAGGCCCGGATCAGGTCCCGGAAGGTGCCGGTCCGGTAGGATGTCGCCCCGGCGCCCACAGGGTCGACGACGACGGGGATGCCCTTGACCCGCGCCGCCTCGGCGGCCAGGAAGGCGGAGCGGACCCAGGCCCGGCTCAGGGTCCCCAGGTTGATGACCAGAGATCCCGCCAGGGCCGCCATCTCCCGGACTTCCTCCTCGGCGTGGGCCATGACGGGGGAGGCCCCCAGGGCCAGCAGGGCGTTCGCCGTCGTGTTCATGACCACGTAGTTCGTGATGTTGTGAACAAGGGGCGAGGTTCGCCGTATTTTTTCGATGGAAGACCAGAGGCCTGCTGCGGTGACGGTCATGGCCGGTGACCCGTTCCTTCCTTTTTCCCCAGCTTGATCGCGCAGAACTCGCCGCACATGGTGCAGCCCTCTTCCTTTGCACTTTCGCTTTTTTCCAGAAACCGCCGGGATTTTTCCGGGTCCAGGGAGACCGCGACCTGGCCCTCCCAGTCGAATTCCTTCCGGGCCCGGGCCATTTTCAGATCCCTTTCCCAGGCGCCGGGCACCCCCTTGGCGATATCGGCGATGTGGGCCGCCAGTTTTGAAGCCATGACCCCCTCCCGGACGTCTTCCAGGTTGGGCAGGCGGAGGTGCTCCGACGGGGTGACGTAGCACAGGTAGTCCGCCCCCGCCGCGCCGGCGATGGCGCCGCCGATGGCGGAGGTGATGTGGTCGTACCCCGGGGCGATGTCCGTGGGCAGGGGACCGAGAACATAGAAGGGCGCCCCCTGGCAGAGGTTCTTTTCCAGGAGAATGTTTGCGCCGATGTCATTGATGGGAACATGACCGGGGCCTTCGATCATCACCTGGACACCCGCCTCCCGCGCTTTCTGGGTCAATTCCCCCAGGATGATGAGTTCCTCCACCTGCCCCCGGTCGGTGGCGTCGGCGAGGCACCCGGGACGAAGCCCGTCCCCCAGGCTGAGGACCATGTCGTACCGGCGGGCGATTTCGAGGAGCTTATCGAAATGTTCGTAAAGGGGGTTTTCCAGCCCGTTGAAATTCATCCACCGGGCGAGGATGGAACCGCCGCGGCTCACGATTCCCAGAATTCTTCCCTCCTTTTCAATCCGGCCGACGCTTTCCCGGGTGACACCGCAGTGAACGGTGATGAAGTCCACCCCGTCCTTTCCGTTTTCTTCGATGACATCGAACATGTCGGCGGGCGTCATCTCGACGATGGCCTTCCGGTTCTGGAGCATGCCCGTCGCCGCCTGGTAAATGGGGACGGTGCCCACGGGAACGGAGGACGCCCGGATCACCGCTTTCCGGATGGAGGCCACATCCCCCCCGGTGGAGAGGTCCATGACCGTGTCCGCCCCCGCCGCCGCGGCAACCCGGATCTTCTCCAGTTCCAGGGGAACATCGACACGATCCCTCGATGTCCCGATGTTGGCGTTGATCTTCGTCCGGAGGCCCTTTCCGATGGCCAGGGGCCGGATGGAGCCGTGAAGAACATTCCGGACGATGACGATTGTGCCTTCTTCCACGCCCCGGCGGATGAACCCGGGATCGTTCCCCTCGTCTTCCGCGCAGAGCGCCGCTTCTTCCGATATCCGGCCCGAGCGGGCGATTTCCAGTTGTGTCATGTCACTCCTCGTCCATTTCTTTAAGAATCAGTTCCGCCACCTTGCGACCGGAAAGAAGCATGCCGCCGAAAATCGGTCCCATCCGGGGGCCGCCGAAGGCGGCATTGGCCGACATGCCGGCCACATAAACCCCGGGGCAGATCTCCCGGGTATTTTCCAGGGTCTGTTTTTCCGCGATTTCGGCCCACATGGAGCGTTCTCCCGCGATTTTCCCCGTCGGCGTGAGCAAACGGATATCCGCTTTTTTCTCGATCACCCGGAGAACCTCCGTGTCGTGCCCCGTGCAGTCGATGACCCTTCCGGCCGTGATGGTCAGAGGATCCACATGAAGCCCCGTCATTTCCACGGGGGACCAGGTGATGACGAGCCCGGTCACCCGGCCTTCCCGGATGATCACGTCCTCCACGGTCATGCAGTTGAAAATTTTCGCGCCGTCTTTCATGGCCCGGGCGCAGATCGCCGTCACCGATTCGATGGCGTCGGCGGTGTAATACCCCTGTTCATAAGCCGAACAGCGGATATCGAAGTCCTCGAGAAAGGCCCGGGCTTCTTCCTGGACGACGATCTCGTTGAACATCATGCCGCCTCCCCACATGCCCCCGCCGATGCTGAGCTTCCTCTCGAAGATGGCCACTTTCTTTCCCGCCCGGGCGAGCCGGCCGGCGGCCACGAGTCCCGAGGGACCGGCGCCCACGATGGCGACGTCCACCGACGTGTACTCAAGAAATTTATGAAGGAACCGATCGACGATGGCCCTCGTGATGATGAGTTCGCTTAACCCCATGTTTTACCTCCCTGATGCGGGGACTTGTGTCCTCCCCTCTTTTCGCGTTACTCTCCGGTCCCGTCGAGGAAGCGGAGCTTTTCCGAAATCCGGACCACCTTGGCCACGACCTCTCCCGGCGTGGAGCCCAGGACGCGGACCATGGGTTCCTTGCCCGCCTCGCCCCGGTCGAAGATGAGATCGGGGATCTTCCCTCTCCGGGAGAGAACGTGGCGGGTCCCCCATTCCAGGGATGAGCCTTCGAGGCGCTTCACCTCTTCGGGCTCTTCGGCCCGGTCGAAGGAATCGATATCGTACCCCAGTTCGACGGCGGCCTTCAGGACCGCTTCGGAAAACCGGATGTTCATGGCCGTGCGGCTGTTTTCGTCAAACGCCATGGCCGTGAGAATGATTCTCGCCACGTGGCTGGAAGCGCCGAATTCGGGCTCGCGGACACTCCGGGCCTCCTCGCCGATCCGGACTATCCGGCCGGGAAAGGCGGCCACGTCCCCCGCTTCCCTGCCTTCCGGCAGGGCATACCCCAGGTTGGACTGGACCTCGGGGATGATGTTTCCGCAACGGTGGGCCGCCAGTGTGGAAACGGCTTCCTTCAGGGCCCGGATCACGCGGCATGTTTCCAGCTCCCGCCTGACGGGCGCAAGGTGGTCCGTCGGTCCGTGGCCGCCGCCGATCCGGAGTCCATGGCGGATGGCCGTGGTGATGTACTCCTTGGCCCTTCGGACGGCCTCATGGACGCTTTTCCCCCGGGCGATTTCCGTGGCGATGGCCGCGGAAAACGTGCAGCCCGTGCCGTGGGTGTCCTTCGTTTCGATGCGGGGGGAGACGAAGGCATGGTCTTCCCGGCCGTCGAAAAGAAGATCGAAGGCGTCCCCTTCCAGGTGTCCCCCCTTGATCACGATGTTTTGCGCCCCCATGCCGTGGAGGATCCTGGCGGCTTCCTTCATGTGGTCCGCCGATGCGATTCTCAATCCCGACAGGGCTTCCGCTTCGGGGATGTTCGGCGTCAGGACGAAGGCCAGGGGCAGGAGGTCCCGGATCAGGGCCTTGACGGCCTCCTCGCGGAGAAGGGAAGCCCCTCCCTTGGCCACCATGACGGGGTCGACGACGAGTTTTTCGATACCGTACTGCCGGATCTTTCCTGCCACGGTTCGGATAATTGCGGAGCTGGACAGCATACCCGTCTTGGCGGCGTCCACGCCGATGTCGGAGGCGACGGCATCGAACTGGGCTTCTATGAACGAGACGGGAACCTCATGGATGCCCTGGACGCCCAGGGTGTTCTGGGCCGTCAGGGCGGTGAGGACCGACATGCCGAACCCCCCCAGAACCGTGATGGTCTTGAGATCCGCCTGGATCCCGGCGCCGCCGCCCGAATCGGACCCGGCGATGGTCAGCACCCTTGCCGTTTTCATCGAACCATTCCTTTCATGTCAGGAGACCTCGCCGAAATAACGGATCACCACGAGTTGTCCCTCACGGACCGTAATCCTTCCCTCCGGCTCCGCCAGGCGGTTGCTGATCCCATAGGGATCTCCCGGTTCCATGGTCCCGTCCGACAGGGGATATTGAAACCCTTCGAGGGTGATTCCCCGGACGCTTCCGGCCAGGGGGAGAAGAGAAACCGTCTCGCCCGGTTTTCCCCGAAGGATCCCCGTCCCGTAAAGAAGGAAAATTTCGCAGGTCGGTTCGACGATCCGGATTTCCGCGTTCCGGGCTCTTCCCAGGTGAAGGAGGGAGATGTTGGCCAGGGCATGATCAATCCTTCCTCCGAGGGCCCCGAGAAGAAAAACGTTGCGGCAGCCTTCATCGATGGCCAGTTCGACGGCCAGGTGGGTGTCCGTTTTGTCCTTTTCCTTCGGGTAGGTCAGAACACGGGTGCCCAGGTCTCGAAAACGGGAGATCTGGTCCGGATCGGCCGAGTCCATGTCCCCGACGATGACCGCCGGCACCCGGTTCAGGGGGGCGAGATGGCGGATCGCGCCGTCGGCGCAGACAAGAAGGGCGCCGTCGTGGCGGTCGAGGAAAACTTTCAGAAAATCCGGATGTTCGATGACACCGTCGGAAAGGACGATAGCCTCTTCCATGAGAACCGTCTTTCTATCGGTATCCGGGATGGGGGGTGAGAAAGGCCATGCGTTGCAGGGGGACGCGGCCGGAAGAAAAAACCGATCTTTGAACGAGATGGCGGTAGTCTCTCCCTTCGCTGGCATTACCCAGATCAGGTTCAAAGGGTATCTCTCAGCTTGTCAGCACCCCTGGAGACCGATTCTATTTTCAAGTGTGATGATTTCGCGAAAGATGCGGACATCTTTCCACGAATTCATTATCTTTATAAGTCTACTTCAAAATCCTGTCCGTATCAAGAAAAAACCGGAAAGTGGAAGATCCTTTCGGCATTGCGGCTCGTGATTTGTCCCAGTTCCTCCGGTTCCATGCCCCGGATTTCGGCGATTTTCAGGGCCGTATAGACCATATGGGCGGGTTCGTTCCGCTCGCCCCGACGGGGCTGGGGGGTGAGAAAGGGGGCATCCGTTTCGATAAGGAGCCGGTCCATGGGGATCTTTCGCACCACGTCCCGGGTCTCCACCGTATTTTTAAAAGTGATCGTTCCCGGGATGGAGATATGGAAGCCGAGGTCCACACAGGCTTCCGCCATGGCCACATCCCCGGAAAAGCAGTGAATGATTCCCCGGTTCCCGTCCGTGCGCCCGCCTTTCCAGTTTTTCAGGATTCCCAGGGTATCGCCATGGGCATCCCGGTCATGGATGACCACGGGAAGATTCAGGTCGTCCGCGAGGTCGAGCTGTTCCCGGAACCGGCGGAGTTGAAGGGCTTTCGGAGACAGGTTGCGGAAGAAATCGAGGCCGATTTCGCCGTAGGCAACGACTTTTTCACTGCCTGCGAGCGTTCTGAGGGCATCGTAAGTATTTTCGTCGATTGTTTTTGCATCGTGAGGGTGGATCCCCACGACGGCATACACGTCTTCGTATTCCGCCGCCAGGGCTACCGCCCGGCGACTGTCCTCGAGGTCGATGCCGACGGCGACCATTTTCAGGATCCCTGCATCACGGGCCCTCCGAACCACCGACGGACGATCCCGGTTGAAGGCCTTCATCTCGATATGGCAATGGGTATCCACCAGAATCAAGGGGATTCCTAAGCCTCCTCCTCGATGACGATTTCTTCCGCGTTTTCAGAGAGATCGGACAGTCCCTTCAGATATTTGCCAAGCTCCTCTTCCGTCATGGATCCTTCCCGGATTTTTTTGGAAATCACTCTTTTATCCTTGAGTTCATCGGTCACCACTTTCGATCCGATCACCGGGACTACCTCCTTCGTCGATGGAATTCATTGAGATGAGATTTTAAAATCAGGTGTACCTCTATCATTTTTTATGAAAAAGTCAATCCGGTGAACTGCCAGCCCGGTCGGCAACGGCCGGCTGCTCTGTGCCGCCGGATTCCCGTTCATGGCCCGCCTGTTCCGGCGGGCTCGATGCCGCCATGGTCCGTCATCATATGCCGGATGCCGATTCCCCCCGCTAACGCCCGCCCCTGAGCCTCGGGTCCATGGAGTCCCGGATTCCTTCGCCGAGGAGGTTGAATCCGAGGACGGTGATGAGGATGGCCAGACCGGGAAAGAGGGAAAGCCACCAGGCGATATCGATGTTGTCCTTTCCGGCGGTGAGCATGTTTCCCCAGCTGGGTGTCGGAGGCTGGACGCCGATGCCCAGGAAACTCAGGGCGGACTCCGTCAGGATGGATCCGGCGATCCCCAGCGTGGCCGCCACCAGGATCGAAGCCATGGCATTGGGAAGCATGTGAATGAAAATGATGCGCATATCGCCTGCCCCGATGACCCGGGCGGCCTGGACGAACTCCCGCTCCCGGAGGGTGATGAAGTCCGCCCGCACCAGGCGGGTGATTCCCATCCAGCCCGTCAGTCCGATGATGACCATGATGTTCCAGATGGAGGGTTCGAGAAAGGCGATGACCGCCAGGATGAGGAAAAAGGTGGGAAAGCAGAGCATGATATCCACGAGGCGCATGATGACCGAATCGGCCATCCCCCGATAATAGCCCGACAAGGCCCCCAAAATCGTTCCGATGAGAATGGCGATTCCCGTGGCGACGAATCCGACTTTCAGGGAGATGCGGGATCCCCAGATCATCCGGGTCAGGACGTCCCGGCCGAGTTGATCCGTGCCGAGAATGTGGGCTTGGGAAGGCGGCGCAAGGACTTCCTTCAGATTGATTTCCCCGGGATCATAGGGGGAAAGAAGGGGGGCGAGAAAGGACACGATAAAAAGGAGAAGCACCACGGCGCTTCCCGCCAGGGCGAGACGGTTCCTGGAGAAGCGATACCAGAATTCGTCGAGGAGGCCCGGGTGTTCTTTTTTCATTCAGCCTTCCTTTTTAATCACGAAACCCGGATCCGGGGGTCCGCCAGGGCGTAGAAAAGGTCGGCGAGGAGGTTTCCGATCAGGGTGAGGACCGCGCCGATGAAGAGAATGCCCATGATAACCGGGTAATCACGGGCCATGGCGGACATGTAAAAAAGCTGTCCCATTCCCGGAATGGCAAAAATCGTTTCAAAGATGACGCTTCCCCCGATGAGTCCCGGCACGGAGAGCCCCAGGATGGTGATGACGGGGAGAAGGGCGTTCCGGAGGGCATGGCGGTAAATCACCGTCCGCTCGCTCAACCCTTTCGCCCGGGCCGTGATGATGTAGTCCTGCCGGATCACCTCGAGCATGTTGGACCGCATGTACCTTGAAAGGCCGGCGAGCCCTCCGAAGGCGGACAGGAAGACGGGCAGGATCAGGTGCCTGGCGAGATCGACCTGGGAACTCCAGAAGGGGAGATACTCGTAGTTGACGGAACGGATCCCCGATATGGGAAGCCACCCGAGATGAATCCCGAAAAGGATCATTAACAGAAGGGCCAGCCAGAAGGTCGGTGCGGCGAACCCGATGAAGACGAAGACCCCGGTGATCTTGTCGAAAAGGGAATCCTGGTGCACCGCCGACAGAACCCCGATGGGGATGGCTGCGGCGAAGATGAGGATCAAGGACAGGACGTTGATGGATATGGTGACGGGGAGCCGCTCGAGAATCTTGTCGGTGACGGGCCGGCGGTCCGGCGAAAAGGAGGTTCCGAGATCGAGGACCAAAAGCCGCTTGAGCCACAGGAAATACTGAACATGGATCGGTTTGTCCAGGTCATAGAGGGCCCGGAGGCGCTCCTTCATCTCCGCCGAGGCCCGGGGATTCAGGTCGGTCTGGAGATCCGTCGGGGATCCCGGGGCGATATGAATGACGGCAAAGGAAAGGAGGGTGATCCCGAACAGGAGGGGGACCATGAACAGGAGCCTCTTGGCGATGTACCGGATCAAGAGGCGTCTCCTTGTCCACCGGGAATCGGCTCGTCCAGGGGAAGTCCGATGGAATGCAGGTTGTTCAGGGTTCTCGCGAGGTACGTTTCCGTGTGGGGCTCCAGAGTGTAAATGGGCCGGATGTTCTTCTCCCGGAGATACGAACCGAGAAGGGCGAAGGGGAAGTTCCCTTCTCCCACGGGAAGGTGTTCGTCCGCTTCTCCCTTGTTGTCGTGGAGGTGCACCTCTGCGAGGTAGGAACCGAGGGACTGGAGCCACGGCAGGGGAGGCGTTTTGGCAAAGGCGTTGCAATGCCCCGTGTCGAAGCAGAAACGGAAGTGGGGTGTGGCCGGTATTTCCAGGAACAGCCTCTTCAGAATGCAGGGATCCATCTCGTAAACGTTTTCAATGCACAGAACGGTGTCCTGCTTTTCCGCCAGCTCTATGAGGGGAATCCAGGTTTTTATGCTGTTCCGGATCCAACGGTCCTCGTGGGATGTATAATAGTTCCTGTCAAAGGAGGCATGGAAGACGATCGTGCGGGGCCGGAAAAGGGGCACGAGGTCCAAGACCTGCCGGAACCGTTCCGCCGTCGCCTCCCGGATTCGGGGATCCACCGCTCCCGGGCGGAGATCATAAAAGGGACCGTGAAAGGTGAGGGTGACCCCGGCGCTTCCGAGCCGGTCGGCGATTTTCCGGTAGTCCTTCCGGTTGAACCGGTCGAGGGCGAAACAGTCAAAGCCGATTTCCAGATTTATCTTTTCTTCCAGCACCTTGGGGAGGTACCGGTCGTAGAGATACCGGAAAGGCATGTTGATCTGGACTTTTTGAAGGAGGGGATCCGCCATGGGCACCGGGCCGCTTTTTCATTTCCCATCTCCATATCACAGGTCGTTAATGCCATCAAGGAACGAGTGGCGACCGGATTTCCTTGCTTGCCGAGGAACTTTGTTGTAGAAAAAGGGGACGTCCTTAAATAATTCAATAACTTTTCTCAGAGAAAAGTTATTGAATTATTTAAGGACGTCCCCATATCTTGTCGGGAGGAAGAGTATGGCCGGTGGTGAAAGCATGGCCCCGATCCTGGTCGTCGAGGATGATGGAAAACTGGCCCGGGTGATCCAAGTTTACCTCGAGGGGGCCGGGTACCGGGTCGTTCTGGCCTCCCGGGGCCGGGAGGCCCTGGAGGCCTTTTCCCGGGAACGCCCGCTTCTCGTGATTCTCGATCTCATGCTGCCCGATACGGCGGGGGAGGTCCTGTGCCAGGAATTCCGGAAAGAAGGGAATATCCCCGTCATCATGGTGACGGCGAAATCTTCCGAGGAGGAAAGAATCGCCGGATTCGCCCTCGGGGCGGACGATTACGTCGTCAAACCCTTCAGTCCCCGGGAGCTGGTGTATCGGGTCCGGGCCCTCCTGAAGCGGACCGGCCGGGGAAAAAAGGAGAAGTCGGAACGTCTCTCCTTCAACGGCCGGGATCTGGTTCTGGACGGGGCGACCTACGAAACCTGGAAAGAGGGACAGCCCGTCTTTCTCACCCCGACGGAATTCAAGGTTCTTTTCTCTCTGGCCTCCGCGCCGGAAAGGGTCTGGAATCGGGACCAGTTGATCCGCCGGGCCCTCGGGTACGCCTTTGAGGGGTATGACCGGACGGTGGACGCCCATGTCAAGAACATCCGCCAGAAGATCGGCGACGACCCGAAAAGGCCGGTTTACATTCAGACCATTTACGGAGTCGGGTACCGCTTCGCGGGGAAACGGGACGATGAGGCCTCTCTGGTTTAAGTTTTTCCTGGTTCTTTTTTTCGTAACGCTCATTTCCCTGTCTTCGGCCTTTATCCTCAGGGAAATGATGATGAAGGATTTCAGGGATTTTCTGGAGGGCGACATGCTCGACCGGGCCTACAGCGAAACGGCCCTCCTGGAAGACGATTATGCCCGGCGCGGTTCCTGGGAGGAGGACTCTCTTCGGTATCCGCTGGCGGCGGCCTTTCTCTTCGGCCTCGAAATCCGCCTTGTGGATGAAGAAGGGATGGTTGTAACGGACACGGCCCGGGCTGTCGCAGGGCTTCCTCTTTCCCTGAGAGAAAAAGTAGAGGGGCTTCAGAGGGCCGTCCGGACCGTCCCGACAGGGGAGTTCATACCCTACCCCCTTTTCGATGAAGGCCGGATAATCGGTCATGCCGAGATCCGTTTCCTTCTCCCCGGGAAAATCGCCCTCTTCCAGGAAAGAACCAATCGCTTTCTGGCCCTGTCTTTCCTCATCACCGGTATCCTGGCTCTTGGAGCGAGCTTCTTTTTTTCCAGGGCTTTGACGGCACCTCTGGCCCGGCTTGTGGGCGCCGTTGAGGCCATCGGGAAGGGGGACCTGCGGCGGAGGGTCCCCGTCCGGGGCAAGGACGAGATCGGTCGGCTGTCCGAGTCGTTCAACCGGGCGGCGGACCGGCTGGAAAGCCAGGAAAACCTGAGGAAGCGTCTCCTTTCCGATGTGGCCCACGGGCTTCGCACCCCCGTGTCCATCCTGAAAGGGGAGACGGAGGCCATGGTGGATGGACACCTGCCTCTGAACGTCGCGGGGCTGCAATCGCTTCTCGACGAGACCGACCGGATGTCGGGGATCATCGGCGGCATCGAGAGCCTGGCCCGGGCGGAAGCCGGATCGGTAACCCTCAGAAAAACCATTGTGGTCATGGAGGATTTTCTTGAAGGGATGATTCTTCGTTTTCGCTCCCTCTTCCGTGATAAAGGGGTGGATCTTTCCATGCAAGTCCAGAAAGGCCTGGAAGTTCCGGCGGACATGGACATGCTGAGGATCATGCTGGAAAATCTCCTCCGGAACGCCCTGGCGGCAACGGACAGAGGGGGGAAAGCGGAAATACGGGCATACCGCCGGGAGGAAGAGGTCCTTATCGATGTGGAGGACACGGGCAAGGGAATCGGTGAAGAAGATCTTCCTCTCATTTTCGAGCGCTTTTTCCGGAAGGCGCCGGGAGGGCTCGGGATCGGCCTCACGATTGTCCGGGAGCTGATCCAGGCCCATGGCGGTTCCGTCGATGTAAAGAGCGGGGAAGGGAAGGGAACGCGATTCACCTTGCGCTTTCCCGCCCTTCACAATGTTTCATGATTCGTTCATTCCTTGTTCACATTCTTCGGGTATTTTCGAACAAAAAGAACATGGAGGTAACAGAATCATGAGAAAGACAGTCATTGCCGTCATGCTGGTGGCCCTCGGGCTTTTGATCGCCACGGCGACCCTGGCCGGACCTTGGGCCGGTGGGGGACCGGGCCGGGGATATGGCCCTGCGGTCAGTTCCGAAGCATTGAAGAATTTCCAGAAGGAAACCCTTTCACTCAGGGATGATCTGGTGACCAGGGAATTTGAACTTCGGGAAGAATATGGGAAGGAAAATCCCGATCTCCAGAAGGTGGCCACCCTGAAAAAGCAGATCGTGGACCTGGAAACGAAGATCGCCGAGTCGGCCCGGAATAACGGGCTCGAAAGAAGGAACGGCCGGGGTCTTTTCCGGGATGACAAGGATGGCCGCGGCGGATACTGCCGCTCCGGGGACGGTTTCCAGCGCGGGTTGGGAACCTGCTGGCGGTAACCTGGGCAACCGGTTCCCCGGGAATTGAAAAGAGACGTTCCCCCGGCCGCCGGCCGGGGGAACCGAAAAATCAGAGGGTCCATGAAACCTCTTGTTGTATTGATTCTATTTTTACAACTTCTTACAGCTTCCCTGCCCGGGATCGCAGAGAGCCGGGAAGGGTTCGGGAGGCCCCACTGCCCTTACGGCGGATACGGCACCGGCCGGCAGTGGGGCTGGTACGGCGCCCGGTCGCCCGTGGAGTCCCCGGAAAAGGCGAGAGCCATCCTTGAGGAATATTTCAAGGGGGATCCCGCCACCGTCGGGGAGATCACCGGACACCCCCTGTTTTTCAAGGCCGTCATTCTGGACCGCCAGGGGGCCGTCCTGGATGTGGTCATCGTCCACCGGGCAACCGGCCGCATCCGTTCGATAGGGGGACGTCGATAGGGGACGTTTCCCTGTGCCTTTGACATTCGGGGTTGATTTTCTTATACTTGTCCTTGTCGGGGCATGAAAGGGAGGGTCAGGTAATGAAAAGAATAAGGATCGGAAAGGCCTGTCCCCAAAATATCCGCCTCATGACCGGAAGGTGTTTGTCAGCCGGCTTCCCCTGTCGAGTTGCGGCAAGTGTGAAGTGATCGCCACCGTCTCAACCCGTCATTCGCCCCATGCTGCGGAGCCGTATAAGGAACTGGCCGAAAAGGGCAGGGCCGTCGGGGCCGATGCCGTCTTCGACGCCAGACGAAGAATCGAAGCCTCCCGAGGTCACCAGTCCTTTACCGGCTACGGTGTCGCCGTGAGAATCTTGGACCCTGCCGCTGTGGATTTCAGCGAAGAGAACGGGCGCTGGCTCTGACCCGTCACGGGGCGGATCATCGAAAATCGAAGGGATCAATGAATTACGAGAACCAGGCATTACGGGCATGCCTCGAAGTGGGAAAGGCCCTGACGTCCACCCTGAAACTTAACGACATCCTCGACCTCATTATGTTGAAGGTGAGCGAGCTGATTGCCGCCCAGAACTGGTCGCTTTTGCTCCGGGACGAAACAACGGGTGAACTGAGTTTCGAAATTGTGGTCGGCTTGGAAAAGAAAACCGTTCAGGGAGTCCGTCTTCATCGGGGCGAGGGTATTGCCGGTCATGTGGCGGAAACAGGAGAGGCGGCGTTCCTGAGCGATCTGAGCAAAAATGTAAAGTTCAGCGGAAGGATCGACGGGATTACGGGATTCAGGACGGAATCCATCGCCTGCTTTCCCATGAAGGTCCGGGACCGGGTTCTCGGCGTCATTGAGATCGTCAATGTGAGGGAGATGAAAACCTTCGAGGAAAAATTCGCTCCCGTTCTGACCATCCTGGCCGATTACGGGGCCATAGCCGTCGAGAACGCCCGGCTTTTCGAGAGGATCCGCCGGATGACCGTGACCGACGAATATACGGGGCTCTACAATGCCCGGTATCTCCATGAGACGCTCGACATCCTCATGGAACAGGCCCGGGAAAACGAAGGGGATCTGGCGGTCGCGTTCATGGATATGGATAATTTCAAGAGCGTAGTGGATGCCCACGGCCATCTTCTGGGGAGCCGGGTTCTGTCCGAGGTGGGCCGGGTCATCCTGTCCTGCCTTTCGCCATCGGACATCCTTGTCAAATACGGGGGGGATGAGTTCGTCCTTCTCATGCCCGGAAGAGGCCGAAAGCAGGCCGTTATTCTCGTGAATGCCGTTCGGAAGGCGGTGCGCTCCGCCTGGTATCTTGAGTCAACGGGGAGTCCTGTCCGACTGACCGCCAGTTTCGGCGTCGCTGTCTTTCCCTCGGACGCGGGAACGAAACGGGATCTGCTTTCCAGGGCGGACCAGGCCATGTACGAGGCCAAGCGTTCATCAAAAGACTGCGTCAAGAAGGGGGGACGTCCTTAAATAATTCAATAACTTTTTTAAAAAAAGTTATTGAATTATTTAAGGACGTCCCCCTTTGCTTTTCTTGACAAGAAAAAGATCGTGACTATATTAAGGGTGAATCAGATATAGAATAAGGATTCCAGTTAGTTGTAAAAATTCATTGCAGAGGATAAACAGAGAAAAGGAGGTAAAAACCATGTTTGGACCGAGATTCTGGAAATTCGGGAATGTGGATGACTGGATTCCCGAGGTTCAGCGGTTGCAGAACGAGATGAATCGGGTCTTTTCAGGGGTTCGCACCCCTTCTTCCTGGGAATATCCGCTCATGAACGTGTGGATTCAGGGCCACGACGCCCTGCTGACGGCGGAAATTCCCGGGATCGATCCTGAAAAACTCGATATAGCCGTTCTGGGCGACCAGGTCACGATCAGCGGCATCCGGGAGCCGGAAATGCTCCAGGAAGGGGGAACCTACCATCGTCGTGAAAGGAAGGAAGGTCATTTCAGCCGGGTCCTGAGATTGCCTTTCAAGGTCGATCCCGGCCAGGTGGAAGCACGGTATGAAAAGGGAATCCTCGAAGTGAGACTTCCCTGCGCAGAGGAAGAGAAACCGAAAAAGATCGAAATCAGGCGCGCCTGAGGAAAGGAGGGTTGAATCCCATGACAATGGAAAAGAAGGACCTTCAAAAACAGCCCGCCCAGTCGCCCGTGGAGACGGAACGAACGAAATTGCGGCGGGTGTATGTTCCCAGGGTGGATATCTATGAGACCCGGGAAGCCCTCGTGCTGCTTGCCGATATGCCGGGGGCGGATGATAAATCCGTGGATATGACCCTGGAGAAGGATGTGCTGACCATCCGGGGTTCCGTAATACCCCGGGAATACAAGGGTTATTCGGCGGGTTTTACGGAATACCGTGAAGGCGATTATGAACGGGTTTTCAACCTGTCGGAAGAAGTGGACCGGGAGAAGATCGAGGCATCGGTGAAAAACGGCGTCCTCAAGGTTATTCTTCCCAAGGCGGAACCTGTAAAGGCCCGGAAGATCGCCGTCACTTCAGGATAGAGAATCGATCAAGGAGGTGAACGATCATGGTAAGAAAAAGCCTGTTGCCCTCCATCTGGAGGAGAAGTGACACGCCGGCGGCGAAGGAGGAGGACCATCCTTTCTTTTCTCTCCAGCGGGAGATGAACCGGGTGTTCGATTCCTTCTTCAGGGATTTCGACGTGGCGCCTTTCAGCGGATGGGATGAGAAGATAAATGCTTTCAGCCCCTCCATCGACGTGAAGGAAGATGAGAAGGAAATCCTTGTGAAGGCGGAGCTTCCCGGTGTTGAGGAAAAGGACCTGGAGGTCCTTCTTTCCGATAACGCGCTGACCCTGAAAGGGGAAAAGAAAGAGGAAAAAGAGGAAAACTACTACCACGTGGAAAGAAGATACGGTTCCTTCAGCCGGGTCATCCCCCTTCCCGAAGGGGTGGATCCGGAGAAGGTGGAAGCCTCATACAAAAACGGCATTCTGACCATTCGCCTTCCCCGTAAAGAGGAGGTGAAGGAAAAAGGCAAGAAAATCCCAATTACAAAGGAATAGGACCGAGGTGGGGACGTCCTTAAATAATTCAATAACTTTTTTTAAAAAAGTTATTGAATTATTTAAGGACGTCCCCTTTTTGAAGCTTTTTAAAGATACCAATATGTATTAAAATAATTCCCATCTCGGGGAGCGTCCCCCTGTTAATCGTCAAAAAACATACGGATATGTATTAATCAACAATCTGTATGACCGTTGTGTTGTATCTCTCCTGCCGGCTGTATGCGCCTTGTTGGTAATATAATAAGTAATTCAGATGTGTTATGGCTTACCTTCCCTGGTGGCATGCCGATTGCTATCTCCATCACTGTCCTTGTTTCGTTGTCGAAATAATAAATCGCAGTGGAGGTGAGTCATGAATGCTGGTGACACAACGTGGGTTCTTGTCTGTTCCGCCCTGGTCTTCCTGATGACCCCGGGGGTGGCCTTCTTTTACGGCGGAATGGCACGGCGGAAGAACGTCCTGTCTCTTCTGATGCAGTGCTTCTTTATTATCTGTCTCGTCAGCCTGCAGTGGGTCCTGTTCGGTTACTCCCTTTCCTTCGCTCCCGATATGGGAAAAGGTTTGATCGGGACTCTCGAATGGATGGGCCTCAGGGGGGTGGGATTCGATCCCAACCCGGATTATGCCGGGACGATCCCCCATCTTACGTTTATGATCTTTCAGGCCATGTTTGCCATCATCACGCCCGCTCTCATCGTGGGCGCCTTTGCGGAAAGAATCAAGTTTTCCGCCTTCGCGATTCTGGTCCTCCTGTGGACGACCCTGGTATACGATCCCATCGCCCACTGGGTCTGGGGTGTCGGGGGGTGGCTCCGGGATATCGGCGCCCTTGACTTTGCCGGGGGTATCGTTGTTCACGTGAGTTCCGGGGTCTCCGCCCTCGTCATGGCCATTCTGATCGGGAAAAGGGTGGGTTATGAAAAACAGGCTTTTGTGCCCCACAACCTTCCCTTTACCGTTCTCGGCGGTGCCCTGCTGTGGTTCGGCTGGTTCGGTTTCAACGCGGGCAGTGCCCTCGGTGCCGGCGGGCTGGCGGCCAATGCCTTTGTCACGACAAACACGGCCGCGGCGGCCGCCGGACTGACGTGGGCCCTGGTGGAGTGGCACCAGCATGGGACGCCCACGGTCCTGGGCATTGTGACAGGGGCTCTGGCGGGTCTCGTGGCGATTACCCCGGCCTGTGGTTTCGTGAGTCCCATGTCGGCCATCGCCATCGGTATCCTGGCGGCCGCATTCTGCTACCTTGCCGTGACGGTGTTGAAGCCCAAACTCGGGTATGACGATTCTCTGGATGTCTTCGGGGTTCACGGTGTCGGTGGAATGTGGGGAACCATCGCTACCGGTCTGTTTGCCGAGACGGCCGTCAATTCCGGAGGGGCTGACGGGCTTCTTTTCGGGAATGTCCATCTTTTTCTCGTCCAGTGCGTCTATCTTCTCGCCTGCGTATGCTACGCGGTGGTCATGACCTGGGTTCTCTTCAAGTTAGTTGACGCCCTCTTCGGGGTGCGGGTGAAAAAGCAGGATGAACTGGTGGGCCTCGATCTGACGCAACATCACGAAGCGGCCTACACCGTTTTGGAATAGGAGGAACGAACGATGAAATACATCATTGCCATCATTCAGCCCCATAAGCTGGAAGAGGTCACTCAGGCCCTCGAGGAAGTGGAAGTGAACCTCATGACCGTATCCACCGTCCTCGGGCGGGGGCGGCAGAAAGGTCACACCGAGGTCTACCGGGGTGTGAAGGAAGTGGGAACGCTCCTGAAGAAGGTGAAGCTCGAGATCGCCGTCAACGAGGACTTCGTGGAACCCACCATGGAAGCCCTGATCAGAGGGGCCCGTAGCGGAGACGGGGAAGTGGGGGACGGGAAAATCTTCGTTCTCGATCTTTTCGACGTCGTCCGGATCAGCTCGGGTGAACGGGGCGGCAAGGCGATCGGCTGAGAGAAGGGAGAAATCGATAGGAGAGCGAAGGATTTTAAGAAACTGGAAATAGACGGGGTCTGGATTTCACGAAAATCGGCGAAAGGGAGGAGGCGTTCCTGTCCCGATTGGAAGTGAAACAATGACAGTCAAAGAGGCCCCCGCCGGCGCGACGGGGGCCTCCTCCTGTGTTCAAACGTTCAGGGGATCTGCTTGGAGGATGCGATTTTATCCTATCCCAAACCGAATTCCCTTCTTTCAGAGATTAAGTTCAGTCGTTTCATCTTTTTTCTGAGTCCTTCCCGGCTGATTCCGAGGATCCTGGCCGCCTTCGTTTTGTTGCCGTTGCTCTTCCTGAGAATTTCCACAATGACCTCCTTTTCCCCCTTCTGGAAGGACGGGGCGGGAGGCTCCAGGAGCTGCCTGTTCAAAAAGTCCTTTAAATCTTCCGAGAGGTCCCGGAGTGTGATCGTATCGGAACATGACAGGGCGGTGGCCCGCTCCACCTCGTTTCGAAGTTCCCTGACGTTTCCCGGCCAGGGGTAATCCACGAAGAAATCAAGGACCGTTCTGGACGGTCTTTTAAAATCCCGTGCGTGTGTGCGGCCGCATTCCTTCAGGAAATGGTCCGCCAGAATGGGGATGTCCTCCTTTCTTTCCCGGAGAGGCGGAATGTGAACCTGGATCACATTCAAACGATAAAAGAGATCTTCCCTGAATCGCTCTTCCCTCACTTCTTCCTTGAGATTTTTGTTGGTTGCCGCGATGATTCTTATGTCCACGGGGATGGGCTTTCGGGCGCCCAGCCTTTCAATCTGGCGGTCTTCAATGACTCTCAGGACCTTGGCTTGAATGTTCAACGGCATATCGCCGATCTCGTCGAAGAAGAGGGTTCCCTTGCAGGCCATCTCCATTTTTCCGATTCTTTTCCCCACGCCTGTGGCGACGCCCTTTTCTATTCCGAAAATCTCGCTTTCGAAGATGGCTTCCGGGACGGCGGCGCAATTGATGGCAATGAAGGGCATGGTCCTCCGCCGGCTGTTATAGTGAATGGCCTTGGCGATCAGTTCTTTACCTGTTCCCGTCTCACCTGTGATGAGGATATTGGAGGAAAGATCGGCGATTTTTTCGATCCGTTTCTGGATATTCCTGATTTCCTCGCTTTTCCCGAGAATTTCGATCGGGCAGGGGCATTTTCCATCGACCTCCTTCCTGACAGGCCGACGGTCCATGAGCCTCGGTTTTCTCGCCGGGGCCGCGGGTTGACCCGTCACCATCGGGTTTTCTTCGATTCCTTCCCGATACAAGGCATGGGCATCAAGTCTCACCATCATCATACCGAAAGCCTCGGCCAGTCTCGATACCACGGGAGGGTATTTCCCCGACTTCGTGAATTCGAAAATATCATCTTTCGCGCTGTGTTTTCTCATGGGGATTTTCTCACAAAGATCCACAAGATTGCTCAGAACCCCCTGCGTACGCTTGTCCATCTCCATATTGACGTCCATGTTCCGCTCCTTCTTCCCTTTTTCCCCGTCCCCACAGGGACCCTCCATCCGATGGTTGGATACTAAGACATCATTTAAGGGAGATCAAAGCATATTGGACGAATCAGACATAATATGTGGTGAACCGACCTTGAGGGCCAATTTCAATTGTCAACTGCCAACTTGACGTGGCCAACCGGCGGGGGGAAATCCATGAAGATCAGGGCCTGAACTCGATGATGCTGCCGATGACCAGTTCCCGGAAGCGCTGATAACCGGCCCGCCCCAGGGAAAAGGGAGTGGGAATGTCCGCCAGGTAGATTTCGGCTTTCCGGGACTGGGTCGACCAGGAACGAACATGGTGCCGGTTGATCATGAGGGAGCGGTCCAGGGTGATGAAAGCCTCCCCGGGAAGTCGGTTTTCCCAGACCCGCAGCGAGCATCGGATCATGTATCGTCTGCCCCGGATATCGATCACGTGAGTGTAATTCCCCTCCGTTATAACGGCGGCGATATCCATGACGGGCAGGAAAAGTGCTTTTTTCCCCGTGTTCAGGAACACCTGGTCGCTGGAGGAAAGAAGCGTTTCCGTTTCCGTAGGGAGGGATGAACGGGCGGCTGCCCTTTCCAGGGTGCTTCCGAGTCGTTCCGGGTCCACGGGTTTCAGGAGGTAATCCAGGGCATTGACCTCAAAGGCTCGTATGGCGAACTGGTTATAGGCCGTGACAAAGATGGTCAGCGGGGGGTCCTCCAGCCGATCGAGGAGATCGAATCCGGAACCCCCGGGCATCTGGATGTCCAGGAAAAGAAGATCGGGGTGCGTCGCGGCGATCCCCTTTTGCGCCTCCGCGGCATTCCGGGCTTCTCCGACGACCTGGACCCGGGGATGGTCTTTCAACAGATCCCGGAGATTTTCCCGGGCCAACCTCTCATCGTCGACGATAAAGGCACGAAGGGGACTTTCAGGCGACTCTTTCATTTTTCTGATCCTTCAGGGGGATTTCCACGGTCACATGGACCCATCCGTCTGTTTCTTCGCGGTTCAGCCGGTAATGACCGTCATAAGCCAGATTCAGCCGCTTCCGGAGATTGTCGAGTCCTACGCCGTCTCTCTTCTCCGTCCGCTCTTCCCGGGGAATCCATCGGCCCGTGTTGGCGACCTCGATCCTGAGCCTCTCACCGGCGATCCATCCGTAAATCCGGATCGTGAGGGGCATGGCCGATGTCTTCATGCCGTGCTTCACGGCATTTTCCACCAGGGGCTGGAGGAGGAGTTCGGGAACGGGGATGTTCTGGATTTCCGGAGTCGCATGGATGGTAATGGCAAGATCCTCCTCAAATCGGACTTTCTCCAGGCTGAGGTAGCTTTCAATGGTTCCCAGCTCCTCCTTCAGGGGAACGAAACCGGAGACGCTGGCGGAAAAGGTGGAACGGAGATACCGGGAAAGCTGATGAATGAGCTTTGTGATCCGCTCCGGGTTTTTTCTTGACAGTACGTCCAGGGAGTTCAGAACATTGAACAGGAAGTGGGGATTGATCTGGTACCGGAGGGTTTCAAGCCTGGACTGGACAAGACGCCGTTCCGTTTCCTCCGCCCGGCGCAATTCCTCCTCTCTGGCCTTCTGCTCCGTCCTGTCGTCCAAAATGCCCTGAATCCGAAGGATTCTTCCCTTCCCGTCCCGATCCGCCCTGGCGTAGATCATTCCGCACCGGGGGGTCCCGTCCCGGCGATGGAAAAGAATTTCAAAATTGGTTACCACGCCGCGGGAACGCAAGGCGGCGATGAGCACATTTCTCCGTTCGATCCTGTAGAATTCCGTGACGCTTCTGCCGATGATCTCATCCGGAGCGTCATAACCGAGCAGGCCCGCCAGGGCGGGATTGGCGTTGATGAGGATGCCGTTGGGGTCGGTGATGAAGATCCCTTCCACGGCGTTTTCGAAGATTCCCCGGTACATCCGTTCCGCCTTCTCCAGGGCGACGCGGTTTCCCTGCAGGTTTTCCGCCATGGCATTCAATCCCAGGCCGAGGCGGACGATTTCATCGTGACCTGTGAAGGCGAGTCTCCGTTCCAGATGCCCCGCCCCGATTTCCCCGGCGAAGGCGATGCATTCCTGGAGTCTCCTGAGAAGAGGATGGGCCATGAGAAAAACGGTGGCGGACATGGCGACGAGCATGATGACGAGAGTCACCAGGGTTACCTGTCCCATCGCCTGAATCGGAGCGAGGACCTCTTTCAGGGGCCTTTCCACGACGAAGAACCACTCCGGTTCACGGTTCTTGAGAAACGCCGCCAGCCGGGGTCCCGATTTCGATTCATACTCGATGAATCCTTTTTCCCGGTCCATCTGCTCTGCTGAAAAGGGAATTTCCGGAGGTTCATAGGGCCTTGTTCCCATGACATTGATGACCGGATGGTCTTCAGGAATATTGCCGTCCATCCCGGGATGGAAGAGGTAAGCGCTGCTTTCGGGGGTGATCTTGTGGAACCGGAGGAAGTTTTCGTTGAAATACTCCAGATCGACGACGGACCGGATGACGGCGGTGGTCCGGCCGATGTCTTTCACGGGGACGTTGACGACGATGCAGGGACGTCCGGTGCCCTGGCTGACGAGAATCGGGGAGATCCGGGTCTCACCGGCCAGGGCGGCCTGGAAGTCGAAACGTAAGGAGATGATTTCCTTCATGAATGTCAGGCCTATGCGGTTGGGGAAGGAGGAGGCGATGCATCGAGCCTCACGATCGATCAGATTGATGGACTGTATAACTTCTTACCGGACCCCATGTTAATGAACAAATAAAACAATGGTTTAAGGTTAACTTTCAAACCCCCGTTTCGGTCTCTGTGACCGTTTTGTGACCGGTCCCCGAAAAAAGGGTGTTTTCCAACCGTTGAACGGCTTCCGGGTTGGAGTCTTTCATAAGGTGAGAATATACGTTCAACGTGATAGTCGGGGATGAATGGCCTAACTGTGATTGAATGTATTTGATGTTTTCTCCCTGGCCTATCATGAAAGACGCGTAACAATGCCGAAGGTCATGAAAACGGATGGTTTCCGGCAAACCGGCCTTTTTCAAGATAGGTCTGAAAATCCGATTCAATATGTAACAACTGTCAATAGGTGTTCCGGCCCGGGTTGGAAAAACAAGGTCCGCCTCATTCGGTCCGCTTTGGAGCTTCCACTTCGCAAGCTCTGAAACAACCATCGGAGAAAGGTCAACCCTCCGTACCGATGTTTTTGTCTTTGGTTCGAAAAATCGCCTATGGTTGAAGGTCCGTTTAACATGGATTTGCTTCGTTTTAAAATCAACGTCCGCCCATTTCAACCCCAGGATTTCCCCCTTTCTCATGCCGGTCATGACCGCTAAAAGAAACAGGGTTTTATATTTCGGGCTTTCCGTTGTTTCGAGTAGCCGCCCGATTTCTTCCGGGGAAAGAATCGTAATTTTCAGTTCCGCTTCTAAGTGATCCCCGGACCGCCGCGGCCTTTCGGCATCCCTCACCGGATTGTAGTCAATTGTTCTGTGCCGGACCGCGTATTGAAACACCTGGTTCATGGTCGTGGTAACTCTCCGCAGGGTAAGAATGTTCATCCCCGTTTTTTGCATTGCCGTTATGAGCTTTTCAACGTCCGCCGTGGTAAGTCGGTCAATCCGCGAATTTTCCCATTCTTTGAAGTGGTTTTTCAAATGACCGACATAACCGCCCCATGTGCTTATTCGGACCTTCGGCTTTTTGTATTCAAGCCATTTCCCCGCCACTTCTTTGAACGTCTTCGCCCTCTTTGCCGGGACGTAGGTCCTCCGGGAAACTTTGTCTTCCATTTCCCGGAGCTGGTCCCGGGCCTCTTTCTTCGTGGTCCCTTCGTCAAGGGTGATTCTTTGCCGCTTGCCGTCCTGGTCATAAAAGTCAAGAACGTAGCGGCCCCGCCGTTTCGTGATACAGGCCATGTTTTTTCTCTCCTTTCCCGGGTCCTGGCCCGGGGGTTATTCTCCTAATTCCTCCGATTCCTCTTTTAATTGCCGGGTAACTTCGGGGTCCAGGGCTTCCCCCCGGCGGGCAACGCCTCAAGAAAACCTTCGGCAAATCTCTTTTCAACTTCGGTTAATTCGTCTTCCATCTTGCCCCCCCTTTTTTATGGTTCCCCCAGGGGAAAGCTCCCCCAGGGGTCCGGTCCTTACCGTAAAAACCTTTCCGCCATTTCAACGGCCCCTTCCGTCCGCTCTCCCCAGGCCCCCGGCCCGGGATCCATGTCCTCAAGAAACCTTTGCACAAGGTCACCCGCCGTAATGCCGGAGGGTAAAACATCCCCGCGCCCATAGGCTTCACCGCCGGCCACAAGAACGGGGACCCCGTAACTTGACGCGCTGTGGTCCGTGGTCAGAAATGCTTCCGCCTTGCTCGATTCGTAAACCATTGCCTTCATGCTCTCACCCTCCCTTCGGGCAATAAAAAAGGCATGGAAGGCGTAAGGCCCTATCACAAGCCTTTGGGGTCCTCGCGGATACCCCCTTCCATGCCAACTGTGGTTTACAGATAAAAAAACAGGTCATAACGGTGACCCTCCCGGTGATAGTTTTTTACGCCCTTTCATTATCTCTTACCCCCCCGATAATTGCAACTTTTTTCTTATCTTTGACGGCTCCCAGGTCAAAAAATGGCAAGCCATTGAAAAATTGCTTTCCGGGTCCTGGAAGAAACGGACCGCCCGGGGATCCCCGGCTTGAAGGTCCTGAAAGGCCCGGAAGACCACCGCGCCCCATAACCTTTGCATCGGGGAAAGGCCCACTTCGTGAAAGATGATTTCCAGGGGATTTTCCGCCTCTTCTTCATGCCCCCTTGTGCTCACCCATGCCCCCGGTTTTCGTGTGCTCAATCTATCTGTGGAAGACGATACAGGGCAAAGCCGGGGGTATTCCGTGCCGCCTTCAATCTTTCCCTGGCCCTTTCCCGGGCCTCCGGGGAAATGGTCCTTTTTTTCCGGGTCCGGGACGGGTTGAATGGCATGAACGGAAAAAGTGGGCAATTGGCAATTTCGCATGATGTAACCCCGTCCGCATAGTAGCCCATGCAATCAAAACACTTCGCATAAATGGCCCGGAGGGGGGAAAGGCTCTCGCCGCGGAAGTGGCTTATAATCTCCCTCCGCCCCCTGGCCCGTTTGCCGTAGGTCAAAACGTCTTTTTCTCTTTCAATCATTTCCCGTCCTTTCAAGAGGGGAGGGGTCCCCCCCGGCAACCGGAGAAAACCCGGGGGGGACCTATGGCGGACAACCCGCCGTCAATCAATTGTTAAAAGAAGATTCAAAACGCGGGCCTTTAGCTCATCAACGGTTTCGTTTTCAGCTTCGGTAAATTCCCCCTGGCCATTCGCAAGCTCACGGAAAACAAGTCCCAGGTGCGCCTTGCATTTCGTCATAAGCCCCTCAAGGGTCATGGTTTCGTCAAGCCGGAAGTGGCCCCCGGCGGGAATGGCCTTTTCCGGGAGGGGGTCACCCCAGGCCGCTTCCAGGATCCGGACCGCCTCGAAGCCGTTCAAGCTCCCCCGCCTCTTCAGGATTTCGGCAAGGGCAAAAACGGCGCGCCGCGCTCGGGGGTCCTCCATGAAAGCGCGGGCCTCCCCGGAGAATTGACGGAAAAAGGCTTCGGGGTCCGGCTCCTGGTCCTGAAAGAAATGGAAAAGCTCACCCATCGGGGGGTCCCGAAAAAAAGTTTGCATTTCCTGGAAGGTTTCCCTCAAGTCCTCCCCGCCCCCGCGGGAGTCCTCAAGAAAGGTTTCCGTTGCAACCCGCCCGCTTAAGTTCGCGGCAATGCGCCCGCGGATTCCCTCCGGGGTCACCGGACCGCCGCCGTGAAAAAGGCAATGGGGACCGGGGTTCTTCAAAGGATCGCCGGGGAGGGTCACCGCTTGAAGACGGAAACCGGAAGCCCACGCCGTGACCGCATGACCGGATTCATGAAACGCTATCAGCTCCACCGGGAACGCTTTCGGGGTTTCGGCCTTTCCGGGGGTATGGGAAGGGGTTTGTTCATCGCTTCGATTAATTGCCGATTCCGTTTTTTCCACTTTCGCAGGTCCGCCTTTCGCGCCGCGTAAATGCCGTTCATCTTGAAAACGGGGGGAGGGTCAACAAGCTCCCTGGCCAATTCGGTCACCTTGCCCTGGTCCGTGCCGATGTATTTAGAAATCCGGTCAATGCCGGCGACGAAGAACAACCGGGAAAGCAACCTTTTCAGAGGATCAAAAAGAGTATTCAACGTCATTTTTCCCGGCCCCCTTTCGCTCCACAAGCGCCGGATGGCGCATAAGCCACAACTGGAAAGCCGCCGGCGAAACCTCGTAATGGCCTTTTCGAAGCATTTTTATGGGGATGTCGCCCCAGGTCTTCAACCACCCCTGAATAATCGCCGGGGGGATGTCGCCCAGGGCCGCGGCAACCTTTGATAGGCTCCCGGAAATTGTTTCCTCTTCTTTTTCAACCGCGGCTTCGAGTCTGGTCCGCTCGAAATAATTGTTTACGTCATGGGGCCGCAGGTCCTTGATGCTCTTCCCCCGCGCCCGCGCCCAGGTTTCGATTTCCGCCCGGTTTCCGCGCCATATGCCGCCAATTTTCTTGATAGGAAGTCCGAAAAAGTTACGCCACCTCAAAACGGTTTCATGCCGTTGCTTTGAAAATTCCGAAATTTCATCAATTCCATTTAAGTCATACTCGCTCATTTTCTTTTTCCTCCTATGGTTTTGTTTTTGTTCATATTTTCGGCAACTTCTTTTAAGTTAGGATTTGACATTTCCTGGCGGACCTCGTAAATGGCGCGGTCAAGTTTTGCTTTCATTTCGGGGATGCTTAACCCCTGAAGCATCGGCGCAATTTTTGACGGCAAGGCTTCAAGTTTATTCACCATATTTTGAATGACCCCCGCCCAAAGGCTTTGCGCCAGGTCCACCCGGAGCAACTGGCCCCGCTCCTGGCGAAGGAGCAACTCTTTTCTATCCGCATTGAGTTTTGTCAGCCTTGCCCGCTGTCGTGTTAATTCCGGATCCACCGCGCCGCGGGTCTGGTCACGGGCCTTGATCCACTTACGGACCGCCTCAAGGTCAAAGCCCCAGGCCCGCCCGCGGTCACCTTTTTGAACGTAGGGCAAACCCTCCGAAACGTAACGCCGGACCGTGTTTTCCCCCCTGCCAATGGCCCGGGAAAGTTCGATAAGTGATAAGGTTTTGTTTTCTTTGGACATATTCA
>ENA-OSEO01000902-OSEO01000902.1-sediment-metagenome-genome-assembly--contig:-NODE-902-length-64026-cov-8.703842_pt1 | contig 64026 bp, 55 predicted proteins | sample MGYA00237883_ERZ534232 | MGnify/ENA metagenome assembly ERZ534232
CCATCCGAATGCCGCGGCATAACCGGGCCATGTAGGGATAGAATCCAGGCTGTCAAATCTGGGCCCCCAGGATCCATTAGCATTTGAATATTCAAAATTGGCACCAGCTCCATATGTGTTTTGGTATTCAGGCAGACTGCTGATTTGCTCAACACTCGCAGAGCTGTTAACTGTAACAGTAACATCTTTTGCCTTTGCACTTCCTGATTTTGTGGTTATAAGAACAACACCATTCTTTGCACGTGATCCGTAAAGAGCTGCTGCAGCAGCACCCTTCAACACAGATGTGGATGCAATATCATTCGGGTCAAGAGTAGCAAGTCCGCTTCCGTATGCACCACCACTTGTCTGAAAGTTGGTTGTTTCATATTGCTCATTACTGTATGGAATACCATCAACGACAAATAGAGGCTGGTTATCGCCTGTAAATGAGGTATTACCCCTGATGGTCATACGGGTTGCAGATCCGGGAGCACCGCCGGTGGACCTGATCTCAATACCGGCAACCTTACCGTCGAGAGACCGAAGCAGGTCGGGTTCCGACTTTTGTAAAACTTCATCAGAAGAGACTTCCGTTGCAGAATAACCAAGAGCTTTTCTTGCCCTGGAAATACCGAAGGCCGTCACCACAACTTCATCCACGCCAATAGCCTGTGACTCCATAACCACATTTATAGTAGTCTGGCCGGCAATCGGGATCTCTTGTGTCGCCATACCAACAAATGAAAAAACAAGATTCCGGGCACTTTGGGGCACCTGTAACGTGTAGTTACCGTCAATATCTGAAACAGTACCCAGTGTCGTGCCCTGCACTGAAATCGATACTCCAGGGATTGGTGCACCATCCTCCGCAGCGGTAACCTTCCCGGTTATCACCCTGGTTTGGGCAGTGACTGCCATAGTTCCCATGAAAAGGAGAATCGAAAAAAATAATGCAATCTTTTTCATAGAAATAGTATTAAATTAATAATTAAAAAGCTGTAAATCTCACATGTATATATGCTAAAATAACCGGAGCCACCACTCCCCCAAGTGTTGCGATCCGGAATTATGCCTTAAATTTAAAAAAAACTTAAATATTCCAACAAAAAGTTAAAAATCTTTAAGAACAGCAAATAAAAAAAAAAGAATTGAAATAAAAAAACGATTGCATCAAATATTTTAGTTTTAATAAGATTATGAGTTTGGATCGAAAAGAATGAATCGTACAATTAAGATCAGTAGCATAAATTTATTATCTTGATATTTAACCATATAAAAGAAAACAAATGCTTTCACCGCCGAAATCTCAACTTGTTAGAGAGGATTCGGTAATTTATAAAATAAAAACTAAATCTTTAAAATTCATCACTTAAAGTGTCAGGATACTGCAGAGATAATACATATATTTCACTTTGATTTTTCAAACCTGACAAAAACTTTAACAAAATTTTATATATGGCGGGTACAAAGTCAATAATGGGAGTCTTATAATAAACTCTTCAACTCAGACAATTTAGAGATATGATAAATTATATTTTTACCGGACTGCGTGGTTAATTCCTTATTCTCCTCATCCTCTGTGTAATTGTGGAGATAAACGGCATCTATGCCAAAATTAACAGCTCCCTCCACATCTACTTCCCAGTCATCACCTATCATCAAGCTGCTGACCTTAGGGGCATTGGAAGATTTTACAGCATGCTCAAATATTTCATAATTGGGTTTGGGTGTTTTTATATCCTCAGAAATATATACTTTGCTGAAGTATTTATCCAGTCCGGAATTATTCAGTTTTATATGCTGTACTTCCCTGAATCCGTTTGTAATAATGAACATCAAATAACGTTTGGCCTTCAGATAGTCGAGCAGGTCAGATGCTCCATTTACAAGGACTTTCTGCTTTGGAATCTCATCAAGATACATATCATTTATTTCCATGGGATCTATTCCTGAGATACCAAAATTTTCAAATGTCTGCTGAAATCTGAGTCTCTTCAACTCATCTTTATGTATTTTTTGATTTCTGTAATCTTCCCACAAAAGATCATTATATTTTGTAAATATCTGAAAAAAGCTTTCATAATCAGAATACACCTTATTAACACCAAATTTTCTGAATGCAATCTCCAGGGCGTAAAATGAATTTGTTCTGAAATCCCACAGGGTATGGTCAAGATCAAAGAACAGGTGTGTATATCTTTTTTTTGTCATAACAGTATTTTCATCTTTTACCTTCAACAACAATAACAATCTCTCCTTTGGGAGGATGATCAGTATAATATTTATGCAATTCACCTAGCGTACCTCTATTTTTTTCCTCGTAAAGTTTTGAAAGCTCGCGGCAAACACAGGCATGTCGTTCCGCTCCGAAAAACTCAGCCATATTTTCAAGAGTTTTGGCAAGGCGAAACGGAGATTCGTAAAAAACCATTGTACGTGGTTCAGAAGCGAGAAGTGTAAGACGTGTCTGCCTTCCCTTTTTCCGGGGCAGAAATCCTTCGAAAACAAAACGATCGGTAGTCATTCCCGATATGGCCAAAGCAGGAATCAATGCTGTGGGACCGGGCAGGCATTCTACCTCTATGCCCGCATCAATACAGGCTCTTACCAGTAAAAAGCCGGGATCTGAAACAGCAGGAGTACCTGCATCAGATATTAGTGCCACCAGATTGTCCTCATTCAACTTTTCAATAATCGTCTGAACTGTTTTGTGCTCATTGAATTTATGATGAGAAATTAACCTCTTCTCAATAGAAAAATGTTTTAAAAGTTTTGATGAAACCCGGGTGTCTTCTGACAATATTATATCCGCCTCCTTCAGAACTGTTAATGCCCTGAGGGTTATATCCTCCAAATTACCTATAGGGGTAGGTACCAATATCAGTTTACCCTTTATTTCCATCTGTATATTCTTTTAAATTATCCCGGGTCCGGTCATGCCGCGGTCTGTATTGAACAGAACTACCCCTATTTCATAAACCTTCTCTTTACCAGATTTACAAACTTAAGACTGGTATCGTTCTTTTTCCATTTAAAATTATTTCGCAGATAGTTTACGGCATCATGAATGTTATCCATTGAATCGAGGTTCTCAACAGTATCAGTAAATTTCTGAGCACTATTGTCAAACAGTTCTCGTATATACTGAAACCTGTCGTTAATTCCTATGGCAGTTTTAATACTGGCTACCGGCCGGTTAGATAATTTGAATTCCAGTTTTTGCTGCTCAGTTATAAGGTCGTTAACAGACTTGCCTTTTAAAAAGCTATCTCCTAATCTCGTATGTTCTTCTCCTTCTCCTTCCCCGTCATCCTCTCCAAGCATTTCATCATCATCCTGATTATCATCTGCATCAGATATATTCTCCTCTATGTGTCCGTTGATAACAGTATGATTATCCCTGCTAATGTTCACAACTTCCCGGGGTTCCGGAATTTTCTCAGATGGTAATTCTTCCTCTTCGCTCTTTTCCCGGTCAATATTATCATCTGGTTCCTCTATCTCCGGGGAATCCGGGACATGACCCTCAGGCTTATCCTTTTGTGGTTCTATGTAAGAATCTTCCGTGATTTTATTTGTCTTGTTATCGAGAAGCCTTAAAAGCTGCATTATTCCTTTGGCGCGGGTATGAATGAACTCCATTTCCAGATCGTCTAAATTACCTTTGATTTTCACATCGGCAATAAGCTCCTCGAGTTCACCCATATCTTTCAGCAGTATTTTAATGAGTTTTTTATGTTCCATTATATGCCGGGCTCTTATTCTAAAAATTTACTTTTGCAAAAATACTAATTATAATTACTTATTCATCGCATGATCAATATTATATGACCTGAAAAAGATTTATCTTCCGGACAGATTTGGCGACAGAAGTATTACGCATTTGATGTCACCGGATTTTTTTGGTACCTGTAATAAAATGAATGGAAGAAAGATAATTATCAAATTATTAACGATGAATGCACTTTCTCTTTATGAAATAGCAAATATAACTGATGGTGAACTTTTTGCTCCGGCGAGTTTAAAATATTATAAAATTAACCAGGTAATAACCGACAGCCGCTCCTTTTTTGAGAGCACAAATTCGCTCTTTTTTGCCATTACCGGTCCGCGCAATAACGGCCACAACTATATTCCGGATATGCTGGCAAAAGGGGTAACTGCTTTTGTAGTTTCAGAAAAGGAAAAAATAATTAATGATGCTGCTTTTATATTAGTTAAGGATACAGCTGCCGCTCTGCAAAAACTTGCTTCATCTTACCGGGCTATGTTCAACTGCCTGGTAATAGGAATAACAGGGAGCAACGGCAAGACAGTTATAAAGGAGTGGCTCTTTGAGCTTCTCTCAAAGGATTATAAGATTGTCCGCAGCCCAAAAAGCTATAACTCGCAAATCGGGGTTCCTCTTTCAGTACTGCTTATGAACAGCCGTAACGATCTGGGTATTTTTGAAGCAGGCATATCAAAACCGGGTGAGATGGAGCGCCTGGCCGGAATAATACAACCCGGTCTGGGAATACTGACCAACATAGGAGACGCTCATCAGGAAAACTTTTTATCACGCGAGCAAAAAACCCGCGAAAAATTACTACTTTTTAAATCAGCAAAAAAACTGATCTTCAGGGTTGACGACAGTGAAACAGCCTCTGTTGTCAGCAAGTTCTGCAAAAGCATGGGAATAGAAGAGATAAGCTGGAGCATTGAGGGACATGACTCATGCATCCGGTTCAACAAATCGGCAAACAGTGTAAATACAAAAATAGTTGCAGCCTTAGAAGGCCGGAGATTTGATTTTACTATCCCGTTCAGTGACGATTCAGCAATTGAAAATGCATGCCACTGTTTTGCCGCTATATATGCAATGAATGAAAATCCGGAAAAATTTATGCCGCTGTTCGGACAGTTGCCTTCAGTTGAGATGCGCCTTGAGATCAAAAAAGGAATGAATAACAGCCTTCTGATAAATGATTATTATAATTCCGACCTGTCATCACTAACAATTGCACTTACGGTTTTGAATCAGCAGGCTAAAAGGGACCATCTAAAAAAACATGTTATACTTTCAGACATTCAGCAGACAGGAATCCCTTCATATGAACTTTACAATCAGGTAAATAAACTTCTGGAGCAGTCAGGGATAGATGAGTTGACAGGCATTGGTCCTGAGATTTCCGCCTGCTCACATCTCTTTTCACAAAAAAAATCCTTTTTCAGGTCGACAGAAGATTTTGAAAAGAGAATTGCCAAAAATATTTTTACCAGTTCTGCTATTCTGATCAAGGGAGCCAGAGAATTCAAATTTGAAAAAATCTCGTCAATCCTTCAGCAGCAGTCACACCAGACCGTACTTGAAATCAACATGAATGCTCTGGTGCATAATCTGAATATTTTTCGTGATAAACTGCTGCCAGCCACAAAAATAATGGTCATGGTCAAAGCCTTTTCATATGGCACCGGCGATGTTGAGATAGCAAAACTTCTCCAGTTTCAGAATGTTGATTATTTAGCTGTAGCAGTTGCCGACGAAGGAGTGGAGCTCCGAAGGGCGGGAATTCAAACACCAATAATAGTTATGAATCCTGAGGAGAACAGTTTTCAGAAAATGATCGACTACCTGCTAGAACCAAACATATACAGCGTTACCCTTCTGGCTGATTTTAAAAAAGCAGTTGAGATAAATGCCCTTCAGAATTACCCTGTTCACCTGAAGACAGACACAGGGATGAACCGTCTGGGTTTTAAAACCGACGAAGATATTGATGCTGTTCTGTCGATTCTGATGCATCAGGACCGGTTGAAAATAAAATCAGTTTTTTCACATCTTGCGGCAAGTGATGATCCCTGTTTCGACCTCTTTACCCTGGAGCAGGTTGAAAAATTTGAGAGAGTCACGGAAAAAATCAGGAATACTTTTCCATATGACATAATGCGTCATATTCTTAACTCATCCGGGATTGAGCGATTCCCTGACAAACAGTTTGAGATGGTAAGGCTTGGGATAGGTCTTTACGGAATTTCAGCAACCGGATTGCCTCTGGAAAATATATGTACACTGAAAAGTCTGGTATCGCAGATAAAAAAAGTTAATGCAGGTGAGACAGTCGGGTATAACAGAAAAGGAATTTTCGAAAACGAAGGCCGGATCGCTATTGTCCCCATAGGTTATGCAGACGGACTGACACGCAAACTGGGAAACGGTAGCGGTGAGGCTTACATACACGGGAAACGCGTTCAAATAATCGGAAATATCTGCATGGATATGGTTATGCTTGATGTTACAGGTATAAATGTTATGCCGGGTGACCGGGTCGAATTCTTCGGACAACATATCCCTGTAGCAGAAGTTGCTGAAAAAGCTGACACTATACCTTATGAAATATTATCCGGATTATCTCAAAGGATCAAAAGAGTATATCTGTATGAATGATGTCTTGCTAACCAATCTGCTGACATAGTTTGGCAAGTACTGGTATTAAACCACCGTAAAACTCACCCCAGCTTACTTATCCGGTCAAGTCTGCCGTAATCGAGGATCCTTATTTTACGGCCGTCAATGGATATAACCTTCTCGTTGGCAAAAGTTGACAATGTCCTTATTGCGTTTGATGTAGTCATATTCGAAAGATTGGCTATATCTTCACGCGATAAATAGATCCTCAGAGTCGATCCGTCATTTTCATATCCATATTTCTTCTTGAGAAGAATAAGAGACTCAGCAAGCCTGCCCCGGATATGCTTTTGCGTAAGTGTCACTGTCCTGGTATTGGAAAAACCCAATTCTTCAGAAAGTTTCCTTATTACCTGACGGGAAAAATCCGTATTCTTAAGAGCCGTGTTAAAAATAAAATCAGCATTTATGGTGCAAATCGAAGATTCTTCAAGGGTCACAGCAGAAGCAATATAGTTTTCATCGGCAAATAATGCCCTGTACCCAATAATGCCCAAAGGCTTAACCATTCTTAAAATCTGCTCCCTGCTTCCGACGCCCTCTTTATAAATCTTGACCTTCCCGTTTAACAAAATCAAAAATCCGCCGGGCTTATCTCCTTCCCTGAAGATGATCTCATTTTTTTTGAAGTGAGCGACAGATAAATTCTTCTCCAGCTCCTCTTTTTCATAGTGATTCAAAAAGGAAAATACGGATTTGGGATTATCAATAATATCTTTTACACTCATCTCTAAATTAAACATAACCACTTATGACATGTTATACAGCATCAAAGGTATTAATTTTATAATGATTGCCTATTTTTTTTAAATATATTTTACCTGATGTCGACATAATTTTGAACTTTAATCACTCTAAGTCCATTGTTCGCCGCACAATTCCGGTAAATATCTCAAAACAATTTTCAGATTGACATCCGTGCCGGCCGAAAAATCAGCTTACTTCCTGCAGTTTCATCTCCGGACCCGCTGTTTAAAATTTGAAATCTTATTAATTAAGATACCTGCAAGGAAACCAACAATAAAAATTGTCGTAGTGCCAAAGACAATAGAGAGATAGCTATGAAAAGGGCTTGCATATTCTGCAATTTTCCCTTCAGTAAACAGAATTGGCGACAAGCTCATCCATCCGATAACTATGACACCTGCAACTACTCCTGATACAGCGGCAGGATTTTTGACTTTAGGAGCAAGATATCCGAGAAGAAAAAGCCCAAGCATTCCACCGCTAAAGATGGAAGCCAGTTTCCACCATGCATCCAGGGCACTCTTAACATTAATCATTGCAATGGCAATAAAAATACTGAGGAGGCTGAATAAAAATGATGAAACGTATAAGACTGTCATAGACCTTCTGCCTGTTTTCGGATGGTCGGCCGGAAATTTAAAGAAATCGGTAAGTATAACAGTAGCAGAGCTGTTAAGGCCTGTTGAAACAGTGCTCATTCCCGCAGCAAATATTGATGCAATCAGGAGGCCGGTCAGACCGACAGGCAACTGATTGACAATGAACCATGGAAAAACTTTATCGCCATCAATATCCGCAGGAAGTATTCCGGCATTAGCTTTATAGAAACTAAAGAGGGCCGTTCCTATAAACAAAAACATTGCTGAAACAGGAATATACAGTAATCCGCCCCATAAAGCCGACTTTTTCGCATCTTTATCTGATCTGGAACTCATGTAACGTTGTATATAGTTCTGGTCGATGCCAAAATTCTGAAGATTAATAAACAATCCGTAAATCAGCACAACCCAGAAAGTAGAGCTTGTTAAATCAGAGCTAAAACTTCCCGGACTGAATTTATTGTGTTCAGCAGCAATCCGGAAAATCTGACCTGCACCCTCGGGCATCGAAAACAATAATACAATAATACACCCGACTGCTCCGGCAATAAGAATAATTGCCTGAATTGCATCTGTCCATACAACCGCCTGAATTCCGCCAAGTAATGAATAGACCATAACACTCACTCCTGTCAGAACAATTATAGTTGTGATATCCCAGCCCAGCAGTGCATGCAGGGGCAGCGCCAGCAGAAACAAAATAGTACCTGCCCTCATTATCTGGGTAAGAAGGTACATTGCAGAAGCATATATTTTTGCCCATGGCCCGAAACGTCTCTCGAGGTAAGTATATGCCGAAGGACTGTTTACAGAGCGGTACAACGGGACAAAAAACTTAACGGCAACAAAAGATGCAACAGGCAGCGAAAGACTAAATACAAATGCATTCCAGTCAGTAAGATAAGCCTGCCCCGGCAGAGCCAGATAGCTAATACTGGATACAAAAGTTGCAAATATCGACATAGTTATCACCCATGCCGGTATATTACTGTTCCCCAGGGTAAATGCAGTTGGTGTTTTATTCCTGCGATAGAAAGAACTTCCAAAAACTACTATCCCGATCAGGTACAATATAAAAACCGATATATCCGTAAATGTCATTTAATAAACTCAGATTAATGTTAATATCCTCATATAATATGCTATTCTCCAGTTAATATTATCCCTTCATAAAATATTATTTTGAACACATTCATTTTAATTAAATATAAAGCCTGCCAGAAATTATCGTTTAGTATGGCATAACATCTGACTGATTGCCATAAAAATCAAAATATTATAAGGCCTGCCATATTCAGTCACTGAGGTTTCGGAGAATATAAATTCTATATCCTTAATAAACTAAATAATGCTTAAATCCAAATCATTCAGTGCCTCTTCTATCTTTTTTCTCTCCGGATCCTTAAACCTGTGGAACGGTTCAGCCATAAAGTCACTGCATATTCCAAGGATTGACAACGCACATTTAAGACCTTTCAAATAACTGGAAGCATAATGACCGACCGTATATACAGTGGTGCTTATCTGCAAAACCAGTTCCTGCAGTTCATTTATCTTATCAAAATCACGGGTGACTGCTGCATGGTACAACTCCACATATAAAGAAGGAATCATATTAGCTCCTCCGTTTACACCGCCATGACCTCCCGTTAATACAAATTCCGCCATAAACTCTTCCGGTCCGACCAAAAATGTAAAATCCGGCCTGTCTCTCAGCAAATACTGGATCTGCTTAAGATAAGCCAGATCAGATGAGCTGTCTTTTATCCCGATTATCCCCGGAATATCAGCGGCAGCTTTCACTGTTGCCGGAGAGATCCACACCTTTGTATGAGCCGGCATATTATAGAGAAAAAGCGGCAAAGGCATCTGCTTCATCAAATGATTGAGATACTCCAGAAGTTCCGGTTGTCCGGCCGAGAAATAGTAAGGAGGAGACAGAACTACCGCATCAGCTCCTTTTTCTGCTGCAAACCTGGCAAGATCAAGACTCTCTTCGGATGCAGGATCAGTAATGCCTGTCAGAACCGGTATACGCCGGTTAACAATCCTGCATGTTTCTTCAATCAATATTTTTCGAAGCCTGTGACTTAAACTGGCAAATTCTCCTGTTGTTCCCAGTATAAAGACTCCGTGAACACCACCTGCAATAACATGTTCTGTCAATCTCTCCAGACCTTCATAGTCAAGTGAGTCATTGCTGACTAACGGTGTTACGAGAGGTGGTATTATTCCTTTCAACGGAAGTTTTAAATCTGTTTGCATTTTAGCTTCTGTTTATTTATATATTCCCGGAAATATCTGTTTAATAAACTGTTTGCTTATCCTTTTTAGTCCGTTACATTCCATGTTCCGGAAGAACAGTTCTGCTCAATCCCACCTGTCACTGCTACTGGGAAAATTTTAAATCCCGGAGCTAAATAACCTCATTATTTGATCTGTATTTTGCCCAGGCTATACCAGCCTTCACTGTCCCTGCCTTCAATTGCAAGTTTAACAACAGGCTTGTGATTTAACCTGTCAATAATGCCAACCTGCAGATCATATTCTCCTGCAGGAAAATCTTCCGGAATAAAAAATGAATTATCATAAACAATATCACCCGGCAACCACTCCCTGATATCTGCATCTGTTATAAATACCCGTTCCCGTGAATCTGATTTCAATCTGAATGCCAGCAGAAAGTCTTTATAACAGGGGGCAACACCCTTGTTTTCCCACCACGATTTAAAAACCACTTTACCATTGGGTGCAACCGAAGCCGGGTAAGAGAAATTACGCAGAACAAAACGGTAGCCCATCTTCTTAAGCCATCTGTCAACCGCAGGTCCCCACTCTTCCGGAACAGCGGAAGATTTCCCGTTAAATGATGAGATATGCCATTTTAATGACTGATCAATAATATAATCCACATCCCAACCTTCATCATGCCATTTCTGCATCACCCAGCATACTTCAAGGCTGACAGGAGCTTTTTTCCAGGCATCTCTCATTCCAAAATTGATTATTCCCTGTGGGTAGTAATCCATCATGTGCGACCAGTTAGCTCCGAATCCGCCCATATCGCCGAGGCAATCAACCCTCCATCCGACATTAGCCTGTGACAGTCCGTACTCATTGGTCTCTTTATCTGTCAGAAGCATCATCAGGGGTGTTTTTTTAAAGTTATCAGTATAGGCATTTACCAGTGCTTCGCGGACCGGCTGACTAAGTATGGCGGAGCCGGCTCCTTCGCCCCATGCTCCGACAATAGCCAGATCAACAGCCTCCAGGTCAGGGTGGCCGTCATATCTCTTCCCAAGTTCCGATATCATCCTTCCAAAATACTGTGCATACCTGGGATCTTCCGGATCGACCATCCATTTTTGTCCAATTGGTTCCCACTGATTTTTTGCACCCACCATGGTACGATACCAGGACGGCACATCAGTTTCAGCGGGTCCGGAACCGTATGGTGCCACGCGAAGCATGAGTGTCTGCTTACGTTCCCTTGCTGTTTTCAGGGCATAATCGATCAACTCCCAGTTAAATTTTCCGTCTTCCGGCTCTAAATATCTCCAGTATATCCTGAAGTAAGCAATGGAAGTAAGAGGATGATCCTCATTTGTTAAGTCACCATCGAACTCCTGGTAATCGATCGGATGACCTTCTGTCCATCGCAATCCTCTGTTCAGGGAATCACCATTAAATCTTTGAAAAGTGGTAAAACCTGTTCCCGGATTTATCAAAACATCATCAGTCTCTTCGGGTAACACACGTATTACTCCCTGGGCATAAGGCTCCAGGGATATTATTACCATCAGACAGGCAATTGAAATTAGTATTCGGATAACATTCATGGTAATTAGTTTTATTGTTATTTAAAATCTCTGAATTAATAAACAGATGCCTGTATACCACATTTTTATTTCAGCCATTTGTCGAACCAGTCAAATGCTTCCTTCTGCATCTCTCTGTTGAACCTGTGACCACCTCCGTAGAACGATCCTTTGTATTTTTCTGCTGCATTTGCCTTTGCATAGACTGCCTTAAGAATTTCATCAGACTCTTTCATCCCCTCAAGTGTAAAAAGACCATCCTGTTCAGCGTTAATTACCATGCGTGGTGAAGGCACGTTAAGTCCGAGAATTTCAGGAAAATCAAGTTCATTAGGCAGAAGAGGCACAAATGTCATCCATGTGTGAGTATTTGATTTATTAAGCAGAAAATCTTTCCAGGTAGTCATTAGTCCGACGCAGACAGCACATTTAATTCTTTCATCCAGTCCGCTAATAAAAACGGTTCGCATGCCACCTCCCGAGAGGCCTCCGCAACCAATTCGGTTTGAATCAACATCATTGCGGGAACATAATATATCTAAAGACTTGATATCTTCAGCAACCCATACACCGGGCCAGGTGGTTCCGGCACAAAAAAGTGATTTTGCCATTGTGCTTTCATGTCTTCCTGCCCAACTGTTAAACTTTTCAATATTAGCAGGATTTTCAGGATCATTATCAGTAAGTCCCTGACGCAGGTGTTCTGGAACATCCTGCATCATAACACGCCGGCTGCCAAATGGAAAGGCATCAGGTACAAGAACAACATATCCTCTTTTGGCAATCTCATTGGCCCAGGCAGTATCCTCATAATAACGTTGCTGTGATTCAACCACTTTTGGATGTCTCTCATCACTGGTACGTACCAGCTTCCTTTTACCAAAATACTTATCACCTCCATGATGATGCAGGGCCAGTATTCCGGGTAATTTACCTCTGGCAGAAGCAGGTTTCAGAAGAATAGCTTCGGCAGGTCTGCCATATGGCAATTCCCAGCTAAGCTCTTCGATATGTAATCCGTCATATTCATACTGCTTATTAACCTTTACTTTGGGCATACCTCCCAGATCGGGTATGGCAATTCTTTCAAAGGCCCTTTTTTTTGCCTCTTTCCTCCATTTTTCAATGTCAGTAAACTCTTTTCTTCTGAAAGAGAGCGAAGGAAGAGTGCTGTCCATTTTTGCTGCAGCCCATTCACCATAAGCACCTATCAGATTAGTTTCACCATTTCCGGCATATGAAAAAGCCGGCCCCGGAATACCTGAATAATTTGATGGTCCTTCTGATGTAACCCCTTTAAGGGCAATGCCACAAAGACCCGCTGAAGATATATTTATAAACTTTCTCCTGGAATAACCGGGATCATTTAAATTTTTTGAGATGCTATTATTCTTCATCCTGATATATTTATATTAAACATTTTATAGCCAAATTTTTATCTTAAGGGGATTTTTCAATAAAATCAAAAATTCATTTCTCTCTTAATCCTTTTCGTTTCCACCAATTTGCCAAAACCGATCCTGATATATTCATCCATGTGCCAAATAAGTTAGGCGGTAAGGCCGCAACGTGACTCTTCAGTACATCCATAGCCAGGCCTGTTGCCATACCTCCGTTCTGCATTCCCACCTCAAATGCGACTGTCCGGCAGTTTACTTCATCAATGACAGACAGCGGTGACTCCCTGAATCCAAGTCTGTAGCCTGCCCTGCCTATTATAAGTCCTGTCCAGCGCGCTCCCCAGTAACCGAAAAAATATCCCGAAGCGTTATGGATAACCGCTGCAAAAACCAATAAAATTCCGGCTTCTATTAAAACATCGTGAGTCTGGGCAATTATAATTGCCAGAATAGCACAAATTCCTGCCATTGATACCAAAGGTAATGATTTGTCGATCCATGTATTTGGTTTGCCAAGCCAGGTGCTTATAATCAATTTCGAAAGAGCTACTGTAAATATTAATGCGCCTGCAAGTATTAATCCCTTCCGAAGAGGGGCAAAAACTCCCATCTCCGAAGAATTAACAGTAAGTGCAAAGATAAGCAGAATGAGCGATAGCACCGAAATAATAATAAGTCTGCCTGCACTATTAGACCATTTCCCCTGACCATACAATACAAAGTGAGCCAATAAACCAGCAACCACAGGAATAACAATTATATTTATCACTCCTATCATCATTGCAACTGTATCGATCGGAATAAAGCTGCCGGCATAAACTGACATCAGAAGGGGGGTCATGACAGGAGCAACAAAAGTTGAAACAACTGTCATGGTAACAGACAGGGCAACATTTGCACCGGCAATAAATGCCATCAGATTGGATGCGACACCTCCCGATACAGAACCAATAAGCACTATTCCCGCAGCAAGCTCGCCGTCAAATCCCATACTTTTAGCAATTATGAATCCCACAGCCGGCATAATCCCAAACTGCAGCAACAGTCCAACTAATACCGGCCAGGGAGCAATTAATATCCTGGAAAAATCAGAAAGGCTGAGGGTTGTTCCCATGCCAAACATTATTATCTGGGTAAGCGGAACTATAAGTAAGGAAAGTTCAAAGCCCCTCCACCTGATCAGTATTTCGGGAAATAACAGTGCAAAACCCACACAAACGAGCACCCATGCTGTAAAGGAAAAGCTTTTGAGTTTATAATGACTCATAATTCCAAAAGCCCCGGCTATTAAAATCAGTAACAATCCGTTTCTTAACCGGATTTCGCTGAAAACCGAAAGAATCAGTAAAATAAGACCAGCTACAGCAAAAGTAACAGCAAATAACCGGATATATCTTCGTTTACTGATTCCTTTCATGACTTCCTCAATAGCATTTCAATATTTATCATTAAACGCCTGTCAATGTCCTTCATGAGCAAATTTTCCGGATTACAACAAAACACTTCTGTAAGCTGAATTATTCAATCCAATAATACTTTTTTTATATCCGTATCCTATATATTCCCTGTAAATCACGGAAAAGAATATTTAAAGCCGGTTAAAAAAGGTCAATAATTTCAGTATTGGACAATTCAAAATAATATATTAATATTCAGTTAATTACAAAATGTATAAGTGCTTGTTGCCACAAATTCCCAATTCTAATGTAGGCACATCACATGATTTAATATCATCCCGGGTTACCAATTTAATATCGCGGAATTCACAATTCATTTCCCTTACCTTTTTAATCCAGGTCCAGAAATAAAAAACACATTACACCTGTTTACTTCTCCAGATTACTGACCAATGTACTAAAAACAGCAGCCTGTTCTTTCAGAGCAACTATCCTGTCATCAGGAGTTGAACTTGCTTCGAGAAGAACCCATCCCGAAAAATTAATGCCGGCAAGCAGATTAAACAGCTCCTGGTAAGGATAATCGCCGGCATTCAACTCGCGGACATGAATAGTATCACCGATCCACTGTTTCACAAGGTTAAAGTTATGTTCCAGTCCGGGAGGATTAAGGTCGACATTATTACTGTTCCAGCAGATCTTTACGTTATCCTCTGTAACCTGATCAAATATTGCCTTCATATTGGGCAGCTCCTGGGTATATCTTCCGTGAGCTTCAACTCTGATCAGTTGTCCGTAATCTTTTGCAAATTTCCCTACCTCATTCAGCGAAGCAGCTATCTGGGCGATTGTCTTTTCAGCCGGAACATCCTGCGGCAGGGTATTTGGCTTAACTTTTAAACCTGTTGCCCCGATATCCTTACAAAGTTTCACATATTCTTTTGATTGCTCAATACTCCACTTCAGTCTCTCAGGATCGGGACTGTGATACTCGAAGTTGGAACCATATCCCACGCATGTAATCGGACTGTCTTCAAACATCTTTTTAACGTCAGCACGTTGTGCGGCAGTGAGGGTAGTTTCCACTCCATGAGCATGTTCTGTACGCAGCTCCACAGCCGATAATCCGGTTGCTTCACAGTTAGCAATAAGAGTAGGGAGATCCCAGTCTTTACCCCATTGATAGGTAACAAGACCGAACTTCATGGTTTTCCTGCCCTGACAACTGAAATTTGAACCGACAACAACCCCTCCGAAAGTCAAAGCAGCGGTTCCGAGAACAGATTTTTTAATAAATGATCGTCTGGATTTATCCATAATTTATTTGATTTAATAAGTTTAAAATACACAAATAGAAATTGCTCCACAAGATAAGCTTTTTTAAAGAAATTTTTTATTAATAAACGGTTCAAAATCTGAGTCTGCCTCAGCAAAACATTTTAAACACTGAATTTTTTAATCCTGATTGATCTCACTCACATCACAAACTCATGAAAATTTTCACGAGTAATAACATACAAATTCAAGGTTTTTTGAACATTTTTTCACTGTCGTCCAACACCAGTATCCAGTCCTTTCTATGACCGTCGTTTCCGGGGGGATTGAAAATATTTGTCTGGTGCAAATTGCATGCAAACTGTAAAAAGGGTTGATCTGTCCTGTTTCCATCTGCATCGTACATTTCCCCGTCTCTGGGATTAAACCACCAGGCATTAGCCTTTTCCCCCGAAATTTCACATACTCTGACCTCTATATTCATTGTATCTGCAGGAAAATAGATAAAAGCATATGAACCATCATCTGACCGCGCTGCAGCAGGCTTTGTCAGTTTTATCCAGTTCCCCGGACATCCCTTTATCATTTCACGCGCAGGGATCCTTTGGATCAAAGGTCTGGATTCAAATAACCTGCGCATATATTTCATTTGTAATGTCCCCTCACTGTCTAAAAGACTCTCCCAATTATCCCTGAAATTCCAGATACCTTCACATCCATAGGTAAAACCGCATCCGCCATCTAAAACTGAATGATAGCCTTCGTACCTTACTTCAAAAGCTTTATTTCCCGCGCCACCCAATTCATAGCCGGGTTCGGCCAGGATTGTCGGTTTGTATGGCATCCATTTATAATCATTGATTATATCAAATTCCGTTCCTGCTCCGACACGCCAGGATTGTACCATATTAAAATCGAGCCATTCCGAGTAGTGAAAATTTTCAGAGGAAGATCTCCAGCCGGTCGGATGAATAGTCATCAGGTTAGATCCCCTGTGCCCGGCTTCCAGTCCCGCAGCAAGATTGTCAATGAGTGTAAGTTCAGCCTCATCAGGGTCTTCACTACCCTTTTCGCTCTCCCATGCAACTTTATGATATTCTCCGCAGACTATCCATATAACATTTGGGTCATCTTTATAACGCTCACCAAGCATATATCCGAAATCCCTTGCAATTTCGGGTTTTTGAACAGAAAAAATCTGATCTAACACAGGTCCCCAGGTGGGTGCCATTACAAGAATGAGATCATATTCCCGGGCTTTTTCTACAATTTCATCAATATGAGCAAAGTACTGTTCATTCAACCTTAAGGGGTCCAAACTCTCAAAAGGGAGATCTCCCCTGTAGTTTGGCAGGAAATCGGGATCATTAAAATTCCTTCTTGTAACCATCATCTGGATAACATTAAATTTATTTTCCACACGATTTTGAAAGTACTTATCAACTTTTTCGGGTGACAGTGAAAATAAAAACCAGCCTGTATCACCCATCCAGAAAAACGGTTTCCCATCTTTGAGTAATCCATGACCGTCTTGACTTATTTCCAGACAGGTTTGGTATTTATCTCCAGATGTAATACACGATTCCCCAATAAGTATAATTACTGAAATAATCAAGATTCGAATTTTATTTGCATTCATATTTGCCTTCTTAATATTTTGACAATTTGTGAATCAATATCCTGATTGAATAAAGACTTTTCTATAAATATCTAATTTTATCAAAGAAAATAAAGCTAATATAACCTGCCCTTTTTAACCAGTCTCATTTTATCGAGTTCTTCATGGATAAACCGGCAGTTATCAAGGTTATAATCAGGTTCAAGGTGATACTCAATCTTCAGATTGCCTCCACCGTTGTCTTCCAGTGTTTTATATAGCCATCTTCTTATATCTTCGGTAGCTGATCCCTCCGTCAGCACTTCAACAGGAGGGAAAACATTGATCTCAAAGTCATGGCCCATCCTTTCCCTTATCTTTTTTAAAGATGTATTTGATCCGGTATCTATTATATTAAGATTTTCCACTTCGCAAATAGCATCCATAACATGGTCTGCATTCCCGCAGCTATGCAGACGGATTGATCCGAATTCCCTGCCAAGACGACTGATATACGGAGTAACAAATTCCCTGTATGAGAATTCATCCAGCATAGTTCCCGAGCATTCACCAACATGGACAGAGGTTACAGGCAGATCCCCCAGCACTGAAAAATGACAGATCACAGCGATATAAACTTCTGTTATCCAATAATGAATATCTTTTACCAAATCAGGATTTATCATCATTTTGGTAAAAATATCCTGACCGGTGAATTTTAATGAAGTTGTTATGATGCCATGAATGGTTGCTCTTCCTGAAAGATCCCAGAAAAACGGTGGTATTATTCTGTATCCCGGATATTGTTTCTTTGCATTTAAATACTGATTGTTCAGTTCCTGAATGAAACCAAGCTCGAGTACCTCATCTGTTGACGGCAGTTCTCCGGAATTTTCTATATTCTTGAGAGGAAATCCCTTAACATCAGAGTCTCTGTCCGGGAAGAATACAAATTCGGCTCCCAGGGCGGCGGCAATTATCATATTTGGCTGAATAGCCCCGACAAGAATCATATCAGGAACAACATATTCAGCCTGAACAAGGTTATCTTCCATGTTATAGAGAGGATAATCAGGGAATATACTTTTAATAAATTCATGGCACTTCTTATCCAGCTCCATCCTGTTATAAGGGTCCAGATAATATTTACGATCGAAGACAAAACCGCCGTTTTTATTAAGCCACCCTTTCGAAACGCTTGCCTGTACCCTTATCATATTGCAAAGTATGGTTTTCGCGTTTCCCACTTCCCTCTGGTAAAATCAGGAAATTCAACAGGCCTGTTTTTTTGTATTGAAACACCCGAAAGTTCGACAACAGCACTCATAACTACCGAATCATAAACATCGATGGGAGTTGGCCCTTTTTCGCGGACAGCTTTGATGAATTCCCTCAGTTCTATGAAATCAGTACCTCCGTGTGATGATTCATCGCTCCCCTGCTTCCACCATTTATGCAGATATTTCTCTTCATAGGGTTTCCATGGTTCCCACTGGTGGTATTGCGGACTCTCCCCGGTAAGATATACAGAAGCCTTCTCTTCGTCATATACACCAAGGGTGCCCTGCACCATCCACCGGTTTGAATAGGGCCGGGGAAGCTGCATGTCATAATTAACAACTATAGTTTTCCCCTTTTTTGTTTTCAGGAGGGATGTTACAATGTCTCCCTGCTTATACTTCAGATTGGCATTAGGATGATTCTCCCCGAACTTCCTTTTAAAGTATGCGTTTATCCCTTTAGATTCCGTCGCTGTAGAATAGATTTCCGTAATAACATCACCGCAGTTAATATCAAGCCAGCTCAGAACCGGGCCCAGACTGTGAGTAGGATACTGATCACGATTATATTTCAGAAGGTATGGAGCAGGCCATCTTTGCTCCCCTGTTTCACTGTCAAAAAACCAATGGTCGATACAGTCGTGCGAGTGGGCACAGTGACAATGAACCATTTCTCCGAACAATCCCTCTCTGATCATATTGAGCACAGCCAGGTTATCCCTGCGGAAACTCCAGTTCTCCAACATCATACACGGGATGCCGGTCTTTTCGGAAGTCTCAACTAACTCCCAGCAGTGATCGATAGTCAGGGCTGCCGGCACTTCAACACCCGGACAGATCCCGTGTTCCATAGCAAAAAGTGCCATCGGGGCATGCATATCCCAGTATGATGCAATAATAACAGCATCCAGGTTTTCATTATTTATCATCTCTTTCCAGGAGTCGGGATTACCATAATACAACTCAGGTTTTTGTTTTCCGCTTTTGTTGCAAAAAGAGGCAGCATTTTCTGCTCTTTCCTGCAGGAGATCACAAACAGCAACTATCTCCACGTCCCCTAAATTCAAAAGCTGACGCATCAGACTGGTACCCCTGTTTCCGGTTCCGATTATGCCGACTTTTACTGATTCTTCATCACCTGTACTTTCGCCGGCAGACACTGGACTATATTCAGCGGCAAGTCCGGCAAAAAGTGAAGCAGCGACTCCGCTTTTCACAAATGTACGCCTTGATATATTCTTCATAGATTTAAAATTTACTGAATATTCATTAACCTATTCCCCAGTGATCTCTTTCAATTTATTGAAGAAAGCTTTTTTTCTTTCTGAACTAATACTCCAGTCGACCGGAACCGATTGGTATCCGTTTTCAAATCCCTCGCCTTCAAACCTGTAATCAAAATAGCCCCATGAGGCATATGCTTTTACAGCATTTACAAAATTATTTTCAGGTTTATCGAAATCAAAATGATCATCTTCATTAAAGAGAATGGGCTGGCCTCTGTACCCGGGCACATTTTTAACCTCCTGAACCATTTGTGTTATTCTGGCAGGGACTTTGACTCCGTTTCCGTGTATAAGGATAAAATCACTCACCTCAGCCACTTCACTTCCCGGTATTTGTCCCCCACCATAACTTGTACCTGCAAGGAACCTGAAGTCATTGAAACTTTTATCCCGGACATACTTAATCAGCTCATGCACCCTGTCGGGTTTGAGGATAGCGTGATCATACGGCCTGACCATTGATTCGTTACACACCTCAATTATTACATTTTTATACCCCTTTTCATAAAGCCAGGTAAGAGTATTATCAATTGCTTTGATCACCGCCTGTTCATCTTTTACGCGCTCATCCTGACCAAAATAAAATATCCCCAGGATGGCAACCATACCAAGTTCATCAGCTCTGTCCAGAATTCTTCCCAGTCTTTTCATATAATCCTCCCTCAGACTGCCATCTTCCATGATAGCGGAATTATGCCACGGTTGTGATTTTGAATAACCCTGGGGACTGCCTCCCTGCAGATTTATAGTAAAAGCCAGAAGTCCGTGTGCCCTCCAGTCGGGCATGGCATCAATAAACTCCCTTGTATTCCTTTCAGCATCCCATACTTTGGTATCAGGGTACGCCCACATATCCCTGGTTTCCGGATTCAGATCATCAAAAATACCCTGTACCATACGTGAATTCAGCAGAAGACCCTCAATTTTATAACCATTCCAAGACCTCCCTTTATAGGTAAGTTCTCCATTGATATAGAATTGATTTCCCTTTATTGATACCTCAGTATTTCTTTTTTGTCCGCATGAAAAAAGCAGGGGAATTAAACAAAACAGTAGTAACAGGTTTAGTTGTCTGGCCATGATAATTAAGAATTAAATGATAAATGAATTTTATACAAATTTACTGAAAGTATAAAGCTAATAAAAATTTTATTGAAAAAACTCCCTGCAGGATATGCAGAAAAGGCACATAATATTAACTATTTGTTTATCCAGTAATTCTCAATATCTTCAAGACTTTTACCTTTTGTTTCCGGCACCAGTTTATAGAAGAATATTGTTCCTGCCAGGCAGAATCCTGCGAAAGTAAAAAATCCCGCACCCATACCTAAATGAGATACATACCAGGGGAAAAGAAAAGCTGCAGTAAAATTAGTTGCCCAGTTGGCAAATGTAGCAATGGACATCGCCCTTCCCCTGATGTGAGTCGGGTAGATCTCCCCGATGAGCACCCAGATAACAGCATTAATGGAAATAGCAAGACTTGCAATATAAATACATAAGAGAATAACCGTCCAGATTCCTGCCATAACTCCCGTAACAAATAAAAGTCCGATAGCACAAAGTGAGATTAAGACCGAAGTCATCCCGCCTATAAGCAGAGGTCTGCGGCCCCAACTGTCGATCTTCAAAAGCGCTATAATTGTAAAAATAAGGTTTATCAGCCCTATAAGCACCTGAAACTGTACAGCACTGTCAAGGGCAAATCCGGCCCCTTCAAGGACAGTCGGACCGTAATATACCACTATATTCACCCCGGTGAACTGACCGAATACAGACAAGCCAATGCCAACTAATAACGCCCTTCTCAATCCGGGATTAAGTAACTCTGCCATTCCGGTTTCCTTTTTCCTTATGCTTTTTACCAGTTCCGGCAAATCATTATTTAAATCACCATTTATCCTTTTAAGCAGGGTTAGTCCTTTCTCCGTAAAACCTTTGTCAATCAGCCAGCGGGGACTTTCAGGCACAGAAAACAGTAACATCAAAAAGAGTCCGCTGGGTATCATTTCGGCAGCGAACATACCCCTCCATACTTCAGAATTGAAAACTTTATACAGCATGCCTAAAGTAAAAATATTCCCGTCAGAGACAGAATATTGCAGTAAAATCCAGTTGGAGAAATATGCCAGCAGTATTCCTGTTACAATTGAAAACTGATAAAGGGCTACCAGTCGCCCCCTGATCCTTGCAGGTGCAAATTCAGAGATATACATTGGCGAAAGAACGGAGGCCATACCAACTCCCAATCCCCCGATTAGTCTTGCTGCGATCAGCATTTTAAATCCGGGAGGTACAGCCGACAAAAATGCTGAAACAAAAAACAGCAAAGCTGCCAGGATCATTACCGGCTTACGACCATACCTGTCGCTCAGTCAGCCTGCAACAAATGCTCCGGCAATAGCTCCCACAAGTGCTGAGCTGCCAAACCATCCCACTTCAATCTTGGATAATCCGAAAAGCTCCTCAACTATACCGAACGTTCCGGAGATAACAGCAGTATCAAATCCAAACAATACTCCACCCAGCGAGGCTACAAAACAGACACCCCATAGTAGTCCGGGGTATATTCCGGATACTTTGTTTTTACCAATATTTTTATTATTCATAATTAAGTCAGATCAGCAAAGTGCACGGAGCACCTGTTTTAGATTAATTTTACAAATAAAAATTTTTACTTTGGAATATGACCTTCATTTAAACTGTTTCCCGTGTTTTCAATTGTTCCAGAATCTTCCACGACTGATACAGACCACGCGGAACATGAAAGCACCCTTTCCATTTTCCTCCTTTCAAAGGCAGCAGCACCTTCATCGCGACCATGCTTTTTTAAAAATTCTGCACCATTTACAGCAATTTCAAGCCAGGTCTTATTTTGGCTGACCTCGTTATAAAACCTGGAGAATGTCCATACCTGTCTGCACTGAAGCCAGATAAACTTGTCGGTATCGAATACCCTGCCATCTCTGTCAAGGCATGTGAAATAGCCGCCATATTCTTTATCCACAGAATATCTCTCCCAGAAAGGGATAACATTGTCGAGTAACTCACTCCTGTATTGAACCGCCAGATCAGATATTTTATTTTCCAACATATAAATTATAGATCTACAGATGTTTATAACATATTTTAATTGTCTCCAGCGCAGACTCCGGCATACATTTTAAAGGCTTTTTATTTTCCAGTATACAATTGGCAAAGTATTCAATTTCATCATAATACGCGTCACTGGTATTTTCAGGATGTATTTCCTTTTTATCCAGATCATCAGCAACAGTTATTGAATCGGGGAAGTCAGTAGAATACCTGACACTTGCCTTTTCAAACTGCCCGAAGAAACAACTTTGGAAAGGAAAATTGCTGTGAAAAATATTTCCCCCTTCAATTTTCACATTAAAATTACCTGCAGGATAATGCCATAATGCATTAATGTAGTCATAATTGCTCAGTTTCCCGGGCAGATAATAGCTGGTTATCTTATCAGGCACTCCAAAATTATAGAGGGCAAAATCAATATCGTGGATAAGTAAATCGAATAATGCACCTCCGGAACTTCCGAATTCCTTTTGTTTATTTCTCCATTCCCCCCACAAAGGTATACCTGAAAACCGCGACAATGAAAGAAATTTCAGTTTCCCATACTCCTCTGTATCAATCCAATTTTTTAATTTCAAATAAGGAGACACAAACCTGAGAACATGAGCCACCATTAATATAAGACCCTTATTTTCAGCCAATGAGATAAGTTCTTCGCCTTGACTGACATCAAGGCAGAATGGTTTTTCAATCAACACATGCAATCCACTGTTCAAAGCTTTTTTTGCTAAATCATAATGCAATGAAGTATGCACGCATATATGCACAGCATCCAGACTCTCAGACTTCAGGCAATCATCAAATGCAGAATATCTGTTTACATCTTTTAGTAGTTCAGAATCAATTTGTCCTGTCGAAAAATTACCACTTTCCCCGGAGATACTCTCTTCAGTTGCTTCCGGGTGTTTATCAACTATGGCAACTAATTTGAGACTTCTGTTTTTAAGGATATTGATAACATGGGTTTTCCCCATAAACCCAAAGCCTATAACTGCAACATTCTTCATCTGTGAAAATTTTTTAATTGTTTGCAATTTAGCCAAAAAGTTGAGAACAGATTACCCATTCCGCTAAACAGCTAAAAACATCCTGTAAGCGGAAGCCATCAAATTAAAAAATTATTTTTATAAAGAAAGATAATCCACAGGCTGTAAGTCTGCTATTCTTTAAGCTTTGGGAGCAGTTCCCGGAACAGGAATTACCGGTTCATAATCAACCGGACCCATAATGTATTCTTCGGGACCTATTCTTAGATTTGAATTCATCATGTCGTCCATTGTCATCACCTTTCCGGTATAAGCTGATTCTCTTCCCATAATACCTGTAAAGGTTGAAGAAGCAAGATTATGTACCTCATTTACCGGATTATTGGTCCGTATAGAGGTAACCAGATCAATCATCTCCTGATCATATGCAGAAACAGCGACCCTGTTTGCAGGCTTTCCATCCGCATCCTTTGGATACTCATACTCCCATATCAGGTTTCCATCGTAATCATAAATCTGATTCTGACAATTTGTATATCCGGTTGTTCCAAAAATTATCTGGCCTACATTATTACTGCAACCATCAATTTGACGGCACATTCCCTGATATCTTCTCTGGTCATCGAAGGTATAATCAACACTGAAAAAATCCCACATATCACCTGAGACACGACGGTGTCTGCCACCGTAACCCATTGCCTGAGCCGGAAATTTATCAAAGAACCAGTTTAAAATATCGAGCTGGTGTACCAGAAGATTAACAATCGTGTCACCAGTAAGCCATGTCCAGTTCCCTCTGTTTCTTATCATGGCTTCCATATCACTCCACCCCTCCTCTCTTTTTACATTTGGAGGACCGCTGATATTATAATAACAACAGGCAGAGATGAGATTTCCTAAAGCGCCATTTTTAACCATGCTTTGAGTTGTAGCATAGTCACGCTGATGTCTGTACTGAGTACCTGCAACGACTGATAATCCCGCAGCTTCCGCCATCTTCCCCGATGCAAGAACTGACTTGACTCCGACCGGATCAACTCCGGCAGGTTTCTCGATAAAAACATGTTTTCTTGCCTGAACAGCAGCTTCAAAGTGCCTGGGTCTGAAGTGAGATGCAGAGGCTTCAATAATTATATCTACATCTGATTCAATAACACGTTTATAAGCGTCAAAACCCAGAAAGCAGTTGTTATCGGGAATATCCACATTATGAGTTTTTTTTATGGATCCCCTGCATCTGTCGATACGATCCTGGAAGAGATCTGCTAATGCAGTTATTTGAAGGTTTGATCCTGCATTGAGAAAGTTAAGTGCGGCACCTGTACCTCTGCCCCCGCAACCAATCAATCCCGCTTTTAAAATCCTTCCGTCAGGAGCCTTATCAGCAAAAACAGGCATTTCATATTTTGTTTTACCGGATTTACATGAAGTGATGAAACCTCCGGCACCAAATGCTCCAATAAGACCCAGTGCCATAGCATCTTCTAAAAATTTACGTCTGTCGGGTATTTTTGAATTATCATTCATCATAAAAAAATTAAGAATTTAAAATTTTAGGGTTTAGTTACGTACAAATTAAAATTTGCCAAAATTACAATAAAAAAAGGGGGATTGAAGCAGAAAACGCCTTTCACCCCCCCCCTTTATCAATCAGAATACTATTCATAGTGGGGATTCTGAACAAGGTTTGGCGCCCTGTTCATTTCATCCCTTTGTATAGGAACCCAGTATAATTTTTCATGAAAGTTTTTTGGAGGACAGGCATTTATTTGTCTCCATGTGGTTGACTTAACTCCATCTTCTGTGACCTCAACTATATCCACACCATACAATTCATCAGTAAAGGCCTCTTCTTCAAGCACTTTCCACCTTCTATAGTCATACCAGCGCATATTTTCAAGGAAAAATTCAGTATTTCTTTCGTGTCTCAATGCTTCAGTAATATCACCTGAAAAATCGGGTAAACCTGCCCTGTTTCTGATCATATTTATATATTGAGTAGCTTTCGGTATATCACCCAGCTCCAGCAATGCCTCTGCATAATTTAAAATGACTTCAGCATACCGCATCTTGATGGAAGCAGTTTCATTTGGATCATTTGCTCCTTCAACCTCGTCATCAAGTGTTTTTTTCAGCAAATACCCTGTATACGAAGCATTTTGCGGAGAGATCGGCCCCTGTCTTGAATCAAGCCCGAATCTTTTGCTTATTTCCTGTCCGTTTTCTATTACTATTCTTGTTCTCCTGTCATATATCCCTAAGGGATCCTGACCAGCCAGATCAGGGAAACGGGGCTGCCACACAGTACTATCATATAAGATACTGGCATAAAATCTGGGCTCACGATTATAATAGATGTTGTCGTTAGTATACTTTGAGGATTTATTCACATACATTTTATTATCATCAAGGGTAAAATGATCCCAAAATTTCGAACCATCCTCCATTTCATATTCATCGGCAACATTACCGTATGGACCGTTATTGCCCCAGCAGTTCAAACCATTTGGGCCACACCACCTGTTAGTCCATATTGTAATGCCTGCATCCGGACGGTACATTCTTCCCCAAATCACCTCCTTGTTTGATAAATCCTTTGCTTTAAAGAAGGCAAAATAATTCTCTGCCACAGCATCCTGATCGGGGGCTCCGAAATCTGACAGCTCGCAAGTTCCCATATCAATTAATGCTTTTGCTGCATCTCTTGCTGCAGTCCATAATGCTGTCCGGTTTGGAGAGCTGTATCCTACATATTCATTGAATGCATTACCATCCGCTGTAAGATCACTTGCAGCAAACAGAAGCATTCTTGATTTAAGTGCCAGAGCTGCTTCCTTATTAGCCCTCCCCATCTCCATTTCACTTTTGGGTTTTAACAGTTGTGCTGCAGCATCACAATCTTTGACAATAAAGTTGATAGTCTCTTCGAATGAAGCTCTTCCTATTTCAGTAAAATCCAAACCCAATTCATTTGGAGTTTCAAATAAAGGTACGCCTCCGTATGATCTGCAGATTTCAGAGTAATACCAGGCTCTGAGGAAGAGAGCCTCCCCTTTCAGCACATTTGCCTGCCCGGTAACCATCTCTTTTTCTGACTCACCATATGAATCAGGAATACTTTCAACATTGGAAAGGAATATATTCAGACTTTGAATCTGACTAAAATTTTTCCAGTTCAGATGGCCACGGTCATCGCCAAGATTGTCCGGACTAAAATCTCCTCTGTCATACGGAGTAAGCTGTTGTCCCTTGGTCTGAGTTGTTTCTGAAGAAAAAACGCCTGTCGCATAAGAGTGTCCTCTCAAATTCCATCCATTTGGTATTAAATCGTAAATCGGATTTAAATAGCTCTTAGCCAGTTCAATATCCGACCATACAACAGGATCGGAATAACTATCCAAAGGTTTTTGGTCCAGAATGTTATCACAAGCTGTCAACAAAATAACCTGTATTATTAATAATTTTATGATTCCAATATTTTTCATGGTAATATATTTTTATGACATAACATAAATTAATTGATTAAAAGGATATCTGTGCACCTAATGCAATAACTCTCATCAGAGGATAAGAGCTCATTCCGTTTCTTTGCTCAGGATCCATTATATTTTGAGCTGCCCATATCAAACAAAGATTTTGCCCGGAAACATATACTCTGGTATTCTTAGCGCCAATCCTGTTCATTAAACTGTTGGGAATATTATAGCTGAGCTGGAGATTTTTGAGACGGACAAAAGACATGTCATGATAAAAATAAGTAGTAATATGGCTTGATCTCCAGTACTCTTCAGACCAGTTAAATGCTTTAGGTTTTGTCCCGTCAGGATTTTCGGCAGTCCACCTGTCTTCAGCATCATACATAAAATAGTTTCCCGACATACCTTGCTGAATATTGTTATTTATTCTTCTCCAAGTTCTTGCATGTCCCTGGAAAAGTCCTGTAAGTTCCCAATTTTTATAATTCAGATTAAAATTCAATCCAAATGTTATTTCAGGAGTTGTTGTAAGAGGGAACAACTGTCTGTCGGCGCCGGTTATTTTTCCGTCCCCATCATAATCTTCAATTATAATATCACCGGGAGCAGCACCCGTGACATGAGGTGTGGAATTCACCTCATCCCAGTCGTCGAATATTCCGATTGCTTTATAGAGCAAATGTGCTCCCTGAGGTTTTCCTGTCTGTACCTGCCATGGAACGGGGCGTTCCGGTTCATCAGCTTCAATTACTTTATTACGGACAAATGCAAAGTTACCTTCCAGTGAATACCTCAGTTCATTAATTCTGTCCTTGTATCCAATAACAGCTTCAAAACCTTTGTTATCAACTATTCCGTAGTTTTCATCCGGCAGACTGATACCTGTAAAGTTAGGAACAGACACATCTCGTTCAACAAGAATATTATTCCTTCTTTCATAGAACAGATCGGCCTCAAAAGACATTCTGTTATTCAGAAACATCGATTCCCATCCAAAATTTACGACGTTTGCAACTTCCCAGGTTATTGCGGGATTTGGTGCTCCCACCTGGGAAAGTCCAACCTGGTAGGATCTGCTGTCACCTAATGGAAGCCCTCTGGAAAATCCATACATATTCAAATACTGGAATGGGGAAACACGGTCGTTACCCATCTGCCCCCATGATGCTCTTAGCTTAAAATAATCTATAAATCCAAGTTTATTCTGCCACCACTCTTCGTTAGACATTCTCCATCCAACCAAAACTGAGGGAAAGTTGCCCCATCTGCCAACCTCTTTTGAAAATCTCAGCGATCCGTCTCTTCTAAAACTGAACTGGAACAGATAAGTCCCTTCATAGTCATAGCTTATCCTTCCGAAATAATTTCTTCTGGCATCAAGGCTTACCCATCCACTATTATCTTTCTGCTCGTCACCTCCTGCAAAAAGGTAGGGTAACCTGTCAGAGATAAAGAATCTTCGATAAGCGTCAAATCCTTCACTGTTATACTCATTCTGCTCATAGGCAATAAATGCGTCAACATTATGAACATCATTAAAGGTATTGACATAACTCAGTTTAAGGTTCGCTGTTTTAGATTCAGTACTATTGAAATACTCTTCAAGGTTGGGTTCAGGAAGGCCTATTTTAGTAGGAATCAGAAAAGCAGAACCATCTTCTTTCCCTGTATTCCCGGCAGCAAGATAGGCCGACTTATCAAGATTGTAAATATACCATGGTTTCCGAAAATATTTCCTCCTCCTGTTATAGAGATCATATGAATAGAGTCCTGACAAACTCAATCCATCAATCCACGGAACTTTAAAAGTTGCAGAAAGAGTATTATTACTCCTGTAATTTTTATCATCATCAAATCCGGTTTGGTCCGATGAGAGCACAACAGGCTGCAATCCTCTTTCGAAATCAGGTCCCGGATTGCCGTTAGGCCATACAGCAGGTGAGGTAGGCCACATTCTTGTTACCAGATCAAATATGCTGTACTCACTGTATGGAGAATACATCTTATCTTCCTTGATGCCCGCCAGGTCAAGTCCCAGACTAATAAATTCGTTAATCCTGATGTCAATATTGGCTTTAATATTGTACCTGTTAAGAGATGTGGCATTATTTGTATAAATACCATCATTAAAGTGGTATCCGAAAGAGGTATAATAACTCACACTCTGAGTTCCTCCGGTAACAGACAGATTGTGATGCCGGGTTGAACTGAAATCCCGCAAAGTCTCTTCATACCAGTTGGTATTTGGATGAGTCCATGGAAATTCACCTGACTTATATTTTTCAATATCTTCCAAAGTGTACTTCATATTGGATTCATCAGTTCCCCTGTACGACTGATATTCACGTATCATCTGGGCATAAGTTGCCGCATCAGCCAACTCAGGGAGCTTTGTAGGAGAAAGAAATCCCTCATAAAGACTATAGGTAAAGGTTGCAGGCATATCAACTGCTCCCCTCCTGGTTGTTATCAGAATAACCCCGTTGGCTGCACTTGCTCCGTAAATGGCAGCCGAAGCATCCTTCAGTACAGAAATACTTTCAATATCATCAGGTTGCAGTGTGTTTATATCTCTTCCCACGATTCCGTCAATCACAATTAAAGGAGAGTTATTTCCCAAAGTCGCATTTCCCCTGATACGTATTATTGCCTCATCTTTCCCCGGCTGACCTGATTCCTGGGTAAATAGTCCTCCCGGCATTCTGCCTGCCAGCATATTTGAAACATCCGATACCGGTTGAGACTGGATCTCCTGAGTACTTACAGAACTTACAGAACCAATAATATTTGCCCTTTTCTGGGTGCCATATCCAATTGCAACGACCTCATCAAGACCAATAACTTCCTCCCTCATCACAACTTCAATCGTTGTTCTTCCTTCTAACGAAATTTCCTGACCAATCATGCCAACAAAAGAGAACTGTAATATTTCTGCCCCTTCAGGAATACGTATGGTAAATTCGCCGTTAACATCCGTAACAGTTCCCTGTGTAGTACCTTTAATAACCACTGTCACACCCGGCAAAGGCCTTCCGGAAACATCTTTTACAGTTCCGCTGACAATACCTTGCTGCTGCAAAAATGCACTATGCCCGGAATCTCCCGGTGTCAGAACAATATACCTGTCTTTAATTAAAAAATCGACATTCCCCTTATCGAACAAACGATTTAAGATGTCCATAACTTTCCCGTCCTTAACCTCAATATCAACCTTCCTGGATACATCTATCAACTCACTGTTAAACAGAAAATAGAACTCACTCTGTTTCTCAATAGCTGCCAAAACCTCTCTTACTGTTGCATCCTTAAGGTTAAGGCTGATTTTTTTTGTCTGTGCATAACTCCCCGAGGCAAAAACCTGCAGGGAACTGATTAATACTATTAAAATTGTATTGCGCATTACAATCAATTTTTTTTTGTGCCTCAATAAAAGCAGGCACATTGGTTTAGCAATTTTTTTCATAATTTCACATGTTTTTAATTAATAAGTTTTATTCACTTAAGATGGTAAAACATGAAGGGAGTGTTGGCGCATTCCCTTCTTTGTTAGATTTAATGCAGGTTTAGTCCATAGGCATTTATTTTTTTGTTATTGTTACAATTGATGGAGAGGGTTTTTTTGTGGCTTCGTCAAGTTTTCCCGGTGTATAATGTATAGTTAACGGGGAACTTAATTCAAGCAGCTCCAATACCCGGAATAACGGTTCGTTATCAAAGGTCGTAGTAAATTTATATTTTTTTATCTCATCAGATCCCAGTATAACTTTTACTCCATACCACTGTTCCAGTAAGCGGGCAACATCTTCCATAGGAGTTTCGTCAAGAATCATAATATTTTTATGCCAGGCAATAAATTTTTCAATATCAATACTGTCAATAGAATAGGTTCCGGAATTTTTAAAGAATATCAGATAATCATTTTCCGTCAACTCACAATATTGATTGTTTTTGTCTTTTTCGGAGGATCTGAACTTTACTCCTCCCTCCTTTAGTGCCACCTCTATCCGGTTGGATCTGGCATAACTCTTTATGTTGAATTGGGTTCCGGTGACTTCTGTCAAATAATTTCCGCTTCTTACCACAAAAGGAGACGAACGGTTTTCAAATACATCCAGAAAAGCTTCTCCTTCGAGTTCAACTTCCCTTGTATTACCGGTAAATGGAATGCTGTATTTCAGCTTACTCCCGGAATTCAGCCACAAATTTGTACCATCAGGCAATATCAGGTAAGACCGCATTCCCTGCGGACAATTTATCTCTTGCCACGTTATCTCATTTTGAGTTATTTGGGAAAATTGCACCTCCTTTTTATCATGGAAAAAGAGAAGCCATATCGTAAATGCCATTAATGGCAGGGTCAAAATAGCTGCAAATTTGGTAATTAACAGATATATATCCTGAATTTTGTTTTTCCGGTTAATTCGTGTGCTTACTTTAGATAATGGCTTTTCTATATCAATGGCTTCTGCCCTTTCTAATTGTATTCCCAATTCAAGTTTTTTATCAAAAGAGGAGAGTTTCTTCCTGCAATCAAGAAAATCAATGAATTTACTGTCGGTATATTTTCTCAGGTTTTTACTGTCCATTTATAATTCTTAAAAAATAAGTGCACCGGCCTGTTCAGAACAAAAAAAGTTAAATTAAACCTTCCGGCGATTTAAAATAATACAATCATGACAGCATTAACACGTATTATAAATTGATTTTTTATCTGATTTTTATTTTCTATTTTTTGAAAGATATTACCGGGAAGATTATAACCCGCATTACCAGACTTAAATTTCATCAAATAAGCATCAGCAAAAACATATAATCTTTCAGCTCTTCCCTCAAAATTTTCAACGCATTCGAGATCTGGGTTTCAACAGTTCGCTTAGACAAGCTTAATTTCGTAGCAATTTCTTCGTTTGTTAATCCGCCATACCTGCTGAGAGTAAAGATTTCATGGGTTCTTGGAGGAAGCTTGCCAAATGAGTCTCTGATCTTTTTTTGAAGTTCGGAAGCAATAAATACATCATGGTCATAAAGAGGATCATTTTCAATCAAATACGTCAACTCTTTCCGGATATTTTCACTAATCTGCATCTTTTTGAGAAAATTGAGTGACCTGTTTTTAACAGAGGTAAACAGATAGTTTTTAATTGAAACTGAATTTTTCAACCTCTGCCTGCCGACCCATAATCTGACAAAAAAATCCTGAACAATCTCTTCAGCGTCTTCTGAATCCAAAATAATGTGCGAGGCATAGGTAACCAACCCGGGATAATAGTACCTGAAGAGCAGCTCAAAGGCAGTCTGATCACCCTGGTTTAGTCTTTGAATTAAAATTTCTTCCTTTATTCCGCTAATAAGATTCATTCTTATAAAAGTACAACTTTTCTATTTCATAATTTTATTTCACAACATATAATAACCACTCTCAAATTCAGAAGGGATTTTCTCAATATTCAACCATTGATATAACAAATATATAGAACGGTCTTTAAATTCTTTATTACCTCTTTTTAAAAATAGCAGCACAGAGGGAAACGGTTAATAAAATTTACAAATCCCTTTCTGGTGTTAAATATTGTTAATAATTTTAACTACAGCTTTTTAATAGAATTATCTTTGCCGCTATGAGCAGGAAAATGTTAGTAACATTAATATTGTTGATGGCTTTGGTGCTGGCCGGACTCATTGTTGTCCAGACCAACCTGATTAAAACGGCATCTGATATAAGGGAAGAGCAATTCGACCAACTGGTCAAAAGCCACCTGAATTGGGTTGTCGACCAGCTGGAACTTTATGAGCAGAGGGTGGCCAGAAGCAGTGCCAGGGCCGGCAGGTTGCCGGGTATGAGCAACTCTGCCGACAATATCAATATTTTCCCCAGACAAGGATCAGGTTCTGCTTCTATAAATTTCCAGTTCAGCTACTCCGAAAGAAATATTTTCGGAAGTTTCCAGGAAGAGTTTCAGATTGAATTTGGTGATACCTCTGAATTTATTCAGGAGCATAATCAATTTGAATCAGACCCTCTCGATATATCATCATTCGACCAGCTCCATGAAAATAATTTTGACCTTGAACGCAGACGTGAACGATGGCTTAAAGACATGAATTGGAGAAACTATAAAATTCTTCTGGAGGGACGGTTACCGGAAGAACGTATTGATTCAGTATTCCTTGAACAGGCACTTGCCAAAACATTCCAGGATGCAGGAATTAATATGGAATACAGATATGCAGTGAGGTCTTCAAACCAGGGTAAAGACAGGTTAATATTCGGAAGTCCCGGATATGATCCGGACAAAAAAAGACAATATTACAGCCTCCTTTTCCCCTACGATTATGACGGGCAACAGCCCAATTATTTATATGTATACTTTCCGGAAAGAACCGGATTTCTTTTGCGTGCAACCGGATTGACAATCATTCCTACCATTATTCTGACCGGACTCCTGATAGCTATTTTTGCTTTTTCCATAATGATCATTTTCCGGCAAAAGAAATTATCGATGATCAAAAACGACTTCATAAATAATATGACTCATGAGCTGAAAACTCCAATCTCTACAATTTCACTTGCAAGTCAGATGTTGCAGGACGGCTCCATAATCAATACTCCTAAAACAATTGAGCATGTCTCAAAAGTGATAAACGAAGAGAGCAAACGGTTAAGTTTTCAGGTTGAAAAGGTACTTCAGATGGCTGTTTTTAATGAGGGCCGACTGAAACTGAAGTTTAAAGAGTTTGATATTAATGAGACCATAACAACTGTTCTTAATAATTTCGAACTGAGAGTTAAAAATAAAAACGGAACACTCCATTCTGAGTTATACGCAAAAAATGCCTTGATAAAAGGAGATGAAGTTCATATAACGAATGTCATGTTTAATTTGCTCGATAATGCAATGAAATACAGTAACGGCAATCCGGAGATCACTGTTGGCACCGAGTCGGGGAAACAGGATGTTGTAATAACGGTCAGGGATAAAGGAATTGGTATTGCCAGGGAGCACCAAACGCAAATTTTCGACCGTTTTTACCGGGTTCCAACCGGAAATATCCATAATGTAAAAGGTTTCGGACTGGGTTTGAGCTATGTAAAAAAAGTTGTGGAGTTGCATAACGGGAAAATTAAAGTAGACAGCGCACTTAATAAAGGAACAACCTTCAGTATAATACTACCCAAAATAAATAAATAACATGGAACAAAAAATAAAACTGTTACTTGCAGAAGATGATGAAAATTTAGGACTGCTTCTAAAGGAGTATTTAATAGCCAAAGGATTCGAAGCTGATCTTTACCCCGACGGGGAGGCAGCCTATAAAGGCTTTATGAAAGAACACTACGATATTTGCATACTCGATATTATGATGCCCAAAAAAGACGGGTTTGCTCTTGCAAAAGATATCAGGATAATTAATACTGACATACCAATTATCTTTCTGACCGCAAAAACTCTCAAAGATGATGTTATTGAAGGTTTTAAACTGGGCGCGGACGACTATATCACCAAACCTTTCAGCATGGAGGAGCTGATATTCCGCATTGAGGCTATCCTGAGAAGAACTTCTCTTGAATCACAGTCATCGTCCCAGCAGGTATTCACTTTAGGTAAATATACTTTTGATACAAGAAAGCAGACTCTTTCAGACGAAAAAGAATCAGTAAAACTTACCACCAAAGAGTCCGATCTTTTAAAACTTCTTTGTCAGAATGCAAACAAAGTGCTGGAAAGAAATTATGCTTTAAAATCTATATGGATTGACGATAACTACTTCAATGCCAGAAGTATGGATGTTTACATTACCAAATTGAGAAAACACCTGAAGGATGAACCTTCAGTAGAGATTATCAATGTACACGGAAAGGGTTATAAACTGATTATGTGATCACAGGCCTCAGGCTAAAGACCGGAGGATATTTTTCAATCCAGCTTAAGTACTGCCAGGAAGGCTTTCTGCGGTACTTCCACATTGCCTATCTGCTTCATTCTCTTTTTACCCTTTTTCTGTTTTTCAAGCAATTTCCTCTTACGGGTGATGTCGCCTCCGTAACATTTTGCCGTTACATCCTTCCGGACTGCCTTTACTGTTTCGCGGGCAATGATTTTTGAACCTATGGCGGCCTGAATTGCAATATCAAACTGCTGGCGCGGAATCAGCTCTTTGAGCTTTTCGCACATGCGTCTTCCAAATGAATACGCATTATCAAAATGAATAAGAGTGGAAAGCGCATCCACCATCTCTCCGTTTAAGAGAATGTCAAGACGGACAAGCTTAGCAGGTTTATATCCGCTGACATAATAGTCAAACGAAGCATATCCCCTTGAAATACTCTTCAGCTTGTCATAGAAGTCAAATACTATCTCTCCGAGAGGCAGGTTAAAAACCAGTTCAGCCCTTTCAGCGGTAAGATAGCTCTGGTTAATCAAGGTTCCCCTCTTATCAAGGCAAAGTTTCATTACAGCTCCGATAAATTCGGAGGCTGTGATTATATTCGCTCTTATATATGGCTCCTCAATAAAATCAACTACAGTCTGATTAGGCATTCCCGAAGGATTATAAACCCTTTCGGTGGTTCCGTTTGTCAAATGTGCCAGATAAGAGACGTTCGGAACAGTTGTTATTACGTTCATGTCGAACTCCCTTTCAAGTCTCTCCTGGATGATCTCCATATGAAGAAGTCCAAGAAATCCGCAACGGAATCCAAAACCCAGAGCCGCAGATGACTCAGGTTCATAAGTCAGGGAAGCATCATTGAGTTGCAACTTCTCCATGGCTGTCCGTAAATCTTCGTAATCATCGGCATCAATTGGATAGACACCGGCAAAAACCATCGGTTTTACCTCTTCAAAACCTGAAATTGCTTTATCGCACGGCCTGCTAACGTGGGTAATTGTATCACCAACCTTGACCTCTTTGGCTGTCTTTATACCTGAAATAATATAACCGACATCGCCGGCAAACATTACATCTCTGGGTACCAGTCCAAGTTTTAAAACGCCAATTTCATCAGCGTCATACTCCTTTCCTGTAGCTACAAATTTTACATGGTCCTTTTTCCTTATGCTGCCGTTAATGATCTTAAAATAGGCAATGATCCCGCGAAATGAGTTAAATACAGAATCAAAGATAAGCGCCTGCAGCGGGGCTTCCGGATCTCCTTTGGGAGGAGGAATTCTCACTATAATCCTCTCCAGAATAGTCTCAGCACCCATACCTGTTTTTCCGCTCGCATGAATAATATCTTCCTTTTTACATCCAATAAGATCAATTATCTGATCTTCAACAATTTCAGGGATTGCATTCGGAAGATCCATCTTATTTAATACCGGGATAATTTCAAGTTCATGCTCAAGAGCCAGATAGAGATTGGATATTGTCTGTGCCTGTATCCCCTGGGTGGCATCAATTATCAGTAAAGCACCTTCACATGCCGCAATAGATCTTGATACTTCATAGGAGAAATCAACATGACCCGGCGTGTCAATCAGATTTAACTTATAATCCTGCCCTTTATATTCATAATCCATCTGAATTGCGTGGCTCTTAATGGTGATCCCTCTCTCCTGCTCCAACTCCATATTGTCAAGAACCTGATCCCGCATCTCCCGGTCATCAATTGTCTTGGTATGAACCAGCATCCTGTCGGCCAGAGTGCTTTTACCGTGGTCAATATGTGCTATAATACAAAAATTGCGAATATTATTCATAAAAATTCCATTAACTACGTCACAAGCTGAATCTTAATCCACCGCAAATATATCTATTTTTTGCGATTCAAAATTAAAACCTGAATAAGGGATTAACCAAAAAATTGACATTTCATTTTAAGATAATGCACTTTGGCACATTATTTGATAAGTGTTTTATAGCAATGAAAACAATTAACGTTCTGACAATTTCGGGTAAATTAGAGAATAGAACGCAATTTGCTGTTTTTTCATAAGTTTGGTTTAGTTAGGTTTAGTTTTGATCCCGGGGTAGTGACCCCGGGATTTTTCTTTCATATAATGCCCATTTTCTTCATCAGATAACCTGCATTCATAGACTGGGTAACACCATCCTTAAGAAGGTAATCAAAAATCATTTCATCTTCCCGGATTTTTATCTCAAAACATTTATTGACAACCATCTGAGGGAACTCATTTTCCATTTCACTTAACTTTAAATCATGGGTTGCTATAAGGGCAACTGCCTTATATTCAATAAAACTTCTTATGAGATCTTTTGATCCGTTCAGTTTATCAACAGAATTTGTGCCTCTGAGCATCTCATCAGGAATTACCAAAAATCTTTCTCCTTGTATTAACCGGTCAAGAACCCTCTTTATGCGCTTAAGTTCAGCAAAAAAATATGACTCATCCTTCATCAGTGAATCGGTAGTTCTCATATCTGTATATACCTCAACAGGAGTTACGATCATACTTTCGGCGCAAACCGGTACACCTGAACGGGCAAGTATCATGTTAACCCCGACAGTACGTAAAAATGTACTTTTCCCTGCCATATTTGCACCGGTAATTATTAAAACTTTTGACCAACCGTTGATAACCAGGTCATTATCTACCCTTTTAGCAGGATTAAGCAGGGGATGTCCCATTTTATCTGCTTTAAGGATAAAACCGGCATCATGTATTTCCGGGAAATTATATCCGGGTTGGTTATAAGCCAGATTTGCAAGACTGATCAGGGCGTCGGCCTCTGCAATTACTTTCAGCCAGGCAGCTAACTTTTCCCGGTTTTTTCTGTGCCATTGGTTCAGCTTGTAAAGACATCTCAAATCCCAAAGAAAAAAGGAGTTCAGGACAACAATAACAACAAGGTTCTGTCTGAATTCAAACTGTTTTACGTAACGTCGCAGTTGCCGGAAAATATTACCTGCGCTCTCCGGCTTCCGCACTTCCTGCTGAAGTTTAACAAGCAGCGGGGCATTGAATTCCCGTTCTTCAACATAGTTCACCAAATCCATATATTTTGCCAGCAATTCAGATTTTCTTCCGAAAAAACTATAATAACCGGAAATCTGTTTTCTCCAAATGAAAAGCATTAACCACTGCAACAAAATAATCGCAGCTAACAGAAAGTATGAATTTGTCAGTAGTGCATGAATAACCGAGAGTAACGCCAATACCGGCAAAATAACTATAAGTGATCTGCATAGTGCCGGCCGGAAAAGTTCAAGGGTTGCATCAGACCACGATCTGATTTCCTCGCTCAGTTCTCTTGTCTCTTTAAACATATGACCCCTTGCCAGAAAATGAAGTCTCCAGTTTGGTATTTTTGAAAGCTCCCTGACAGCCACCTGGCGATCAAGAATAATATCTTTTTGTAAAGGCGGCTCTTTCAGCAAATCTGCGAGTGCCTGCTGACCGCCAGATGTTGCTGTCCGGTTGAGAAACTGAAAAAGAGATCCCTCTCCGAAGAGGTCCAGATCAGAAGAGTAAAAATGATCGTTGTCAATGAATCCCGCCCCGTCACCGAAGTGATCAAATTTATGTTGTAAGGCCAGAAGCTCGTCATTAACTATCTTGTTCAGAACTTCATATCTTCTTTTTTTCTTTTCAGTCTGAATATTTTTTCTCACCAAAAAAAGAAAAGCAATAAAAAAAACGGAAGCTGCCGTAAATGTCAGCCATTTATCTGTTCCCGGTAAAATCAAAGGTGTAAAAATTAACAGGAAAGCCGACAGTCTGTACCAGACAAACCTTTTTAACCTATTGGATACAGATTTGATTGCATTGGAATATTTTTCAGACTTCCGGGTATAAAAAACAAAAGGTTCATCCATTATCCTGATATGATAATTAAAGATTTAAAAAAACAGACCTTACAGGCCGGTCATAAATATTGATAATACTTTAGTATCTCAATTAACAGATAAACAGTAACTGCCATAATAAAAAATACAAAATATATCATTCCTGCCTGTCTGGCTTTTAAATTTATCGCTTCGATCCTGTAATTAAGAGAAGTAAAAAAATGTATATCGATAAATATCAATATCTTATAACAAACATAAGCTATTAAGGATCCTAAAAGTGCACCTCCCAGAATATCGAGAGGATAGTGTACTCCAAGATATATCCTCGTCATTGAGACAATGAATGCCCAGATAAACAGTAAAATTGAATAACTCCTGTTTTTGAAGATCCTCGAAGTAAACATCCACACAGCAAAGGTATTTGCTGCGTGGGATGACACAAAACCGTAGAGGCTCCCCTTACGGAAAACATTATGCACCAGATGTTCGATCATGGGATCATGCACAGGTCTCAACCTTTGAACAGTCTCTTTTAAAAACACAGATATCTGGTCACTCAACAGAATAGTCAGGACAAGTAAAAACAAAATCAGGAAGGATTTACTCCGGTAATTTTTAATAATAAAATATATAATGGTAAGGTAAAAGGGGATCCATATCTCTTTTCTGGTTATTATAAGCATTACAATATCCCGGTAATCGCTGAAGAAGCTGTTAAGAAACAAAAAAAGCTCAGTATCGTAATCCAGTATTTTGTGTAAAAAATCCATTTATTCGTTCAATATTTGCCAGATTTTATCTTTCAGTTGTGATATATTAAAGCCGGTAACTGCAGAAAAAAACATATGTTGAATCCTTTTAAGCTCCCTGGAAATTTCGTCCATAAGCTCCCGGTCGAGCAGATCAGATTTACTGATTGCCAGAAAGCGTCGCTTATCGAGAAGTTCAGGATTGTATTTTTTAAGTTCATCAAGTAAGATATTATACTCCCTGAGATGGTCCTTGCTGTCGGCAGGAACCATAAAAAGTAACATGGAATTGCGTTCGATATGCCTCAGAAACCTTAATCCCAAACCTTTTCCTTCGTGAGCACCCTCAATTATGCCCGGTATATCAGCCATTACAAATGAATTGTTGCTATGATATTCCACTATACCAAGATTTGGAGTCAGTGTGGTAAAGGGATAATCGGCAATCTTTGGCCTGGCGGCCGAGACTACCGAAAGAAGGGTCGATTTTCCGGCACTTGGAAATGCTACAAGTCCGATGTCTGCCAGGATCTTCAGTTCCAGGATTTTCCACCCCTCTTCACCCGGTTCACCCGGCTGTGCATATCTCGGGGTCTGATTTACAGATGATTTAAAATGGTTGTTCCCCAGTCCTCCCCTTCCGCCCCTGGAAAGGATATGTTGCTGTTTATGCTCTGTTATTTCGAAAAGAAATTCACCTGTTTCCGGATCTTTTGCAATTGTCCCCAAAGGCACTTCAAGTATTACATCCTGCCCGTCAGCACCGGTTTTAAGCTGTTTCCCACCGGGTTCCCCGTTCCCGGCCTTAATATGTTTACGGTATTTCAGATGAATAAGAGTCCATTTATGCCGGTTACCTTCAAGAATAATATGACCTCCGCGCCCGCCGTCACCTCCGTCAGGGCCGCCTTTGGGAACAAATTTCTCTCTTCTTAAATGGGCAGAGCCAGAGCCGCCTCTGCCCGATTTACAGTGAATTGTTACGTAATCAATAAAATTTGAATCAGCCATTTTATAACGCGGATTTTTGTGTTATCCCTGAAAGAAAGATCTAAAGGAACTTAAAAATTTTACAATTTGTTTATAACCTCTTTAAGGCGGGATGCAATATCATCTATAGATCCCATTCCGTTTATTCCATAGTGTTTATTCTGATTTCTGTAATATTCAATAAGAGGAAGGGTCTTTTCATTATATACATTAATACGGTTTTCAATAATTGACTGATCCTGATCATCAGCCCTGCCGGAAACCTGACCGCGACCCAGTAACCGGTTAATCAATTCCTGTTTTTCAACCTCCAGGCTGAGCATTCCGGATATGGGAGTTCCGTTTTCGTTCAGCAGCTCATCCAAAGCTTTTGCCTGATCAACGGTGCGCGGGAATCCGTCAAAGATGAAACCTTTGGCATCTTTCTCTGCCTCCAGCTTACTCTTTATCATCCCGATCACCACCTCATCAGGAACTAATTCACCTTTATCCATATAACTCTTTGCTTCAAGACCCAGTCTGGTACCTTCTGCAATTTCATTTCTCAGCAGATCGCCTGTTGATAAATGAATCAATCCGAATGATTTAATAATGAACTCAGCCTGAGTCCCCTTGCCTGCCCCCGGAGGGCCAAAAAGTACTAAATTTAACATATTCTCTGTTTTTATTCGTTAATAATTGAGTAAATATCTTTTAAATTACGTCCGTATCCTTCATAGTCAAGACCATAACCAACTATAAAATCATCAGGAATTTCCAGTCCCACATAATTAAGTTTAACATCTTTCTTCAAAGCATCAGGTTTCAAAAGAAGTGTTGCAACAAATATTTCAGCAGGATTCAATATTTTTAATTGCGTAATTATAAAATCGATTGTCAGACCGCTGTCAACAATATCTTCCAAAACCACCACACAACGACCTTCAATATTTTCATTAAGCCCTAATAACTCCTTTATATCTCCGGTTGACCGGTCAGCATTATAGGAGGCCAGCCTTACAAAGGTAATTTCTGAATTTAATATCTCAATTCGCCTGAATAGTTCGGCTGCAAATATAAAAGAACCATTCAGAATACATATAAACAGCGGATTTTTATCAGCCAGGTCCCTGTTCATGGATTTTGCTATTTTGTCCACTGCCGCAATTATCTTTCCATTATCAATGAAGAGTCTGAAGTTTTTATCATGAATCCTGACCTGGTCCATCTTCTTAAATTAAATTTACACTCGCCCTGCAGTAATGAATAATATTCAATATCTGACCGTCTATATAATGTCCGGTTTTTTCCTGCAATTAAATTTTTATAAATTACCTAAATGCTTTATTTTCGCTAAATGATAAAGAATACAAAATAACAAAACAAATTAATCAACTGAAAATTTATATTATAAAAGATGGAACCAAAAGTGAGTATTATCATGGGGAGCACCTCCGATCTGGATGTCATGGCAAAAGCAGCCAGTCTGCTCGATGAATTTGAAATACCCTTCGAACTGAATGCTCTTTCGGCTCACAGGACGCCGGAGGAGGTGGAAAAATTTACAAAGGAAGCTAAAGACCGGGGGATAAAAGTAATAATTGCAGGTGCAGGAATGGCAGCACATTTGCCGGGTGTGATTGCGGCAATGACTCCCCTTCCGGTAATCGGAGTTCCTATTAATGCGAGTCTTTCGGGTTTTGATTCCATCCTCTCCATACTGCAAATGCCTCCGGGAATACCTGTGGCAACAGTTGCGGTTAACGGGGCAATGAATGCCGCGATACTGGCTGTACAAATGATGGCTATTAATGATCCGAAGATTATGTCAAAGTTGGTTAAATTTAAAGAGAGCCTCAAGCAAAAGATTGTTGCCGCCAACAAAGAACTGTCTGAAGTTAAATATAAATTCAAAACCAACTGATCTGTTATGACTTAACCAGAATTTAACCCCCTGCATATTCAATTCATATCTCAAAAGAGAAATCTGTCTTGTTAACCCTTATAACTAAAACAAAAAATTACATATTAATCATGATCTCTGTTAATTCACCTTAACCTGTTGCACTGTTTTCAACAATCCGGCGTTGAATCATTGACCCGAATAAACACAATCTCTTTGCCCCAAAAAATAATACGACAAATACAGATAAACATCTGTAAAAAAATATTGGAATTTTAATAATCAATAATGTTAATCACCCCGTTAATAAAATTATTAAGAAATTTTTTACCGCTTATCATTCTGTTTCATCCTTTTCAAAGTAACTCGCAGATTTTTGAAAACTTTAAGGCCGGTGCACGTTCTCTCGGTTTGTCAAATGCCTTTGTCTCATTTTCGGATTTATGGAGCACTTTTCATAACCAGGCCGGACTGGCGGGTATCAATGATGCAGGGGCAGGTTTTTACTTTGAATCCAAATTTGGCATCTCTTATCTCACATATTCTGCCGGTTCAGCAGTATTGCCCATAAATTCCGGTGTTTTTGGGATAAGCTGTTACCAGTTTGGCAAAGGTGCCTTTAAAGAGAACAAATTTGCTCTTGCCTTTGCCCGGACATTGGGTAAAAAGTGGAAAGCCGGTATTCAAATGGACTATTTTACACAGAGGATGCCCGAAAACAGTAAGGCTGCAGGGTATGCAACTTTTGAAGGAGGTATTATATATCAGCCAACCCGGCAACTTTTCCTGGGATTGCATCTCTTTAATCCTGCTGAAAAAGAATTCAATCTCTCCGGAGAAGAAATCAACATACCGGTTACAGTAAGAGCAGGCGGACATTATCAATTTGATAAAAATCTATCATTTTCATTTGAAACAGAAGGAGACAATCACTATCCTCTCCTTTATAAAACAGGAATAGAATTTATAACGGCTGAAAAATTTGCAGTCAGATTAGGAGCCTCGGGGGAACCATTCTGTTATACTGCAGGAATTGGTTATATAACCGACACAATAATCTTTAATATTGCCTTCAGCTATCATGGCAATTTAGGAATGACTCCTTCGGTCTCTGCAGAAATTCATTTATGAAATCAACAGAGTAATATTTTTCAATATAACATATCAAAAAAACCAAATATATAAAAGATGAACCGGCTGACCAGATGCACCTGCTTTATATTCTTGTTGGTAATTCCATTAATAACCAAAGCACAAGATGAATATGAATACGAAAAAATCGAGACTCTTATTGAGTCTGTTGTGGACAACCTCGGTGAAGAAATTGATGCCACAATGATCCTTCAGGACCTTCAGGAATTTTATGAAAATCCCGTTAACATAAACAGTGCAGGAAGTGCCACACTTGGGAGACTTCATATCCTTGATGATATTCAGATTCAGAAATTACTTGATTACCGGGATAAATACGGTCCTGTATATTCCATTTATGAACTCAACACTGTCGAAGGTATTTCAGAGGAGCTGCTGAAAAAACTCAAGCCCTTTATTCGCTTCGGACAGGAGGGGAAAGACCCTGTTACTGTTAAAAAAATATTAAATTACGGCAGACATGAACTTATGCTCCGTGCTTTGGGTACAGTTCAAAAACCGGCAGGCTATAAAAAGAGGGATGACGGAACAACACCTTTCGCCGGTAACAGGGCAAGGTATTATGCCAGGTACAGTTTCAAATACAATGATAATCTTTCAGCAGGAATTACTGCAGAGAAAGATCCGGGAGAGGAGTTTTTCTGTGGCTCAAACAGAAGTGGATTTGACTTTTATTCAGGGCATATCAGTATGAAGATAAGTTCTTTCATCAGTAATATTACCATTGGAGATTTTATTGCACGATCGGGCCAGGGATTGGTTTTATGGCAGGGGTTTGCCACAGGAAAATCTCTTAGCGTGTTAAACACCTCGAAAGTAAATCATGGTTCACGCCCGTTTACATCAACAGATGAAAACCGCTTTTTCAGGGGAATAGCCACAACATTGAACAGAGGAAACGGGCAGCTCACTATTTTTTATTCCCGGAAAGGGGTGGATGCAAATCTGGTCTTCCCCGATTCGTCAGAGGTATACTTCACAAGCCTTCAAAGCTCAGGATATCACAGGACAGTTAATGAAATTGCAGATAAAAAAAGTGTTACAGATATCAATACCGGCGTAACCGGAAGTTTGTATGCGGGAAACCTGAGATTGGGAATGACATTTTTGTTCAGAAAATTCGATATACCTTATATGCCTTCAGATCAGTTGTATACCCGTTACCGTTTCAGGGGAAATACAAACCATGCAGGGGGCATAGATTATCTTTACAACAGAGGAAAGTTCAGATTTTTTGGAGAAGCAGCCGTTTCCAAATCAAAGGGCAAAGCATTTTTACAAGGCCTGATATCAAGGCTGCACGATCAACTTCAGTTTTCTCTTCTTTTCAGGCATTTTGATAAAAATTATCACTCTATGTGGGCATCTGCATTCTCTGAGTCAGGCTCCGTCGCCAATGAAAGCGGACTCTATCTGGGCATGTCTCTTCTGCCGTTAAAATATATTACCCTGTCGGCTTATACAGATTTTTCGAAATCAGACTGGATTAACTATACCACCACCTCCCCTTCCACAGGGTTTGATTTTCAGATACAATCAGATTTCCGGCTTTCTGAAAAGATACAACTCTACTTACGCTATAAAAACAAGAAAAAAGACAAAAAATTTTCACAAGCTGACAGATATGTGAATAATCCGGAAAAGTACAGTAAATCAAGACTGCACTTTCAGTATAATCCCTTAAAAGGATTAACATTGAAAACAAGGGTAGAACATGTACTCTACAAACGCAATGATAATGAGAAAGGATGGATGGTATTTCAGGATCTTCAGCTCTCTCCGGGAAAACTTCCTGTAACTACTTCACTAAGATTTGCCTGGTTTGATACTGAAAGCTATAATACCAGAATATATGCATATGAAAACGATTTGCTTTACACATTCTCGATACCGGCCTATTTTGATAAAGGATTCCGTACATATCTCAATCTTAAATGTAAAATTAATGCTAATTTAGAATTCTGGATTAAACTGGGCCACACTCATTTAAAAAATGCAGATACAATAAGCAGCGGCCATAATGAGATAGAGGGAAATAAAAAAAGTGAGGTGAAATTCCAGCTGAGATTGAAAATATGAACAGTAATTCGTTTCTTTGCAGTTTTTTCAATTGTATTCAAGGTTTAAATAATGGAATATAATTTTGATGATATACGACCTTATGGAGATAAGGAGGTAAAGGAAAAAATCAAACTGCTGTTAAAAGATCCTGTTTTTGACACGGTTCTGATGCACATGTTCAAATTCAGGTTGAAAACTGAAATAGTGAAGATGAGGTTGCGCATGATAAAGACTACGGAGCATCTGCAGAAGAATTTTATCTATAATCTGCTTCACAGGATAATTGATAAAACATCAGACGGACTTACAGGAGAGGGCCTCGAAAAACTTCAAAAAGATAAAGCATATCTGTTCATTTCCAATCATCGTGATATTATACTGGATGCTGCTTTGTTAAATATTCTGATAGTTGAGAACGGGATGAACACCACCCAGATTGCTATCGGGAATAATCTGTTACTTTATGACTGGATTGAACATGCAGTTAAATTAAACAGAGCATTCATCATAAAAAGGAATCTTCCCCCGCGCGAACTGATGGAAGCCTCTGTTAAAGTATCCCATTACATAAGGAGATCAATTACTAAAGATAATTTATCAGTATGGATAGCACAAAGGGAGGGACGGACAAAAGACGGAAATGACCAGACCCAGGTAAGTCTTCTTAAAATGCTGAACATGAGCAATAAAAAATCTTTTTTTGAAGGATTTAATGAGTTAAACATAGTACCTGTTTCAATCTCATACGAAATTGAACCATGTGGTGCGGCCAAAATCAAAGAGCTCATGAAAAAGGAACATTTGGGAGTGGGCAAGACCAGCAAAGACGACCTGAAAAGCATGTCAATGGGCATTTTTAATAATAAAGGCCGTATACGGTTCTCATTTGGCACACCAATAAGGATTGACAATGAATCTATGGCCCGGGAGAAACATACTAATCAGTGGTTTCAGGAATTGGCACAACAAATAGACCGGCAAATGTATGCCAACTTCAAACTCTGGCCCAATAATTATATTGCATACGATCTGTTGACACATGAGGCTAAATATAAAGATAAGTACAGCGATGAGGAGAAACAAAATCTCGAGCTTCTCATGGATCAGGCAATAAACAGTATTGACTTCCCTGCCGGGGATATCAGGAAGCGATTCCTTAAGATTTATGCAAATCCCGTTATAAACCAACAAAAAGTTATTTGATCAGTTATGGACACAATTATATGGGACTGGAACGGTACTCTGCTGGACGATCTGGATCTCTGCATTTCAACCATCAACATATTACTTAAAAAGAGACAGTTACCCCTTCTGGATCACAACTCTTATAAAGAGGCTTTCTCATTCCCGGTTGAGAAATATTACCGGACTATCGGCTTCGATTTTGAAAAGGAGGATTTTTCGATTCCTGCCGGTGAATTTATTAACCTTTATGACAGTAGGATAAGTGACTGCAAATTGCACAATAAAGCCGTTGAAGTGCTCTCATGGTTCAAAAACAGAGGCACAAGGCAGTTTGTGCTGTCAGCCATGAAACAGACAATGCTTGAAGAGACTTTGATAAAAAAAGGGATATACAGCTTTTTTGAGGGAGTTGCCGGATTAAACGATCATTATGCGGTTTCAAAAATTGAAAAGGGCAGGCAATTAATAGATGAATTCAGGATTAACAAAGGAACAGCCTGTATCATAGGGGATACAGATCATGACTATGAGGTAGCACAATCTTTGGGAACAGGATGTATTTTAGTGTCAGACGGACATCAGTCGGCAGGCAGACTGAAAGAAACGGGAGCCGTCGTGCTCAACCGTCTTGAGGATCTGATTACCATATAAGTTGCCATTTATCGCAGCAGAAAGCATATATTAAAATATATCTCTCTTTTTAATATCCCTGATGAAAAGCTGAAGAGTTGTTTTTCCCCGGTATTCATTCTCAGTTATTGAATAACACACATCAAATGGAAGTCCTGACGTTATCAAATCATATTTATCATATTGATTAAATGCTATTCCGGGAAATATACCCGAGTTGACATCCGGTTCTACCAGATCAAGCTTCAGATGCTCCCTGGTCTTTCCCACCAACCGGCTTGTACCGGCATCAAATACATCTTCCGTAATAAATACGGGAGTCGGATTGTGGGGACCGAAAGGTTCAAACTGTTTTAATATTCTGTAAAATCTCGGAGTTATTTCACTCAGCGGAATCTTTGCATCTGCTTCAATAGTCTGAACCTGTGAAAGATCTTTTGAATATTTTGTTACAACTTCTTCAAAACGCTTTTTGAATTCAGGTATATTCTCAATTTTAAGAGTAAGTCCTGCAGCATACATATGTCCACCATATGATTCCAGCAAATCACTGCACTGGCCTATTGCCTCATAAAGATCAAAATCTTTTACTGACCTGGCTGAACCGGTTGCAAGTCCGTTTGATTCAGTCAATATAACGGTAGGCCTGTAGTATTGCTCAGTCACCCTTGATGCAACAATGCCGACAACACCTTTATGCCAGTCCCTGTTATAGAGAACCGTGCTGTTCATATTTTTCATCACCGGATCATTCTCTATCATATCAAGAGCATCCTGTGTGATGTCACGATCAAGAGTTTTCCTGATCTCATTAAATGAGTCTATCTCTTCTCCAAGAATATCCGACTTATCCTCATCTTTGGCAACCAGTATCTGCACCGATTTTTTACCATGTTCTATTCTACCCGAAGCATTCAGCCTGGGGCCTATTTTAAAAACGATATCACTGATAGTGATCTCATTTCCATTGATCCCTGCTAAATTTATGATTGTCTGTAAACCTATGCCGGGATTTGAATTAAGTTTTTTCAATCCGTAATATGCCAGCACCCGGTTTTCACCTGTTATCGGGACAATATCAGAAGCTATACTGACGACAACAAGGTCAAGAAGATCATAAATCTCTTCCGGTTCAACCTGATTTTTTTCACAATAAGCATGAAGCAGTTTGAATCCGACGCCACATCCTGAAAGCTCCTTATACGGATAGGGGCAGTCAGGCCGCTTGGGATCAAGAACAGCAACTGCAGAAGGTATCTCCTCGCTGGGATTGTGATGATCACAAATAATAAAATCAACACCCCGCTGGCCGGCACCTGCAATTTTATCAACTGCTTTAATTCCGCAATCCAGGGCAATGATCAGTGAGAAACCGTTATCTACAGCATAATCAATACTTTGGGAAGAGATACCATAGCCTTCAGTATACCGGTCGGGAATATAATATTCCAGATATTCAATACGGGATTTCAAAAAAATGTACATCATTGCTACAGATGTTGTGCCATCAACATCATAATCACCATAAATCAATACCTTCTCCCCCCTTTTTATAGCAAGTTCAAGCCGGTTAACAGCTTTATCCATATCTTTCATAAGGAACGGATCATGGAGGTCACTAAGTCGCGGCCTGAAAAAGGCTTTTGCCTCATTGAAGGTATTTATACCCCTCTGAACCAGTAATCTTGCAATTATCATATTAACATTCAGGGCTGCAGAAAGATGCTTAATCTCATTCAACCCCCCCTGTTTTTTTAACACCCATGTCCTTTCCATTACAATCCTTTCAATTTAAATTCCCCACAATTGTGTCTGGTCTAAAAAGAACGCTTCACGTATTTTAAGGCAAAAATATAAAATATTATTTATCAGATTTTCAGGCAATTAAATAACAAATAATGCGTGAAAATAAAATTTATTGCGTTTTTTAAGAGCTCAATATTGCAAAGATACAAAATGACAGGGACTTTGAGTAGTAATAAATTTTACATTACATCAAAAAAAAGAAACCCATCTCTTTTATTATCTTTGCAAAAATTTTTTAGTATGGAGCATTTGGAATTAAGTGAACAGGAAATTATCAGGAGAAATTCATTAAAAAGACTTCGCGAACTGGGAATTGATCCTTATCCCGCTGCTGCTTATGACGTTAATACGACAACACAGGAAATAAAAGAAAAATACAGTGAAAAAGAGAACAACTTCCGTGATGTCAGGATTGCCGGCAGGATAATGAGCAGGAGAATAATGGGCAAAGCTTCATTTGCAGAACTCCAGGATCATAAGGGAAGAATACAGCTATATTTTAACAGAGATGAAGTTTGTCCGGGCGAAGACAAAACAATGTACAATGAAGTTGTTAAAAAACTTCTTGATATAGGTGACATCATCGGAGTGGAAGGCTTTGTTTTTATAACTCAGATGGGTGAAATCACCATTCATGTTAAATCATTCACAATACTTAACAAATCAGTCCGTCCCCTGCCTGTTGTCAAGGAGAAAGACGGAAAAACATATGATGCTTTTACTGATCCCGAGCAACGTTACAGAAGGCGCTATGTTGACCTGATAGTCAATCCCGGCGTTAAAGATGTTTTTATCAAAAGAACAAAAATTATTGATACAATCCGACAGATGTTCAACGAATACGGATATCTTGAGGTCGAGACTCCCATTTTACAGCCTATACCGGGAGGAGCGGCAGCCCGCCCGTTTATTACACATCATAATACCCTTAACATCCCCCTTTACCTCCGGATTGCCGATGAACTTTACCTTAAACGATTAATTGTAGGCGGATTCGAAGGAGTTTATGAATTTGGCAAAGATTTTCGGAATGAAGGTATGGACAGAACCCATAATCCTGAATTTACAGCCCTGGAGATATATGTAGCTTATAAAGACTATATATGGATGATGGAGTTCACTGAAAAAATAATAGAAAGGGTTGCATTGGCGTTGCATGGTACCTCAAAAGTTAAAGTAGGAGAAAATATCATCGACTTTAAAGCTCCATACAAAAGAATAACAATGACAGATTCCATAAAGGAACACACCGGCTACGATATTTCCGGAAAGACTGAAGATGAATTAAGAGAAATATGCGATGTTCTCAACATTGAAATAACCCCCGGAATGGGCAAAGGGAAGCTGATCGACGAGATTTTCGGAGAAAAATGTGAACACCACTATGTTCAGCCCACATTTATAACTGACTATCCTGTTGAGATGTCGCCTCTGACCAAACGGCACCGGAATAATCCTGAGCTGACAGAACGATTTGAGCTGATGGTCAACGGCAAAGAGCTGGTTAATGCCTATTCCGAGCTTAATGATCCGGATGACCAGAGGAGGAGACTTGAAGAACAGGTCAAATTACTTGAAAAAGGTGATGATGAGGCTATGTTCATAGACAATGATTTTCTCAGGGCCCTGGAATATGGAATGCCTCCTACATCGGGTATGGGAATGGGAATAGACCGCCTTACAATGTTAATGACAAACAGTCCCTCAATCCAGGATGTCCTGTTCTTCCCGCAGATGAAGCCCGAGAAGAAAGCCGTGGAACTGACCGAAGAAGAGAAATTAGTTCTCAACCTTCTGAAAGAAAACTCACCTGCTGACCTGAACGAGTTGAAGACACAGTCAGGCCTCAGCAACAAGAAATGGGACAAAGCGATAAAGGGGCTGACAGGCCAGAAGATGGCGCGGGTTACTAAAAACGAGGATGGGCTGGTGGTGGAGATTGTGAGTTAGCAGTGGGCAGTTTGCAGTCGCAGTTTACAGTTGCAGTTTACAGTTGCAGTGAAAGAGTTTTCGGGGATTGCTTAAGGTATTCACATAATTAATTTTAAACAGATGAAAAAATTAGGAATTATTATTCTTGTTATCGGTCTGGCCGGTTTAATATATTTTGGATATGAAGCTTTACATGCTTCAGAAAGTTTTAATGTTATGGGAGTAGATGTTGCAGTCAGCAGCGCAGACTGGAATCCTGTTATTTACAGTGGTATTGTAACCGTAGCAGGGATAGTGCTTGCTATTGTTGGTAAGAAGAAATAGTATATAACAAAAACCTCAGCAACATCCTGTGACTGATTTCACAATCAAAAGGAACGGGAACTGGTATTTCAGTTATCCGCCTCCAGTAATTTCCTGATAGCAGACATGAGAATCTTCTCCACCTCTGATGATACATCAGATGCGCTTACTTCATAACCTCCTTGGGAATAAGCAATTTCGGTGCCTATATAATGAGGACCGAAGTCACCATAAGCAGCCATGGCAACAAACAGATCAGGCCTCATCCTTTTGGCTGCCAACTGATATTCAACAAATAATTCACCTGGCATGAAGAGGATCCTTGCCTCTCCGAGTTTAAGACATTGAACATCTGTCTTCCTGCCCTCCCTGCAGCGATTATACCAGGCAAGTTTCTGAGCATTCCTGTTTTCAGACAGTAATTTCTTGTCTGCTTCTGTATCTTTTTTGAGTTTTATAAGATGGTCAGCAGGCGGAAGGGCCACTGATTCCGACTCCCAACTCACTTTTTCAGGACTAAGTGAAAAACGTTCAGTGGAATCCCACGCTCTTTTCATTCCGTCGGCAAGCTTATATGCCAGTTCCCCCCTGTTCTCCCGCGAACCGTCGTTATATTTGCCGGCTGCAACATTACCGGCAGCCCCTGCAAAGTGTATATGCATGGCCTCCGGTACCTGAAGCTGCCTGAAGAATCTGGCTATCCCCGGAAAATCGGGATTTGGTATACCTGTTCTGTAATAACTCTGCGGATGTGTTGCATAAAAACTCATCACTGCAAGCGCTTTATCTTTGTTCCAGAAACTTATAAGGGAAACCATCGGATCAATAACCCCTTCAGGCTCTGCCCTCAGCTCAGCACTTCTTGCCGACGAAGACCTGCCGGCCCTTACACGACCGTCATCACCAAGTATACGCCGGTTTGAGGCTACTTCGTAAACCGGTGCTTCACCAATTCCTATATGGGTTACCGTCTGCATATTCTCCAATGATTTTTGTATGGCAACAGATACCTTATCAATAACCTCCCTTGCAAAATTTCCATTAAATATTTCGGGATCAAGGCCTGCCTCCTTCAACATCTTTTCAGCTCCAAAATCACAAATGGGCGCATCATGCTGGTGAAGAGCATGGACAACAACCCTTTCAGGTATTGTACCTGCAGCTTCGGCAAATGCATTGCGAAATGCATCCTGACTCTCATTAGCTATGCTATGCCAGTCAAAAGCACATAACACAACAGGCATTCCGGCTCCCGATATAACTAACCCCTTTGCTCTCAAACCCAGATCCCACTTATTAATAACAGTACCAAAAGCCATTTCGTAACCTACAGGAGGAGTTACATCTACATCAAATACTGATAGCCTCAATTCTGCTCCAAAAGAATCTGCCTTTTTGGCAATAACATTGTCATGTTGAATTTGTCTTTCATCAAAAGACTGCCAATTTTCAGGCTGACTGCCAAAGAGAGAATTTACAGCAAAAACTTGTATTATAATAAACCATAAGCCTAAATAATATTTCGCTCTCATAGTCAATGTGTATATTCAATTAATATTAGAGATTACCTGTACAAATATAAACAGAGAAAACCAAATTCAGATTCACATGGCAACACAGATCACACTTTATCCGGAAATAATCTGTCAGATCGGTTAAAGAATCAACTTCAGATACTAAGAAAAAGGATTTGTTGTTATAAAAAATATTTAAATTTGCATACTATTATAATAATGATATTACCCTGCTTATAAAATGCGAGCATTATTAATCTCATTGATGATATTTACAGGAGTTTTAACCATTCATGCCCAATATATAAATACTGATTCATTAATTAATATACCTGGATTAAAAGAACCGGTTACACTTTCCGAATTTAAATCGTTATTAGAAAAATCAAAAAATACTGATTATCAAAGCATTGATTTGAGTCAGTACGAAAATATTTCATTTAACAGTCACCTGCCGGCTCAATTTTCTTTTCCGTGCAGAGGAATAATAATCAGTCCTTTTGGCCCCCGTTCTGGAAGAATACATAGCGGAACTGACATCAGGCTTAATAAAGGCGACACTGTTTATTCTGTATTCCACGGCACAGTAACAAGAGCTGCTTACCATTACGGATATGGATATATGGTAGTAGTGGACCACGGAAACAATCTCACAACAAGCTATGCCCATCTTTCAGAAATACTGGTAAGCCGGGGAGAAACAGTCATGAAAGAACTACCTGTAGGTCTTGCAGGGAGTACCGGAAGAGCAACTACCAGCCATCTCCATTTTGAGATAAGAGAGTCTGATAAACCTTTTGATCCGGAACTGGTCTTTGACTTTGAAAAAGGCATAATAAGAGAAGAGGTGCAAATTACCCAAAACCTCGCGGAGCTAAACAATTTAATGAAACCAAAAGGATATTCGACCAATGATCCGGTTCCTCAGCATTACAATATAAGATACGGTGATTCTCTCTGGAAAATTTCCCGGCGTTTTAAGACATCTGTTCGAAGGTTATGCGAACTGAATAATCTTAATGAAAATTCTGTATTGCAACCTGGTATGTTATTGAAGCTGTATTAAGTATTTACAATTTCACATGCATATCCTGAATTAGCCCCTATCTGGTCGAATGACCGAGGAAACATTCCCACAATAACACCATCTGTCGGTTTTATATTATCAAATGCAAACTTAAAAGCTTTCCTGACTGTCTCCTGGGATGAGCAGAGTCTGCCTGCACCCAATATTTTGAATGCCAGACACGGCTGCTTAACCTGCCTTATCACCTGAGTCATAACTTTCGGATCATCTTTAAAGAAGGGGTAACTTATCTCCAGTGTCGAAGTGCTGGTGTCAATGCCGAAGGTCTTACGAGTCAAAAAGTAGAAGCAGGTCATGAAAAAATCAACCTCCCATCCTTCATCCGCTATACGCTTAATACAGTCCGGATTGTGGGCAGAGACACCTGCGAGCACTCCCTGATCCTTTACAGCTTTTACAAAGTCATGAACAACCTCATATTTTCCCTCTGCAAACAACCTGTCTGTAACTCCCCCATGATGAGATAATCCTATAGCCTTTGTAAATTCCGCTGCGCTCTGAATCTGTTCCCGGGCTGATAAAAGGCAAATAAGTTTTCTTTTTGATCCGGGACCGGGCATCTGACGAACCGGATCATCCTCCCTGTATGACATCTGATGCGTTGAAATACCAGCCTCTTCACAATTTTTGTGGAATTCAATAACTCTCTCACGGGTGAAATACTCTCTCATGGCCTGGTCGGCATGCGGACCCATATATGAATATCCCAGAATCGGATTTGATCCGCTGATCAATCTGCTTATTTTGTGCTTACCTAATAATATTTCGGGCAGGTCAGATACTGTTTTGGCTGCACTCAATCCACCTGAAGCTGCAAATGCCCTCCCTGTTCCTGTTGTTCCAAGCAGACCTGCGGCAGTTGCAGCCGATAACATTGAGATAAACTCTCTTCTTCCAGTAGTTCCATTAACTTTCGAATCGTTCATAGGAATATTTTTAGAATATGATTTCCGGTTTTTCATTGATTTCAAAAACCAATACATTATCAAAAATAGCACAAAATAAATCAAACTACAAAAAATTATACTGTCATAAAAAATGCTCAACACTCATTTTCAGAGAAACTGTGCAAATTCATTCATTCGATTTCAGATAATGCATAAACGAAGCCTATACAGGCTAAATCAGTTATGAATCCTTAGAAAAATCAATTTTAAATTCCGGGCAGATCAGATACCGGTTAGTTGACTATTAAAAATCATTAATACTATATTTGCCAAACATTATTATTGAAACATGCGGATTAAAACACTACTTATCTTTACCATTTGCATCTTAACCGGCCAGGAGATTTACTCCTCATCCCCAAAATATGAATTCCGTGCAGTCTGGGTAGCTACAGTGACCAATATCGACTGGCCGTCTAAACCCGGATTGACAACCGGACAACAGCAGCAGGAGATCACAGGAATATTAAATCTTCATCAACAACTGGGAATGAACGCTGTAATACTGCAGGTAAGGCCCTCTTCCGATGCTTTTTATCCTTCCCCGCTGGAACCCTGGTCAAAATATCTTACAGGGATCCCCGGGAAGATGCCTGATCCGTATTACGATCCCCTGAAATTCTGGATTGATGAATGTCATAAAAGGGGGATGGAGCTGCATGCATGGCTGAATCCCTACCGTATAGCCCTGAATGCAGATCAGCCGCTGGCATCAAATCACATAGCTTTTCAGCATCCGGAGTGGGTAATAAAATACGGTAACGGACTCTATTTCGATCCCGGATTACCCGAAACGAGGGATTTCGTTATTAAGGTAGTCAAAGATATAATTACACGATATGATGTTGATGCAATTCATTTTGACGACTATTTCTATCCCTATCCGCTGCAACAGGATTTCCCGGACACAACCTCCTTCAGTTTCCATAACAGGGGATTCCGGGAGTCTGACAAAGCCCACTGGAGACGTGAAAATGTCGATATCATTATTAAAATGATCAATGATTCGATAAAGTCAGTCAAGCCGTGGGTTAAATTCGGAATCAGTCCGTTTGGTGTATGGAGAAACATAAGCGAAGATCCGGATGGTTCTGATACCAGAGCCGGGGTAACCAACTATGACAATCTGTATGCAAATATTATTAAATGGCAGGAAAACGGATGGATAGACTATACGCTTCCACAAATATACTGGCATATTGGTCACCCTGCTGCAAATTTTGAGACACTGGCAAACTGGTGGAAAAACCACTCATATAATCGTGCAATCTATATAGGACATGCGGCATACAAAATTGACCGGACGTCAACTGTTCAGGAATGGACCACACCGGACGAATTATCCCGACAGATCAGACTGCTGAGGCAAATTCCTGAAATAAAAGGTTCTGCTTTTTACAGCAGCAAACACTTTAACCGCGATCTTAACGGATTTCAGGATTCACTTTTTTATAATTTTTACAGAAGACCGGCACTTGTTCCGACCATGCCCTGGCTCGACAGCGATCCTCCCAGTGCGGTCCAAAAAATATCCAAAAGGGGTAAAAAGGTAAAGTGGGAAACAACAGAAGCTAATAACGAACTGGACAAGCCTAAGAAGGTAATACTATATTTAAATCAAAGGGGGTCAGATTTTGATAAGGATAACCCGGATTTTATACATATAATTCTGAATAATGAAGAAAAGAACTATAAATTCTCAAGACTAAACAGGAAAAGAAAAAAGTATGAAGTAAGGGTCTCCTTAATTGACAGACTTAATAATGAAAGTGAATTAAGTAAACCTGTAGTGTTGAAATTGTAATAAATGTCATCTTTTAATTTGGAATTTTAAGCCAGCTTTTATGCCGGGGTTGTTGGAACCGAAAATCCCTTTTACATATGGGATGAGATATATGACAGTCCGCTCGACATGGAAGCCAAACGAGCCAAAGCATTTCAGAATTTGGGCGAAGAATTCAACAATACCTGGAATGAAACTCTGCAGTACCTCCGAAAGCTGGAAGTACAGGAAGGCTGGTACCATCCGGATTTGTCGTATATTATTGAAAACTAAGTTGTAAATTCAAAAATTGACCGTTATATAAAAGGCTATATTCTTTAGTATGATGGTGAAACTATGTTCTGTATTTTTGCGCCAGCTTTTGCGCCAGGAAAAATGAAAAAATATGAAAAATCAATCTGTTTTCAGGAACAACGCCTTTCAACGTATCATCCTTTAATTCAATTTGGTCATTTGGTGGTTCTTAAAAAAATTATATTGTAAATAATTGAATATATGATATATAGATTTTATTGTACAAAAAAATTAATTTGGAAAACGATAATTTTTATTACATTTGCACGCAATCCGGCTTGTAGCTCAGTTGGCAGAGCAGCTGACTCTTAATCAGCGGGTCCAGGGTTCGAGCCCCTGCAAGCCGACTTAATATCAAAGAGTTACAAAGATAAGATTTCGTAACTCTTTTTTATTTGCATACAATTTGCATATAAAACATGTTATTTTTATTCCAAAACAATAATCAGCTACAAATAGATTAAAGACATATCTTATTATTGTAACATTACTGAAACTTTTACCTATATAGAAAGCTTAAAGAATTAAAATGTCTTATATGAGTGTGTAAAAGAAGGTATCCTCATGACCCCTAAATACCCCATTCTGAACGAAATTTGATTTGACATATCCGTATATATATATATATAATAGCATTAAAATTCAATTTTTATATTTTCCTGGAGTAATTGATAAGTTGACTCATTTTAATGTAATTCACTATTGATGAAACATTTATGAGGAAAATCTATTTTTTATATATCCTTTGGTATATTTGAACGGGCATCTGAGAGGAATAATATCTGTCTTTACCCTCATTTTTTCAATACTATATATGAGTCCAGTTTAAAAACATATTTAATTTAAAGTTTGCATCATTGGCATATTTAACCTGAGAACACCCTTCGAATAAAAATATTCCGGGCAAAATCAACGAACGAAAAAATTGTGCACAGTAATTGCTGATTTTTGCAATAAACATATCATTTTTAACATAATATTACTTAAAACAGCAGGTATTGACGGATCAAACCCTGTTACTATGTTGTTATGGCGATAAGCTTTATACAGGTTCTGTTTTTTATTATTAAGGAAAAGAGTCTTATTGCCTTTCCAACACAGATTCGCATAACATATTTTTTAATAACCCTCTTTGGCTTGTGGCAAGAGGTAAGATTATATGTTTTTATATTGTTATTGCTTGGTACAATAATGGTAACATTTTTTGAAAGATGCAGTATTGCTGCAATGTTAAAATACATGCCATGGAATAAAGGAAGAGATATCAGGTTAAACTGATAGTTTTTCTCTCTGATTAAGATTATAACAACCCTTCATCTGCCATAGAGGTATACCCCTCTGGTAATAATATTAGGTGATCCTGCAGAGTAATATCCAGTAATTTCCCTGCATCTTTCAGTTTTTTTGTAATTTTAATATCAGCATCACTGACCTCATTGTTTCCCGACGGATGGTTGTGGGCAATTATTAAATTTACAGCCAATGCTTTAAGTGCCACCTGAAAGATACATCGGACATCAACTACAATGCCTGAGATACCACCTATTGAGATTAACTGGTAACCCAACACCTTGTTAGCCCTGTTCAGATAGAGGGCATAGTAGGATTCCCTGTAGCATATATCATTGCCCCAGATACTGCGAAATATTCTCTCTGCATCTGATGAGCAGGTTATCTTAACCATCTCTGATGGCTTTATCACAGGTTTATATGTTATTTCAATTTCTGAAATCTGCGGAATAATAATATCATTTGTCATAATTGTTAAATTTTAATTCTCTGTAGGAACATCATTCACCATAATATCATGGTACCTGGATTTAATAGCCTCTGTAAATTCATCTGTTTCAAGGTTTACAGACTCAACCTCATTAAACCAGTTCCAGAACCTGTTGAATTTATCAGGATTATCTTTCTTCCACTTTTAGACGCATGCATAATTATAGATAAGTACTATTTCTGAATACATTCCAAAGTCATGGGTAAACCATTTCACTTTGTAATGGCACATTAAAGAGAATTCGTCAGGAATGGGGTACTTTTCTACGAGATGTTGTAATAATACCCTCATCCCTATCTTATTTTTCTCCAGGAAGTCTGGTCTGTCTACTTGTGCAAAACCATTGCTTCCAATAGTTAAATAGTCCATTTGCTAAAATTTTAAGTGTGAATACTCCATCCAGGTTTATTATCAGGATCAATGCAAACTGAGAATGTAGGAGCACCTCCACTGCCATATCCGTCATGTGATCCATGAAATATGAAGCCACCATTGAGGATAAGTCTGCCATTATCTGTAATGGAAAATTCCATACTGAGTGGTGCAAAATCGCTGTAAAGGGTAACCAAGTATCCTTTATCTGAGTAGGTTTCAAGTCTGGAGAAGGTTTCAATGAAATGTTCCAGCAAATTGTTTTCTTTGGCAAAGGCCTTTATCTCATCAAGCCTGCCATTGGATTTGTCTGTGATCATCTTATCAGAATAATAAAGTTTGACATTGGATTTCAGGAAGCAGGGGTGTCATTGAAAGGGTGTGTATAGTTTTACATTGTCACATCAGTAAGCTATAAAAATGCAGGTGATTGCTGTTGAGTAGATCAATACATGGGGTATGCTAATATTAAATGAAGTATCCCGGGGCCTGATATTATAAGAGATTAAAATTTTTAACTCAAATATAGTTTTAATGAATAAAAATTATTCGTAACTTTTATAATGATTTGCATAAGCATTTTGTTTTTAGATATTTAGCAATATGCAAAAATGAAGACACTTACTTACCTTTTGTATCTTAAAATCTCCACATCATTTTCAAAACTGATACTATTAACTTTTTAAAAATTAATTCAATGAAAAGGATTGTCTTTATTCTTAATCTTTTATTTGCAGCAATCACTTTGATTGCTCAGGTTCCTGCCGGATTCAGTTATCAGGCAGTAATACGTAACAGTTCAGGTGACATAGTTGCCAACCAGACCGTGAAATTTCAGTTCAGTATTCTCAGGGATTCTGAGTCTGGCACAGTTGTATATAGAGAGACCCACTCAGTACCCACAAATAATTTCGGGCTTGCCAACCTTAAAGTGGGAATGGGTAACAAAGTAAGCGGCACATTTGATCCTGCTGCGTGGGGAAACAGCAAACACTATTTGAAAGTGGAACTCGATCCCAACAATGGGAATTCCTTCAGTCATTTGGGTACTTCTAAGTTACTGGCAGTTCCTTATGCTTTCCATGCCCAAACGGTCGCAGAGGATCAGGTTGATGATGCTGATGCTGATCCGATGAATGAGATTCAGTTCCTTTCAAAATCAGAAAATATGATTGTACTTTCGAATGAAGGAGGTTCTGTAATTGACGAAGTAAATGATGAAGATGCGGATCCGGGGAACGAAATACAGATATTAAGTTTTGATGGCACTGAACTTATCTTGTCAAAAGGTGGTGGCACAGTTCAACTCCCTTCCTCAGGATTAGGTGACAATTGGGGAGTCCAAACCGTTGCTACAGACGAGACCCTTACTGGTCTGGGAATAGAGACAAATCCGCTGAGAATTAGCGACGGTGGAGTCACCTCAGCAAAAATTCTGGACGGATCGATTTTATCAGATGATATTGCTAATTTCATGGTTACGGCTGACAAGCTGGCAAATAATTCTGTAACTACCGAAAAGATCAATGCAGGGGCTGTAACGGGGATAAAAATAGCCCAGGCAGGCGCAACCAACGGACAGGTATTAAAGTGGGACGGCAGTAACTGGTTGCCGGGGACTGATCTTACCGGGGGCAGCAGTATATGGACACAAAATGGTTCCGATATTTACTACAATACAGGGAATGTTGGTATTGGTGTTGCCTCACCCCGGTATAAACTTGAAATATACCACGATGACTACTCATACATTAAATTTTTCAATTCTTCATCCGGGATAGGTGTTAAAGATGGGTTTGTTGTGGGTTCAACACCAAGCGGAAATCCGGCCTGGCTCTGGAATTATGAAAACGGTAATATGCATTTCGGTACCAGAGACTCAAACCGTATGATAATTGATGCTGATGGCCAAATATCTATTATGAAATATCTGGACCTGCTCACAAAGGGTTCCGGACCTGCCCTGTTTGTTAAAGGCAAAGAGGCTTTATGGTGGAATGGAATATACTTCAGCTGGGGATATGGAGCAACTTTTAATTACTTTGCAAAGCCTGTAGGGATAAAAACCACCACCTTATCAGATTATGAATTGGTTGTCAATGGAGAAGCAGCTAAAACAGGTGGTGGCAGTTGGAGTAATTCTTCTGATATAAGATTAAAAGATATTCTGGGTCAATACTCCAAAGGATTAAATGACATTATCCGGTTACAGCCTGTAAGATTTAAATATAAGGAAAATAATATCCGTGACCTGCCTTCAGAGGAAGAACAGATCGGGTTTGTTGCACAGGAAGTTCAAAAGGTATTTCCCGAAGCAATTAATATGCATTCAGATGGATATCTGGATTTTAATATTCATTCAGTAAATGTAGCATTAGTGAATGCAGTTAAGGAGCTGAAAATTGAAAATGATCTGTTAAAGGAGAGGTTGGAGAAGCTTGAACAACTTGTCGGGGAAAGTGCTTATAAATAGTATTAGGGATATATTAAAGAATAGGTCATTTTTAATGATAAATACGAGTAAGACAAAACAAAAGAAATAAATATTATGAAAACAAAATCGTACAAAGAATTACGTTGGGTTCTCCGGGTACTAAGCGGTTTAATAATTGTATTTTCTTTGTTAATGTTTATTGGTGAAACTTTTTTTGGTGAAAATCCCGGTAAACCTTTGACCACTAACGCTATTTTACAATTATCTGTTGCGGGAGCAGGTCTTATAGGGCTTGGACTTGCATGGAAATGGGAGTTACCTGGAGGTATCATTTCAGTGATTGCTTTTATTATGTTAGCTATAATAAATCCGATGGTACTGCAATATACCCTGCTTCTTATTTGGCCACTGACCGCTATATTATTTATTGTGCTGTGGGTGATTAGCAGAAAAAAAAATGCAAGGAATAAATGAATTATAAAACAGACATTAATAAAAAAAACTAGCCAATATTTCTTACAATGAAATTGTTAGAAAAAAATAAAATGACATAAGCCAGAAAGCCTCATGTTCATTTTAAGGGCATTTTTAGGCTGCTGGTTAAATTTTATTGTCAAAGTTAATATGTTATAGCAAAATGTTAAAAGTATCTTAGAATGACTGTATTAAATCCACAGAGCATGTAGCTGAATTTATGGCATTTTTCAGCACTTTATTTATTATACCATAAATCAGCCATTTTCTCTCCCATCCGGTGCTTACCCATTCTCACCATAGAAAAGCTCTAAAATGTTACACAGTGAACTCAAATCTGGAAAATGTATCTTCAAAATTTTCCAGCATATTGTTTTCTCTGGCAAAGGCCTTTATCTCATCAAGCCTGCCGTTGGATTTGTCAATTATCATTTTTGTAAATTTTTTTAAATAAAAAAAGGCATGTAATACGTTGTAATCGCCCAGATGAGCATAGAGATCAGCAGAATGATTCTCTGTATCTATAACAGCAATCTTTGTATAATCAGTGATCCCCGAAGCAAGTAATAACGCTGAATACGTTTTACCTGAACCTGATGTTCCTTGTAATGCAAGTTTTATTTTAGCCTGCTTCCTTTGTGCTTGTCTTAGTTCCATTTTATATATAATTGATTTTTAAATAAATAATGTCATACATAAAAAAGAGCACCCATGTGAGTGCCCTTTCTTTCCAGCTGATTAAAATGCTGGTTCCATCTGGAGTTTAGTACTCGGCTTTTTGTCTGCCAATGCTACCTCAGGTTCGCCTTCGTAAACAGCTTCTTCAAGTGTTGCACCTTCAGGAACATAAACCCAACGATTAGAAAGTTCCATAACTTCACCGGTTTCTTTGTTCGTCCACTCATAGCTTTCACAACTCATTCGCTGAACACTTCCAGGTAATCTTTCACCAATAAAGCTCTTTGCTGTTGCTTCATCGAAGGTGGAAGGGATTGAGACTTGACGAATTGTCGCCCAGTAATTTCCTGTCTTTTTTGATTGGATAAGACTTAACCCGCCCTGCAAAATGAGGGCAATGAATTCGCGCCCATCAGTACATTTCCGAAGGGCATAATCAACTACTGTTACCATAATGATTAAATTTTAAATTATTAATAATGTTAATTTGAACCCGGGGAATAGCCCGGGACTTCTCGTGATGTGCGGAGGGTTGCAATGGAGTACCCTTAACTCTCACAGACATAAAGGTTTTTAGAATATGATATTTTCTGTGTGAAAAACATATAATTGAGAAAAAGGTGGGGGGGTATCATAATTAAATTAGTAATGACAGGGGGTGGGTCAAATTTGGGAAGGGTATATGAAAAATTTGAGATACGCTGACAGGTAATGCTATATTATGTACAAAAATATTTTTTAATCAAAACTGTTATAATTGGTATGTTCACTAAATATTTCACCTGATTTATAACCTTTTTGGTTATATTTTATAATATGAGCCAAAAAATA
>ENA-OSEO01000904-OSEO01000904.1-sediment-metagenome-genome-assembly--contig:-NODE-904-length-63938-cov-6.548269_pt1 | contig 63938 bp, 48 predicted proteins | sample MGYA00237883_ERZ534232 | MGnify/ENA metagenome assembly ERZ534232
CGGTTCAGAACAACAGGTTGAACAACAGAAGAATCAAGGCATGGCTTAGGCCCCCTTGTCCCAGGATCTCCGGAATCGAACTGCGCTCATAGTGGAAGGGGGGATCGTTCTGTTCCTCCGGATTCTCACTGGCCGCGTACTGTCGCCAGCAGAGATCGTTATAACTCTGCACGGCCGTCTTGAGCTTCCGTTCTTCGGCCACCCCGGTCCCCATGATGTCGGTCGCCAGCAGGGTAAACGCCGGCGCCGGGGACAGCCGGGTGAGGTTCTGCGAGGCCTTTACCAGAAGGTAGAGGCTGTTGCGATACTCCTCATCTACTTTGCTGGATTCGGCTGCAAAGCGGAGCATCAGTGCTTTCTCCCGCTCCGCGGAGTCGGGTTCCGTCTTGGGGACCTGTCCCAACTCAAGACTCATCTGATGCCGGATTTGTCCGTGCCTTACATCCACCTGCCGCGCCGTGGAAATGGGGACCACTTGACGGGCCAGAAGATTCCCCAGATGCGGAATGAGAAACACCAGGATGGTCCACACGGACAAAGAAAGAACCAAAGAAGTGGCCGCATGACGGGTGAGGCAGGAAATCAGCAGTCCCAGGGAGAAGAACGATTCACGGTCCGAGCGCATGGCCAAAGCTTGCCCTACCTGCAAAAAGGCGATCAGGGTGAAGATGATCGACTGCCATTGTCTTTCACCCCCATGATGAAAATACCACGCTCCCACACCGAGTGCGACCGCGCCGATGACGGTTCCGATCACCAGCACCTGCAGGACTCCTCCCCGGCTGAACGCCCCCTCGCCTGGAGCGCGAGGCGGCCGCTTCATGGTGTTTGAGTCCGGCGGCTCGACACTCATGCCCAATCCGAGCAGCCCATCGGTGATCAAATTGAGCCACAAGAGCTGCAGCGGCAGCAAGGCGAGTGGAATATCGAAGAGCGGAGCGAACAACATGACCATCACCTTGCCGATATTGCCGGCAATGGAATATTTGACGAAGCGGCGCACATTGTCCCCGATGACCCTTCCCTCTTCCACCGCGGCCACGATGGTGGCGTAGTTGTCATCCAACAGCACGATGTCCGAGGCTTCCTTGGAGACATCGGTGCCGGTGATCCCCATGGCCACCCCGATATCGGCCCTTTTTAACGCCGGGGCGTCGTTGACGCCGTCCCCGGTCATGGCCACAAAGTGACCCTTGTCCTGCAGCGCCTTGACGATCTTGAGTTTTTGTTCGGGCGCCACCCGGGCGTAGACCCGTATCCGTTCCACCTTGTCTTCGAAGTCTTCCAGGGGAAGCGTTGCGAGTTCCCGCCCGGTCAGGACGGCCTTTCCTTCTTCGCGGAGGATCCCCACCCTTTCGGCGATCACCTGGGCGGTCCGCGGGTGGTCTCCCGTGATCATCACGGGCTTGATCCCTGCGGACCGGCACATGGAAACCGCTTCCGCCGCCTCGGACCGGGGCGGATCCATCATCCCCACCATTCCAATGAACACCAAACCCGTTTCCGCGGTTTCAGGGGTCAGCGGATCCGGAAGCCCTTCCCAGATCCGCATGGCGCACCCCAGTGTCCTCAACCCGTCGGCGGCGATCGCTTCGGCCGTCTCCTGGACCGTTGCAGGATCGATGGCTTCCGTGACGTTCCGGGAAAGGACTTGATCCGCACCCTCGAGCAGGGCTTCCACCGCCCCCTTGGTGAAAGAGACGACCCGGCCGTTTTCCCAGGGGTGGAAGGTGGTCATGCGTTTTCGGCCCGGATCAAAGGGAATTTCGGCCAGGCGGGGGTATTTTTCATCCAGGCGCGCCTTGGGTAAGCCTTTCCCCTGTGCCAATTCGATGAGGGCCGCTTCCGTGGGATCCCCGAGGATTGCGCCGGAGGCATCCGGCCGGGCGTCGTTGCAAAGGGCCAGGGCGGCAAGCAGCAGATGGATGGGATCCCCGTTCGCCGGAAGACTCCCGCCGGCATCTGTTTTTTCCAGCGTCGGAAGGGCGTCCGTCCGTTCCAGACGGCCGCCGGCATAGACCGTTTCCACCGTCATGCGGTTGAGGGTCAAGGTTCCGGTCTTGTCGGAACAAATGTAGGTCACCGACCCCAGGGTTTCCACGGCCGGGAGTTTCCGGATCAGGGCGTGCTGCCGGACCAGTTTTTTGGCGCCCAGCGCCAGGGAGATGGTGATGACGGCGGGAAGGGCTTCCGGAATGGCGGCCACCGCCAGGGAGATGGCTGTGAGGAGCATCAGCAGGGGCGGTTCTCCTCGCAACAGTCCGGCGGCAAAGACGATGGCGCAAATTGCGAGAACGGCATAGGCCAGCTTCTGGCCGAAGACGGTGAGCCGTTTCTGAAGCGGCGTGCGGCCTTCCTCCTGGTCCTGGAGCAACGTGGCGATGCGTCCCAGTTCCGTTCGCATGCCGGTTTCCGTCACCACCCCCTGACCCCGGCCGAAGGTGACCAGGGTTCCCTTGTAGGCCATGTTTTTCCGGTCTCCGAGGGGCGGGTCCGCTTCCTCGAGGGGGGCGCTGTCCTTTTCCACCGGCACGGATTCGCCGGTCAACGCCGATTCATCGATTTGCATCTGGACCGCTTCCGTTAAACGGAGATCGGCCGGCACCACGTTTCCGGCCTCCAGGATCACCCGGTCCCCGGGGACCAATTGGTCTGCGGGGACCGAGCGGGCCTGACCGTTCCGGATGACCGTGGCCGAGGGGGCGGCCATCTTTTTCAGCGCGGCCATGGCCTTTTCGGCACGATATTCCTGGACGAATCCCAACACGCCGTTGAGGACCACGATCACGGCGATGGCGATGGTGTCCGAAATTTCGCCGATAACACCCGCCACCACGGCGGCGGCGATCAGGACCAGGATCATGAAGTCTTTGAACTGGTCCAGGAACATCCGCCACAAGGGCTTGCGTTCTTTTTCTGTCAACTCGTTGGGACCGAAGCGCTCCAGCCGGCGCCGGGCGTCTTCGTCGGCAAGGCCTTTTTCGGAGGATTGCAGTTTCGACAGCACTTCTCCGGCGTCCAGCTGATGCCAGGACGCCGATCCGTTTCCCCTTGTCTTCAACGTGCGCATTTCCTTTGTCGTAAGCGGCCGGATGCTCTTCAGCCGTTTTTACTGGAAGTAGGCTTCCAAGACATATTGGGCGACCATGCGGTGCGTGTTGAAAAAGGATCCGTTCAGGGCGATGTTATATGCCATCATATCCATCCAGTGTGCCCGGTCTTTGTAAAAGCAGGGAAGAATCCGTTTCTCCAGTTTGTCATACAGGTCTTGGGCGTCCATCTCGTCGGAAGCCTCCGGAGGGCCTTGCTTTTTTACATGACGCGGGCCGATGGACCACCCGGTGATGCCGTCGATGTGGCCTTCGATCCACCAGCCGTCCAGAACGGAAAAGCTGATCACGCCGTTTGCCGCCGCTTTCATGCCGGAGGTTCCCGAAGCCTCCATGGGGCGCAAGGGGGTGTTCAGCCAGACATCAACGCCGGACACCAAAAACTTTGCCCGGTACATATCGTAGTTGGGGATGTAGGCCAGTTTGAGATCATCGTTCAATCGGCGGCCGACCCGGTGGATTTCTTTGATGAGGGCCTTTCCCTTCTCATCGGCGGGATGCGCTTTTCCCGCGTAAAGGATCTGCATGTGTCCGAACTCGGATGCCATCCGTTTGAGGCGCTTGATATCGCGAAACAACAGGGTGGCTCTTTTGTAGGTGGCCGCCCGCCTGGCAAAGCCGAGGGTTAATATCCCGGGGTCGAACAAAATGCCGTATTGTTCGCGGATAAAGTCAAACAACTGCTTTTTGACGGCCTGATGGGCCTGCCAGATTTCTTCTCTGGGGATATCCAGGGCGTTTCGCAGGGCATAGGAATCCTGGCGCCAGTTTGGAATGTGTCGGTCCAGCACGGCGGCCATCTCATCGCAGATCCACGTGCGGGAGTGAATCCCGTTGGTGATGGCGTCAATCCGGTATTCCGGAAACATTTTCTGGGACGTCTCTCCATGTTTCTGGGCGACCCCGTTGATGTATTCCGCATGGTAGAGGGCCAGGTGGGTCATGTTCAATCGGCCGTCGGCGTTGATAATGTTACTGTGATACAAATTATCGGCCGGAAATTTTTCCCCCAAAACCGCTTGCACCATTTTCACATCAAAAGTGTCATGTCCGGCCGGTACAGGGGTGTGGGTGGTAAAGACGCAAAGGGATTTCACCTTCTCCAGATCCTGCTGGTAGCGGTCCATGAGATCGAGGGTCAGCAGCGCGGCATGCCCTTCGTTCATGTGATACGCTTCCAGGTTGTCGTGGTCGAGAAGCTGGAGCATATGGGCCCCGCCGAACCCCAGCACAATTTCCTGTTTGAGCCGGTAGCGTTCGTCTCCGCCGTACAAGTAGGCGCTGATTTCCCGGTCTTCGGGCGCGTTGGTGTCGATGTTGGTGTCCAGAAACAACACCGGTACCGTATACCCGGCAATGCCTTCCACCGGATAGACCCATGCCTGAATCAACACGGTCCGGCCTTCGATTTCAATGGTTACCTTGTCTGTCAGCAGAGTCATAACATCCGACGGATTCCACTCCACCGGCACTTCGATTTGATTCCCCTCGGCATCGATGTCCTGATGGAAATACCCTTTCGTATAAAGGAGCGTCACGCCGACGGCGGGAACGTTCAGATCCGCAAAGGATTTGAGGGTGTCGCCGGCCAGGATGCCGAGGCCTCCGGAGTAGGTGGGGATTTCCGGGCGGAGTCCCACCTCCATGGAAAAATAAGCGACTTTGCGTTCCTGCGGGTTGAACCTCGCATATGGATTCATAGGGATCCTCCTTCGATGCGAAACGCCTGGGTTTTTTCCGGAAGGGTTATTTCGGGGAATTCGGCCGTCGGTCCGCCGGCAGGTCCCTGCCGGGGCTTTCTTGGCGCCGTTGGTTTTTTCAGCGTCTTTTTCGCGTTCATGGGATTCCTTTCCGGAGGGGCATCACCACCTGCTTTTATCCTGAGGCCCGGAAGCCCGGGTCTTACCGCGTTTTCAGGCATCTTATCAAACGTGTCGCCGCCGGTCGAGTCGCAAATGGGTTACAGTGTATACTCCAAGACCGGTACACGTTCAGCCGGGTTTTTTCCCGTCCCTGCGGCGTGCATCCGGGTTTGCGGCCCAATTGGATCGAGGATAAGAAATTGACATCCATTTGATTTTAAAATATAAATTTCTCGGCGGCACAGCGGCAAAACGGTTGCCTGCATCACGGGCGCCGTTGCCGAAGCCTGTTACGGTCCGATTTCACCGGATATCCTGGATAAGATCAAGACGATTCTTCCTGGAGACCTCTGGGGGATCACTGCGCACTTTTGCCGCCGATACGGAAAGGATGATTATGGAATCGACGATGTTTAATTTCACGGCGGCATACACCGACCTGTACGAACTGACCATGGGGCAGGCCTTTTTTTTGGCCGGTCGAAAAGATGAACCCGCTGTCTTCGATTACTTTTTCCGTAAGAACCCGTTTGAAGGCGGATACACCGTTTTCGCCGGCTTGCCGGACCTGCTGGCGGTTCTGGAGAATTTTCGGTTTGACAAATCGGATCTGGAATTTTTGAAGGCGCACTCCTTTGATCCCGCCTATTTGGCCTATTTGGAAAACTTCAGCTTTAAAGGCACCATTTACGCCCCTCCCGAAGGTGACCTGGTATTTCCCACACGCCCGATCCTGAGGGTCGAGGGGAATTTGATCGAAACGCAACTCGTCGAGACGGTGGTGCTGAATATCCTCAATTTTCAGTCCTTGATCGCCACCAAGGCCAGCCGCATGCGCCTTGCGGCCGGGGACGGCGTCCTCATCGATTTTGGGTTGCGCCGCGCGCAGGGTCCGGGAGGCTACTATGCCAGCCGGGCCGCCGTCATCGGCGGGTTCGATGCGACCAGCAATGTGCGGGCGGCCAGGGATTACCACCTGCAGGCGTCCGGCACCATGGCGCACTCCTATGTTCAGAGCCACGACAGTGAAATAGAGGCGTTTCGCAGCTTTGCCGCCGCCCGCCCGGAGGATTGCGTTCTACTCGTGGATACCTACAATACCCTGGAAAGCGGCTTGCCCAACGCGATCGCCGTGGCAAAGGAAATGGAGAAAAAAGGCCGCCGCCTGAAAGGCATCCGCCTGGACAGCGGGGACCTGGCCTACCTGTCCAAAAAAAGCCGCGCCATGCTGGATCAGGCGGGTCTGCACCACGTCAAAATCGCCGCTTCCAACCAGCTTGATGAATACGTCATCCGAAGCCTGAGGGCACAGGGGGCGCCGATCGATGCGTTCGGCGTGGGGACCAGCCTGGTCACGGGACAACCCGATGCGGCACTCGACGGCGTGTACAAATTGGCGCAGGCCGATCATCGTCCGGTGATTAAAATTTCGGAAAATGTGTCTAAAATCACCCTGCCGGATAAAAAACAGGTGTGGCGCGCGATAAACGATGATGGGTTATTTGCAGGCGCCGATGCGATCGGGCTCGAAGATGAAACATCTATCCCGGAGATACATCACCCGTTTATCCCCCACCAATCCTTTGTCATTGAACTCTATGACACCGAGCCGCTCCTTCATCGGGTCATGGACCAGGGCAAGGGGGTGTACGACCCGCCGCCCCTGTCCCAAACGGCACAGTACGCCCGGGAGCGCCTCGAGATGCTTCCCGCGGAGTACAAACGATTTGAAAATCCGCATATTTATAAGGTGGGGATCAGCAGCAGGCTCAAAGACCTAAGGGATCGTCTGATTGTCCAGCATAAAGAGTAGGCCAGGGGAGGGAAAGGTCTTGAGTCCCATTTCGGGTATTTTTTGTCTTCATGCCCCATGTCACAGCCCTTGTCGATATGGAGTGCCGGTAAAAAGCTGACAGACGCGTTATAACCATACAAGGTTAAACAGACACGTCCAGACCCTCGCGCAGCTGTGATACTTTCGGATTTACTGATGTATTTTTTTGCCGATGAGGGCGAAACCATTCCTGCATCGCCTGCGCCCGGGCTGCGGAGGAGGATGATTCGTGAAACGCAGGGAATGGAGGTGACGGAATGATCGGCGCGATTGCCGGCGATATTATCGGATCGGTATACGAATCCCATCCCATCAAGACCAAGGATTTCCCCCTTTTTCATCCCCGGTGCCGCTTCACCGACGACTCCGTGCTCACCATCGCGGTGGCTCAGGCGATTTTAACCGACGGCGATTACCGCCGCTGGGTATGGGAAATGGGCCGCCGTTATCCCCATGCCGGATACGGGGGAAGCTTCATCGCCTGGCTCTACTCCAACGACCCCCAACCCTACAACAGCTGGGGTAACGGGTCGGCCATGCGGGTCGGTCCCGTGGGGTGGGCCTTTGACACCGTCGATGACGTCTTGCGCGAGGCGGCTCGGACAGCGGAAATCTCCCACAACCACCCCGAAGGGATCAAAGGCGCCCAAGCCGCCGCGCTTTCCGTTTTCCTGGCCAGGACGACACGGGACAAGGGATTGATGAAAAAAGAGATTGCCGGAAGGTTTGGTTACGATCTGAACCGCACGGTGGATCGTATCCGGCCATCCTACGGCTTTGATGTCTCCTGCCAGGGAACAGTGCCCGAGGCGATCATTTCCTTTCTGGACGCCGGCGGGTATGAGGATGCCGTCCGCAATGCTGTTTCCCTCGGAGGGGACAGCGACACGCTCGCCTGTATCACGGGCGCCGTCGCTGAAGCATACTACGGGAAGATCGGACCGCCTGTAATGGAGAAAGTCAAAACATGCCTGACGCCGGACCTTTGGTCGATAACAGAAAAATTTTGCCGCAATTACGTTATCCAAGAAGACTGAACGCGTTTCCATTGCTTTTATGCTATTGGTATCGATATCACTGCTGGTGAATTCAAGGATCGCGCTTGTTTTCGCCATGTTTTTTACCCTTCGGGAAAGCCGGAAGACTCCAGATCCAGCGTTTCAAAGGGTTCACAGTAGACGACTACGGCTTCACCATTTGCGCCTTGGCTCTGAAGCCTTCCGGCTTTTGCAACATTGGGGTAAAGATTCAGAAGGACTGCAATGCATTTGGCATGCCAATATTTTATTAGGCTTGACATCTGCGTGTGGTTTGTGTATTTATTCATGCTTATGATTTGTTGTGATTCCAAACGTATTAAGATAACAGCGAAAAAATTCGGCTTGCGTGCGTCAGTCATGACAGCCTTGCAAAGAATCGCGCCCACCCATGTGCCTTTCCGTCTGACTCCGCCCTGAGGATGCACATCATAACCGAGGGAAAAACGGCGGGGTACCACCTCTAACTCACCGATTATATTTCACTTTATTTGTACACGGCGTTTCCTTAAATCACAAGAGATCCGATCCATCACATCCGGCCGTTTTTTCGGCAATCCCTTTTCAGCATACCCCGCTTGCCGAAAACCGGCAGAATCGGCCTAGGAAGGCAAGAGGCCAATTTTTAGTTAGCGTGTTGATTTGTTTAGAAGAAATGAAACGATTGGATAAAATGCGTACACCCCCCTCGCGTGACAGATGCGGTCTATGCGGCGTGGTCGAACTGTTTTTCAAAACAGGTACTTAACTTACCGGGGAGCCCCGTCCTTCAGGGCAGGGGAGCTCCACAAACCCGAAGGAGAAAACATGTATGATGGCCGAACCGCGTGTGGGAAAAGTCACGGACCTGCTGCAGGAGGGACAAGCGGTCGTGGTCAAGGTGCTCGACATCGATCCGCGCGGCAAAATCCGGCTGAGCATGAAGGCTGTTGAGAATGAAGGCCAATAATACAAACAACTTACGCAGACCGGATGTGGACCGCCGCCGGACCTTCGGCATCATCAGCCATCCGGACGCCGGCAAGACCACCCTGACCGAAAAACTGCTGCTCTTCGGCGGCGCCATCCGGATGGCGGGCTCGGTCAAGGCCCGCAAGGCGGCCCGACATGCCGTCAGCGACTGGATGGCCATCGAGCAGGAGCGGGGTATCTCGGTCACCAGTTCGGTGATGAAGTTCAACTACCGCGATTTTGAAATCAACCTGCTCGACACGCCCGGCCACCAGGATTTTTCCGAAGACACTTACCGGGTGCTGACCGCCGTGGACAGCGGGGTCATGGTCATCGACAGCGTCAAGGGTGTCGAGGCCCAGACCCGCAAGTTGATGGAGGTCTGCCGGATGCGCAACACGCCGATTTTGACCTTCGTCAACAAGCTCGACCGGGAGGGCATGGCGCCGCTCGACATCCTGGGTGACATTGAGGAGACCCTCCAGATCGAATGCGCGCCGTTGTCCTGGCCCATCGGCATGGGAAAAGATTTCAAGGGAACCTACAACCTGTACCGCAAGGAACTGGCGCTGTTCACGCCCGACCATGCCCGCGTGGCCGATGAGATGCGCACCATCCGTGATCTTGCCGATCCACTTCTCGACGAGTTGCTGGGCAGCCAGGCCGATCAACTGCGCGAGGACATCGCTCTCCTCGAAGGCGCGGCCGACCCCTTCAATCTCCAGGAGTTTCTCAAAGGCAGCCAGACGCCGGTTTTTTTCGGCAGCGCCATCAACAACTTCGGGGTACGGGAACTGCTTGACACCTTCGTGGAGATCGCCCCCGCGCCGCTGCCCCGGCCGGCCGCCACCCGCATGGTATTACCCGAGGAGGACGATTTTTCCGGATTCGTTTTCAAGGTCCAGGCCAACATGGACCCGGCGCACCGGGACCGGATCGCGTTTCTGCGTGTTTGTTCGGGCCGCTTCCAGCGCGGCATGCGGGTAAGGCACCACCGCCTCGGCAAGGACATCCAGATCGCCAATCCGATCATTTTCATGGCCCAGGACCGCGCCTTTGTGGAAGAAGCCTGGCCCGGCGATATCATCGGCATTCACAACCACGGCACCATCCGCATCGGTGATACCTTTTCGGAAAAAGAGCCGCTCAGTTTTACCGGCATACCGAATTTCGCCCCTGAGCATTTCCGCCGGGTAAGGCTCAAGTCCCCGCTGAGGATGAAACAGCTCCAGAAAGGGATTCACCAGCTGGTTGAGGAAGGCGCGATCCAGGTGTTCCGGCCGTTGATGGGAAACGCACTGATCCTGGGGGCCGTGGGGGTTTTACAGTTCGAGGTGATCATGGCGCGGCTCAAGGCCGAATACGGGGTCGACGCCGTCTATGAACCGGTGGAGATTACCACTGCCCGCTGGATACGCTGCAATGACAAAAAAATGCTGGCCGCGTTTGAAAAGGAACGCCGGCCCAACCTGGCACAGGATGCGGAAGGAAACCTGGCCTACCTGGCGGAAAGCGAATGGCAGCTCAAATACACGGCCGGAAAATGGCCGGAGATTCATTTTTACAAAATGCGCGAGTGCCAATGATCGAATAACACAGAAGAGCACAATGAAGCCGAACGAAACACCATCCGAAGGTTCACAGTGTTCCATCCCCTGCAATCTTTGCGGTGCTGCATCCGTAGGCGTGCTTTCCCTGAGAGATCGAAGGGGCGCGTACCTCAGTACGGTGATCTGCAAAAAATGCGGTTTGATCTGGAGTGATCCACGGCCGGACGATGAAACCATCAAGAATTTCTATTCGAAAGGCTACCGCAGGGAGTACAAGGGCATCACCATTCCCAAGAAAATGCATGTCTACAGGGACGCCAGGGAGGCGGTAAGAAGATACCGGTTTTTTGAGGGCCTGATCGAAAAAGGAGACCGCCTGCTGGACATCGGGGCGGGCAACGGGGTGTTCGTCTATTGCCTGCGGAGGCTCGGCCACGATGCCCAAGGCATCGGACCGGATGAAAATCATTCCCGGTATGCCCGGGAAGTTCTTGAGGTCCCCGTGGCCGCCGGGTTCGCATCGGACCTTGAAGACCAGGCGGTGTATGACATGATCACCCTTCACCATGTTCTTGAACATATGACCGACCCCTTGTCGGAACTGAAACATATCCGATCGGTGCTCAAACCGGAGGGTAAACTCGTGGTCGAGGTGCCCAACGCGGAAGACATCCGCCAAGATCCCAACAACCGGTATCACAAGGCGCACATTTACACGTTCAATCCGGAAACCCTGACCGCCATGGGCGAAAAAGCGGGTTTCGCGGTGGTGCGGAAAAGCGTCGCTCCGTTGAATGGAAATATTGCGGTGATCTTTCGAAAAAAAGAGAATGCCCTACGCCGCCCGGTCAATCTTTCCGGCAATGATCTGAAAATCATGATCACGCTCAACAGGCACACGAATTTTCATCATTTTACAAGCAGCGTCCCGTATACGAAATTTTTCAAAAATCTTGTGAATGCCGTTAAAGAGCGGATAGCGGTCAGCGCCCTTTCAAACCATAAAGACATAATCAACAAGGTTATTACCGAGGAACTCGGCGACAGTAAAAATGGAGAATGAAAGAAATTCGTTTATTGATCCTTCCAGATACCGGCCTTTACCAGCCGATGAATGAGCGTCTTGGGGACGCCCATGCCGGGAACGGCAAGACGCCCTTCAGCGTGTGCGCGATCGATTCCGTTAATCCCGTTAAATCGAGGTATCAGTTGGCGGGTCAGGCGCTTCTTTATCCCTTTTCGGGCCGACTTCGATCAGCACCTTGTCGATGCGGTTGCCGTCCATATCGACGACCTCAAAGCACGCGTCGCCATGGTGGAAGCGTGCGCCGGCTTTGGGTATGCGTCCCAGATGGTCCAGCACGAAACCCGCCAGCATCTCCACGGTTTCTCCCATGTCGATACCGGTTACGGCTTCGACTTCGTCGGTGGGAATCGTCCCGTCCGCCAGGTACGACCCGTCGTCTCTTTGCACAATCCGGGGGCCATCGTCCTCGCCTCGTTCCGGAAGACCTCCGGCGATGGCTTCGATCACGTCGGTGAGGGTCACCAGGCCTTCCGTATTCCCGTATTCATCCACCACCACGGCCATGTGTACTTTTTCCTTCTTGAATCGATTCAAAAGGGTTAGAACCGTGGTGCGATCCGGGACGTACAGCAGCGGAGTGACCAGTTCGGACAGTGTGATGGCTTCACGGCTCAGGGCTTCGGGCAGAAGGTCCTTGGTATGGATGAAACCGACGGGATGGTGAACCGTTTTGTCGCAGACCAGCAGGCGCGAAAACCGATGGGCTTTGACCATCTCGATCATCGTGTTCCGGTCCGATTTCACGTCCACCCAAACGATCCGGGTGCGCGGCGTCATGATGACCCGGACGGAACGGTCCGCCAGGCGAAGAACGCCTTCGATCATTTCCTGTTCCTGGGGAACAAAGACGCCTTCCTGCGTTCCTTCGGCGATCAGCGACTTGACTTCGTCCTCGGTGACGGTCGTTTCCCGGGTGCCGGCCAGACCCGAAAGGCGCAAGACGCCCTCGGTGGAGACATGCAGTATCCATACGGCCGGGGCGGCCACCAGGGAAAGCCCGCGCATCGGTCCGGCCACCAGGGCGGCGACCCGTTCGGGTTGCGCCAGCGCGATCCGCTTCGGCACGAGTTCCCCGATGATCAAGGACAGATAGGTGATGCCGACCACCGTGATGCCGATGCCCACAGAATTGCCGTAGGGTGAAATCGACGGAAATGTGTTGAGCCAGGCACCGAGCCGCTGGCCCAAAGTGGCGCCGCTGAATGCCCCGGCGAGGATGCCGACCATCGTGATACCGATCTGAACCGTCGACAGGAACCGGCCCGGGTCGTCAATGAGGCGCAGAGCGGCGCGGGCGCCGCGGCCGCCCTGATCGGCCAGATACTCGAGGCGGCTTTTCCGCGATGAAACGACGGCCAGCTCCGACATGGCGAGCAGGCCGTTCGTCACGATAAGAAAAAAGACGATGAAAAGTTCGAGATAAAGCATGACGGCCTCGTTGGAAGGATGTTCGGGCGGCTCTCGGTGAGGCGGAAGCGGTGCCAATTCAAATTGGTGATGGTGAATATTGGTTTGAAGGTTTTTATCATTGTATTGTTCATTTTATCCATTCTTCCAGATACCGGCTTTCACCAGCCGTTGAATCAGCGCCCTGCGCCGCAAGTGGTCGGTCATGAACTTTTTAAATTCTTGTTGAAATTGCTTTTTAGTCGCAAACAGGTCATAGGCTTCGGCGATGTCGACGAGTTTGCGGCAGGCGTCGTCGTACCCCCGCCCCGATCCGCGCTCGACGGGTTCTCGAACCGACGCCCAGGCCTTGGGAAAATCGCTGGACAGATTCTTCAGATACGCTTTGCGTTTCTCGCGGCGCTTGATCTCCCGTTGCTTTCGGTCCCGTTTTTGTTTTTCCAGCCGGATTAAACGGGCCTTTTCGGCGTTCTGCCGCAATTCTCCCACTGTACGGCGGGGTGCATCGGTATCGCCCGTCTGCAAGCCGCGCCGACATGCCGCAAACCGGTTCCTGATGGACCGTTCGGCCTGCTGCCCCTTGCCCTCCAGCAATTGTTTCAGGATCGAATTGACTTCTTTTCGTGGCAGGGCATCGATCCACTTTTCCATTTCCTCTGGCGAAATTTCCGCCTTTGGCGCAGGCGGGCTGCCCATGCCGGCGCCTGCCAGCAGGTCCGGGTCCACCTCGAGAAATTCGGCCAGCGCCTGCTGGGCTGCGGTCAGGTTTCTCAAACCGCTTGCGGATAACGGCTCCGTCTCTTCGTCATCCACCATCTCCCCGGCCACGGCCGGCAGCCACCCGATGTACAGGCTGCGCAGATCTCCGCACAGCAGTTCCTCCCGCACCGGGGCCAGGCGCGCCATCCAGCCGCGGCCGTCCTCCACGCCGAAGCGGCCGTAGTTTTCCGACTCTTCCAGCCTCCAGGTAATGATCCAATGGGTCTTGGTGGCCTTGATATCCAACAGGTAAGGCACGGTCACGGCCTTGGCCGTCTCTCGGGTCAAGGCCTCCGTGGGCAGGCGAACCATGAAAATGGCCGTCCTCCAGTTGGCCACATAGACATGGGCGTCGAAATAGCGCTGCATCAGCCTGTCGGGATCACCCTTGAAGTCGCCCCAATTGTATTCATTGGTGAAGCTGACCGGCGTGATCGTGGCCCGCGTCGAGAGCGTCCGCAGCTCGGCTATTTCATCCGCTCTCAGCGGCCGGTCAATGGTCAGGAACTCATAATACTGATATTCGCTCATGGGTTCAGTTCAGCCTTTATCCGCCGGTATTGTTCCGGATATTTACGTTCGAGTCAAAAAGTCAGGTATGGTAAAGTCGTTCCTGAAATGTCCGATAGGATCAACTACCATTGACGCCTTGGTTCGTCTACCCCCGGTAAACAACCCAACTCGCGGTTCAAACTCTTTATAAGATCCAAGCAGCATGACCCCCAGGAAATATTCTCACCAGAGTAAAATGGGGTGCCGCCCCTCATGCCAACCCTGGGAGGAAGCGTAAAGGCAGTCATAAAAAAAGCGGTTTGTCAAGGGTGAAAAACCGGCCCATTTTGCCCCGAACAGAGCAGTTAAGCAGAAGGAATCGGAGCATTTCTTGCGTCCTGAGACGGAATATCCGAACCCGATAAAAGGCGGTTTCCAATTTGTTCAATACGCACCTCAAGAATCACCCCGATTCGACATGTGATGAACTTACAAGTATATCCCAGTCCGGCGCCAGCAAGACAAGGATATGTCAGATGGTCGCCCTGCATAATAGGCTGCCTGGCCCGATAACGGGATTACCTGATAAATAATGATGAACCTGAGGGAAGTCCTGAAATATTTCACCGACAGGACGCTCAGACCATTAACTCTTTTAGCCTCTGATGATGACAAACTCAGGAAATTTGATGAGATGAAAGAAGCGATGTGAATTTTTAAATTGACATGGATAAGGGACATGATAATATTACCAACATAAATTGACATGTATAGGTAATTTTATCGTGAATTCTCAAGAAACAGATGCTCCCGATTCCCGATTCACCAGGGCAGGAAAAATTTTTGAAAAGCATGGCGGTATCCTCCGGACATCGCAAGCGCTTGAAGCCGGTATTCATCCGGCAACGCTTTATGCCATGAGAGACTCAGGGGAAATTGAAGTGATCAGCCGGGGTGTGTTTCGTCTTTCAGATATTCCGCCTCTGGGCAATCCGGATCTGGTAACCGTGGCAACCCGGGTCCCGCACGGTGTTATCTGCCTGATTTCCGCTCTATCTTTTTACGAGCTGACCACCCAGATACCCCATGAAGTTCACGTAGCGCTGCAGCGAGGTGCTGAAGAACCCCGCCTGGATTGTCCGCTCATCAAGACATATCGCTTCACAGGCGAAGCCTTCACGGCAGGTGTGAATATTCATGAACTCGATGGTATTGGTGTGCGTATTTATAGCCCGGAAAAGACCCTCGCCGACTGTTTCAAGTTTCGGAATAAGGTCGGCCTCGATACCGTAATCGAAGCGATCCGTTTTTACCACGAACGAAGAAAAGTCAAAGTAGACGATCTTATGCTTTATGCCACTATCTGCCGTGTAAATAAAATCATGCGCCCCTACCTTGAGGCTATCCTGTAATGGCTGGAAAAAACCAAAAATATCGCTGCTTTCATGAAGGATGACACCAAGCAAGCTCAATGACAGGGATTTATAAAGAAAACAAAGCTTACAGACGCACCAACCTCCTTCGAGGATGTCGCAGGAGGTATCAAATTTTTTCTACAACCAATAGCAGTCTCAATGATCAATAAGCAGACATTCCGGTTATTTTGGGCAGCACCAGGAGCATGGCACATATGGGTCATCCATTCAATGTTTGTAACAGCCATTTTGGTATATAAACTATGGATTATCAGGAATTACTCCAAAAGTATAACACCCTGTTGAAACAGGTAAACCGATTAACACAAGAAAACAACCAGTTGAAAGCCAAACTGGAGCTGCTGGAATCTGAGCCTATCCCCAAAACTGTCTCAGCAAAAAGCACCGAAAGAAAAATGCGTGACGATGAATCGGCTCAAAAGAACTTTTTTTCAGGTGTGGATTGCACATCGGATTCACTTTCTAAAATTCGTCTGTTCATGTCGCTTTTCAAAGGTCGCGAGGATGTTTATGCGAAACGATGGGAAAACAAAAGTAAAGGGAAATCGGGTTATGCTCCGGTCTGTCTAAATGAATGGCAATCAGGGATATGCGGAAAGCCCAAAATTTCCTGCTCAAAATGTAATAACAAAGCATATGCCGAATTGAATGAAAAAGTTATTGAGAGTCATTTGAGAGGCAATACCGTTATTGGCATTTATCCCATGTTGCCGGATGAAACATGCCGTTTTTTGGCAATGGATTTTGATGAGGATAATTGGGAAAAGGATATCACGGTCGTGCGGGACGTGTGCAATGAGTTTATGATCCCCATAGCCGTTGAGCGCTCACGTTCCGGTAAGGGCTGCCATACCTGGTTTTTCTTTGAACATCCTGTTTCTGCCGTCCTGTCGCGTAAATTCGCTACGGCCATTTTAACCTCTGCCATGAACAGACGGCATGAAATCAAATTCAAATCCTATGATCGGTTGTTCCCCAGCCAGGATACCATGCCCAAGGGCGGTTTGGGGAATCTGATCGCAATGCCATTGCAAAAAGAAGCAAGGGAAAATGCCAATAGCGAATTCATTGATGATGATTTTCAGTCGTATCAAGACCAGTGGGCATTTCTTTCCGGAATTCAAAAGATATCGCAAAGCCAGATTGAACATCTTATTCCAACCATTTCCCCCGGGCATGAACTGGGCGAGTTGAAGATCGATGAAGAAGAGGAGAAACCCTGGAAAACGCATAACCCCCAAGTCATCCTGGATAAAAGCGATTTTCCGGATAACGTTATTATCGTTAAGGCAAACATGCTGTTTCTTCCTAAAGCAGGTATCTCTCAGCGGGCGTTGAACCGAATAAAACGTATCGCGTCTTTTAAAAACCCGATGTTTTACAGGCAGCAAGCCATGCGTTTGCCGACACATAATCATCCAAGGGTCATTTCCTGTGCGGATGAAACACAAGATTATCTATGTTTGCCCAGGGGGTGCGAGGCTGACCTGGTCAATGAACTCGACAAACTCGGAATAGCAGTCGAAATGATCGACAAGACCTTTAATGGCAAACCAATAAATGTGGAATTCAAAGGTCATCTCCGGGACGAACAAACCCTGGCCTTCGGCCACTTGCTCCGGCATAACACCGGCATACTTTCAGGGACGACGGCTTTTGGCAAAACCATAGTGGCGATCAAACTGATCGCAGAGATAAAAAAAAACACGCTGATCCTGGTGGACAAAGTCGGTCTGCTATCGCAATGGAAGGAAAAATTGTCGGAATTTCTCGAAGTCAACGAAAGCGTACCGGAGGAACCGATCATCGCCGCCAAGAAAAGGGGTCGCAAAAAGATTAAACATGTTATTGGGCAAATCGGTGCAGGCAAGGACACCTCAAGCGGTATCATCGATATTGCAGTAATGCAATCGTTAAGCAGACAAAGAGAGGTTAAGGATTGCGTGAAAAATTACGGCCTGATTATTGCCGATGAGTGTCACCATGCCTCGGCATTCACCTATGAACAAATTCTGAAAACCACCCCGGCGAAATATGTTTATGGCCTGACCGCCACCCCGGCACGAAAGGATGGGCATCACCCGATTCTGTTCATGCAATGCGGCCCCATCCGATATCGGGACAATCCCAAAAAACAAGCGGAAAGCAGGCCTTTTGACCACTATATCATCCCCCGATTCACTCCCTTGAGAATGCCTTTGGACATTGACCCTGAAGACCTGACCATTCAGTCATTATATACCGAGATCATGGAAAATGATTTCAGGGATCACCAGATCATCGAAGATGTATTGAAAAACCATCATCAAGGCAGAAATTGTCTTGTGTTAACCCTCAGAACAGCCCATGTCGAGAATCTCACAATGAAGTTGAAAGAACATATTTCGGATGTGATAAGCTTGACAGGTGGAATGGGAAAAAAATCAACGCAGAAAGCCTTTGAACGTATAAAGGATATTCCCGCCGAAAAACCTATTGTTCTGGTGGCAACCGGCCATTTTATCGGAGAAGGTTTTGACGAACCCCGTCTCGATACGCTGTTCCTGGCCATGCCCATATCGTGGAAGGGAACGCTGCAGCAATATGCAGGCAGGCTCCACCGGCTGTTTAAAACGAAAAAAGAAGTAAAAATCTATGACTATGTAGATATCCAAATAAAGATGCTGGAAAAAATGTATCAGAAGCGGCTAAACGGATACGCTTCGATGGGATATAAAGCCAAAGGTGAAGTGGCAGCGGACGCGCCTCCGGATATCATCTTCGATAAGGATAATTTTTTGCATGTTTTCAATCAGGATATTATTGCCGTGACAAAGGAGATCATCATCGTAAGCCCGTTTGTAAGGAAAAGACGCACGCAACAAATGGTGCGGAATCTGAACGTCGCAACCGGTAAACATATCCATGTCACTGTCGTAACTCGTCCGAAAAAGGATTTCCCGGAGAAGGATCACCCTGCTATGCAAAAGGCCTTGGATCTTTTAATCGGCAGCGGACTTAATGTTATATTCAAATCAGATATCCACCAGAAGTTTGCCATTATGGATCAAAAGGTTGTGTGGTACGGCAGTATCAATCTGTTGAGCTATGGCAGTGCCCAAGAAAGCATCATGCGCATTGAAAGTTCCAATATTGCGAATGAGTTAATGAAAACCATAGAAAATGAATAACCAGGAAAAGGTTCGCAGGTGTATGAACTGGTGACTTAAAGTTGTGGCCGCAAATAGCGTATAACTAGTTGATATAAAAATAAACCCGGCCGTTTTGGCCGGGTGTTATTTTGGCTCCCCATGTGCAACCCTTCTCATAACCGTTCTCTTTCTCCGGCAGTTAACCGAAAACCCTCAATATCAGCGGGTTATCAAAGATCGGGCCGCTTCCGATGAGGCGGAAGCGGCGTCAGTTTATATTTCCCCATCAACAGTGCCCACTCTCAAGTCGTGTCATCCGATGTCTACAGCGCTATCACCAAAGATCCTCCCGTTCCTCGGCGCGCCGCCGAATGGCGAAGTTCTATTGTGTTTTTCTATTGACATTTTTACAAATATGTCGATAATTTGACACATGCAGGTGAAGGACAGAAAACCCAACGAGCAGACAGTGCTGAAACTCGCCCGCAACTCGGGCGTGGTGAGTGCCTCTGAGATACGGTCTCTCGGCATTCATCCCGAGTACCTGCGCCGACTCTGTGCCAAGGGTGAGCTTATGCGGATAGAACGGGGGCTTTATCGGCTTCCAGACGCAGAGGTAACTGTTCATCATGGCCTGGTACAAGCAGCGAAGGCGATTCCCAAGGGCGTCGTGTGCCTTCTGTCAGCCCTGCGCTTTCACGAGATCGGAACGCAGGCCCCTCACGAGGTGTGGATGGCTATCAACCGCAGGGCTGCCCAACCTCGGATAAAGCACCAGAAAGTACGAATCGTTCTTTTTTCCGGCAAGTCCCTCACGGAGGGCGTCGAAGAACACACCATCGAAGGTGTGCGGGTGAGCATCTATAATCCTGCCAAGACCGTGGCGGATTGTTTCAAGTATCGGAACAAGATCGGGCTCGATGTTGCACTCGAAGCCCTGCGCGACGTTCTGCGTGGCCGCAAGTGCTCGACCGATGAACTGTGGAAGTATGCGAAGATTTGCCGGGTAACGAAAACGATGCGTCCCTACATGGAAGCGACCCTATGACCAAGGACAAGCCATCGAACGTCGCGGTGTCTGTTCGCCAGCGACTTCTTAACATCATGCGAGATACCGGAGATGATCCGAATTTCGCTGGACGCGCTACGCCACGGAACGGCTCCTCTATCGCCTTTCCGTTTCGCAGTAGGCGGGGCATTTCATACTCAAGGGAGCCATGTTGTTCATGGTCTGGATGGGCGAAACATACAGGCCGACGATGGACATGGACTTCCTCGGCCATGGTGACGATTCCAGCGAGCGATTGGCTGAAGTATTCCGCAAGGTCTGCGGTGCAGACGTTGAACCTGATGGTCTGGTCTTTGATGCCGACACCGTGGCGGCTGCGCCTATCCGCGATGAGCAGGAATACCAGGGGCAGCGCGTCACGCTAACCGCCTTCCTCGGCAAGGCCCGCATTCCCGTGCAGGTCGACGTGGGATTCGGCGACGTAGTCACGCCCAAGGCCAAGAAGATCAGCTATCCCACGCTTCTGGATTTTCCTGCCCCGAGCATCCGTGCATGTCCAAGGGAGACGGTTATCGCCGAGAAGTTCCAGGCCATGGCCATGCTAGGCATTGCCAATAGCCGGATGAAGGATTTCTATGACCTGTACGTGCTGGCGCACGATTTCGCCTATGGGGGCAATACCCTTGTGCGGGCAATCAAGGCGACTTTCAAGAGACGAAAGACCGAAATCCCCATTGAACCGCCGCTGGCCCTGACAGATGAGTTCGGCCGCGACGAGGTGAAATCGGTCCAGTGGGCAGCGTTTGTTCGGAAGAACGGTCTCGAAGAAAGCGCACCCGAGTTTTTAGAGTTGCTTTCGCGCCTCAGGGAATTCCTGTTACCTCCCATGAGGGCGGCTTCCAAGCGTGCCCCCATTCCAACAAGCTGGGCCAAGGGAGGCCCCTGGAGGTGAAGTCGTGAACCCCTTGGTCCGGCTTCCGGCTGATACCTACCGGAAAATGGCGTTTGATGTCGGCGCAGGGGCTTTTGGGAACCGGGCTGTTAAATTACCGGATTCAAAAAACGGAGAATGGGAGAATCAGGAAAGGACATTTGCAAAAACCGTGGTTGAACCCCCACGGTTGCATCGCAACCCCGGGCGGAGAGCGTCGAAACGGGGAAGGATATGCCCGGCGGCATAAGTCGTCGAAGACAGGGCAGAAACGACAAGACCCCGTGGGGATCACCCCACGGGGTCTTGCGTTAAACAAGAACCGCTGATTTCAGCGGATGGATTTTTGGCTCCCCGGGTAGGATTCGAACCTACGACCTAGTGGTTAACAGCCACCCGCTCTGCCTGTTGAGCTACCGGGGATTCGGGTTTTTCGGATCCGGCCGCGAGACCTTTGCAAAACGCCCTTTTTTGCCCAATTTCTGCGTCAGGCTCAGATTTTAATCCTCGAAATACTCCATGTATTCCTGTGGTTAAAATTTTCGCCTTCCTTGAACTTGAACAAAGATGAACATTTTTCAAAGGTCTCGCCGCAGACGTTCCACGATCGGATTGAAAACGCATTCTTAATGAAAATTAAGGGTCTTGTCAATACTCCTTTTCATCAAAAAAGGCGGTGTGCCGCGCGCGGAATTCCTTGGGCGTGAACCGGTGCTCCTGGGTCCCCCTGTATTCCACGGCGTAGCTGGCGCACGTGGATCCCATCCGGGCGGCGGCCTCGATGGGCTTTCCGGTCACCAGGCCCTTGATCAGACCGGCGCGATAGGCGTCGCCGGCGCCGGTGGGATCCACCACCCGCTCGGGGGGAACCGCCGGAATCGGCGTTTCCTTTTCACGGGTGGCGACCAGGGAACCCTTTTCCGCCATCGTGGTGATCAGCGCCTGTTGGGTCCGGGCCAGCAGGTCGGCCTTTGTCATCGCCGTCATGCGCATGACCATCTCGAGTTCATAATCGTTGGAAATGAAGATGCGGCACCCCGTGAGGATTTCGAGGACCTGTTTCCCGGACATGGCCGACGTGGTCTGTCCCGGATCAAAAATATACGGAATCCCCTTGGCCTTGAATTCCCGGCTGTAGGCGAGCATGTCCTCGATGTTCCCCGGGGACAGGATCCCGATGCCGCCGCCGGCATCGGAAATGAAAAATTCCGACGCATACCGCATGGCGCCCGGGTTGAAGCCGGTGATCTGGTTGTCGGCCAAATCCGTGGTGATGTACGCGCCCGCCGTGAATTCCTCCGGGATGATCCGGATGCCTTCCAGGGAAAGATCGTTTTCCTTGAGCCAGGCCTCGTATTCGGAAAAATCTTTTCCGGCCGAGGCCAAAATGAGCGGTTTTTCCCCCAGGAGTGCAAGGTTGTATGCGATGTTTCCGGCCGTTCCTCCGAACTTTTCCGAAAGGCCGTTGACATTGAAGCAGACATTGAGGACATGGATCTTGTCCGGGAGGATGTGATCGGCGAATCTTCCCGGAAAATCCATGATGCGGTCATAGGCCAGGGATCCCGAAACATAGATGGTCATGGTGTTTCTCCCTTGAATTGTGAAGGATGCATACCGGCGACTACCAGACCAGCGAGTGATAAATCCATCCTTTATCGCCGTCGGCGTGTTCGATATGCATCCAGTTGTCTTTTTTCTCCAGGACCTTGAACGGAACCCCTTTTTCGGCCGTGAAGACCACGGGATTGCCGGTCCCCGGACCGGACCGGATATTGCATTTTTCCTTGATGGTGATGACGGTGGGGATGTCCGCCAGAAGGGACTGGTGGATCCATCCCTCGTCTTTTTCAAAATCCTTAAACCGGATCCATTCCCCGGATTTTTCGATGACCAGAAAGGGATGGTATTTTCCGACCTGCCAGATCACGGCGTAATTTTCTCCCGGGCCGCTCCGGATATTGGCGGTGGAAACGTTGACGGCCAGGCGTTGGGGCGCCGCCAGGGCGGCGGCGGCGAACACCAGGAGCAGGATCGTGAAAAAACATCGTTTCATCGGGACTCCTTTCGGGTTTTTCGCTAGACCTGGTAAAAGACCATGTCGGGAAGCTTGACGCAGGTCAGCTTGTTTCCGTATACAGCGCCGGTGTCGATGCCGATTTTGTTTGGCATCACCAGGGGTTGACGAAAGGGCGTATGCCCGAAGACCACGCGCTTTCCGAAATCATAATCGGATTTGATGAATTCGCTGCGGATCCACAACAGATCGTCCACGTCCTGCCGTTCCAAGGGGATTTGTTTGCGGATCCCGGCGTGGACAAACAAAAACTCCGGGGTTTCATGGTACAGGACCAGGGAGTCGTAAAAGGCCAAGTGACGTTTCGGGATGGGGTGCCGCATCCCCGGGGCTTTGCGTTTCAGGTAGCTGTCCAGGGTCGACTGCCCGCCGTTCATCAGGTAGGTGAACCGGTCGTGCCCCGAGAGGTATTTCAGCAACATGTCCTCGTGGTTGCCCTTGATAAAGACCAGGTTTTTGACGCGGGTTTTCATATCGATTAAAAAATCGACCACCTCGTAGGAAGCAGGCCCCCGGTCCACGTAGTCCCCGATGAACACCAGAAGGTCCCGGACCGGATCCAGGTCGATTTTGTCCACGAGGGCCGAAAGCTTGTCCGCACATCCGTGGATATCGCCCACGGCGAAAATTTTTCCGCTGGATTCCATTGCTACCACAGTACGAAAACCCGTCTTCGGTTGTCGAGCCGGTGGATCCCTTCGGCTTTCGCGGCGTCCAGGGCGTCCTGGAAGTCCCGGGTGGACAGGCCCTTGGCCAGTTCGGGGATCTCTCCGGCGCGCCCGCAGGGCCGGTACTGGGGCATCACGTTGACATAGGTGTTTTTCGATACCTGTGTCGCGATGAAATGCATGATGTCCCGGGTTCCGGCAAGGCCGCGGGGAAGCACCAGGTGCCGGAGCAACACCCCCCGGACCGCGATGCCCTCCCCATCGATGACCAGGTCCCCCACCTGCCGATGCATTTCGGAAACGGCGTTTCGAGCAACGTCCGGATAGTCTTTCGCGTCACAGGCTTTTTCCGCGATTTCGGGATCCCAGAATTTAAAATCCGGCATGTAAATGTCCACGATCCCGTCCAGGATCCGAAGCGTGGAAACGGTGTCGTATCCCCCGGAGTTGTAGACCAGTGGGACGGACAAACCGTCTTCCACGGCGATTTCCAGGGCCGAAAGGATCTGGGGGACCACGTGGGAGGGGGTGACGAAATTGATATTATGACACCCCATTTGCTGGAGGGTCAGCATCATGGCCGCCAGTTCCCTGTCCGAGACGGCCTCTCCCATACCCTGGTGGCTGATATCGTAATTCTGGCAGAAATTGCACAACAGGTTGCAGTGGGTGAAAAAAATGGTTCCGGAACCCTTTTGCCCCACCAGGGGCGCTTCTTCTCCGAAATGGGGGTTGTAGCTCGACACCTGCGCATGGATTCTCGTGTTGCAGATTCCCGTTTCCCCGGAGAATCGGTCCACTTTGCATTGCCGGGGACAAAGGACGCAGGATTTCAATATCTTGAAGGCGGCCTCCCGCTTTTTTCGGAGAAGCCCTTTTTCGTGGGTGTCGATATAAACGGGTCTTTGTAAAGGCATCCGAGGTATTCTGTTTACGCCTGTAAGCCGTTTAAGGCTTTCGGGCGGGCTCGCAGATGATCTTTTCCGCCATTCCCCTCCCGATGATGTAGCGTTTCATGTCCACGGCGATGACCATCTGGCCTTGCCCCTGGTTGGAGACCACTTCGATTTCGTCGCCCAAGCGCAGTCCCATGGCCAGGATCCGGGCCCGGGCGGTTCCGCCCCCGAAAAGGTCCCGGATGACCAGCCGTTCCCCCTGGCGGGCCATGGTCAAGGGCAAAAGGGTCTGGCGTTCCTTGAGACATTCCGCGCAGATGCCGTATAGCTCCATTTTATGCTGAAGGAGATGAAACCCGTGGGCCTTGGCGGTTTGAATCTGCTGATCTTCCAGGGCGGGATTTTCGAACTCGATGATCCGTTTGCACTTGGTGCAGATCATGTGATCGTGGTGCTGTCCCAGGTGCCGGTGTTCGTATAGCACCCGCCCGTTGTCGAACCGGTTGACATGGGCGAAACCGTATCGGGCCATGAGGTGCAGGGTCGATCGCACAAATTCCGGGTCGAAGCGATACCCCTTTTCCTCTAAAAGGGCCATGAGATCGTCACCGGTGACATGGTTCTCGGTGCTTAAAAACACGTCGAGGATCTTGAGGCGGTCTTCGAAACGATCGATCTTTTCGGACTCAAAGAGTTTCTTGAACTGTTCCTGTTCCTGGTTGTGGATCCGTTTCATGGCGGTTTTCCAAAAGGGGGTGTCCGGTCGGATTCGGGGTTTTCATGGGCGACAGGCCGGGGTGTTGCCTTCCCAGACAGGCCATGGATGCCGGAAGTACGCTTTACCCGGGGCCGGACCGATGCCTGCGGCGCCGGTTTAACGGGTCGGCCCGGGAATATCGTAGGTGGTGCAGCTGCCGCTGGGGCAGGACCGGGTCTGGGAGCTGACACCGGTACCCTTGGATGCGTTGGCGCCCATGGCATAGCGGGTCGTGCTCAACACCCGTTCAAGGTTTTCGCCCTTGCAGCGGGGACATGCCGGTTGAACTTTGTCCTCTTGGTTTTTAAATAAAATTTCTACCAGTTCGTTGCATTTCAGACACTTGAATTCATATATGGGCATCCAATGGCTCCTTTTTCTGGATGGTTTCGTAAAAAGGCCGCCTGCGGCGTTGCACGGCATTCTTTGCCATTGCGGCGTACGGGAAATTCCGCCGCATCCTGAAGAATCCGCGCACCTTTACATCCGGCGCTTTTTACTTTACCGTCCCGTTTTCGTCTTTTAAAGACTGGATCAACCTTTTCTTTTAGTATTTTTTCCCCGGAATTGTCAAGGACCTCTTTTCCAGCATCTCCCGGGCGTGGTCCAGAGTCGTCGGGGTGATCTTTTCCCCACCCAGCATCCGGGCGATCTCCCGGACGCGTGCCGTTTCGTCAAGGGGGGCGAGGACGGTTCGGGTCCTTCCTTTGGAGACGGTCTTCTCGATTCGGAAATGATGGTCTCCGTAAACGGCGATCTGGGGCAGATGGGTGATGCAGATCACCTGGTGAAACCGGGAAAGGGCGTGGAGTTTCTTTCCCACCGTTTCGGCCACCCCACCCCCGATTCCGGCGTCCACCTCATCGAAGACCAGGGTCTCCAGGGAATCGGTTTGGGCAAGGAGGGCCTTGAGGGCGAGGACCACCCGGGACAGCTCCCCGCCGGAGGCGATCTGGGAAAGGGGTTTTAACGCCTCCCCCACGTTCGGGGCGATCATGAAGGTGATCCGGTCGATTCCGGTTTCCTGGATTCCTGCACCGTCCATCATGAGGAAAGGACTCGTTTCCCTGCCGGCCGGAAACCGGGAAAAGGCCACGTCAAACCGGGTTTTTTCCATTTTCAGGGAGGCCAGTTCCGCTTCCATGGCCCGGGAAAGGCGTCGGGAGGCCTGGGTCCTTTTTTCAGACAGGGCGCCCGCGGCGCCGGTCAAGGCGGCGTGGAGGGCGGAAAGGCGGTCTTTTGTTTTATGAATCCGTTCCGGGAGATCTTCGATCCCGGCCAACTCCGTTTCGATGGCATTGAGACGGGAAAGAACGGCCTCTATATCCGGCCCGTATTTTCGTTTCAGCTTGTTCAGGACATCCAGGCGGGATTCCACGGTCTCCAGGCGGCCTTCATCCATCTGGATCCCTTTCAAATACTCCCGCAACCCGGCGACCGTATCTTCCAGGCGGAAGACGGCGTCGGCGATTCCCTGGACCCGCTCTTTCAAGGATCCGTCAATGCGGCAGGCCTGTTCAAGGCCTTTTTGGACTTCGATAAGACGCTCGATGGCTGCACCGGGCGCCCCGTAAAGGGATTCGATCCCTTCATATACCGCTTGGTAGAGGAACTCGGCGTTTTTCAGCCGTTGTTTTTCCTGCTCCAATTCGGCGTCTTCACCGGGAACGGGGGAGGCGCCGGCGATTTCCGTCTTTTGAAATCGTAAAAGTTCCATGTGCTCCGCCTGGCGCTGTTGTTTTTCCTCCAGGCGGGTCAATTGATCGATAAGGGGAAGGATTTCTTGATACCGGGCCGCCGTTTCCGTTCTCAAATCCGCGACTCCCCCGAACCGGTCCAGGGCTTCCAGTTGCTGCTCTTCCTTGAGTAATCCCTGGCTGGCGAACTGGCCGGAGATGTTGGCCAGGTTCTCGGTGATGGCGGACAGGACCTGAACGGTGGCCAATCGGTCGTTGATATACGTGCGATGACGGTCGTTTTGGGAGATGACACGCTTGATCAAAAGGCCTTCGGCGGTATCGTATCCCGCCCTGGCCACGCGTTGAACCCGTTCGCTTTCGGGTTTCAGATGAAACAGGGCTTCCAATTCGGCCGTTTCGGCGCCGGAGCGGATCATCTTTGCGGTGGCCCGGTTTCCGAGGATCAGGTTGAAGGCCTGGACGATGATCGATTTTCCGGCCCCGGTCTCTCCTGTCAATACGGTGAGACCGTCCTCAAACCGGATGTGCAGATCGTCGATGATGGCAAAATTTTTAATGAAAAGCTCGGTGAGCATCCCGACCGACGGCTTGGGTATTTATGCCTTTGATCAAATGGGTGTATGCACGCCTCGAACGCATTCATTTCTTATCCCAAATCCAGCGGCTTTGTAAAGCCCCTGCCGGGAATTCCGTCCATGAATCTGCTTGACGTAAGGCTTCTTTTGCAGATACGTTGCACAATGGCGCCCTCTGCCAAAGAGGGCGGCCCATCGAATAACCCTTTTACGCCTCTGCCAAATGCACCCCGGCGTGGGCAGGACCGTCCCATGGGGAATCCGGTAATGTTTCGCGAAAAAGAAGCGGATGTTTCGAAAAAACGCCTGGTGGCGGATTGGCAGGCGCTGATGCGGACTTTCCTGTGCCCGGAACCGGTGGGATGGATTCGAAGAAGAGCGGAGGGTCCTCCGGTGTGTGATCATGAACCCCATGACGACCCTCGAGATTTTAAAGGCCATACTGGATGAACAGGAAACCGTGTACCGTAGACACCTTGCGTAACCGGATCCGGAAAAAAAGCGCCGCCCGTTTCAATCCATGGATCCGGGAGCTGTTTTTTGCGGTGCTGTTCCTGGCGGGATGCGCACAACCCGTGGTGATCCCCTTGGAGCCCGTGGAAAGAATTCCGACTCCCCCCCGCACCGAGGCCGCCCTTTTCGAGAACGCCCGGCGATTGTTTGAATCCGGGGCGTACGCGGAATCCCTTTCGGCTTTTGGGTCCTACCTGGAGCGGTTTCCACGGGGTGTGTACGCGGATGCCGCGCTCTTGAAAACCGGCGCGATCCACAGGATCCTGGGGGATCTCACGGCGGCCCGCCGGGCCTATGATCGTCTCATCCGGCAACATCCGGAAAGCCGTTTTTATTTCCGGGCAAAGGTGGATCGGTTGGAGATCGATGCCCGACTGGGAGAACACGATCGCGTGATCCGGGAGGCGTCCGCCCTGTCGGAGGCGGCATTGCCGGAGGAATTGCGGCTGCGGCTTTTCACTGTTTTAGGAGAGGCGTATGCAGCCTCGGGGATGCTTCCGGAGGCCCTCGAATGGTATGTCAAGGGATACCATGCAGCCCCCCCGGACCGACAGGAGGCGCTTCTTTCCCGAATGGATCCTGTTATCGAAAGCATGGATGAATCCTCCGTCCGTGTGCTCGTGCAGCGCACGGACGACCCGGTGTTGAAACAACGGTTTGTACTGGCCTTCGGGACCCGTGCCGCAGAGGGAAAAGACCCGGAAAACGCCGTCGATGTGCTGTCGGAGTTTTTGCGCCGATATCCCGAATACGACGAAGGCGGCAAGGTCAGGACACTCCTGGAAACCCTGTCTTCAAAGACGGCTTTTGATCCTTACACCCTGGGATGCCTGTTGCCCCTGAGCGGATCCTATCGGACCATCGGACAAAAGGCCCTCAGGAGCGTCGAAATGGCCCTTGTGGATATCAATGCGGCGTCGAACGGTCCCCGGTTCAAATTGGTCTTCAAGGATAGCCGCTCCGATCCAGAAGCCGCCGCCGAGGGAATCCGCGAGTTGGACCGGGCCGGGGTCGCCGCCGTCATCGGTCCCATTGCCGAAGCGGAAGCCGCCGCCGAAGAGGCCCAAAAACGCAAGATTCCCATTGTGACGCTGACGCAAAAGGAAAGCGTGGCCCGGATCGGGGATTATATCTTTCGCCATTTCATGACACCCCGCATGCAAGTGGAGGCCCTGGTGGGCTTCTGCACGGAAAGTCTGGGAATTCGCCGGTTTGCCGTATTGTATCCCGAAGAAAGTTACGGGAAAACCTTCATGAATCTTTTTTGGGATGCGGTGATCGCCCATGGGGGAACCCTGGTTGGGGTGGAATCCTACCCGGTGGACGAGACGGATTTTGCGGGTCCCATCAAGAAACTCGTGGGGTTGTATTATCCGGTTCCGGAAGAAATGGAACGCGCGGTTGCGGCGGGAACCGCTCCGGAGGGATTCTTCGGAGGACCCGGGACGGCGGCCGCGGCGACGCCGGCGGCGTTTCGGAAAAAGGGGGATCCGTATATCGATTTTGAAGCCCTGTTCATCCCGGACGCCCCCGGTAAGGCCGGACTCATTTTACCCCAGCTCGCCTTTTACGACGTGAAAAATGTGTATCTTTTGGGAACCAATCTGTGGCATTCTGAAAAGTTGATTCAAATGGCGCAAAAATACGCCCAAAGCGCCCTGATAACGGACGGGTTCGATGCGGACAGCACCGCGGAACCCACGAAGTCCTTTGTGGAACGGTTTTCGTCCGTGTATGGTGAGCGACCGGGCTTCATGGAAGCCGTGGCCTATGATACCGCCCGGATCCTGTTCCACGCCGCCGGGCAATCCCATGTCCGTTCCCGGGCCGGGTTGAAAAACGAAATTCTGGGACACACCGATTATGACGGTTTGACCGGGCCCACGGCCTTCAGCGCCGAGGGAGAGGCGCAAAAGACACTCTTTCTTTTTCGGGTGAAAGGGAATCGATTTGTCAAACTCCGGTAAGGCACCGGGATCGGCCCGTTTATACCGTCTGGCGTACACCGGGATCGCATCCGGGTTGTTTCTCGCCCTGTTTCCGCCGTTTTGGATGTATTCCCAAATCACCGGCCGATATCGCCGGGGGATGGCCGAGCGACTGGGGCGTTATCCGGAATTTCTGCGGCGGCGAAAAAACGGGGCGACACGGATTTGGATCCATGCGGCCTCCGTCGGAGAGGCCAGCGTGGCCCTGTCCATTGCACGGGCCCTTGAGGGTCGGCTCCCCGGGTGTCAGTGGATCTTTTCCACCATTACGGAGCACGGCCGCCGCTGGGCCGAACATCGACTCAAGGAAACCCCCTTCAAATCCAGGACCACCTGTGTGTTCGCGCCCATTGACCTTGCCCTGACCGCCCGCCGCGCCCTGACCGCTTTGGATCCGGACGTTTTGGCCTGTGTCGAAACGGAACTTTGGCCCAACTGGATCATGGAAGCCTCCCGGATGGGAATCAAGACCGCCCTGGTCAACGGTCGCATCTCCGTGCGGTCCATCGACAGATACCTGAAGATCCGGCCCCTGATGCAAATCCTTTTGGCCCGGATGGATGCGTTCAGCATGATCCATGAATCCGACGCCCGGCGGATTGCCTTGATGGGCGCGCCGCGAAATCGCATCGAGATCCACGGCAACGCCAAGTTCGACATCCCCGTAGAAAACACCGCCGTCGTGAACCAAGGCGCCAACCGCGCGTTGTTCGGAGTCACGGACGAGACACCCGTTTTCATTGCCGGGAGCATCCGGGGGGAAGAAGATGCCATGGTTCTCAGCGCCTATGCCCAGATCGTGCGCCACGTTCCGGATACCGTGATGATTTTGGCGCCCCGGCACATGGAACGGGTCCCGCAAATCGTCCGGCGCACCCGTGAATGGGGATTTTCCTGTCAGCTCCGGAGTACCCTGGGAGCGGACGCTTCCCGGCGGCGCGCACAGGTGGTGATTCTGGACACCATCGGTGAACTGCACGCTGTATACGGCATCGCCGATGTGGTATTTTGCGGCGGAAGTCTTGTCCCCACAGGCGGGCAGAACGTACTGGAAGCGGCCGTTTGGGGAAAACCGGTCCTGTACGGGCCGTCCATGGAGGATTTTCAGGAAGCAAAAGAGATCCTCGACCAGACCGGCGGCGGCCTTCAGGTCAACGATACCGACGCCCTTGCCAAGGAGGTCCTGGATCTGTTGCAACATCCGGACCGGGCCCGGGACATGGGGCAAAAAGCCCGGCGGGCCCTTGCCATGAACCGAGGGGCGGCGGAAAGACACGCCGATGTCCTTTTCCGCCTGTTGACCGGAGCGATTCCCGCAAGCCCCGCCTTTTAAGGCGGCGCCGGGGGAGGGGATCTTAAAAAGGAAAGCCCATGGGAAATGAAGTCCTGATTCTGTTCGTGGAAGCCATGACCCTCTATTTTCTGGTCCTGTGGGCGCATTCCCTGCGGCATCGTTTTGGTCCCGTGCATTTTTACGCCCTCATCGGCGGGATCACCGCGGTGATGTCCTGGGTGACGGATGCGGGATTGCAGGTGCACGTGGCGGGGATCACCTTTGTGGTGGGATCCACGGTCTTTTACACGTCTTTGCTTTTAGGGGTGTTCGTGGTGTACGTCTTCGATGGTCCCCGGGCCACTAGGATCGCCATTACCACCGTGGCGGGGGTGTCCATCATGGTGCCGCTCATCGCGGCGACACTGCACTTCCAGGCCGGGCTGATCAACGGTGCCCCCATCAGCCACGTACCCATGCCGAGCCTCAGGATCAATACCGCGTCGGTCATCACCACGCTGGTCGACCTGGTTTTTCTGGCCATGGCATGGGAGTATTTCGGGAAAGCCACGCGGGGGGCGCATCTTTGGCTGCGCGCGTTTTTGACCCTGCTGGGGGTGATGTGGCTGGACGTTCTTCTTTTTGCCACCGGTGCGTTTGCCGGTACACCGGAATACCTGAGTATCATGAAAGGAACGTTCGTCAGCCGATTCATCGTTTCCGTTTTCGCCTTTCCTCTCTTGTATGGATACCTGGTCTTGCAGAGCCGGAAAAAAGGGATCCGCATCGAAAACCGTCCCGTGCTGGCGATTTTAAGGCAGGTGGCCGAAATCGAGGCCAAACTCTCTTTGGCCCAGCAGGAGATCGAAGCCCGAAAGGCGGCGGAAAGGGAGCGGGACCAGGTGATCCGTGAACTGAAAAAGACCCTCTCGGAAGTCAAGACGTTGCGCGGGTTTCTGCCCATTTGCAGCAACTGCAAGAAAATCCGGGATGACAAAGGATATTGGAATCGGATCGAGGCTTACATCCAGGAGCATTCGGAGGCACAATTCAGCCACAGCATCTGCCCCGAGTGCGCGAAAAAACTGTACCCCGAATTCTACGATGAATGAACCCGGCGGAGGAACATGCCCAAACCATGGAGAAGTCAAGAAACAAGCCCCGGATGCTCTGGCAGATCAACGTGATCTCCTTTGCCCTCTTTTCCCTCTTGGCCGCCACCGGACTGTTGAATGCCTATGTGCTTCCCCGGGGATTTCGAGGCCAGGGCGGCGTTTTGGTTTCACTGCGGCATCTGCTGGTGGAGATCCATGAATGGACGGGACTGGCATTTATCTGCGTCATCGGAGTCCATCTCTTTTTGCACTGGCCCTATATCCGGACCCGGCTGAATCAGGGAAAAAAGAGCGGGTAGGAAAACCCTTTACGGAGGAGTTTCCTTGACGAAGAGATTCCCCGCCCGCCTCACGGGGCTTCCGGGAATGCGTCAAACCCCTTTGGGAATACGCCTCGGGGAACAAGGAAAACGGCATGAAGGATTCATTGCGCACGGGGATTTCTTTCGGACTCACCTCTGCGGTCATCACCACGCTGGGCCTCATGGTGGGGCTGACCTCCGGAACCCACTCCCGGGTGGTTGTTCTGGCCGGCATTTTGACGATTGCCATCGCCGATGCCTTCTCCGATGCGTTGGGGATTCATATTTCGGAAGAGGCGGAAAACGTGCATACCCCCGCACAGGTCTGGATGGCGACCCTGGCGACGTTTCTGGCAAAATTTTTATTTGCCATGACCTTCCTGGTCCCGGTGCTCCTTTTTTCCCTTTTCACCGCAGTTCTCATCAGCATCTGCTGGGGGATGTCGATCCTGACGATCCTTTCCTACATCATCGCCAAAACCCAAAACGAACCCCCGTGGAAGATCATCGGTGAGCACCTGGTGATCGGAACCCTGGTGATCCTCTTGACCCATTGGACGGGACACTGGATCCGGACCCTGTGCACGTGATCCGGTCACGCCTTTTCGGAAAAAAAAGAGGCCTAGGATTGCGGCGTGGGGAAAATCAGGTTTTTACGCGTTCATCGTTGCCTGGAAGGGAAAAACCCGCCGGATGCCGGCCCAAGGGGACTCAGCGGCGTTTGAGGGATCCCTGTCCGGTGACCCCGAGCACATTCTGCCACAAACGCCCCCTGGGGAAGATCTGTTTCCGCCGACCGGCCGATGCGCTCATGGGGACATGCACGAAACGGTCGTTCCAGTATCCCACCATCATCTTGGTCTTTCCCGCCATCCCGGCATGGACGGCGTTTCGGGCCAGGGCGCTGCAGAAGATCCGATCGTTGGTGTTGGCCGGAAGGCTGCGGATCATGTAACTGGGGTCGATATACTTCAAGGAGATATCGATATTGTGGGTGTTAAAGTATTCTGAAATGGTGTCCTTCAGGAACAGGCCGATATCCTTCAGCCGGATGTTTCCGGAAGGGTCCCGCTCGGTGACGGCATCTTTGAAAAATTTCTGGCCGGCGCCTTCGGCCACCACGATCACCGCGTGGGACCGCGCCTTCAGGCGGGCCCTCAACGATTCGAGGAGGCCTCCGGGTCCCTGAAGATCAAAATCCACTTCCGGAATAAGGACGAAATTGACGTCCTGCTGGGCCAGGGCGGCGGTGGCCGCGATGAAACCCGAGTACCGGCCCATGAGCTTGATGAGCCCGATGCCGTTGGGATACCCCTCCGACTCCTTGTGGGCTCCCCGGATGGCCTGTGTCGCCACGTCCACGGCGGTATCGAAGCCGAAAGAACGGGAGACGAGATAGATGTCGTTGTCGATGGTTTTGGGGATCCCCACCACGGCGATTTTCAGGCCTCTCCCCGCAATGGTGTCCGCAATTTTGGTGGCGGCCATCAGGGTTCCGTCGCCGCCCACCATGAACAGGATCCCGATGTTGAGACGCTCCAGGCAGTCCACGATTTCATCGATGGGCTGAGGCCCCCGGGAAGAGCCCAGGATGGATCCCCCTGTTCCCAGAATGTGCCCCACGGATTCGGGATTCAGGTGCATCAGGTCATGGTGGTACCGGGAGATAAATCCCTGGAGGCCGTATCGGATGCCGAAAATGTGGCGTACGCCGTATCCGTAGTGCAACTCCAAAACGATGGAGCGGATGACGTCGTTGAGTCCGGGGCACAGTCCCCCGCAGGTGACCAGGGCGCATCTCAGCTTGGACGGATCGAAGTAGACCTGCTCCCGGGGGCCGGCCAACTCAAAGGCCGCCAGGGGTTCCCCTTTTTGAATGAGAGTTTCCACCCGGACGAGATTCACGTCCACAAGGACGCGGTCGTAATCCGTAATGAAGCATTCCTTGAAACGATCCCCTTTTCGCTGTTGCACCGGAGAAGGAATACGGCAGGGCCCCAGGGAGGGAATCGCCGTTTCGGGGTATTCTTCGAGAACTTCCAGGCAGTCGGTTTCTTTTGGGGTCATTGGATGTCGTTGAATTTGAAGGCGCCCTTTCCCAGGATATCATGCAGGTGCAGGATTCCCAAAATTTTCTTCTTCGATCCCACGATCGGAAGGACGGTGATCTGGTGTTTTTCCATCAGGTTCAATGCGTCGTAGGCCGGAGATTCGGGTCCCATGGTCCGGGGGTTTTTGGTCATGACGGCCGCCACGGGAAGCTCCAGCAGGCGTTCCTCTTTGGCAATCCGCCGGCGGATATCCCCGTCGGTGATGATTCCGGCCAGGGTTTTCCCGTCCGGCGCCACCACCAGGGCGACGCCGAGTTGAAGCCGGTTGATTTCCTCGATGGCCGCCTCCATGGCCGCGTCAATGGAAACCCGGGGAATGGAGTCTCCGGTAAGCATGAATTGCCGCACCTTGCAGGCCAGTCGATGGCCCAGCTTTCCCCCGGGATGAATGCGGGCGAAATCGCTCGAATTGAAGCGTCTTTTGTTGATCAAGACCACGGCCAGGGCGTCTCCGGCGGCCAGAAGCGCCGTGGTGCTGGCCGTGGGGGCCAGGCCCATGGGGCAGGCTTCTCTTGGGACGCCCACGTCGATGACGATATCACTGTTTTGGGCCAGGGTGGAACGGACGTTTCCGGTCAACGCGATGATGGTGCACCCGATTTTTCGGATGCTGGGGATGAGGATGTTCAACTCGTCCGTTTCCCCGCTGTTGGACAGCGCCAGGAAGATGTCGCCCTTGCTCACCATGCCCAGGTCCCCGTGCATGGCTTCCACCGGATGCAAAAACAGGGCACGGGTACCGGTGCTGTTGAGGGTCCCCACGATCTTCCGGCCCACGGTTCCCGATTTCCCGATCCCCGAGACGATGAGCCTGCCGGAACAGCGATAGATTGCCTCCACCATCTCGGCGAATCGCTCATCAATCCGTTCGGCAAGGGCCAGAATCCCCTCCGCTTCGATCTTGAGGACTTCTTTCGCCTTTTCGATGACCGGACTCGAAACGTTTATGTGACGTAAATTCGATTTCATCCGTGCAATTGAACCGATGATCGCGCATATTCCCCGCCGGGCGGGGCGAGGATTCCGGCGCCCCCCGCCGGGTTTAATCCATAAAAGCTTACCGCATGTTTGAAAACAGATCAACGACAATCCGGTCTTATTTTCGCATGTCATTGCCAAAAAAATTCTTGACAAAGGGGCTTTGATCAATTATATTATTTCTTTTAAAAAAACTGCTTTACCTGCCGGGGGCATCCCGGCTTTTTTTCATTTGAACACAAAGGAAAGGGGGTGATTCAGTTGGTTTGTGTAACGGTTCGAAACGGAAAGGACTGCCCGTTCATGACCAAGAAGGGGTGTTCTTTTAATGGCGGGATTTGCCATGAGATCGTGGAGCCATGCAACGGGTGCAACCGCAAGATCGAATTTTCTTCCCGGTGGTACTGTACGGCATATCCGGATCCTTCTCAGAAATGGAAACACGGTAGCTGCAACCTGGCCACGCACGTGGCAAAAGGGGCCGGGCCCGAGACGAAGGTCAAAGTGAATCCGCTCAAAGCATCCAAACGCTCCGCAAGATAAATGGGTTCCGATCTTAAGGTAAACCCCGCCTGATTGCCGGGCGGGGTTTTTTATTCCCCTCTTACCCATTGTTTTTCCTTGACTCTCCTTTGCTCCCATATATAAGAGTGCCCAACACACCCGGGATGCGTCCCAAGGGAAAAATTCACCGGATGATGGTATGGAGAGATTCCATGAACCCGATTGCCCAAGAGCTCAACGCGGTCCTGTCCGCAAAAAACCCGGCCCTTTTGGAAATGCTGTCCGATATGGGGAAGCATCTTTTTTTCCCCAAGGGGATTTTGACGCAAGGCGCCGAGGCCAAGGAAAAGGCGTTTGCCGCCAACGCCACCATCGGGATCGCCATGGAGCATCACAAGACCATGCATTTTCAATCGCTCATGGATCAGGTGAATGAGATTCCCCCCGAGGAATCCCTCACCTATGCCCCGTCCTTCGGGATCCCCGCCCTGAGAAACGCCTGGCAGGCGGAGCTTTTTGCGAAAAATCCCACCCTTTCCGGAAAACGGATCAGCCTTCCGGTGGTCACGTGCGGCGTCACCCACGGCGTCAGCACGTTTGCGGATCTGTGGGTCGATCCGGGAGATACCCTGGTGCTCCCGGACAAGATGTGGGGCAACTACAGTATGATTTTTTCCGTCAAAAAAGGCGCAAAAATCGTCACGTTTCCCCTGTTTTCCGGAGGCGGCGGATTCAACCTGAACGGATTCGAAAAAGCGCTTCGAAAGGAAGCCGTTTCCGGAAAGGTGATCCCCATTCTCAATTTCCCCAACAACCCCACGGGGTATTCCCCGAACCGGGCGGAAGGGGAGGCCATTGTGAATATCTTACGGGGGCTGGCCGAAGAGGGGATCCGAGTGGTGGCGGCGTTTGACGATGCCTATTTCGGCCTCTTTTACGATGAGGCGGTCTTTCCGGAATCCCTGTTCGCCGCGCTGGCCCAGAGCCATCCCAACATCCTGGCGGTGAAACTCGACGGTGCCACCAAGGAAAATTTTGTCTGGGGACTTCGCGTCGGATTTATCACTTACGGCTGCAAGGCCGACGGCGACATCGCAAGCGTGTACGAGGCGCTGGAGAAAAAGACCGCCGGGTGCATCCGGGGGACCGTCTCCAACGCACCGCATTTGAGCCAGACCCTCCTGTTACGTTCCATGGGGGACCGCCGGTATGCCGCCGAGAAAAAGGAAAAATTCGAAATTTTGAAACAGCGGGCCCTTCGCGTCCGGGAAGTCCTCAAGCAGGATCGGTACCAGGATGCCTGGGAGGCGTATCCGTTCAATTCCGGGTACTTCATGTGCCTCCGGCTCAAAAAAGTGGACGCAGAAGCACTCCGGATCCACCTCCTCGAAAAATACGGGGTCGGACTGATTTCCATCGGGGACCGGGATCTCCGGGTGGCCTTTTCCTGCCTGGAGGAAGACGAAATCCCGGATCTTTTTGATCAGATCCTCTCCGGTGTCCGGGATTTGTCCCAGGACGGAGCCTGATGACCGATTCGTCTTCCGCCCGTTCAAAGGATCGTCCGGGAATCGGGAAACGCCCCGCCTTCAACATCGCCCGGGCCGGAAAATGGACCGTCTATTATCTTCTCATCGGCGTTATTGCGGGGCTCGGCGCCGTTGCCTTTCATTATCTGTGTCAGGTGGGACTCCACCTGTTCCTCGACTTCATGGCCGGGTACCGGCCCCCGGCCCCTGCGGGAGAACACGCTCTTTTTGCACCCACCCAGACCCCGTTCACGCGTTATATGCTCCTTTTGGTTCCGGCCCTTGGGGGACTTTTAAGCGGTGCCCTGGTGTACACCTTTGCGCCGGAAGCAGAGGGACACGGCACGGACGCCGCCATCGACGCCTATCACAACAAGGCCGGTTTCATCCGGGGCCGGGTGCCCATCATCAAGACCTTGGCTTCCGCCATTACCTTGACGAGCGGCGGGTCCGGTGGACGGGAAGGCCCCATCGCCCAGATCGGTGCCGGATTCGGCTCTTTTTTGGCCACCACGCTCAAACTCTCGGACCGGGAACGCCGGATCATGATGGCCGCCGGGATCGGCGCCGGGGTGGGGAGTATCTTTCGGGCGCCGTTGGCCGGGGCCCTTTTTGCCGCGGAGGTCCTTTACCGGGATCCGGAATTCGAATCCGAAGTGATCATTCCGTCGGGTATCGCCTCCGTGGTGGCCTATTGTCTCTTCTGCCTGGTATTCGGGTGGGGGTCCCTTTTTCAATCCCCGTATTTCAAGTTTCAAAATCCCTTGGAACTGGGCCCTTACCTGATCCTCGCCCTGGTGCTTTCGGCAACCGGCGCGTTGTACGTCAATGCCTTTTACGGCGTCACCCGATATTTTAAGAAGTTGCACATCCCCAACCACTTGAAGCCGGCCATAGGAGGACTGTGCACCGGGATCATCGGGTTTTTCCTTCCCCAGACCCTGGCCTTCGGTTACGGCTTCGCCCAGATGGCCTTAAACGGGGAATTGACCATCCCGTTTCTTTTGGCACTGGCCATCGGGAAGATCTTCACCACCTCTTTTTCCATCGGATCCGGGGGAAGCGGCGGGGTGTTCGGCCCTTCGGTGGTGATCGGCGGCGCCATGGGAGGGGCCGTGGGAAAGGTATTCCACGGGATCATGCCCGGAGTCGTCACGGAACCCGGAGCCTTCGTGGTGGTGGGCATGGCCGGATTCTTCACCTCCGTTTCCAATACGCCCATCTCCACCATCATCATGGTCAGCGAAATGACCAATTCCTACCATCTCTTGCTTCCCAGCCTGCTGGTCTGCTCCGTGGCGTACCTGACCTCCAAGCACTGGACCATTTACGAAAAGCAGGTGAAAAGCCGCATCGATTCTCCGGCGCACGTGGGGGATTTTTTCGTGGATATCCTCCAGGCCATACGTGTCCAGGACCTGTTGCACCGGGTCAAAAAAGTCCAGGTGATTCCGGAAGACATGCCCTTTTCCGAGTTCAAGCGGTTTTTTTCCGCCACCACCCAGCACTATTTTCCGGTCATGGACCGCAACGGGCGGTTCACTGGGATTTTTTCGAGCAACGATGTCCGAAGCGTCCTTTTCTCCCAGGAGATCGAAGACCTGGTGGTGATGAAGGACATCGGCACTTCGGATATCATCACCACCGCCCCTTCCGATGATCTCAACTCGGTGCTTCAGAAGTTCACCCAGAAAAATATCGACAGCCTTCCGGTGGTGGAAGAAGAAGATCCCAGAGTGCTCATCGGGATGCTGAACCGCCGGGAGGTCATCGCCTTTTACAACCAGCGCATCCGGGAAAGGAAAAACCGCGCCGGTGATCAATAGGTGACGCGTTTCAGGATCAGGCCCCGGGATGGGGCCGTGGGACCGGCAAGACGGCGGTCTTTTGAAAGCAGGATTTGGTCCACTTCCTCGGGGCGGCGTTTTTTCAGGCCCACGGAGACCAGGGTCCCCACCATGTTCCGCACCATCGCCTTGAGGAATCCATCGGCACGAAATTCAAACACGATGAACCCGCCCGGCGCCTTGGAAACCGTTGCTTTCGTCAGGGTGCGCCGGGTATGGGATCGGGGGCTTCCGGCCCCTTCAAAAGACTTGAAATCGTGGGTGCCCAGGAGACACGCCGCGGCCGAACGCATGGCGGCCACATCCAGAGGCTTTCGCACGTGCCAGGCATAATCCCGGCCGATGGCCCCCCGGATGGGGCGGTTCAAGATGCGGTACTGGTAGGTCTTGGCCCGGACGTGGTACCGGGCGTGAAAGTCCTTTTTCACGTTCACCACCCGATGGATCACGATGTCCCCGGGCAGGAGACTGTTGAGTCCGGACAAGAGGGTTTTCGGGGAAAGGCGGGTTTCACTGTGAAAATGCGCCACCTGCCCCAGGGCGTGGACGCCGGCGTCGGTTCTTCCGGAGCCGATGACGGTCGCTTTTTGCCCGGTCATGGTTTCCAAAACGGCTTCGATTTCCCCCTGGACGGTGGGGTGGTGCTTCTGCCGCTGCCAGCCGTGGTAGGCGGTGCCGTCGTATTCTATCAGGAGCTTGAAATTGGGCATGACAGGCAACCGGTTTGCATTTTCCAAAAGGGTTTTCGTCTTATTCTTCTATAGACGGTCGCATCGCACATCGGCCAAAAGAGACTCCAGGGTATCATCGACGGCGGACAAAACGGCATGAACGGGAACCATCCGGCTGCAGGCCCGGCAGCGGAAAAAAACCCGCCGTCATGTTTTTTCCAGCACCAGGTCCTGGTGGCATGAAGGGCATTTCACCGGAAGCGGTTCCATTTTGAACTTGTGATCCTTTCGGGTGCTTTATGCTTCTTGACCGGAACGCTTCCCGCAAGCCCCGCCTTTTCAGGCGGGGTCAAGGGAAGTTCTCAAAAAAACAGGTCATTTCCTTACCGGGGGCCCACACCCGTCAGGGCGGGAGGACTCCACCCGATTTTTAATCATGCGGGATCTGCCGCGTGAAATCAAGCCCCATTTAAAACCGTGTTTGTGCCGGCATCGCCGTTTCCGCAGCCCAAGATTGATGAACTCGTAAAAAGTCGAAATTGGGATGGCAAAGTAAAAAGGCTTTTGTGAGCGCCGTTCAAGCCTTTTCGGAAAAAGAGAGACAAAGGGTTGAGCGTTAAAAATCTCAAGCTGTTTGAGACACTTGTGTCGAGTTCTTGAGATTTAGCGAAACCCTTTGGATCACCCGAAAAGGGTTGAGGCGCGAACAAAATCAGCCTTTTTACGATTTCATCAAGATTGACAAGAATCCTTTTTTTGATAAAGTACGCCAAACGAAAAAAGGACGCATAAATCATCCATGTTACCCAAAGGGTTTCGGGCCGCCGGGCTTTGTGCCGGCATCAAGAGGAATGAAAAGAAAGATCTCGGCCTGTTGCACGCCGACGTGCCTGCCAATGCGGCCGGGGTGTTCACCACCAACCGGGTCCAGGCCGCACCGGTGTTGCTGGATCGAACGCGGATACGTTCCGGACGGTGCCGGTCCATCATCGTGAACAGCGGAAACGCCAACTGCTGCACCGGTCCAAAAGGGATGCAGGACGCCGAGACCATGACCCGGTGCACGGCTTCCGCCCTGGGCGTTGAAGCGGAGGAAATCCTGGCGGCCTCCACCGGTGTCATCGGGGAACCCCTTCCCATCGAAAGGATCGAAAAGGCCATTCCCGAACTGGTGCGCCGACTCCGGCCGGAGGGCTTTCTTGACTTTGCCGAGGCGATTCTCACCACGGACACCCGGCCCAAGGTGGTCTCGAGAAAAGGGGTGCTGGATGGCGTGGAATACACGGTGACGGGTATTGCCAAGGGTGCGGGGATGATCCACCCGCACATGGCCACACTGCTGTGTTTCGTGTGCACGGATCTCGAGGCGCCGGCGAAGAATCTCCATCAGGCGCTTTTTCGTTCGGTGGAAGGGTCTTTGAACCGCATCAGCATTGACGGCGATATGAGTACCAACGACACGGTTTTGATCCTGGCAAACGGTGCATCCGGAGCCGCCCTGGCCGGTGACGCTTCCCTGGGGAAATTCCAGCGCATTCTGGACGATGTCTTGGGAACCCTCGCCCGGGATCTTGTCAGGGACGGGGAGGGGGTCACCAAAGTGGTGGAGGTCGTCGTGGAAGGGGCTTTGTCGGCCGAAGCCGCCCGCCGGGTTGCGGAAACGGTGGCCACATCGAGTCTGGTCAAGACCGCCCTGTTCGGCGAGGATGCCAATTGGGGCCGGATACTGGCGGCCGTGGGCCGCGCCGGCGTCTTGGTGGATCCGGAGAAAATCGACGTTTTTTTCAATGACGTTCGCCTGGTGAAAGGCGGCGTCGGATGCGGAAAGACAGCCGAGGCCGAGGCGACCCGGGTGTTGCGCCGGCCGGAATTTTGCCTGAAAGTCTCTTTGGGACAAGGCACCGCCGCCACCGCCATCGTCACCTGCGATCTTTCCGTGGACTACGTCAAGATCAATGCGCATTACCGGAGTTAGCCCGGTCTTCCCAACGCACCAACATCGGGGTTTATTCCCGCCGAAATTCAGATGATAAAACGGAAATGCCGCGGATCCGTCTCCAGAAATTTTTATCCAACGCCGGTGTTTGCTCCCGTCGAAAAGGAGAGGCGTTGATCGAAGCCGGCCGCGTGGCGGTGAACGGCGATATTGTCATGACCCCGGGAACGCGGGTGGATCCGGAAAAAGACCGGGTGACGGTGGACGGGAAGCCCGTGGAAACGGGAAAACCCCCGTTGTATATCGCATTGAACAAGCCCAAAGGCGTGATCAGCAGTTGCCGGCAGTCCGGGCGGCGGGTCGTTCTCGACCTGGTCCCGGTTTCCGCGCGGCTTTTTCCCGTGGGTCGCCTCGACAAGGATTCCACGGGACTTTTGATCCTGACCAATGACGGAGAACTCCACCACCGGTTATTGCATCCGTCTTTCGATCACGAAAAAGAATACGAAGTGGTCACGAGGACACCCGTGGAAGACGACGCCCTGTTCCAGATGGCGGCGGGCATCCCCCTGAAGGAGGGTCGTACCCGGCCGGCACGGATCCGACGCATTTCGGAAAACGCTTTTCGTATCGTGCTCAAGGAAGGAAAAAAACGGCAGATCCGGCGCATGGTGGAAGCCCTCGGAAACCGTGTGAAGGCACTGAAACGGATCCGGTTTGCGGGGATCGATTTGGGGAAACTTCCGGAGGGAAAATGGCGGTATCTGACGGCCCAAGAGATCCGGCGCCTCATCGCGGCGGCAGGGCGCTCCAGCACCCAGGGGCCCCCAACGCGCCCTGCGGGTGAGATGGAAAATGCGTAAAAACCGACGAGAGTCCTTGTTACGGCGGGATGATGCGCGATTCAGGCAAAAAAGCCTTGAAAAGACCGGTCGCCTCAAAGTAAACCAAGGCGTGGGCGGGGGAGGTGCCAGGTGGTGACATTCGAGTCTTTGATCCAGCAAAAGGATCGCCTTGCCGTGGTGGGCCTGGGGTACGTGGGACTCCCCCTTGCCGTGGCCATGGCCCGGCATTTCGATGTGGTGGGATACGACTTGAAGGCGGATCGCATCGCCGAACTGTGCGCCGGATGGGATCGCACCCTCGAAGTGTCAAGGGAAGAGATGACAAAAGTGCGGCTGGAATACACCAACCGCCTCGATGATCTGGCCGCCTGTCGTTTCGTCATCGTGGCGGTCCCCACGCCCATCGACGGCTACCGGATCCCGGATCTCAATCCCTTGAAAAGCGCTTCCCGAACCGTGGGAAGCCGGCTGAACAAAGGAAGCTGCGTCGTATACGAATCCACGGTTTTCCCGGGGGCCACCGAAGACGTTTGCATCCCGATCCTGGAAGAAGCCTCCGGCCTTAAGTTCGAAAAAGACTTCACGGTGGGGTATTCGCCCGAACGGATCAACCCCGGAGACCGGCAACACCGCCTCGAAACCATCGTCAAGATCGTTGCCGGGAGTGATGCGGAAACGACCGCCCTGTTGTCCCGGGTCTACGGAAGGGTCGTTTCCGCGGGGATTCATCCCGTCTCTTCCATCAAAGTGGCCGAAGCGGCCAAGGTCATCGAGAACACCCAAAGGGATTTGAACATCGCCTTGATGAATGAGCTGTCCATGATTTTCGATCGGATGCATATCGACACCCGGGAGGTGCTGGAGGCGGCGGGGACCAAATGGAATTTTTTGCCCTTCACGCCGGGTCTGGTGGGGGGGCACTGTATCGGCGTGGATCCGTATTACCTGACGTTCAAGGCGGAATCGCTGGGGTACCATCCGGAAATGATCCTTGCCGGACGGCGCATCAACGACAACATGGGAAAATACGTGGCCGAGCGCACCGTGAAACTCCTTATCGAAGAAGGGCGCCAGGTCCGGGGATCCTCGGTGGCCGTTCTTGGGATCACCTTCAAGGAAAACGTTCCGGACATCCGCAACACGAAGGTGGTGGATATTATTCATGAACTTGAAGCATACGGCATCCGCGTGCGGATTCATGATCCCTTGGCGGATCCCGATGAAACGCGGGAATACCTGGGGATACGCCTCGAGGAACTGGAGGCCCTGTCCGGCGTGGATGCGGTCATCATGGCGGTGATCCACGCCCACTACGCACAGATGGGGCTGGAAAGGATCGCCGGCCTGTGCGCCAATGCCACGCCGTTGCTGGTGGATGTCAAGGGCGGATTCGATCCTGCCGAAGCCGAGAAAAAAAGGATCCGTTACTGGCGGCTGTAGAGGAATGGCACTTGAAACCCCATCAAAGAGGGACGTCTTTGGCGCTTGAAACGATTTTGACCGTGATCGGCCAGGGGGCATGGAACGGCGGGACCCTTGTGGATAATTCCGCCTTTGAAAACAAGAACATGTTTTTCAAGGGAAACATCCCCGTCACCAACGGCACCATCCAGTCGCGGATCGGCATCCGGACCCGGGTGGCCGCGCCTCCCCATGAGCGGATCGGGGTGGCGGCGCTGAAAAACCTTCTCGACACCGGCGTCGTGAATCCCAAACGGATCAAGGTCCTCATCGGTGCCACCAACGTGGGGGAGGATAAATTCGATCGGGGTCCTTTGATCCGATATCCCTATGAAATCGTGAAAGCGGCGTGTCCCGGGGCCCTGGTGTTCGATCTGTACGCCGGCTGCCCCGGATACAATGTGGCCGTGGAGCTGGCCTTCATGCTCTCCTTGAGCGGTGTCCTGGCCCCGGGGGATGTCACGGTGATCGTGGGCGCGGAGAACATCCACCGGGCCCAGGCGTTCCGGCCCGACGACACGGCCCATATCATCTTCGGCGATGACGCCATGGCCACGGCCCTGGAGACCCGGGGCGTGCCGGCGTCGGAGGGGCGGTACGCATCGAAAGCGCTTCCCGGTTTCAGGGTGAAAAAGGATCCCATATCCGAAATCGCCGCACGACTCTTGCCCCTCATCGGATCCGCGCCCTTGGACGGGCTGATCCTGGACCATCACCTGGGGAGCATCGTGAATCGTATTCCGGCCACGGCGGCGAGGATCCAACACGCCCTGGTGGCGCAGATGCATCCGGATGCCGTCCAAAACGGACGCTTTGTCCGGTTCAAAGACGCACTCGATTTCTATGATCACCATGCCTCTTTTTTCGCCTTCGATATCATGTCCCTGGAGGCAAAACCCCATCTGGTGGAATCTGTTGCCGGGGCCTATGTCCGGTCCGGGAAGTACCGACGGGTGGCCTCGGTTTTTTTGTCCAGGGATCTTGAAGTCCGTATCGCCCTTCATGAAGGGACGGGGTATGTCTTTCAGGCGCCGGAAAAAGGCATCATCGATACACTGACGCGAACGCATGGGTGTTTTGCCGATTATATCCACGTTTCCCGGGATGCGGACGGCGTATTCGGGAAGATGGACGGGAAAGGGGTCTTTTTATATGCCACCCGGAGCGCGCCGGGGCATCTGTCGCGCCTGCTGGCGCCTCACGGGCTCACCCTGGCGGATGTGGACCTCTTGATCGAACACCAGGCCAATTTCGCTATCATTCCCATGACCCTGGAGCAGGTTTTCAACGGCGGCCCCGTGGACGTGAAAGAGACGGTGGCGGATTTTCTGGCCAACCATATGGCCACCAACATTCATACCCGGGGCAACTGTTCGGTGGTCTGCATGCAGCGCCTCCCTTATGATCTTCAGCGGGGCGCGCTGCAGCCGGACACGATCCAGGGATTCGAAATCAATCAAAATCTGGAAAAGCTCAGACAGGCCAAGACGGTCGTGAACGACAGCGTCGGGGCCGGGATGACCCGGAGCGCCTTCTTGCAGCGCTGTTAAGGGCCGCTGATTTCAGCGGCAGGCGCTTTTCCCGGAACGCCTCCGGGTATGGGGATCCGCGATTCCGGTTTTTTGCGGTTCGATGGTACAGCAGCAGGAATCGTTTTTCCGGCCCAACGCCGTATTGATGACGGCGGCGGCGCAGCCCACCCCCGTCTGCACCGCGACGGCTTCCGCGGGGCAGTTTTTCGCGCACGCGCCGCATTCCATGCAGGAATCCCGCCGCAGGATCACCGCATGCCGGTGGTTCATGCCGAATACGGCGTGGGGACAGACGATCCGGCACATCCCGCACCCGATGCACCGGTCGGCATCCAGCGTCAACGTGACCACGTTTTTAAGGTAGATCAGTTCCTTCATGGGCTTGTCCCCTCCATCATGCCGTCCATTTTGCCCCGATCCATAACAGGAGACCGAGGACCCCGGCCCCGATTTCCAATGGTACGGCCCACTTCATCTCCTTTTTTACACCCGAAAGGGACGTATAGGTGGACGCACCCGTAAAGTTCATGCCGAAAAACGCGGAGACGGCGGTGATGATGAAAAACCATGCCGCCAATTCAAGGCGCCGGGTGGAGATCCCCATCTCCGGAAAATAGTAGACTAAAAAGATCAAAAAAACAAGGGCGCCGACAACCGCGCCTTTGAGGGAAAACGCGCGGCCCGGAAGCCACGGAAGCAGCACGGGTGTCAGGACGGTTCCGGCCAAGACCGCGCCGGAAAGGGCGGCAGCGATCCGCGGGATCCCCCGGATCGCACCGCCGAAGAATCCATTGGAATCCAAGAGACCGTTCACGATCAAAAAGAAGAAAAGGGCCAAGGCCATATATTTTACGGCGGTGACGAGTTCCACAGGGATCACCACGATCCGTTCCCGGAGCGTGAAGGTCTTTTTCCGCATCGCGGGTGTTGCTTTCCATCCCGATTTTAGAAAGGGGATCAGGTCGGCGGCCCGGATGGGCCCGAACAGGGCCTTGAATCCGGATCTTTTTTTCACTTCGTGGACCGCGACGCCGGGTGCCCCCAGCTGGGGTAAAAGCACCTTGCGATGGGAAACGATTTTTTCCAGACCCGAGGATGCAATGCGGGCGGCCAGTTCATCTGTGGAAAAAGACCCTTTCCCGGCGGCACACCAGACATTGATTCCTTGGGTGTCCAAAACGAGAATCCAGGCATCGAGGCCGAAAAGCGCGCTCCGGAGGGCGTCGAAACTCAATTTGTAATTGGCCGTGACCAGGACCACCGCCTCGGGACCCGGACGGCCCAGGGCGTAGAGGCCGGGTTCCACGCGGTAGTGCATGCGGCCGAGTCCCCAGCGGGCCTTGATTCCCCCCCATCGATCTCCCGGTGCGAGGCGGTGGGAGACCGCCGGCACCTGTCCGGCCGCAGTGTCCAGATGCCCCGTGACAAAGGGCTGCGAAAAGATCGTCCGGCTTTCCCGAGCCGTACCGGCGCCCCCGCAGCAGGATTCTTTTGCCGCCGGTTCCGGTGCGCGTTCGAGAATATTCATGATATGTGACGTCCTTTTTCTTACATGTCTTCTGCAATGGAGATGATGCGGTCCCCCAGCATGTGGACGTAACTTCCCATTTCGTTGTCGTACCATCCGTAAACCACCGCCTGGGTCACGGGAACCCGGATCTGATGGTCCGGGAGGGAGGAGACGATCTTGGCGTCCAGGCCGGGAACCGTTTCCAGATCGATGGCGACCTCTGCGGTGCGGGTGTGGGTTTCATGCCCTTCGATGATGGCCGCCGCGGTGGGGTAGCCGATGATATCGCAGGAGACGTTCTGGTTTTCCGTGTAGTGGAGATATCCTTTGGAATCCGAGTCCGCGGCCTGACGGTAGACGGCGTTGATCCTCTCTTTGCGGATGGCGTTTCCAGACAGGTCTTCCTGCAGGTTCACCACCAGGATGACGAGGGATCCCGTGGTGATGGGGATGCGCACCGATTCGGCGATGATGCCGATGCGCTGCATCTCCGGTATCACCAAGCCTAGAGTATTGGCGGCCCCGGTGGTGGTCAAAATGATGTTGTTCATGATGCTGCGGTTTTTTCGAAGGTCCGTTTTACCGGCCTTGGGAAGCCGATCAAGGACTTCCTGGGACCCAGTGGCGGCGTGTACCGTGGCCATGGAGGCGGAAAGGAGTTTTTTCGGTCCGAAATGATCCAGGATGGGCTTGATCATGTGGGCCAGGCACGTGGTGGTGCAGGAGGCGTTGGAGATGATCCGGTGGCGCCTCGGATCATAGGCATGGGGGTTGATCCCCATGACCGTCGTGACCGCGTCTTCGGGCATGGGGGTCCGTTTATCCTTGATCTTGAAGGGGGCGGAAACGATCACTTTTTCGGCCCCGGCTGCAAGGTGACCGCGCAACGACCCTTTGGGATGATCCTCGGGAAGAGAGGGGTCCAGGAACTGACCCGTGGTATCCACCACGAGCCGAACCCCGTGATCCCGCCAGGCAATCTCCGCCGGGTTCCGGTGGGTCCTGAGGAAGGTGACCCGGATGCCGTCCACATGGAAGGTTCCGGCGTTTTCATCGATGTTTTTAATGAGGGGATCGGCGGTGCTGCCGTAAAGCCGGGTATGCAGCATCCCGTAGGTGGAATCCCGCTCCACGTAATGGGCGATATCCTTCAGGGATGTCCCGGCCGGTCTTCCGATGTTGACCACCAGTTTTTTAAAATGCCTGTGGGTCACTTGATCCCACAGGGTGAGTTTTCCGATTCTTCCCAGGCCGTTGATACCGAGTGTCGGGGCTTGAGAATCCTCAACCATGGTCATCCCTCCTGTCTTAGCCGTTGATGGTTGGATCTTCTTGGGTGCCTTTGTCCTTTGCAAAGGGTGCATTGTTCATCACCGGCACGAGGCCTTTATAAACGGAACCTTCCCTGCCGTCGATGCTGATGAAATCCCCGGACCGGACGACGGTGTCATTCAACCGGCACATTTTTTCCCTTTCGTAACAGGCTAAAACATTGCACCCCACGACACACGTCTTTCCGAGACGATACGCCACGACGGCGGCATGGGAGCTGACCCCGCCCCGTGCCGTCAACAAGCCGTCGGCGGCGTGGATTTCACGGATATCGTCGGGAACCGTATCGGACCGGATCAGGATAAGGTGGGTATCCGGTTCCAGTCGCCGCCAGTGGTGGATTTCCTCCAGGCTGAAGACCGCACGGCCGGCCATGGCTCCTCCCCCGGCGCCGAGGCCGTGGCCCAGGTATCGATCTTCGCTGATGTGGGTGAAATCGAAAGAAACGGTTTCCGGCCGTTCCCGGACGAACATGTCCCGGGCTTGCAATAAATACAAGTCGTTTGAAGACGGGGATTCGAAGGTGAATTCGATTTCCTGGGGTCCCCATTTTTTCTTGTGGATCAGGTCGTTGGCCCACTGCTCCAGGGTATGATAGATTTCCGGGAAATGGGTCTCCAGGGTCGTATCGGTGTCCCTGAGTTCCGAGGCCTGTTGGCGGATGGAGATGGGGAGCGTCCGCACCAATCCCAGGGCCACGTCTTCCCCCTGGTTCCGCGTGGTAAAGTCTCCCCAGAGGCCGAGGGTTTCTCCGGACCAGCGGGGATTGTGCGTAAAGAGAACCCCGCTCCCGGAACTTTCCGCAAGATTCCCGAAGACCATGCTCTGAACGGTAACGGCGGTTCCCCAATCGTCGGAAATTCCTAAAATCCGGCGATAGGCCTTGGCCTTGTGGGAATCCCAGGAATCGAACACCCGCTGGATGGTCACCGTCAGTTGTTCAAAGGGATCTTCGGCGATTTGAATTCCGATATCCAGAATCGATTTCTTGTATGCCAGCGCCACGGAGCGCATTTGATCTCCGCTGAAGTGGCGCTTGAACGGAATCTCCAGGTATTCCTTGAAATTGTGGATGATGGCGTCGAAATCATCCCGGTCCATCCCGAAAGACATGCCGTAACACTGTAAAAACCGGCGGTAATTATCCCAGGCCAGCCATGGATTTCGGGTGGTCCGGGCGATGCCTTCGGCAATCTCTTCGTTCATCCCCACATTCAAAAAAGTGTCCATCATGCCCGGCTGGGAAATGGAGGACCCGCTCCTGACGGCAAGGAGGAGGGGATTTTTCGGGTCCCCAAAGGTTTTCCCCGTCAGCCGCTGCAAATATCGCAGGTGGAGACGGAGTTGTTCTTCCAGGTTTTTTGTGGCCGGCGGGAACCCGTTGATGACATCCCGGAACCGGAACGCCTCGGTGGTGATGATAAATCCCGGAGGGATCGGAAACCCGAAATTATGCAGCTTGACCAGGTTGAACCCCTTGTTTCCCAGATAAATCACCCCCAAAACGCGACTTTTGGGCTTGTTGATGGCCATCATGGCCCGTTCCGGATCGTAAAGCAGGAGTTGATGCAACTTGTCCTTGGGCAATTGATTGGCCTGATGAAACAATGTGCTCAATATGCGGCTGATGAAAAGATCCAGCTGCGGGAGTCCCGGAGAAAGGGCGATGCGGTCCCGGAAAAAAATTTCCGACACCCGATGCATCATATTATCCGGGTTTGGATCCTGTTTTTGGGGCAGGTATTTGGGAAGGATCTGATCCGTCGAAAGCCGGGACAAGACCCGGTTTAAATCCTGTTCATAGACGGTGTTGAAATAATCGTGAATCACATTGGAGACGCTCTGGGACAAGCCCTTGAAGATGTCCAGGTACTGGGTGAACGTGAAGCCTTTCACTTCAAGGGAATGGGAGATGAGATCCAGGTGGCGTTCCATTTCCAGGGAAGAGATGCCGTCCAGCTCCAGGGCTTTTTCGAAAAGAAGCAGCACATCGTAAATCTGATAGAAGGTGGCCTTGGTGATGAGACTGAAATCGAATTGATGGATGATTTCATCGAACAAGGTGTTGACCAGACTTTCCAGGCGGAAGGAAAGCCCCAGGGCATCGAACTTGGGTTCCCGATAGCTGCCGTAGGTGGAGGGGATGTCCACGGTAAAATGGCGTTTTTTATAGATATCCTCCTTGGCCTCATAGGTTTTTTCGGACAATATGGTGCCCTTGAGCCCTTCGAGATAGCTTAAAATACCGAAGAGTTTTTTCTTTAGATTGGTTTCGGCCAAAGCGTTTTTCAGGCGATGGATATCCGGGAGGGACTCGTCGTTGAGATGCGTCAGGTATCGATCGAACTCGATCAAATTGAAGCTGTATTTTTGAACCAAAAGACGGTAAAAATCGACGGCCAAGCGAAATCGACGGCGATCCGTATCCGTTACGGAATCGATCTGCTGGAGGCGTTCTCCCAATTGTCCGTCCTCTATCGAAAGCAGTTTTTCGACACGGTCGACCCCTTCTTTTCCGAGGGCGGCCATAATTTCATGGAATCCGTCGATATGCGGCCCTTGGGTTTCGATTTGTTCAAAGATGCCGGGGGGGAGGAAGGGCTCCAAGCCCGCTTTGTCCCGGGTGGCCCAGAACCGGAACACGGCTTGAATGAATTGGACGATCTGGTTGCTGCTTTCCACGTGGCTTTGTTTTCTTAAGAAATGGATCAGCAGATCTTTCCGGTGTGCCAGTTCATCGATTTCCGTGGAAATGTCCCGCAATGGACCTTCGGCCCCGATGTCGTTGAAGAAGACGGGCATCAGGCGGGCCAACTGTTTCACGAGATGGTATACCGGCCCGATGTCCGCATTTAACAGCCGGGTGATGTCCCGGGGGAACAGATCCGTATCTTTGATGAATACGCCGGAAAGGGATAAATAGATCACCAGGCAGGAAAGGAGTCGAACGGATCGTTTCGGATTGAGTTCCACAAGCTCCAGCCACGTCCGGATATTGAGGAGATGGGCGCTGTTGGATCGGATTTGCCAATCGTCTCCCACGCCTGAAACGCACGGCGTCTGAAACCCCAGGTCGATGACGGAATCGATGAAAAACCGGATGAGTCCCGGGTCCTCTGTTTGATAAACCCCTTTTCCCATGTTCAAAATGCCGCTGAGGGCGGAGGAGGGGTATTTTTCGATGCTGTCTTTCAGGATCACAAAGGTTTGCCGGATAAGCTTTTCGAGGTTCCAGCCCTTTTCATGCTGGATAAGATGCCCGACGGTTTGGTTAATGTCCCGCAGGGTTTCTTCATGCAGATCGGAAAGCCCGGGAAGGTTCATGATCTGAAACAAAAAGACGAGTTTCCATCCGCGCCCGCGCCCCCGGGAGGCGCCGACTTCCTGGAGGCGTCCCGGGATTTTTCGGTAGACTTCCACGATCTGGTTGAATCCCGGAAGGGTGAGGAGTCGCTGAATCCTTTCCCGGAAGTTCCCGGAACCGGGCCGGTTCAACGCTTCCAGGCGTTGCGTGAGGTCCCGGAGGCGGTCGTGGGAAACCTCGTTAAAAAGATGCGACAGGTCGTGGGGCGGGTCCTCCTCCAGGAGCTCTTTTTCCACCCGGGTTTTGACATCCGGTTCGCTCAACCAGTAGGCATAGGTCTGCGCAAAATAACGATGCAGCAGAAGGTACGCCGGCTCGAGGTCGCCCACCGTTTCTTCGGGATAGCGCAGCAAAAATTCGCCGTGTTTTTGAAGGGAATAGTAGCTTTTAACGAACAGAAAAAAGGATGGGTCATCGAGCCGTCGGATGGCGTTGAAGGCGTTTCGAATCACCGGCGCAAACCGCTCGACGGCCGGCCCGGATTCCTTGATAACTTTTTGCAGATACAGCAAGAGGTTGTCCACGGCCTCCGGATGAACCTGCGGGGTCCTGTCCTGTTGCAAGGCGCTGAAAAAAATTTCGACGAAACGCTGTACCCCTTGATCTCCCTTTGGATGGCTTTTAAAGACATGGAAGTAGTCCAGGGCATAGATCCGGGCTTCGTTCACGATGAATTGCCAGTTGCGGTAAGGATGGGAAAGTTCCCTCAGCAAGGTGTTCAGCCCTTCCGCCAATCCGTAATACCGCTCCATAATCTCCTGGATGACCCGGTACTTGGGATCGATTTGTACATCCACATGGTAGTCGGCCAAATTGACTTCCAGGGCTTTGGATTGCACCATGCCGCACTCCTTGATGAAAAATGAAATGAGAGTAAAATATCATAACAACGGGGACCGACATTTTCAAGGAAGTTCCATCTCGGATGCTTTCCGGCCTTTTCTCTGAAGTCCGAAGGTCCTTGATCCGAAAATCGTCATGGATTATATTCCATCACCCTTAAGGTAAGGATAAACAGACCGCGATGCCCATCTACGAATACCAGCGCGTGGATCCGAAAAAAGGATGCCCTCGATGCCGGGGCCCCTTTGAGATCCTGCAAAAGGCGGCAGATACGCCTCTAAAGCGTTGCCCCGAGTGCGACGCCCCGGTGAAGAAGATCATCTCCCGTTGCTTCGGCCTCGTGGTGGAAACGCCTGAAGCCGTAAAACAAACCGAGAAAAAGATCCGGGAATACGAGCAAGCCGGCATGTGGAGCCATGCGGCTGAATTGGCGGATACCCAGGCCGAAAAGACAAAAGACAAAACATTAAAATCCCGGGCCCTGGAGGATTACCGGAAAGCCGGCCATCCTGTAGATTCATTGACGCCGGAATAGCCGTTCTCTTCCGGATCCGTTTAAGGCTTTATTCGACCCGGGAAAGGATCGCCGCAGAAACCATGCACATCCAGTGGCGCAATGTGTTGCCCCTGGCAGGATGGGGGCATCGATACCATCGGATCCTCTTCAAGGCGGATCTGACGGCCGGGTTGACGGTGGCCGTGGTGGCCGTCCCCCAGTCCATGGCCTATGCCCTCATCGCGGGCCTGCCTGTTCAGTATGGGCTTTATGCCTCCATTTTTCCCACCCTGGTGGGGTGCCTGTGGGGAAGTTCGGCCCACCTCATCACCGGCCCCACCACCGCCGTTTCCCTGGTGGTCTTCAGCGCCCTGACACGCCTGGCGACCCCGGGGACAGCCGAGTATATCGAGCTGGCCCTGGCGCTCACCTTCATGGTGGGGCTGATCCAGTTGGTGATGGGCTTCGCCCGTCTGGGGAACCTCCTCAATTATATCTCCCATTCCGTCATATTGGGATTCAGCGCCGGCGCCGCCGTCCTCATCGGCTTCAACCAATTGCCCTCGCTGCTGGGATTGAACTTCAAAAAAAGCCCGCATTTCTATGAAACCCTCGTCCGTGTGGCCACCCATCTGGACCAGGTCCACGGGATCACCCTGGGCCTCGGGCTGATCACCTTGGGGATCATTCTCTTTTTTAAAAAATTCCGCCCGGCATGGCCGGGGACCCTGGCGGCCATGATCTTTGTGGGGCTCCTGGTGGCCCTTTTCGACCTCGACAAACGGGGCGTGGCCGTGGTGGGCGCCATTCCCCGGCGCCTGCCGCCCTTTCACTGGCCCGGGGTGTCGAGTGCCGTCCAATTGGGAGAGTTGGTCTCGGGGGCCCTTGCCATCGCCATATTGGGTCTTGTGGAGGCGGTTTCCATCGCCAAGACGATCGCCTCCCAGACCCGCCAGCGGTTGAATGTGAACCGGGAGTTTATCGCCCAGGGGCTGGCCAATCTGTCGGCGGCGTTTTTCAGCGGGTATGCGGGGAGCGGATCCTTTACCCGATCCGCCGTCAATTTTAAATCCGGGGGGAAAACCCCTGTTTCGGGGGTTGTTTCTGCCGGCGCAGTGGCCCTCATGGTGTTGTTGGCCGCACCCCTGGCGGCCCAGTTGCCCCTGTCTGCCCTGGCCGGCGTGTTGCTCGTTGTTTCCTATGAAATGATCCGAAAAGCCGATATCAAGCGCGCCGTCCGGGCCACCCGGAGCGATGCCGCCGTGGTGGCCGTCACCTTCTTCTCCACATTATGGATCAATATCGAATTCGCCGTTTATGTGGGGGCGCTGCTTTCCATCGCCCTGCACCTGGCCAAGACCGCCCATCCCCGGATTCAATCCGTTGTCCCGGACTTGAAGACGGGGAAGATGGTCCCTTCCGCGTTGGGCCCGCAATGTTGCCAGATGGATATCCTTCAAGTGGAAGGATCCCTTTTTTTCGGTTCGGCCACATATGTCCAGGAAGAACTCCGGTTTCGGCTCGCCCATCATCCGGATATCGGAAATCTGCTGATCCGGATGCAAAAGGTGAATGTCATGGATGCCAGCGGCGTCCATGTGATGGAGATTGTCCTGGAGGATATCCGGAATCGGGGGGGAGGGCTCTATTTTTCAGGCGCAAACAGCCGGGTGTTCGAAGTCTTCAAGAATTCCGGGCTCCTCAAAGAAATCGGCGAGACGCACTTCCGGGTGACGACCGGTTCGGCAATCCGGCAGGCCATGTGGGAATCCTTTTGCCCGGCCATATGCGCTGCCTGCGCCGTCATTGTTTTCAATGAATGCCCGGAATTGAAAAAGGGAAATTGGGACATTTTCGGGAAACCAGGGCGGTCCCCGAAAATCGGAAGGCTTTCCCGCGATCCCGCCTGCCGTATCCAGCAACGGATTCAAGAAAAATCCACAAAAAATCAAATCGTTGGACAAAGGAATGAACGATAGATGCTCAAGATTCTCGTGTACACCGACGGAAAGCCCGATTCGCGCAAAGCCCTTGCAATGGCTGCCGGTTTCAAATGGCGCCTGGATATCGAGTTGGCGGTCATCACCGTACGACCCCATACCCCTCCTGCAGAAAACCCGCCGCCCATCGGGGTGGACTGTCCCATAAAAGACATCGAAACGCTCCCCGATGGGATCCAGGCATTGGCGCGTGCCGCGGAGGACCTGTTGCAATTCGGTCTCCTGGCACCCCATGACAGCATCCGGATCCGGTATGGAACCGGAGGGTACGCCTTTGCCTGTGCGACCCCTGAAGGGGAACAGATTTATTTTTTCGAAAGATACGGACATTTTCTGGAGGTGCTCAACCGGGAGGTCACGGAGCATCCCTGGGATCTTCTGGTTATTTCCGTCCCCCGCCGCAGCAAAATGGGCCGTTTCGTTCTGGGGGACACCGCCCGCCTTCTCACGCTTGATCTGCACACGTCTCTGCTCATCGTTCGGGAAGGGACGCCGGACGGGCGGTATCTCGTATGTGCGGACGACTCCCCCTCCGCCCGGCGGATATTCTCCCTGTTGGCGGACTTGCTTCCGGCGATAAAGGAGCCCTTGGACCTGTTGTGGGTACGAAAACCGGGCCTGGAAAAAACAGACGCCGAAAAGACGCGAAAGGCCCTGATCCACATCATGGAGTGGATCAGGGCCCAAGGATGTCGGCCGAGGCTCCTGGAAGAAGAACGGGAAGATCCGGCGGATGCCGTCCTGGAGACCGCAGGCACGGACGCGACCATCGTGATGGGGGCGAGCCTTCGCCATGACGTCTATCGTCGGATGCGGGGAAGTTTCCCCCTTGAAATTATCAAGAAGACGGAATCGAGCATCCTTTTGGTCAAGCGTCCCCAGGAAGTGGACATGCATTTCATGAAACCGCCGTCTCAAGGGTAGAATCATGGCGGCACCCTGAGACGGGCAACGCCTCCATCCGAAAGGTTCTCACTTGATCGTCGCCGAATCCATCATTCCGATTTTCGCCCTGGTGGGCCTGGGGGCTCTTTTGCGCCGGTTCGGCGTCACCGATCCCCATTTCCTGAAAACGTCCGACCGGCTGGTCTATTATCTTTTTTTCCCGGCGCTCCTTTTTTATAAAATCGGCGGATCTTCCAGGGTCCCGGAATTCGACCTTCCTCTCCTATCCGCCGTTTTCGCCTCGATTTCCGTGGTGTTTGTTGCAAGCCTCGTCTTTGTAAAAGTCTTTCGGATGCACGCCTTTCACGTGGGCGCCTTCTCCCAGTGCTGCTACCGTTTCAACACCTACGTGGGCATGGCCGTGGTGCTCATGGCCATGGGGGATTCCGCGGTGAGGGATTTTTCCGTGATGATCGGCGTGGCCATCCCCTTCATCAACCTTTTGGCCGTTTCCACGCTCATCTGGTTTGCCGAAACGGCGGCGCCCTTGAAAAACCGGCTGTGGCTTGTGCTTCAAGCCACAGTCTCGAATCCCCTTATTCTCGCATGTGTGGCTGGCATGCTCTTTTCCTTGCTTGGAATCCCCTTCCCCGGGTTTGTGGATAAAACCCTTTACCTCCTTTCCATGGTGACGCTTCCCATGGCCCTCATCGCGGTGGGGGGATCGCTGCGCTTCCAGGTTCAAGACAAAGGGATCCACTGGGCCTTGTGGGCCGCGGCCTTTAAAAACGTATGGCTTCCCATCGTGGGCTTCGGGTTCCTCAGGATTTTCCATGTATCCGAAATGGCGTTTCAAATCGGAATGCTCTTTTTTGCCCTCCCCACCTCCGGCGCCGCTTATATTCTTTCCGCGCAGTTGGGCAGCGACGCCAATTTGGCCGCACAGACCATATTCTTTTCGACGTTGGCTTCCATCTTTTCCCTTTCGGCGGTTCTGTGGTTTTTTGTGTTATAAACGCACCGCCGCCGTGATGGGAAGAAATCGGCGGAATCGTCGGATTCGTGATCGGTCCCATCGTGGCGGCACTCTTTATCACGGTATGGGAAATTTTCGGGGAGACCTTCAAAGCGTATTTGCCGGTGGCGCGAGGGGAGAGTATCGATGCGGAATCCTCCCGCCCGGAGACGCCCGCCGATGACCGGAAAGACAATGATGCATCGCGTCCTTGATGAAATCGAACCGCGGCGGTTTTATGCGCGTCGAAAGGCATAAAAAAGGGGAATCACCGGGAAAGAGCGATGAGCCGGTACACCACCATGCCGGCCATCCAGGCCACATCTTCGGGGGAAAGGATGGATCCGATGTTTCGGTCAAAAACAATGTTGGCCTCGGGGCCGAATTCGTCGTCACCGGTCCATAAAATGAGTCTCATGGGGACCTTGGGAAACGGGGAATACGCCAGGGCGTTATCGCCTTCCGGAATTTCGACGGCCCCGAGGCGTCCGGCGGCCGTTTTCAGCCCTCCGGGATCGTGGCCGAAGACGTTTTTCAGGGGTTCCACGGCGCGCTTGAGAAAGGCGCTGTAGTAAAAGGACGCGCCCGGAATCTCCCGGTAAGATATCCATTGCCCCTCGGGCGGCGCCGGTTTGCTTCCGGCCATGTAGTGGAGAATCAATATCTGTTCCTGGATCGGCACCTCTTTTTCGGGCGAATCCCGGTCTTCAAAGAAAAAATCCGGAAAACGCACGTGATAGACCCGGTCCAGGAAGGGAACAAGGAAGGTGTTTGCCGACGACTGGGAAAACCCCGTGCGGTCACGGAGATCCGAAAAGGACTCCCGCGCCAGGTCCTCGACGGCGAGGTTGCGGGAGGCGATGTAGTCGTCGATGCGGGGCATGGTTTTTCCTTTAAGGGTATGGGATGCCGGCGTCACCGCCCAGGATCGACCGTTCTTTTGCGGTCTGAAGTTCCGTCCATTTTCTGAAAAAGAGGCTGTGTGGCGTATCCGCTCCGGCTCCGATACAGGGCCGGCATCCCACCCTTAAAAATAAAAGACTATATTTCCAGCCAGGAGTCCGAATACAGGGTTTTTCCGAGGATGACGTTCACCGTTTTGGCGTAATCCTGCATCTCCTTGGAAAGGCTTTGCATGTCGGGCTTTTCGCCGTCCATCATCTTATGGATCAGCTCCACGATATCCGGCCGCTTCCCTTTGGCGATTTCGGTCAATTTGTCGTCCCGGGGGTCCGAGATGACTGAATACATTCCGTACTTTTCCAGCATGACCATGTAGGTCTGGTTCAATATGGGGCGAAGGTGCTCCGGCGGTCCGTTGGAAATATTGGACAGCCCGCAGGTGCTCTTGGCCCCGGGGGCGATATCCGGGAGCATCTGCTGAAACGCCAGCAGGCTCATCAGCTGCGGCTGCTGGATGTTGAGCGGCGTAACGATGCCGTCCACCCAGATCTTTTCATTGGGGATGCCGGCTTCATTGGCAAAGTAGAGGAGTTCCACGCACAGGGCGGCCCGTTCGTTTTCATCCCTCGGCAGACCTTCCGGGCCCCACATGAGGGCGATGAAATCGGCATTGTACTCGGCGGCCAGGGGGACCATCCGCTCGTATCGTTCCGGCCGCACCATGATGGAATTGATGAGCGGGGGAAGCTTGCAGACCTTCAGGGCCGCTTCGATGGCGTCGATGTTGGAGGTGTCAAGGGCCAGGGGGATGTCGTCCACGACCTCCTGAACCGTTTCGACCACCCACGGCATGAGTTCATGACCGTCCTTCTTGGCCGGACCCAGGTTGATGTCGATGTAATCCATGCCCTTTTCCTTCTGGAAGAGGGCTTCTTCCTGGATCGGCTTCGGGTCCCGTTCCTTGAACGCGCGGCCGATCTTTCTCGATATGACGTTCAAACTTTCGCCAATCAGTAACATGTCGCCTCCTTTGGATTCACACATTGACGGCTTTTAATTGCCTCGGTTTCAGCCCCCCCTTTTTTCATCGGGATCGGAGGAAGCCGGGGATGTGGGCGGCCTCCCGGGGTCCCACGGTCACGGTCCACCCGGGGAGTTCTTCTTCCATGTCTCCGGCGATGGCCGCTGCGTAGCCCGGAATGATCACCTCTTTGTGTTTGATTTTGTCCTCGATTCCGCATTTTTTCACGAATATCCCCACGTCGTCTCCGGCGAACTTTCCGGCCGCCCAAGCGGTCATGACCGAAAGCCCTTCGGAGTCCTTGATCAGCAGCCACGCCGGCACCTTGCTTCCTTCCACTTCTCCGGAGACGATGAAGTAGGTGAGGGCGAAATTGGTGGTGACCAGGACCGGGGATTTTTCGTCGGGGGTCCCGATCTCGTAGATGCCCTCGGTAACGGTCATGGGGCGCTGGGGATCGGTGTAGATATTGAGCCGTTCCAAAAGGAGCGGGAACAGCGATTCCCCGGTAAAGTCGGAAAGGACGATGATGCCGCCGTATTTGGCCACGAACATGGCCGCGATGAGGGTCTCCACGTCGAGGTTGGAGGCCATTTCGCAGGGGAAAGTAATGGTGGGAAACCCGACTTTCCGGTTGCCGTCTTTCAGCGCCGCACGACGGATGGCCACCTGGTCATGCAGGGCGTTTTGGATTTCCCGGGAACCCGGATCCAGCACCAGGTCTTTGAGCCCCATTTCCGTGAGTTTGTCGGTAAGCGGAATGAGGTCTTCGATGCTGTCGGCCTTCACCGCCAGGGGCAGATCGTTTTCCTTGGCCAGTTTCCCGAAATCATCCGCATTGGCCGCCGTGGCGGCGTACATGAGGGGCCGCTTGAACCCGCAGGCGTCGATTCCCGCTTTCATCACGGCCGCATCTTCGGTTATCAGGACCAGGTTGAATTCCGAGGTCTCGGCAATGGTCTTGGCTTTTTGGGCGAATGCCGCGGCATCGCCGTTGACATCCTTCAACGCCACCAGTTCCGGGCGCAGATTGAGCCCCACCCGCTCGAACTGAAAGGCGTTCCAGGTTTTGAGCTTGTCGGCCAGCGCCGAATCTTCCATATCCGTTTTCACGAGCACCGCGACGGCGGGCTTGTTGTAAAAGGTCTTTTCATGGCGGTGAAGGACCGTTTCCCCGCCCACCGTGAATGCGCGAACCCCTTTCCCGACGGCCACCGGCCGGATGGGGGGCGCCGCGGCTTCGGCCAGCTGGGCCCGGGCGTCCTCCGACACATAGGGGCAACTGTCGAGTTCGGCTTTCCCGGATGCCAGGTTCATGGCAAAAGCCAGGCAGGTGGGAACGCCGCACTCCTTGCAGTTGGTTTTCGGCAAGAGTTTGAAGATCTGAATACCGGTTAATGCCATTTTATTCTCCTTGTTCGATGGATGGATTTCCGATATCGCGGCGCGGGTGTTTTCAGGCGTCCCGCGCCGCGGTGTCTTCACTTACTCGGAGATGATCGGATCCATGGAAAGGGCCGGATGCCCCTTTTCCTGGAGGAAGGGAAGAATCTCTTCTTCCGTGGTCCCCACCGTCTCATCCGCGATCATATCAATCAAATTGGGAACACCGAGTTCTTCGCCCCTCTTGACAAGACGTTCCTTGATCTCTTCCTTGAGGGACTTGGGCATCCATACCAGGCGCAGCAGCCCGCCGTCGCCCTTGATGAATTTCCGCTGGGTGATGTTGAACTTGGAATGTCCCACGAATCCGGGCGAAGACTGCCCGCCGCCCATGACGCCGGCCAGCGTCGTAAATTTCATGCCGCACGGCGTTTCCCCGGTGTAATCCCGGTGCACCGTCATGACGCCGTTGCACTGGGGCAACAGCGCCGCGATGCACTCGCAACACCCGCAGGTGGTCATGGGCTCTTTAACCATGGAGTAGAAGTTATATCCGCTGATGGCCCCCCGGGAGGCCTGCTTGACGAACTCGTTGACCCCCTTCCACTGGCCGAGTACCGGATCCAAGCATTCCCCTTTTTCGATGGGCTGGTTCGGGCCGGTGGGGTTGATCTCAAAGGACGCCTTGCAGTCCATCCAGTTGTAGGCGCCGCAAAGACCGGTCCGTTCCGGGCTCACGGTGCAGACATGGGTGGGCGCGAAGGACTGGCACAGGGTGCAGGAATAATAGATTTCCACGGCTTCGTCGGTCATGTTTTCCACCCGCTCGTCCCGGGTCTTGTATTCCTGGCGGGCCCGCTTGGTGAGCGCGTCCACGTCTTTTTTGTCGGTGTACAGGGTGACCTCCACTTTGTCGAGGATGCTCCCGAAGTCCTGGTGGAACTTGGCGTGCAGGACGACGCCGATATGCTTGAGGCTGAAGCCCTTTTCCACCGCCGCCTTGCTCACCCGGATCCACGCGATGTCCCGTTGACCGATGTGCATGACGCCTTGGATATAGTTGATCAGGTGGTGGATCTGGCGCTCCAGGATCGGTTCGAAGTCCACCTGCATCTTCCGGCCGGCGATCTGGACATAGATTCCCAGCGGGAGGTTTTCCCCTTCCTTGATGTCGCTGAGGTCTTTTCCGACCAGGTTCACCTTCCCGTCTTCGACCTCCTTCATCTCCGCCATCTTCACGAGTTCCGTGGCCTGGGTTTTGCCGCCGCCCATCTGGCAGTAGAGGTCCCCGCCCCGGACGCGTTCGCCTTCATAGGCCGGGCCGAAGGAGCACGGAATGTCGATGGTGGACACCGTGGTCTTGAGCCCGCGGACTTCCACGGAGCGCTGGACCATTTCACTGTGGGGAACGTTGGCCACCACGTGCTCGTAGGTGCAGATGCCGGTGGGCAGCACTTCCGGGATATCCGTGTCGGCCAGGGTGGGGAAACCCCAGTTGACGCAGCCCGCCGCCGCCGCGGCCCATTCGGCGTTCACGTCGCCCAGGGCGTTCACAAAGGCAAAGATCCGGTTCTTGTTGTAAAGGAGCATCCGCTTGTAGTCTCCCGGCTGAACTCCGCCGAAGGCCATGGCCGCCCGGTTGGCGAACCCCAGGGCGAAAATGGCCGACGAGATGTCCGGGCCGAAGGGGACGATGCGGGTGTTCCACCCCACCTGGACCCCGGCTTCCAGGAGCTGTTCGATAATGGTGGTGCCGTTCTGGTTGGCGGCGCAGAAGATATAAAGACTGCGGCGCTGGTATTCTTCCACGATCATCTTGGCGGTTTCCGGATCCGGAGCCGCCCCCACCATGGCGGCAAACCCCGGCGCCGAACCGTCCACGAATTCCACGCCGCGCTTCCGGAACACGGTGTCGTCGGCGGCGCCGAGCCAGATTTTCCCGGCCTCTTCATCGATCTCTTCGGAATGCAGATAGAAGTCCGGGTCTTCCAGATACCTCAGGGCCTCTTCGATTTCGAAGGCGAACAAGGCTGCCATACCGGCGTCCAGAAGGGGTCCCAGGTACGGAAGGTGGTTTTGCCCCTTCACATGGGGGGGAAGGAGTTTCCGTGCGAAATCCAAGGGTTTTTTCATGTCTTCGAGGGTTTCCACCTTGATCCCCAGAAGCGAGTAGATGACCGGCAGGTAGTACGCGGTGTTGGGGAACCCGACCTTGGTGACGGCATCGTACGTCTGCAGCGCCTTTTTGTATTTTCCTTCGACTTTGGAAACGATGTTGTAGCCACCCTGGATGGCGGCGAATGCGACGAGTCTAGACATATTTTCTTTCCTCCTTCATTGAGGCTTTGATGTTGGGATTCGTCATCGAAGATTATGCGGTGGCTTCAAGCTTCATGCGGTCCGCCATATCCATGAGCTGCCGCTCTCGGGCTTTATCGATGCCCAATGCTTTCCGCTTGGCATCGATGTGGGCGATCATCTTCTGGGCGTGCTTGATGGGATCGGCTTCCAAATCCCATTTCCCGCCGTACATTTTTTCCATTTCTTCAAAGAGGTATTTCTGGAAGATGGGCGCCCCCGAAACCGGGAGGGTCACGCCGAAGACCGTGTAAACACCGGAACTGACGAAATAGTGTCCGATACTGATGGCCTTTTCGCTCATCCATTCGGGTGCGCTTCCGGCGGCGGGGAGATCCGAGATGTCTTTCCAGGGACCGCCGGCCTTGACGACTTCCGTGGCGGCCAAAAGGATCCGGCTGTTGTCCACGCAGGATCCCAGGTGGAGCACCGGCGGAATCCCCACGGTTTCGCACACTTCTTTGAGTCCGGGGCCGCAAAAGACGCCGGCGGTCTCGGGTGTTAAAAGCCCCTCCATGGCGCAGGCGATGCCGTTGCACCCCGTGGTTAGCACGATCACGTCGTTCTTGATGAGTTCCTTGACGATGGCGATATGTCCTTCGTTGTGGCGGGTGCGGGCGTTGTTGCAGCCCACCACGCCGGCCACCCCGCGGATGCGCCCGTTGATGATGTTGTCGTTGAGGGTATAAAAAGTCCCGCGGAAGGTGCCTCCCAGGTGGTATTCGATGCTTTCCACGCCGAACCCCGCGATTTGAACCGCTTTTTGTCTCGGGATCATCACTTCGCTGCCGCGGTTTTGGAAGTTGTCGATGGCCATCTTGACGATCCGCTTGGCGTCGTCGAGGGCATGGTGTTCGTCGAATTCGATGTGGGTGACGTTGGGCTGTTCCATCCTGGCGATGGGATGGGTGGTGATGAGCTTGGTGTGGAAGCACTTGGCCACGTTGGCCAGGT
>ENA-OSEO01000905-OSEO01000905.1-sediment-metagenome-genome-assembly--contig:-NODE-905-length-63893-cov-6.426382_pt1 | contig 63893 bp, 54 predicted proteins | sample MGYA00237883_ERZ534232 | MGnify/ENA metagenome assembly ERZ534232
CACAGCGTCTGCTTGCATTATACCAAGACACGAGCTTTAGAAATGCTCGTTAATGCAAATTCATTATACTAGGGGACAGAGCAACCGCAAAAAACATAATGATAGCGGGCAGAACGACAGCTCTGCCCGCTTCATTTTATCCCTATCTTATTCCAATGCGTAGCCGGATTTCACCAGTTGCTCCACGATCTTCTGGAAGCTGCATTCGCTGATCACATGCTCGATGCGGCAGGCGTCCTCCTCGGCGATCCGATGATCGACGCCCAGAAAATCCGCAAAAAATCGGGTCAGCATTTTATGCCGGTTGTACACCTCATTGGCTTTGACTCTCCCAATATCGGTCAGATGGATCTGCCTTTCCCGGTCCATGGTGATATAATCCATTTCCTTTAGGATGCTCATCGCCCGGCAGACACTCGGCTTCGAATAATTGAGCTCGTTGGCGATGTCGATGGAACGGACATACCCTTTTTGCTGTTCTATGATCAGGATCGTTTCCAGATAATCTTCGCCCGATTCATGAATCTTCATACATGCCTCCTATAAAACTTCGCAGCGTGGATGAAAATGTTATGATTATATACTACCATTCATCTTTATTCATATCAAGCGATTGTCAAGGCGACTTTTTTGTACCGCTCTATCGTGCCAGCTTGTCCATCAAGCGAAGCAGTTCATCGATTTTGGCGTCTTCGTGGCCGGCTTCAAAAGCCTCTTTGACGCAGCCTGCCATATGGGCGCGCAGCACCTCTTTGTTGATCTTATGCAGGATGGACTCGGTCGCCATCAATTGATTGGATATTTCTATGCAGTACCGGTCCTCATCCATCATTTTGATGATTCCATCGATCTGCCCCCTCGCCGTTTTCAGCAAAGGCATCAGCTTCTGTTTGTCCGCTCTCATACCCGCCGCCTCCTAGGACAAACCCTTCACGGTATACCCAGCCTCGGTGACCGCATCGATCAGCGCCTGGTCAGCCACCGGCTGCTCCAGACGGATCGCCGCCTTTCCGGCTGCCAGATCCACGATTGCCGTCACACCCGGCAGCGCGTTCAAGGCTTTCTCCACGTGGTTCTTGCAATGGCCGCAAGTCATTCCTTCAATAATCATTGTTTTTTCAGTGGCTTCGTTCATCGTCCATTCCCCGCTTTCTTTTTCAATCACTGGTTCTATCTCGTTTTTGATTTCCATTTCCGAATTAAAGGCTTTGTGTTGGCCGGCAGGCTGCGCCGGATGCCGGAAGACCGGATTAAACAGTTTCAGCCGCAGCGCATTGGACACCACAAAAACCGAGCTGAGGCTCATCGCCGCCGCGGCAAACATCGGGCTAAGCTTCCAGCCAAAGGCATTATAAAAAACACCGGCCGCCAGAGGTATCCCCGCGCAATTATAAAACAACGCCCAAAAAAGGTTTTGCCGGATGTTTCGGATCACCGCCTTGCTGAGCTGGATCGCCGCGACGCCATCCAGCAGATTGCTTTTGATCAATACAATGTCGGCAGATTCAATGGCGATGTCCGTACCTGCTCCAATGGCGATTCCCACATCCGCCCGGGCCATGGCCGGCGCGTCGTTGATGCCGTCCCCGATCATCGCCACCTTTTTCCCGGATTCCTGAAGCCTCCGAATCTCCTTCTCTTTATCCTGCGGCAAGACCTCTGCCACCGCGCGGCTCAGCCCCAGCTGTTTCCGGACCGCTTCGGCCGTCTGCCGATTGTCGCCCGTGAGCATGACCACCTCGATCCCCATCGCCTCCAATTCCCGGATCGCCTGCCGGCTGGTGGGCTTCACAGGATCAGCCACGGCAATCAACCCGATCATTTGACCGCCATCGCCGAAATACAGCGGCGTCTTGCCTTCGGCAGCCAGCTTCATTCCGACGGCTGCCAGAGAAGCCGTATCCATGCCCTGGTCCGCCATCCACTGCAGATTGCCTGCATAGATGGATCGGCCCTGGATCCAACCGCGGATGCCTCTGCCGGGCACGGACGAAAAATCGCGGATCTCTTCTACCTGCAAGCCTTGCTCCCGGGCAGCATTCAGAATGGCCTCCGCCAAGGGGTGCTCCGAAGGGTTTTCCACGGCTGCGGCCAGCCGCAGAAGCTCCCGGGCCGATTGGCTGGACAGAGGTTCCGCCGGGGCAATACCGCTGCCAGCAGCCGGTCGGTAAGGCACCTCCTGCCAAGCCTCCTTGCCTTCCGCCGCAACCAGGATGTCGGTTACCGCCGGATTGCCGGTAGTGATGGTCCCCGTTTTATCCAGCACCACCGTGTTGACGTGGTGAGCCGTTTCCAAGGCTTCCGCAGATTTGATCAAGATGCCGTTTTCGGCACCCTTTCCCGTACCGGCCATGATGGCCGTCGGTGTTGCCAGTCCCAACGCACAGGGACAGGAGATGACCAGAACGGCAATGCCGATGGTGAGAGCAAATTCAACGGAATATCCTAAAGCAAGCCATGTGCCCGCCGCCAGAACCGCAATGGTGATCACCGCCGGCACAAAGACGCGGCTGATCTGATCGGCCAATTTCGCAATGGGGGCTTTGGAGGAGTTGGCCTCCTCCACCAGCCGGATGATTTGAGCCAAGGTGGTATCGGCGCCAACTTTCATGGCCTCGAACCGGAAATAGCCGTTTTTATTGATGCTGGCGCTGATCACCCGATCCCCGGGCTGTTTTTCGACCGGAAGGCTCTCGCCGGTGATGGCGGATTCGTCCACCGAAGAACTGCCCTCCAGGACGACCCCGTCCGCGGGGATCCGCTGGCCGGGCCGGACGATCACCACGTCGCCCGGGACCAGTTCCTCTGCGGGAATCTCAGCCTCCTGCCCCTCGCGCAGGACCCAGGCCGTTTTCGGCGCAAGATCCACCAGCTTCGCGATGGCTTCGGAGGTCTTGCCTTTGGCACGGGCCTCCAGAAATTTACCCAGGGTGATGAGGCTAAGGATCATGGCGGCAGATTCAAAATAAAGATCCATGGCCAGGTGATGCACCATCTCCATATCTCCGTGGCCTAAGCCGATCCCGATTTTGTAAATGGCATAGATCCCGTAGACAACCGCGGCAGCGGATCCGATGGCAATCAGGGAATCCATGTTGGGCGCACCGCGGAACAGCATTCGAAAACCGATCCGGAAATACTTGCTGTTGATGAGCATCACCGGGATCACCAGAAGAAACTGTGTGAAGGCAAAGGTCATCGCGTTATCTGCGCCAAGAAAAAATCCGGGCAGCGGCCAGCCGAACATATGGCCCATCGCCAGGTAAAATACAGGTATTGTGAAAACAAAGGACCAAATCAGCCGCTGTTTCATCTTCCGGGCATCCTCCAGCGCATGGGCCACCGGCGCTTTCGGCATCGGACTTCCGGAGGGCACCGGGCAAGTTCCCGCCACGTCCGGCCCACCGGCCGGGCATTCTGCGGCAGCCCCATAGCCTGCCTGGCGGACCGCCTGTTCGATCTGTTCTGCGGACACAACCGCTGGATCATAGACGACCATCATGCTGTTGCTGAGGAGGTTGACCGACACCTCAGACACACCCGGTAATTTTTCTACGCTTTTCGTAACATGGGCTGAACAGGCAGAACAGGTCATCCCCGTTACGGTAAATTTTTGTTTCATGGCCATCCCCCTTTATACCCCACCCCACGGGGGGTGTTAAGAATTAATTCCACTATAACGAACCTGAAGCCTTTTGTCAATCACACCCGCCCCATGATGGATTTTGTATTTTTCTCCGAAATCCCTTTAAACCGCCCCTCAACATTGACAAGCCTAGGGGTGGTTAATATAATGGAAGTTGGTCAGAAGGCTGACCATTTGCCTGTCGGTGCCAGGGACTTGGGGCCGGCCGGTCTCTCGTCTTGTCCTGTTTCAATTATATTTTTTAAGGAGGGTTCCATACCATGAGTAAGAAAATGACCATTGATGGGAATACCGCTGCGGCTCATGTAGCGTATGCTTTCAGCGACGTTGCCGCAATCTTTCCCATCACGCCTTCTTCCCCGATGGCCGAGTCCGTCGATGAATGGGCTGCCAAAGGGACCAAGAATTTATTTGGTCAGAAGGTCCACGTTGCTGAAATGCAATCCGAAGCCGGTGCTGCCGGTGCAGTACACGGTTCGTTAGCTGCCGGTGCGTTCACCAGTACTTTTACGGCATCCCAGGGCTTGCTGCTGATGATCCCCAACATGTACAAGATCAGCGGCGAACTGGTTCCCTGCGTTTTCCACGTTTCCGCCCGCGCCCTGGCCGCCCATGCGCTGTCCATCTTCGGCGATCATGCGGACGTTATGGCCTGCCGTCAGACCGGTTTCGCCATGCTGGCCTCCAACTCCGTCCAGGAAGCCATGGACTTGGCTTTGGTCGCTCATCTGAGCACCCTGAGAGCCAGAGTTCCCTTCCTGCACTACTTCGACGGCTTCCGGACCTCTCACGAAGTTCAGAAGATCGACGCCATTGATTTTGAAGATATGCGTCCCCTGGTGGATTGGGAAGCCGTCAAAGCTTTCCGTGGCCGTGCCATGAATCCTGAGCATCCCCATCAGCAGGGCACTGCCCAGAATCCGGACATCTACTTCCAGGGCCGCGAAGCTGCCAATAAATTCTATGATGCCACCCCTGCGATCGTCGAGGAAGAAATGAAGAAGGTCAGCGCCCTGACCGGCCGGACTTACAACCTCTTCGACTACGTAGGCGCTCCCGATGCCGAAGAAATCATCGTCATGATGGGTTCCGGCGCCGAAGCGGCTGAAGAAACCGTCAACTACATCAACGCCAGAGGCGGCAAGATCGGTCTGCTGAAAGTCCGTCTGTATCGTCCTTTCAGCCTGAAGCATTTTGGCGAAGCCATCCCGGCTTCCGTCAAAACCATCACCGTTCTGGACCGCACCAAAGAACCCGGCTGCATCGGCGAACCTCTGTACACCGATGTGTGCTCCGCCCTCATCGAATTGGGCCGCAGCGAAATCAAGGTTCTAGGCGGCCGTTACGGCTTGGGCTCCAAAGAATTCAACCCCACCATGGTCAAAGCGGTTTATGACAACATGGCCAATGAAGAAGCCAAAAATCATTTCACCGTGGGCATTAATGACGATGTGACCTTTACCTCCCTGCCCCTGGGCGAAAAGATCGACGCTTCCGCAGCCGGCGCCATCAGCTGCAAATTCTATGGTCTGGGTTCTGACGGCACCGTCGGCGCCAACAAGAACTCCATCAAGATCATCGGCGACCACACCGACATGTATGCCCAGGCATACTTCGCCTATGACTCCAAGAAATCCGGCGGGATCACCATCAGCCATCTGCGCTTTGGCAAGACCCCGATCCATTCCACCTATCTGATCGACTCCGCAGACTTCATTGCCTGCCACAATCCTTCCTACGTGACCGTGTACGACATGGTTTCCGACCTCAAAGAAGGCGGCGTCTTCCTGCTGAACAGCCCCTGGACCGCCGAAGAAATGGACGCCCAGCTGCCTGCGGTCATGAAGCAGAAACTGGCTCAGAAGAAAGCGAAATTCTATACCATCAACGCCATCGACATCGCCGGCAAAGTGGGTATGGGCAACCGTATCAATACCGTCATGCAGGCTGCCTTCTTCAAGCTGGCCAATGTGATTCCTTACGCAGACGCTGAAAACTACATGAAGAGCGCTGCCAAAAAATCCTACGGCAAAAAAGGCGACAAGATCGTTCAGATGAACTATGACGCCATCGACAACGCCATTGCCGGCCTTGTGGAAATCAAGATCCCTTCGGAATGGGCCACTGCCACCACCGGTGCGGTTCCCACCAAGGTTCCCGCCACCGATTACTTCTATAATGTCGTGGCTCCCATCCTGGCTCAGGAAGGCGACAAACTGCCCGTCAGCGCTTTCGAACCCTCCGGCGTGGTCCCCACCGGCACCACCAAGTTTGAAAAACGTGGCATCGCCGTCAATGTGCCCGAATGGATCCCCGAAAACTGCATTCAGTGCAACCAGTGTTCTCTGGTCTGCCCCCATGCTTGCATTCGCCCGATCCTGGTGAAGGACACCACCGGCGCCCCTGAAACCTTCATCACCAAGGATGCCACCGGCAAGGAACTGGCCGGCTACAAATACCGCATCCAAGTCAGCCCCCTGGACTGCACCGGCTGCGGCAGCTGCGCCGAAGTATGCCCCTCCAAGAACAAGGCTTTGGTTATGAAACCCTTGGCTGAGCAGAAGGTTCAGGAAGCCAACTGGGAATATGCCGTGACCCTGCCCACACCCGACGTGCAAGTCAATGTGGCCACCGTCAAAGGCAGCCAGTTCAAACAGCCCCTCTTCGAATTCTCCGGCGCCTGCGCAGGCTGCGGCGAAACCCCATACGTCAAGCTGATCACCCAGCTCTTCGGTGACCGGATGATGATCGCCAACGCGACGGGCTGCTCCTCCATCTACGGCGGATCCGCGCCCACCTGCCCCTACACCGTCAACGAAAAGGGCCATGGTCCCGCTTGGGCCAACAGCTTGTTCGAGGACAATGCCGAGTTCGGTTTCGGTATGTTCCTGGCCACCAAACAGCGCCGTGAAAAGCTGGCGGATCTGGTGACCGAACTGGCCGCTGTTTCCGACTCCGAAGGCAAAGCCATCTGCGAAGCCTGGCTGGCCGGCAAAGACAACGCGGAAGCTTCCAAGGCTGCCGGCGCTGCCCTGAAGGCCTATGTCAGCGACTGCAAATGCGACACCTGCGGCAACCTCTGCAAAGAAATTGCCGAAATGTCCGACCTCCTCGTCAAGCAATCCCAGTGGATCATCGGCGGCGACGGCTGGGCTTATGACATCGGTTACGGCGGTTTGGACCACGTGCTGGCCCAGAATGAAGACGTCAACATCCTGGTGGTCGACACCGAAGTCTATTCCAACACGGGCGGACAGTCCTCCAAAGCAACACCCACCGGTTCCGTGGCGAAATTCGCTGCAGCCGGTAAACGCACCAAGAAAAAAGACCTGGGCATGATGGCCATGAGCTACGGCTACGTTTACGTTGCCACCGTGGCCATGGGCGCCAATCCCGCTCAGCTGCTGAAGGCCGTCACCGAAGCGGAAGCTTATCCCGGTCCTTCCCTGATCATCGCCTACGCACCCTGCATCAACCACGGCATCAACATGTCGAAGACCCAGGCCGAAGAGAAAAAAGCGGTCGACACCGGTTACTGGTCTCTTTACCGCTACAATCCCACGCTGGCCGAAGAAGGCAAAAACCCCTTCACCCTGGACAGCAAGGATCCTGTTGTGGATTACAAATCCTTCCTGGAAGGCGAAGTCCGGTACACCTCTTTGGCGAAGCAGTTCCCCGAAGTGGCTGAACAGCTCTTCGAACAGAACGCCAAGGATGCCAAGGCTCGTCTGGAATCCTATAAAAAGATGGCGGCGGACTGCTAAACCCTCTCCCGTTCTTATACGGGAAATTGCTAGCCCGGACAACCAAAGCAAGCGTTTCAGCAACACGCATCAAGAAAAGACCCGGCGGGAATACATTTCCTGCCGGGTCTTTTTTGTCGGATGGATCGCCTTAGGTTTTGACGGGCTGGTCGATTCAGAAGCCTGGGGACGAATGCCGCGGATTTTCTTTGACAACCTGTGCCGCTCTCAGCAATGCCGTGGTGATGTCCGTCTCATACTGAAGCTTCAATGCCTCTGCTCTGGTGTACAATTCTCCCTGATGGGTCACCACATATTTCGGGGGCAGGTGGTTCAGAGTGTAAGCAACCACATCCTTCTGGCATTTTTCACAGTGGCAGCAATCTAAAATATGCAGCATGCTTTTTAACTTGTTGTAAACCAACATCTCCATGACATTCTGAAATGCGTTTTCCATTCAAACGGCCTCCTTGAATGATATATTCAAACTTATAATTAGTATTGCATAATGTGGTTCGATTCACAAGCCATAATTGTCCATTGCATCGAATCCCTGTGTCCCCTTTGTGCGGCCGCCGCACAAAAAGCAAAGGAAGGGACGGGGACTTTTTGCGGCGCTCGCAAAAAGTCCCCGTCCCCCAAAGACCCATTAACGGCTCATGAAATTGAACAACACCACAGCCGCCTGCTGCCGAGTGGCAATAGCCTGCGGCTGGAAATAACCGTCGGCCGGCTTGACCAAACCCAATCCCTGCGCAATGGCGGCATAGCCGAGATCCGCCGGAGGGATAGCTGCCTTATCCGCGTAACTGCAGGTAAAAATTCCGGACAGCTCTGCGGTTTTGTCATAGCCTGCCATGGTTAGAATGGTCTTCACCAGCGCCATCCGGGTGATCTGCCGCCCATCCTCCCGCTGGGTCCGTTTCAGGATCCCCAGCTGATAAGCCCGCTCATACATAGACTTCAGGCTCTCTGCATCGGTTGGATCATAAAGGTAACCATCTGCGGAGACCAGCAGCGCGACCATATCCAGCTGGGTCAGGGTCTTAGTCTGCCGGAAACTGCCGCCGGCGTAGCCAATGCCATATTCGGCCAGCTTCAGGATCTCAGCTGTGTCCCCGGATAAATCATCATAGGTCAATTTCTGCCGGCCGCTCTCCGGTCCAAAGAGCGGTTCGCCGGTTTTGGCGTCGATGGCCCATGGCAGTTTTTCGCTGGTCAGGGAATAGCCAAGCCGCAGTTCATACAGGTAGGAAAGCCCCCATTCGATATAGGGTTCCATTTCCGGAGAAGACAGGTCCAGTTTCTTGGGGACCTGCAGGTAGGCCAGGGTCGTTTCCTGGGTTTTGAAGTATTGGTCCACGGCCTTCGCCATGCTGACCAGCCCCTCGGCAGATTCAAATTCAACCTCTCGATAATATCCCGAAAAGCTGTCAACATATCCGTTTTCAGGATCGATGGAAACATAATAGGCATTGCTCGGGAAGAAATACCCGTTCTTCCTCTGTGCAAAGGTAAAACTGTAGTCTTGTCTGCCGGACCGCTCCAGGGGCATGATCCGGTTCGGGTCATCGCTTGGGTAAAGCTTCATCTGAGCATAATTCGCCTTGAAATACTTAGCCAGAAAGCTTTGGGCTTTGCTCAAGGCTTCCCCTTCAGGGATCGTCGCGGTTTCCTCAGAGACTTCCTCATACCATCCGGAAGAGGAGAAGGACTCCAGAAGACCGGTCTTGGCATCCATCTGAGCATATTTCCGCCGGATCTGCAGACCATCGCCCTCTCCTTCCGGCTTGGCGTAAGTCAAGGAACAGGTGTAGCGATCCTCTTCCTTGTAATAATAGTACCGGGCATCCGCCATGGTATAACCCTCAAGCCCCAATTCCGTCATGGCCCGCACCTTGGAATCCAGCACCTTGCTGTCCAGGATCCCGACGATCTTTTCGATCCCGGCCTGCTCCTGCGGTGTAAGGCCGGCGCCTTTTGCTGAATCAGCCGCTGCCTCCATGGGGCTCTCCGCAGGATTCTCATGGATCTCACGGTAAAGAGCATCGATATCGATGAGCTGCCCTGTCTGGGCATCCACCATATAGTTCCCGTTGTATACCGGAAGGTACCGCAAAAAGGCTTTTCCCTTCCCGGTTGCCGGATCTTCTTGCAGAACATATTCAATTTTCAGCTTCAGCGTATCCTTCAGCAAAGCCGCCGCATCGATTTGGGAAGTGGCCGGCTTCTCACTGGGAATTCCGCCCAGATAACGAGTGCGGCGGTCGCTGCGATAGAACGAACGCACCTGTTTGTCCAGTCCGCTCAGGCTGATGGAAGCCTGGATCGGTGAATCAAGCCCCTTCAGCCGGATCGTGCCGGAAAAATAATAGTTACCGTTTTTTCGCGGATCTGGCGGGATCCCGGTTTCTGCAAAGGCAAACGTCTCGGTCGGCCCCTCCAGAACGATGTCGAGAAAATCCTGGACCCTTTCCCTGGCTTCCTCGGGACTCAGCTCCGGAAAGGCGGGGGCAAAGCTTCCGTCATACCGGATCGAGCTTTCTTCGCCAAGGATGCGGTCATACTGTAGAATTTTTCCTTGGCTGTCCGCCTGGATCCGCAGGGCGTCCCCAACCTCATTGCTCCAGGACAAATTCCAGCGACGCCCGATCGCATCTTCCTGGACTTCCCCCGAAAACTGAGTGTATTGATCGCCAATATGCAGCCGATCCTTCACCCTCTGGGTCACCGAGGCCAGCTCATCCTGCGGCGTTTGTGCAGCCAGGGGCATGGGACAGCTGACCAGCAGAAACAGTCCTGTCATGAACAAAGACAATAGCTTTTTCACAAAAACAACCTCCTCTTTTTCTATGATTCGATCTTCGTCTTACACTGTGAAAATCCGCTTCATATCCCCTTAGACGCATGCATTCACAAACTTGTTCCAAAGAAAACTCCGGGCAGGATTTGATCCGTCCGGAGTTATTTGACATTTTGACCCATATTCCTTCTGTTTATCGCAAAATATTGACGTCCTCGCCCTCCAGGACCTTGTTGAGGGTCCGAACGGCGCACATCTTTCCGCACATGGTGCAGGTTTTCTCATCCTCCGGATTCGAGCTCTTTCGATATTCCATGGCTTTGTCCGGATCCAGCGCCAGACGGAACATCCGATCCCATTCCAGCGTCTGCCGGGCACGGCTCATTTCGTTATCCCGCTTTCTAGCCCCGGCCAGCTTTTTGGAAATATCCCCCGCGTGAGCTGCGATTTGGGAAGCAATGATCCCTTCCTTCATGTCCTCCATGGTCGGCAGTCTCAGATGCTCTGCCGGCGTGACATAGCAAAGGAAATCCGCGCCGGCGGCGGCGGCAACGGCCCCTCCGATGGCGCCGGTGATATGGTCGTATCCCGGTGCGATATCGGTTACCAGCGGTCCAAGAACGTAAAAGGGTGCGCCGTGGCAAAGCTTTTTTTCCAGCTTCACATTGGCTTCGATCTCATCCAGCGCCATATGGCCCGGCCCTTCGATCATGACTTGCACATGTTTCCGCCAGGCTCTGCGGGTCAATTCGCCCAGCGTCATCAATTCGTGGATCTGGCTGGCGTCCGTGCTGTCGGCGATGGCGCCGGGACGGCAGGCGTCGCCGAGGCTGAGGGTGATGTCGTATTCCGCGCAGATGTCCAGCAGGTCATCGTAGTATTCATAGAAAGGATTTTCTTTTCCGTTAAGCCGCATCCAGGCAAAGAGCAGCGAACCGCCCCGGGACACGATGTTCATCAGGCGCGGATTCCGAAGAAAGGTGGCCGCCGTGCTCTGATTCATGCCCGCATGGATCGTGACGAAGTCCACTCCCTCCTCCCCATGCTTGCGGACAATATCCAGAAACTCCCGAGGCTGGATGTCCTTCAGCTCCTTCTCATAGAAGCCGATGGCGTCATAAATCGGCACGGTTCCGATCATGGCGGTGGAAAAGCTCAGCAGTTCCCTGCGGAAATCCTCGGTTTTTCCATAGTTGGAAAGGTCCATGATGGCCTCCGCCTTCATTTCGATGGCTTTTTTCGCTTTGGCGATTTCCCCTGGGATATCGCAGGCATCCTTGGAAATGCCTAGGTTCACATTGATTTTCGTCCTCAGGCCTTCCCCGATCCCTTCCGGTTCCAGGGCCTTATGATTCTTGTTGCAGGGGATGACCACCTTTCCGGAGGCCATCCGACTCATCAGCTGGCCAAGGTCGATGTTCTCTTTTTCCGCAACGATCTTCATTTCCCGGGTGATGATGCCCTTCCGTGCGGCATCCATTTGAGTAGAATAGTGCATGTTCTGTATCTCCTTTTTTATCAGACTGATGTGGTCGTTCCTTGTCCTGACGGTTAGAGGGTTTTGCGGCCATCCTGCGCCAGCTTGTATAGTACAGTGGTTTTAAGCATGCCATAGGCGATCAGTGCACCGCCAACAGAGCTGACGGCAAAAGGCACCACAAAGGCGATGGCGCCTTTGGAGGCCCCCATCAGCAGATTGGCCATGGGCACAGCCAGAAGGGCCCCCAGGAAACCTGTTCCCAGCACTTCACCCAAGGCTGCCGCGCCGGATTTCCCTGTCTTTTGGTACAGCAGTCCCGCCAGAAAAGCGCCGATCATGCTTCCCGGAAAGGCCAGCAGCGTGCCCGTGCCCGAAAGATTCCGGATCATGGAAATTGTGAAGGCCGTCCCCGTCGCATACCAAGGCCCCAAAAACACACCGGCGATCACATTGATCATGTGCTGCATCGGAAAACATTTGGCGATCCCCACCGGCACATAGATCAGATTGGAGGTCAGGACGCCGATGGCTGCCAGCATCGCAGCCAAAACCATTTTTTTCATAAATAAAAGCCTCTCTTTCCTTTGCGGACGGGAGGCTTGAAATGATCTGAAAAAAAAAAGCATATTTGCAGGCAAATATGCTTTCATATTCCTACGCTGGCATTATCCAGATCAGGTTCAAGGGTCAGAAAATCAAGTTTTCTTTCTCAGCCGACATCATCAGCTCCCCGTCCGTATATTGTTTTTATTAAGATATCACAACATCGGTCCTGTTTCAACCCTTATCGGCAAATTCTATTTCTGTGGCGTGCCGGTCAGACCGCGGCCGCCATAAGAAGAAACATCACCACGAAGGCCATAAGGATCCAGGACGCGCCTGCGCCCACCGGCAGCCGATAGCGGTCCGGTTGAAAGTGCTCTTTTCCGCCGGGCTTCCAGGGCATCAGGATTCGCATCGGATTCCTGAAAAAGGGCAGGATCCTTTCCAGCGCGTTCAGCATCCCCTTCCAGACGGCCAGCCGAAAACCGTTCAATCCGTTGGAGAGCATAAGGACCAAACTCGCCAGGGGCCGGCGGTAAAACCAATCCAGGTCCAGGGAAATGCCTTTCTTGATTCTGAAGAGATGATGCAGGACAACGAAGGCCAGAAGACCGCCCAGCAGCAGCTGCAGCTCCGACAGCACATGGTCCAGGGTGAACGGATTGTAAGGTGCTTCGGCCCGCCAGGGCAGATATCTGTACAGCAGCTCCGGCAAGGCGCCGGCTGCGATGATGACGGCTGCGAGAATCGCCATCGCCGCATACATCGTGGGCTTGGGTTGTTTCTCCATCACCGGCGCAGGATTCAGGCCCACAAACATGTTGTAGCCCAGCTTCAGGGTTACGGACAGGAAGGTGCCGATGCTGGCAAAATACAATAAAAAGCTGACCAAAGCCATATGCTCTTCGCCGGCTGCCGCCATGACCATGGGTTTGCAGGCAAAGCCCATCAGCCCGGGCATACCGGCAATGGCCAGGGCACCGATGAAAAAGAAAAATGCATTGGTCGGCAGGGTCTCCACCTGGTGTCCCAGTTCGGTGAGCTTTTGCTTGCCGGTACAATAGTAGATGCTGCCGGTGCTCATGAACAGCATGCCCTTATAGAGCATATTCCCCACCACGAGAGCCACCGCCGCATTGCCGGCCAGCGGCGTCCCGATGCCGACGGCTGTGACGATCAGGCCCACCTGGCTGATGGTGCTATAAGAGAGCAGACGTCGGATATGGTTTTCCCGCAGGGCGTACAGAACACCCCAATAGGCCATCAGAAGGCCCATGCCCAATAAAAATCGTTCTCCCGCAAACAGGCGCAGCAAGGTGATGGATGCCACTTTGGTGGTCATGCTGTTCATCAGCACTGAGCCGGCGATGCTGGCATTGGGATAGGCGTCGGCGATCCAGGAATGGAACGGCATCATGCCGGCAGAGACACCCACCCCGGCCAGGACCAGCCAATATCCGGCCCCCATGCTTCGGGACAAGGGCTCAACCAGGACAAACCCCTGCCGGGCCAGCAGTGCAACCCCGAACAGCAGGAGATTGCCGCCAAAAAAATGGACAAGGAGATAGCGGATCCCGGCATTCACAGCGTGCCGGTCATGCCGCGAGATCAACATAAAAGCCGCCCCCGCTGCCATAACCTCCCACCAGATCACCAGCATCATCAGGCTTCCTGAGAGAAGCGCGCCGCAGGAGGCGCCGGCGTAAACCAGACCCCAGGTGATCTCCCGGTGCCCGATCTCGCCCCATCCGTAAAGGATCGTTACCAACACCATAAATGTGGCCGCCGAGGTCATGAGCCAGGCAAGCTTGTCCACCTTCAGGATCATCAAGGGCAATCCCTCAATAAATGGAACAGAATATTCCATACCCACCGGCAGACGCAGCGCCAGGATAAAACCGATGATTCCCACGGCCAGGAGGATGTATCGTTTATACTTTCTGGGCAGAACGGCGACGATCACCGCACCCAGCAGCAAAATGACGGATGGATGGGCCAGCAGGCTAATCATGGCGGTCCTCCTTTGAGGACTTGACAGGTTCTTCCGCAGAGGCTTCCATTCGTTCAGTTCCGTGGTAGCCTTTGGGGATGTACACGTCCTCGTAATAATCTTCCGGGCGTTTGATCATGCCGTCCATCAAGGGTTTGGCGATCACGGCCAAAACCGCGCTGCTGACAAACCCGAATACCGCATCGTATCCCGCCCAGGCCTCCCAGAAGAAATTGGCGTGAGGATGCACGAAGAGGAGTTCAAGTCCGACCAGACCAAGGATGGGCACCAGGATATACAGCAGCTTTTTACTCCAATACATTGGCCTCCTCCTCTCTAATAGGTTCCGGTCAGTATGTTGTCTGCGGCGATCCTTGCCAGGGAATAGAAATGGCCGAAGGCATCGGGATAGATTCCCAGGATCAGGGCCGCGATCGAGGTGATCAGCAGCGGAAGCAGCGTCCAGCGGTTGGGTTCGCCATCGATGTGACTCATTTCCGGATCTCGCTCTCCCCGGAAGGCGCTGTAGGCCACGGGAAGAAGATAGCTGCAGGCCAGGAGTCCGCTGATGATCAGAATGACCGCATAGCCCCACTGTCCGCTTTCCGAAGCCCCTAGAAGCAAGTTCCATTTGCTGATGAAGCCGGCTGCCAAAGGCATCCCCGCAATCCCTAAAGCGCAAAAGGTGTAGGCGCAGAAAGTCAGCGGCATGGTCCTGCCGAGGCCGGAAAGCCTGCGGATATCCAGATCATGCGTTTTGGTATAGATGGCGCCGGCAGTGAAGAACAGCGTGATCTTCATGATGCCGTGGGCAAACAGGTGATACAAGCTCCCGATCAAAGCCGAGGAGGTGCCCAGCGCGGCGCCCAGCACAATATAGGATAGCTGGCCGATCGTTGAATAGGCCAGACGCTGTTTCAGGTTTGGCCGGGTCATCGCGATCAGGGAAGCCGTTACAATGGTGATGCCAGATAGCAAGGCCAACGGTTTGGCTGCTCCGATCTCCAGCAGCAGCTTGGGATCAAAGACATAACCGATGATCCGCAGGATGCCGAAACAGCCCGCTTTGACCACCGCCACCGCATGAAGCAGCGCGCTGACCGGCGTCGGCGCCACCATGGCGGCTGGCAGCCATCCGTGAAAGGGCATCATTCCGGCTTTAACAGCAGGTCCCGCCAGCAACAGCAGGAAGATGAGGGCCAGGACCGGCGCGTCGGCCATGCCGCTCATGAATCCGCCGGGCATAAAGTCACCCTGGCCGGCGGTCAGATACACCAGAACAATTCCGATGAGGGTCAGCTGGCCGGAGATGAGCGTGTAGGTCAGATATTGCCGTCCTGCCTTGAGGGCTTCTTCGTTACGTTCATGAACCACCAGCGGATAAGTGGCCAGGGTCAGCATCTCAAAGAAAATAAAGAAGGTCAGCAGATTGCCGGCAAAAGCGATTCCCATGGTCGCAGACAAACATAAAGCAAAACTGGCGTAATAGCCGGTCTGGTTCTCCTCATGCAGGGAACGCATGTAGCCGATTGAAAATATCGCCGTCAGCAACCATAAAGCCGATGCCAGCGCTGCAAACAGCATTCCGGCGGCATCTACCCGAAAAAACAATTCGATGCCAGGCGACAGCACCAGCGGCCGGCAACTGAGGGTCTCCCCCCGCAGGATCGCAGGAAGCATGGAATACACGATCCCGATTTTGACCAAGGCCGCGGCAATGGTCCAGAATTCGCGCAGATTCGGTTTGTTCCGGCTGGCCAGGATCAGGAGGGCCGCCAGGATGGATACCAGGACCGCCCACAAAGGCCGGGTGCCCATAAAAACATCCATGGTCATTGGATACCACCTCCCGCCAGGTCGATCAGGCTGAATACGTTCTCCGTCAGCCAGCCGCTTCCGATGCCCGCAGCCAGGATGCCCACAACCAGGATCAGCATAGCCGCCAGCATGGGCAGGGGCAGTTCAGGCCCAGCCGCCGGCAGATTCCCATGGCTCTCGGCGGCATGGCCGCCCTGTTCCGGTTTTCGTATATAGACGTTCTCCAGGATCCGGAAGAAATAGACCGCATTCAGCAGGCCACTGAGGACCAGCACCCCCACCATCCAGCCGAAACCGGCTTCCGAGGCACCCCGGACCAGCTGCCACTTGACAAAGAATCCTGAGGTAGGAGGCAGGCCGATCATGGAAAAGGCGGAAATGGCCAGTGCAAAGCTGGATAAGGGCATGATGGCGCTCATCCCCCGAAGCGCTCCGATATCGGTAGTGTGAAGCTTCAAATGCATCCCGCCCTTGATCATGAAGAGACAGCCTTTGGTCATGCTGTGGCTGATTACCTGCAGCGCCGCGCCGGCCAGGGCAGCAGGCGTTCCGATGGCGATGCCCAGCGGGATGTAGGATATTTGGGCGATGGTGGAGTAGGCCAGCATCCTGCGGAAATCCTTTTGCGCAATGGCCATGACCGATCCGTACAGGATCCCGGCCGCAGCCAACCATCCAAGAATCTGCAGCGCCATAGCCGTCACCGGCTGGGCGTGGCCTCCGAAAACCTGGTACATGAAACGATAGATTGCGTAGGAAAACACCTTCAGCAAGGCCGTCGCCAGAAAGGCGATGGCCGGTGTGGGCCCATAGGTATGGGCATCCGGCAGCCAGGCATGCAGCGGCACCAGAGCCGTCTTCGTTCCCAGCCCCAGCATCAGAAAGCAAAGGCTGGCAAGGATCGCCGGCGAACCCATTAGCGGCGGCAGCAGCTCACTGAGCTGGGCCATGTTCAGGGTTCCGGTCATGGCGAAAATCAGGCCGATGCCCAGCAGATAGAAGGTGGCGGCCACCGTTCCCAGAATCAGGTAACGAAATGCAGCAAAGGCTGCCCTTCCGCCGCCCATAGCCACAACGCCGTAAGCGGAAATCGATGCGATCTCAATGAATACATATAAAGTGAAAATATCCCCTGCGAGGGCCACGCCGATGACGCCGGTGGCCATCAAGGTGAACAATACATAGAACAGAGTCCGGGCCTGCAGGCCGGCCTCGTCCAGTCTGAAAAACGAGCGGGCATACAGGGCGATCACATAGGCCATCGTGGCAGCTACCAAAACTACTGTGCCGGACATGGCATCCACAACAAATTCAATGCCATAGGGAGGCGCCCAATTCCCCAGCCAGTAATGCCACGGTCCTTCTGTCACCACATGGCGCATGGCCAAAACTGCCAAAGCCAGATTGAACAGCAAGGCGCTTTTTAAAAATATTTGTGTTAGGCGTGGCATCATCCAGTTAACAGCCGGCAGCGCCAGGGCTGTCAGCAGCGGAATCAATACCAGCATGACCGGTATGTGCGCCATCACGTGTCCATCCTCCGCATAATCTCAGATTCATCCAAGGTATTCCAATGCTTCTTGATCACGATGAGAAAGGCCAAGGCGATGCCGGTGGTGCTGAGATTCACCACAATGGCGGTCAGCATCAGGGCTTGGGGCAAAGGATTGACATAAGCGTCCAGATCCGTGAGCCCCGGAACTGAAATTGGAGTCACACCGCCGATTTTTTGGCCGAGGACAAGAAAAAACAGAATCACAGCCGTTTGCATCAGATTCATCGCCATCAGCTTTTTTACCAGGTGGCTGTGCTCCATCATTCCGAAGAAGCCGCATACATAAAGCAGTGCGATGAGCCAGAAAATCACATAACTAAAGAAGATTGCCGCGGTCATCCGGGTCCCCTACCTTTCCGAGAGAATCAAATATCGAGATGATCGTCGCCATGACCCCCACGGTCACACCCACTTCAATAAACAGAATACCGTAAAGGTGACGTTCTGCCTCATGAACGGGCAGCGGCAAGAGACCATATTCTAAAAAGTTGCCGCCGAAAGGAATCGACCATAAGCCCGTCAGCATATAGATGACAGGTCCCATGCCGGCCAAAGCAATAATTTTGTACGTCCAATAGCTTTTTTTTGTGTCTGCAGGATCCATCACGCGTTTCAGGATCACTGCCAGCGCAAGGACAACACCGGCCTGGAAACCGCCGCCTGGACTGTATTCGCCGTGAACCAGAACATAAACGCCGAAGACGATCAGGACGGGGATGATCAGCCGGCAAGCCACTTCAAGAATAATGCTGCTAGGCGTCGATTTCATGATCTTCATCCCCTCCCCAGATATAATTCTTGCGGCGCCGGATGGCGATCATGGCATAGGTTACGACACCCGCCGTGAAAATGACCGAGGTTTCGATCAGCGTATCGAAGCCGCGATAATCCGCCAGGACCGCTGTCACCATATTGGGCGACCCGGTTTCGGCTTGTGCCCGGGCCATATAGCGTTCAGCCACATTCCGGTGGACAGGGGTATCCACCTGCATATAGGAAGGCAGAAACGAGGTGCAGTAAACCATAATCCCCAGCACCGCCAAGCAAAGCAGGCCGTAGCCTAGGCTGCATCTGGAAAACCTGTGTTTCATCCCCGATCCCCCTTTCGCAATTCACGGACCGCAATCACAAAATAAGCCGTGGAGATTACGCCGATCACCGCTTCCGTAAAAGCCACATCCGGTGCGGACAGCATGAGATAAGCCAGCACAACGAAGAAACTGAAGGCGTTGAAAAGAATAACGCTTCCGAAGATATGCGGAATAAATACGGCAATCAGCCCGGTGACCAGAATAATCAGCAGAAGCAGGCTTAAAAGGATCACAAAGGTCATGGACGCCCCTCCTTTTTCCAGGGCTTCAGCCCCGCACGGTAGGCAGCCCGGCTCAACATATGGGTTCCGATAGGATTGGCAAACAGGATGAACAGAATGATCAGAAGCATTTTGAAGCTGGCCAGGCTGACTCCATGATAGAAAGCCAGTCCCAGGAAGGACAGCAGGATCCCCAAGGTCTCGCTCTTGCCCGTGGCATGGAGCCGGGTATAGAAATCCGGCAGCCGGACGACGCCGACGGCTGTCACGATAATGAAAAACAAGCCTCCGAACAGAAGGATGATCCCAAGCAGCTGATTCACAGGTCCGCCTCCTTTCTTTGAGCCCCTTCGGACAAGGCGGTCATTTGAGCCGCACGATCCTGGTTTTCTTCTGCAACTCCGGCTTCCTCAAGGGCTCTATCAGTCTGACGGTCGGTAATGTACTTGGCGATCAGCGCCAGTCCGATGAAGCCGGTCATAGCATAGGTGATGGCGATGTCGACGTAATGATCGATCTGATGGGTGATCATGCCGATCAGAACCACCAGCAGGATCGTATCGGTCCCAATCAAAGCAAGCGCATTGAGACGGTCAAAGGCAGTTGGCCCTCGCCATATCCTTTCCACCATGACGGCCATGGTCAGGATGATGCCCACGCAGACAATCAAAACACTCATTTCATAAAAATGCATCTTATTCCGCCCCTTCCATACCGCCCGGCAGCGCCGTTTCTCCGAACAGACCGGCAATCCTGCGGATCATCGCATTGGGCTTGCCGGCCGCGACGTCCTGCCACTCGGCAGCGGCGGCCCCGGTTAAGGCATGGACCGTGTAGATGTCGCCTTCCACATCCAGGGTAATTGTACCCGGAGTCAAGGTAATGGAATTGGCCAGTGCAAAATCTGCTAAAGGATTTTTGAACCTCAGCCGGAAGCGGATGATCTGCGGTTCGATGGGCAAGCCTGGGTTCAGGATCACCAAAGCCACCTGGATATTTGCCAAAATAATCTGCCAAATCAGCCAGCCGCAATAGACGATCAGTTTAAAAAAATCCAGGGGGCGGGCGGCAATCTGCATTTGCCGTCCGTCGCCCCGGATCGGGAGTCTGAAGGTCCGCACGCCGACCCCTGCGCCGAAAGCACAGGTGAGCACACCGTACATCACATATTTGAGATCGTAATGCCCCGACAGAAGCAGCCACATCGCCATGAGAACTGCAAAATACATCATGAAGAGGCCAAAATCGGAAAAATTCTTCTGTTCAGGCGCTGGTCCAGGTTTTGCGGTCATAAAATCCTCCCAAATCAGTGTCATGCATTGATTATAAAAAAACTTGCTATCTATAGCATAGAATAGCAAGTCGCTTTATTGGGCAGGGGTGGCCGGCTCAAAAAGACATCTTTGATTTGCCAATGTTCAAAAGCAATACTTACTTTATATATTCAAGCCTATTAATTATACAAAGAAAGGAAAACTTCTGTCAACTTTTATTTGCAATCATCTTGCAATCGTCTTGCAAGCATCTCCTTGCTGACCGAGGTTCGCACGCTCGGGTCATAAACCTACTTTTTAAAACTTTCCACAGCATCGGCCGCCCGGTCTAAGTCACTGCCGGCAAACAGCTCGATCAGACCCTTGTCGCAGGCCGAGGAAACGGTCGGATCCATGGGCAGCTTGCCCAGAACCTCCAGCCCATATTTGGCGGCCACCGCTTCGATATGGCTTTCTCCGAAAGGCTTGATCACTTTGCCGCAATCGGGACATTTCAGATAACTCATGTTCTCCACGATGCCAACGATGGGGATCTCCATCATTTTGGCCATATTGACCGCTTTGGAAACCACCATGGTCACCAATTCCTGGGGTGACGTCACCACAATGATCCCATCCACCGGCAGAGACTGGAAAACCGTCAGGGGCACATCACCGGTGCCCGGCGGCATGTCCACAAACAGAACGTCCACATCATGCCAGATGACCTCCGTCCAGAATTGCTTGACCGCGCCGGCAATCACCGGGCCGCGCCATACCACAGGTTCTGTTTCGTCTTCTAATAACAGATTGATGGACATGATATCGATGCCGGTCTTGCTTTTGACCGGCAGCATGCCGAATTCGGTGCCGACCGCCTTTTCCTGGACCCCGAAGGCCTTAGGGATGGAGGGGCCGGTGATGTCCGCGTCCAGGATCGCCGTGTGCAGGCCCCGGCGATTCAAGGTCACGGCCAGCATGGAGGTAACCAGGGATTTGCCCACGCCCCCTTTGCCGCTGACGATGCCGATCACTTTTCGGACATTGCTCATTTTGTTGGGTTCTTCCAGAAACGATTCCGGGATATTTTCCCTTGAGCTGCAGCTTTCACTGCATTGGCTGCAGTCATGGATACAATTTTCAGGTTCCGTCATGTTGTCCATCTCCTTATTGTGCGGTTGTTTTTTAATATTTCTTTATAGAATCCGGCCCTGGCTCTCCAGCCGTTTCTTCCTTTCACGATGGTCCGGCATTACCCGGGACAGCAATCCGTAGAAGCTCGGCGAATGGTCAGGGTGGATAAAATGGGCCAATTCATGGGCCACCACATATTCGAGGCATTCCTCGGGCGTATGCATCAGGCGGCTGTTGAGAGTTATGGTTCCTTTCTGATAGGCACAGCTTCCCCAACGGCTTTTCATCGTTCGGATCTTCAGCTCCGGCATGTCGACTCCGAAGGCTGTGAAGTGGGGCAGCAACCGCTCCAGGGCCCTTTGGAATCTCATCCGGCAAGCCCTTTTTTCAGCGGCGCTCGGATTGGCTGGCAAGGCCGGCATGACCGGACGGCTGCGAAGACGCTCCAGGGTTTTCAGGATCCAGGGACCCTTGGCGCTGACAAAGGCGTCCACCCTGGCCAGCGGCACCCGCTCATTGGCGGAGACCACCACTGCCAGTTCCTGCCGGATCCTCAGATTGATGTTTTTTATCGGTTTGCGGACCAGCCGATATTCGATTGTTGCACCTTGGCATTCCACCTGCCGGCATTGGTCTTTGCGCATCATTTCTCTCCACGCTCTTGGTTACTGATTATTGTATAGCATCCCGGCCTGAAGTGCAAAAGAAATCAGGAGCCGTTTCCCATCCAAACATAGTTGACAGAAGGGTTTATCCGTATTATTATTTACGCATCATAAATATTTTCTTTTATAAATATATGGGAGAATGCTGAGGCGATACATATGATCATGATGGATTTCAAACATCAGTTTTCCGATCTGCTCTACCAAATCAACCAACACATGAACAATACCTTCACTCCCCTTTATTGCCCCTTCGGCCTGACCCCGGCTCAAATCCGCCTGCTTCTGGAGCTGCAGCATCATACGCCCCAGACCATCGGAGACTTGAGCCGCAATCTGTGCCTGGCCTACGGCAACACCTCCGCCATGTGCAAAAAGCTTTCCGGCGATGGCTATCTCCGGCGCAGCCGCAGCCAGGCCGACGAGCGGATCGTGGAGGTCACTCTGACGGCTTCCGGACAGGAAGCCATCCAGCAGATCGAAGCTTGTCTGGAAAAGAAGTTCATGCCCGTTTTTACGAAGCGGTCCCAGGAGGATCTTTCCGACATCCTCAAAGGCCTGCATTTGTTGAACGAATTGCTTGCCGATCTGCGGCAGGCCGCCCAGGACGAACCCTCCGCCGGCGGGGACACCCCGCAAAACTAAAACAGAGGAGCAAACACCATGGACCTTTCGAAAAATCCCAAAAAACCATTGATCTACTTCTACTTGGTCGCGCTGCTGGTGCTGCTGCTGATCAATTCCCTGATCCTTCCCACCGTCCATAACCGCGCCGTGCAGCAAGTGGATTACGGCACCTTCCTGACCATGCTTCAAAGCAAGGAAATCACCGAGGTGGAAGTCGGCGATGCCCAAATCGCATTCCTTTCCAACAAAACCGAAGACCAGCAAACGGTGTACATTACCGGAAGAATGGACGATCCGGATCTGGTCAACCGGCTCCAGGAGGCCGGGATCAAATATTCCAAGGTCATCCCCAAAGAAAATTCACCCCTGATGAATTTTCTGACCAGCTGGATCCTGCCCATACTCTTTTTTGTTGCGGTGGGCCAATGGCTTTCCCGGTCCATGTCCAAACGGATGGGCGGCAACATGATGTCCTTCGGGAAAAGCAACGCCAAAATCTACGTGGAGGCCCAGACCGGCAAAACCTTTGCCGACGTGGCCGGTGAGGATGAAGCCAAAGAAGCCCTGAAGGAGATCGTGGATTTCCTCCATAATCCTGCAAAATACGAAGCCATCGGCGCCAACATGCCTAAAGGCGCTCTGCTGGTCGGCCCTCCCGGCACCGGCAAGACCCTCTTGGCCAAGGCGGTGGCCGGAGAAGCCAAGGTCCCCTTCTTCTCGATTTCCGGCTCGGAATTTGTGGAGATGTTTGTGGGCATGGGAGCCGCGAAGGTTCGCGACCTGTTCAAGCAAGCCCAGGAAAAAGCACCCTGCATCGTCTTCATCGATGAAATCGATACCATTGGAAAACGCCGCGACAGCGGGCCTTTGGGCGGCAATGACGAGCGGGAACAGACCCTGAATCAGCTGCTGACCGAAATGGACGGCTTCGACGGCCGCAAAGGCGTGGTCATCCTGGCCGCCACCAATCGGCCGGACACCTTGGACAAAGCGCTTCTGCGCCCCGGTCGTTTTGACCGGCGCATCCCCGTGGAACTGCCTGACCTGGCCGGACGGGAAGCGATCCTCAAGGTTCACGCCAAAGCGATCAAGCTGTCGGGCAACATCGATTTCAACGCCATCGCCCGGGCCACCGCCGGTGCCTCCGGCGCGGAACTGGCCAACATCGTGAATGAAGCGGCCCTTCACGCTGTCAAAGAAGGAAGGACCGAGGTGGAACAGGTGGACCTGGAAGAATCGGTGGAAACGGTCATCGCCGGATATCAGCGGAAAGGCGCCGTGATTTCCCCGAAGGAAAAGCAAATCATCGCCTACCACGAAATCGGCCATGCCCTGGTCGCCGCTAAGCAAAAGGACTCCGCCCCGGTCCATAAGATCACCATCATCCCCCGCACCTCCGGTGCTTTGGGCTACACCATGCAGATCGCTGAAAACGAGACAGTCCTTATGTCCAAGGAAGAAGCCCTTAATAAAATCACCACCCTGACCGGCGGCCGTGCCGCAGAAGAGTTGATTTTCGGCACCAGCACCTCCGGCGCCGCCAACGACATCGAGCAGGCCACCAAATTGGCCCGGGCCATGGTCACGCGGCTGGGAATGAGCGAGGCCTTTGACATGATGGCCTTGGAAACCGTCAGCAACCAATACCTGGGCGGGGACGCCGCCCTGGCCTGTTCCGCGGAAACCGCCTCCAAAATCGATCATGAGGTCCTGCAGATCATCCGGCAAGCCCATGACAAGGCCCGCGGGATCCTGAAAGAAAACGCCGCCAAACTCAATGAACTGGCCCAGCATCTGCTGGAACGGGAAACCATCAGCGGCGAGGAGTTCATGATGGTCCTCAATCGGTAATGCCTCCCCAAGGTTTGGCAAAAAGAATCCCTCCGATGGGCCGGTTGTATGAAGTGCACCTCAAACGTTCGTCTTTTTTAACCAACGTTTGGGATGCACTTCAGTACGGCTGCAGTCGGAGGGATCTTTTATTTACCGCAAGCCAGGTCTCCCACAAGTCGTTTTTTTGTTAGCCTCTGACTTGAGTGGTCAGGAAAATCGGCAAGCCCATATGCTGGATCTGATCTTGGATCTCCTCGATCTCGTCGATGTGACGGTCTTCATCCGACAGGATGGCTTCAAGCACTTCGCGGGTGGCGAAATCCTTGACTTGACCGGCCAGGAGAATGGCATCATTGTAAGCTTTGATGGCGCCTTCCTCAGCATAATGATCGTTCTCAAACTGTTTGGGTATTTCGCTGCCGATCTTGATATCGTGCAGGCTGCTGACGATGGGGATTCCTTCCAGGAATAAGATCCTTGCGACCAGTTTCTCCGCATGCTTCATTTCGTCGATGGCCCGTTTTTCAAAGTGATCATGCAGCTTTTCATAACCCCAATTGGCACTCATTTCCGAATGGACAATATACTGGTTGATGGCGCTGAGCTCATCGGACAGCAGCGAATTCAATACAGCGAGCAGTTCCGGGTTTCCTTTCATAAAACACATCCCCTTTCATCCTTTTTTTATTTGGAAAACTCTATGATGACCTGTTTTACATCCCACAGGTTTTCCAGCCGTTCCTTTGCCTCTTCCTTTATTGAAGCTGCAAATTGATGGTCCTCCGGCAGATCCACCACGACCCGGATGATGCCATCCTTGATTTCGATCGATTTCACCAGCTGGGTCGCGACCATGTCCAAGCCCTTCATGGGATTCATGACACGTTTTAGCCTTTGAACAACCGTTTCCTCGGTGGTCGGCTTCCGGTCGGCAATCAATCCGTGCTTCTCTTCATAGTTTTGAATTGCGCTCCGGAGGCCTTCCACCGCCAAAACTGAACAGTGGGCTTTGATGGGCGGAAGTCCTCCCAGCGCCTCGGAGGCCTCCTTCCACGTGATATGTTTAGCCTCCTCCAACGTCTTGCCTTTCGCCAGCTCAGTAATGATCGATCCGGTGGCGATGTTCGAAGCACACCCATAGGATTCGAATTTGATATCCGTGATGGTTTGGGTTGCCTGATCGACATTAATATAAACCGATACCATGTCGCCGCAGGCCGGGCTGCCTTCAGTTGCTTTTCCATCAGGGTTTTCCAGGCTTCCCACATTTCGGGGATTTCGGAAATGATCCAATACGATCTCATTATACGGAAATGTCATGGGCTGCACCTCCTGTTTTGCCCAAGGGGCTGATCCTTCTCAGCTCCTCGATGATGTTCGCCAGTTTCTCAACGACAAAATCGATTTCCTCCATGGCGTTGTATCGGCTGAAGGTAAAACGGATTGACCCGTGGGCCCTTTCATGATCGCCGCCGATGGCCATCATAACATGGCTTGCTTCCAAAGATCTGCTGAAACAGGCAGAGCCTGTGCTGACCGCAATCCCGTACATGTCCAGATGAAGGGTGACTGACTCGCCTTCCACATGGTGGAAGGTGATGTTCGCATTGTGCGGCAGCCTTTGCTCCGGGTGGCCGTTCAAGGTGGTCAAGGGGATCTTGCTGAACACCTGCTCGATGACCCGGTCCCGCATTTCCAGCAGCCGGGTATTTTCTTCTGCCGTTACCAAATCTACAGCTTTCGCAAAGCCTACGGCGCCGGGAATGTTTTCGATTCCGGCTCTTAAGTCGAATTCCTGAAAGCCGCCATCCATGATTTTCGAGATGGGCGTGTCTTTGCGCACATATAGTCCGCCGATCCCTTTGGGACCATGGATCGTGTGGGCCGACAGGGTAATCAGGTCAACAGGGATTTTCTTGACATCGATCGGGATTCTGGTAAAGGTATGGGTCGCATCCGTATGGAAAAGAACCTTCCTGCGCTTACACAATTCCCCGATAGAGGCGATATCCTGGACCGTGCCGATTTCCTGATTGCCATGCTGGATGGAGACCAGGATTGTCTCATCCCTGATCAAGGCTTCCAAATGCTCGGGCTTTATTCGGCCGTATTCGTCCACATCAACGTAATCGACGGCATACCCCTGTTTTTCCAAAGCCCTCGCGCTGTGAAGGACCGGGAAATCCTCGACCTTTGAAATAATGATATGGTTGCCTTTCTGCATACCCAGGGATTTGGCTACCCCTTTCAGCGCCAGATTGCTGGATTCTGTGCTCCCGGATGTGAAGATCAGTTCGTCGGGCTCCGCGCCCAGGGCAGCCGCAACGGCCTCTCTTGCCTGCGCCAAGGTTTCACGGGCCTCAAGGCCTTGGGAATACCCGAATTCTGAAGTGGCCACTGCATAATTCTCGAAGAAGCACGGACGCATCGCTTCGAGGACTTTTTCGTCAAGCCGGGTCGCGGCGGCATTGTCCAAATAAATCGATTGCTCTGTCATACATTTCACTCCTATACCAACAAGGTGATTGCGGCGTCCCGGGCCTCCTGGATATAGGAGCCCACCGCGCCATAGTCATCGATGAGGCTTTCATTGAGATCCTGGCGCTTTACGCCCATGATTTCCATGGTCATTTCACAGGCGATGATTTTCCCGCCAAGCTCCTTGAAATCCCGGATGAGCCTTTCCAGCGAAGCGACATTGGCCTTCTTCATTCGGTGCCTGATCATCAGCCTTCCCAAGCCCAGCATATTCATTTTCGAAAGGCCGCCTTGGTCCAGCCCGCCTTTCTTTAAGCGCAGCAGCCCCCAGAAAGTAAAATAGAGGCTCGCTTCCATGCCCATGGCCAAAGCGCCGTTGGCTACGATAAGCGCACTATAGATTTTATCAAGGTCTCCGCTGTGTACGATGATGGTCGCCTTGTCACTCATAGCCTTGCCTCCTTTGTCTCGTCGGTCGATTCCTCCTTTAAATTTGCAGCCTGATTTTCCATTCCTCCCCGGTTTGTTCATCACTGAGGATCTTAATGGATAAAGCATGGGCTGCCATCGGGATCTCCTTTTTCGATGCCGGGTGGGTGCCAATCACTTCAATAATATCCCCTGGCGCCGCCTTTTTGATTGCTTTGCGGACTTCCACCAATGGAACCGGACAGGTTTCCCCGCGCACATCGACCTTAACTTCCGCCATAAAAAGCCCCCCTTCAACGAATCCATCCATTTTGTTTCAGTTGCCCGCACTTATAGGAAGCGGGGCGTTTATTCTTTCTCTTTCAGGTACAACGCATTCAGGTTGAGCCAGTAGTTGATGATGTCCTCTTGGGGATCGATGTTGATGTCGATATTGCTGAAAACCAGCAGGACAGCGACTTCAGGCGTTTCCAACCGGAGACTCATATCCTTTAAGTCTGCCTGGTCCGAAAAACCCTGGCCCGGCGGATACTTTGCAGCGATCTGGTCGATGTAAGGATTCATATCCTGTTCCAGGATCACCTGCTCGCCCAAAAAGATCTTCAGCAAAGGGATTCCTTGGCCACCGGGCATCGTCCAATAGATCCGGTAGACGCCCCGGTCGCCCTGGATGGTGACATATTCCTGCTCTTTTCCATAACCGCCCATCATATTGACTGCCCAATCATAATCCATAATATCGATGGCTTCGGCCGGTAAATACAGATAGGTTCCCATGGCCGGTCCCGCTCCGGGATCCTCCGGCTTCGGCCAGGTTTTTTCAAAGCCCAGCTTGGTTCTGAAAACCTCGTTTTCACGCAATCGCGGGTCAAACCAGACCGGCAGCTTGGCGTCCCGGGCATAGGCAAGATATTCCACCGCATCGGTAATGGCTTCACGAACGGTGCTTTCAGGCGCGGTGACTGCGGGCGCCAGTTGGTCGCCGGAAAGGATCCCCTCCTGGACCAGAAGTTTTTCTAAACGATGGACTTGGGACGTCACCGGCAGTGCATGATAACCGACCGCCGGTAAAACCGAGATCACGGCCAAGGTGCAAACCAAAGCAACGATTACAGGGTGGGCTTTCGCTTTGATCATGATCAGCAAAACAACCGCTGCAACTGCGGCAATCCAGATTAAAACAAAAGAATACTCCGTCATTTTGAGGCCTGACTTGCCCAGCTGTATCACGAGGGCCCAAGCCTCAAAGGCCAGGATCACCAGCGCAGCAAAGGGATAGATGCGCCGGTAGAATTTCGCCAGCCCGGATTCATGCTGCGTCACCATGGTATGAAGCCAAATGCCGCCCACGGCATAGGAGGACGCAATGCTGGACAGACGAAGGAAGGAGGAGCCCATGCCTTCCAGGACAGTTTTACCTGCCCAAATCAAAAGGACCACCGTCAAAGCCAGCATCAGCGGAATCATGATATAATCCAATAAAATCATGATGAACCGCGGCTGATTCTGGACCATCGGCCGCCGTTCGTCGACCTTTCCTTTGCGAAAGTCCGGAAAATACCCCACAAAAATCGTAAAAGCAATAAAGCCCGTCAAGGTGGCGATGTACATATAGACTTTACTGCTCATCTCGCGGTATAGCAAAGCCTGCACGGCGCCTGCAACGCCGGAGGCGCCGCTGGTCATGACCGCACCGTAGATCGATGCAATGAAAAACGCCTTATGGGTCATAAAAAAGGACTGGGAAAAATCAGACTGGTCTTTGGGGTAACCGGCCAAAACAATAAAGGCGGCAAAGCTCACCAGCATAGCCACGCCGACCCGGGCCGCCGCCAGTCCGGTGACCACTGCGTAACGGGAGCCGGTCAAGGCAGGATCCGTCCCGCCGAACTGAAGGAGTGCGAAAAAGGTTGCAATCACCGACAAAACGCCAAGACCATCGGCGACCAGCTCAGACTTCGTGTCGTTATATTGGCTTTTAGCCCATGTGCTGACGGCCAGACTGAAAACTGCGCCCAGAGCGAAGGCCCAATGCCAACAGTTGAACACAAAGTTATAGGGTTCCTGTTGCGGCCAATCCATTTGGATCCTGACCATGGTCACCACCGCAAAGCCAAACGCGCAGGCAATGGTCACAGGAAAGGTCCTCAAAGCCTTCGCCGTTCCTCTGAAAACCTGGGCAATGGACTGGAAAACAGCGTTCATAAAACGCACCTCCTTCATTGGGGAAATTTCCGCTGCTCAAAACAGCACACCTTGTTTTCTTAAGATACAATAACTTTGCCTTGGGACCGATCGTATCCATTCTCCATTCTCAGGGCTTTGATCCCTCGGTCCAATCTGACGATGTCCTTATATAAATTGGGCTTTCCCAAAATCACATCTTTTAGAATTATGGCCCCTGCCATTGAGTAACACATTCCGTTGCCCTCATAACCCAGCAGATAATAGAGGTTTCCTTGATCCGGGTCTTTGCCGATGAAAGGGATTCCATCTTTTGTTCCATAAAACAACGCATTCCAGGCAGCGTCGATCGGAATGCCCAATTTGGGAAAAATCGCCTCGATCTGACCGGCAATCCGTTTCGCCTTGGCCATAATCTTTTCTCCGTCCTGCTCTAATTCCTTTTGATCTTCGTCCAGTCCGCCGCCAATAATTCTGTGGTCCATGGTGGTTCGAAAATAAAGGTAAGGATTTTTCGTTTCCCAAACCATCACATCGTCTTTCCACAAGTCATCCTTCATAGGCTTGGAACAAAACGCATAAGTCCTACGGATGATGATTTTGTCTTTGATGATTGGATAAATTTTTGAATAGCCTGTGGTCAGGATCAAATTCTCGAATTGTATGGGATGGCCCTCTTTCGTTAAGATCATATTGCCTTTGATATTGTCTAAATCTAACTCTGTATTCTCATAATATCGGACGCCTTGCTCAATATTCTTCCTGGTCAGCGACTGGATCAACCGGTAGGGATTCACGTCCGCGTCATGCCAGGTACGAAGCGCGCAAGGTTTATGGATTTGATAGATCCTTTTCAGCTGTTCCTCATTTAGGAACTCCACGGGGAAATCAAACTTCCTTAGAAGCGCATATTCCCTGACTAATTTCTCAACATCTTTTTTTTCAGAAGCATAGTAAAGGCTGTCGATCGACCTATACTCCGTCTTACCCCCTAAGGATTGATTCAACAATGTGAGCTGGTCCATGGCTTCCAGACACATTCGGTAAAATAAGCGCCCTCGTTCCTCCCCGATGTCATCGGCAAACTCACAGAGCATTTTATCACTGCGGTACTGGAGCAGCCCTGTGCTGGCAAGACTGCTCCCTATTCCGATTTTGTTTTTTTCTGCAAGGATCACATCCATTCCCAAAGCGGAGAGAACATTGGCGCACAACGTCCCGCTGATTCCTCCGCCGGCAATCAAAACCTGGGCTCTTTTCCCTTCCTGGACTTTTTCAAACCGATAGGGAGGGTCAACGGTTTTATCCCAGAAAAGGTTTCCGGAATAGAGCTTCATAAAGCCACCTTCTCCTGATCGTGTTTCGCCGAAAGGCACTGGTTTTCTGCTTCTCCTGTCGGCAGGATTCATCACCCTCCCAAATTCCGGCTTCTAAAATGGCCATTTCCAGTTCCTGATTTCCTCTTTGTCGATGCCATAGGTATGGGCATATTGGACATTTTCCAGGATTTCGTCTCTCATCCGCTCCCGCACGTAGGCGCCCTTCGAACCGATGGAGGGGGACAGATCGATGGCGTCGATGACCAGGTGGAAACGATCGATTTCATTGATGATGGCCAGTTCGAGGGGCGTATTGATGTTGCCTTTCTCTTTATAGCCGTGGACATGAAGCCGCTGCTGGCAGGTCCGCATGTAGGTCAGCTTGTGGATCAGCCATGGATAGCCGTGGAAATTGAAAATCACATCCTTGTCCTTGGTAAAGAGGGAATTGAATTCATCATCGGTCAGGCCGTGAGGATGCTCGGAGGCGGACATCAGCCGGGTCAGATCCACAATATTGATGAACCGCACGCGGAGCGCCGGAAATTCCTCCCGAAGAATGGCTGTAGCGGCCAAGGCTTCTTGTGTGGCCACGTCCCCGCAGCCGGCGATCACAATGTCCGGATCAGACAGTTCATCCACAACCTTGTCGTTGCTGGCCCATTCCCAGATGCCGATGCCCTTGGTGCAATGACGGACTGCTTCCTCCATGCCCAGGTACTGAAGATGCTTCTGCTTGTCCGAAACGATCACATTCACATAGCCGGTGCTTTTAAGACAGTGGTCCGCCGTGGATAGCAAGCAGTTGGCGTCCGGCGGAAGATAGATCCGGACCACCTCCGGATCCTTGTTGGTCAGAAGGTCCAGAAATCCCGGGTCTTGATGGGAAAAACCGTTATGATCCTGGCGCCAAACGGTGGAGGATAGCAGGATGTTTTCCGAGGAGATCGGCGCGCGCCATGGGGTTTCATAGCGGCTGATGCTCAGCCATTTGGCATGCTGGTTGAACATGGAATCGATGATATGGGCAAAGGCTTCATAGGTATGGAAAAGCCCATGCCGCCCTGTCAGGAGATAGCCCTCCAGCCATCCCAGAAGGGTATGTTCGCTGAGCATCTCCATGACTTTGCCATCCGCAGCCAGCTCGCCGCCTTCGGCATCCTCTTTATGGTAATCCGCGATCCAGGTCTTTTTGCTTGCTTCATAAACAGCCTGCAATCGATTGGAAGCCGTTTCGTCCGGTCCGAACATCCTGAAATTATCCGGATTGTTCCGAAACACATCCCTCAGAAATTCGCCCAGCGGCACTGTGTTTTCATGGCTTAGGCTGCCCGGCCGCTCCACCTTGACCGCATAGTCCCGGAAATCCGGCATCCGCAGCTGCTTGCGCAGAAGGCCGCCATTGGCCGCAGGATTGGCGCTCATCCGTCGGTTTCCCTCCGGCGCCAGCGCTCGGAGCTCGGGAACAAGCCTGCCCGATCCATCAAAAAGGGTCTGCGGCTGGTAGCTGGCCAGCCATTCCTCCAGCTTTTTCAGATGCTCTGGGTTTTCATGGACCTTGTTCAGGGGAACCTGATGGGCCCGCCAGGTTCCTTCGATGGGCCGGCCGTCGATTTCCTTGGGGCCTGTCCAGCCTTTGGGGGACCTCAGGATGATCATAGGCCATACCGGACGCTTCAAGAAACCCCGGGATCGGGCTTCTGTCTGAATCCGCCGGATCTCCAGAACGGCTTCCTCCATGGCCTCGGCCATCAGCCGGTGCATCCTCATGGGCTCATCGCCTTCGACAAAATAGGGCCGATAACCGCATCCCTTGAACAAGCATTCCAATTCTTCTTGGCTGATTCGGGCAAGAATCGTAGGATTGGCGATTTTGTACCCGTTGAGATGAAGAATGGGCAATACCGCCCCATCACGCACAGGGTTCAAAAATTTATTGGAGTGCCAGGAAGTGGCCAGGGGTCCGGTCTCTGCCTCACCGTCTCCCACAATGGCCGCAGCAATCAGATCCGGATGGTCGAAGGCCGCACCATAGGCATGGGAAAGGCTATATCCCAATTCCCCGCCTTCGTGGATCGAGCCCGGCGTTTCCGGCGTGCAGTGGCTTCCGATCCCGCCGGGGAAGGAAAATTGTTTGAAGAACCTGGCCATGCCTTCTTCATCTTCACGCTTGTCCGGATAAATCTCCGAATAGGTGCCTTCCAGATACACCGGCGCCAGGATGCCGGGGGCGCCATGCCCCGGACCGGTGATGCAGATCATGTTCAGATCATATTTTTTGATGAGACGGTTCAAATGCACATAGATAAAGGATAATCCGGGGCTGGAGCCCCAATGCCCCAGAAGACGCTTTTTGATATGCTCCGTAGTTAAAGGGCTTTTCAACAGCGGGTTGTCCTGGAGATAGATCATTCCTGCCGCCAGATAATTGCAAGCGCTCCAATACCGATGAAGCTTCGTGCATTCATCTTCAGCCAAGAACGCCGGGGTTTGCTTTGAACGTTTCATCATGTGATCCTCCGTTCCCACATTATGGCTGTGACGGGAAAGCCAAGACGATCGTCTGCATCTCATTTTATCATAATTTTCTGATTTTTTGTATGGCCAAGAAGCTTATATGAACCACGGCCTAGGCAAGTTTCATTAAAAAAGAATGCTGAGCATCCACACTCAGCATTCTTTTACACATCAACATGCTTCTTAAAGCGGATCAATCCGCAAAAAGGAAATCCTGGAACCTGGAGTGATTGTCCTTGGTTCCAATGGTAACAATATGATCCCCCGTTTCCAGCAAAATGGTCGGTTCCACTTCAATGATGGTTTTTTCACCTTTGACGATGGCAATGGCATTCATACCGAACCTTTTACGCAGATTGGCGGACGCCAAAGTCTGGCCACCGATCTTTGCTGTGATCTTATGCTCTTCGATGGAAATATCTTCATTCAGGTCGATGTACTCGATGGCCCGGGTGGTCAGGAAACTCTTAGCCAGACGGATGGCCATGTCCTTCTCAGGATAGACCACCTCAGCGCCGATTTTCTTCAGCACACTGCCATGGTCGGCACTGACGGCTTTGGAGATGACGCGAGGCACCCCAAGCTCTATCACATTCAGGGTGGTCAGCACGCTGACTTCGATCTGTTCCCCGATGCAAACCACCACCGTCTGACAATTTTGAATCCCGGCTTCCACCAGAGATTCCTTATCCAAATGCTTGATGATCATCGCGTTGTCGACATGCCGGCTGATCGCCTTGACCTTTTCCTCATCGTTATCCAGCACCAGAACCTCTTTGCCGGCTTGAGCCAGCGCCACCGATAAAGCAAACCCGAAACGTCCGAGGCCGATGACACAATAATCGATCGCACCCTTGTAGCTCTTCTTCAACTTCATCTTTCTCCCTCTATCCTACGATATATTTTTCTTCGACATATGCCAGATCGGAAATTTGTTTCGGAGTCCATGCATAGGCCAGGGTCAGAAGCCCCAAACGACCTAGATACATCGTCAGAATCAGTACGACTTTGCTTCCCGTACACAAGACCGGTGTGATTCCAACCGTCAGACCGACGGTGGCAAAGGCCGAAATCACCTCAAAGAGCACGTCCGCCATCGGGATGGAAGACTGCATAAGGCAAATCAGAAAGGTAGCGATCAGGATCAGGATAACGACTAAGACAAAAAATATGTACGCCTTATTAATAATTTCCCAGGAAATCTGCCGTTTGAACACGCCGCAGCGTTTCTGCCGGGCCATTTTGAAGGTGCTGATCATTAAGGTAAAGGCGGTGGTGGTTTTGATGCCTCCACCGGTGGATCCTGGGGAAGCGCCGATCACCATCAGGATCATCAGGATCATCAGGGAAGCATCCGGCAGTGCGCCGATATTTAGGGTGTTGAAGCCGGCCGTTCTGGCGGTGACGCTTTGGAAAAAGGCGCTGAGCCAGCTCATCGGATAAGTCAGCTTAAGAAGCATAGTGCCTCCGATGATCAAAATCAAGGTCATCATCAGAACGATCTTTGAGTGAAGCGAAAAGTGGTGTCTTTGCCGATAGTAAAGAATTTCCTTAATGACGATAAAACCCAGACCGCCCAGGATGATCAGTCCGGCGGTGGTCAGAACCAGCAGTGGGCTGCGCTCATAAGCCATCAAGCTTTGATATCCGCCTAAACAATCAAAGCCGGCATTGTTGAAGCTGGAAACCGCATGAAATATGCCAAGGCCGGCCGCGGTCCAGTCCGAATAGTGTTGCCTGAAGGCCAGAAAACTCAGGAGGGCGCCGCTCCCTTCGATAACCGCGGTAATGCCGACGATCCACCAAAGGAGGCCGACAACCCCGTGGATCGTATATAAATTAAGCGCCTCTCTCAGAAGGATCCTGCCTCGGAGCCCGACCCGCCGCCCCATCATGACAATGGCAAATACGCCGACGGTAGCAACGCCCAGCCCACCGATCTGGATCAGAACCAAGATCACGATCCGTCCGAAAATGCTGTAGGTGCTCGCTGTGTCCACCGTCACCAGTCCTGTCACACAGACGGCGCTGGTTGATGTAAATAATGCATCGATGGGTGTAACTGTCACCCCCGGCTGATGGGCAATCGGCAGCAGCAGCAAAACCGCTCCCGCCAGAATCAGACACGCAAATCCAATTAATAAGACCGTATAGGGTGACAACTTGCGTTTATTCACCGGATATTCCTCCGTACAACCTGAAACCTTGATTCAGGTTGTCAATGTTCATTTGACTGACACATTGTAGCGCCGGAAAATGCCTTTGTCAATACGGTGTTTTTTTCTTTTTTTCGCGGTTTCATGACTGTGAAAACAGGGCTGGATTATTCCCGGAAGTATTGGTTTAAAACCAGCCGTCTGACCTGGCCTTCTTGACAAAAATGGGCCCATCAACCACAATGGAATCATATCAAAATTCAAGGAGGCACCATGTCATGAGCGATATCAAACATTCCCAACCCCTGTCCATGCGGCTGGCAAAGCTGATGGCGGAGATGCACTACTTCATGGCGAAAGAAATGCTTGAACGGCTTGGTGAAGAAGAAGGTAAAAAAGCAATCAAGGCCGCCACAGACAATATGGCTAAGTCCCGAATCGAAGCCATGCAGCGGGACGCAGCCGAAGCCGGGCTGCCGCCTTGCGGAAAAGAAACCTACGGCAAAATCAAGGATTTCGGTACCCCGGACTGGAAGCGAGATGAAAAAGGCACCGTCACCTATTGTCCCATGGCGGAAACCTGGGCTCAATACGGTGAGGAGGGCCTTGCCATCGGCGCTTTGTACTGTCAGATCGACTATCCCCTTTATGCCGGTTTCGGTATGAAGCTGGACCGTCCGAAATGCCTGACCAGCGGTGACGACTGCTGTATTTTCAATTACACCATGCTGGATCCGGAAAAACCCGAATAGCGCTGTTTGATGGATCTCCATCGCACAAAAGCCGGCAGGCCATCCCTGGTCTGCCGGCTTTCATTCTTATTCGCTCCATCGGGCAAAAGGTGCCGCGGCAGCACCAAGGTTCCTTGTTTAAAGGAGAGGCGGCCTTTCTCCAAGAATTTCCTGGATCCGCTCCCGGTCCTTGGCATCCAGCCCGTACAGCTCCATGATTTTCCGATCCAACGCCTCATAGAGCTGTATTCTCTGCTCCTTTGAGTCGGAGGCCATCAGCTGGTTAGCCTGGCGGATCAGCTTCCACTGGGTTAAGCGGCTGGCCACAGGGATTGGCACCGATTCCAGGTGCCAGCGCAGCACCTTCAGGGAAGAGAACAGCTTCAAATAATAATATTGCACGACCCTGGAATTTAGAATCGCCAAGACGTATTTGATATGGCACCCTTCGATTTGCGGGATCAGCACATTGGCGCTGTTCAAGGTGAGCCGCTGCCCGTCGTCATATGCCGCCACCGGGACTTGGCTGATGAAGCGATAGATCAGCTTGGCGTTTCTGCGGTAATCCGCATCCGGCGCCACCTGCTGCAAGGCTTCCCGATCATAGCGGATGTACGCTTCCGGGGGTGCGATCCGGTAGGCGAACACCTGTCCTCCCGCCCATACCGGTTCCAGGCCGGGAGCCGGTTCCCTGGATAAGAATTGAGCGTTGTCTCCGGTGACGATGCCTAAGGCAAATTCTGCCTGGCCGCGCAACGTCCAAACCGGCACTTGAGTCTCAATTTTTTTCAGAAGTTCATCGTCCTGGTCGTTGATGTCCAAGGGCCAGTGGTCCCTGCCCAATACCCGCTCTCCCGAAATACAGAACATTTCCGAGGGGGTGACCACCTGTAAACCGCGTGTGGAAAACCCACCCGGCTCCTTTTTCAGGAACAGGCTCATGGCAGGACATTGGATTTTCCTGAATCGATTTCCCCAATACCGGAGATAGAATGGATTGCTTTCCTGACGGATATAATCCCGGATCGGCGCGTGCAACTCCGTCTGCATCAACGCCTCCGGTAAGATAAAAGCCAGAACACCGCCTTCCCGGCAGGCCTTCAAGCCCAGTTCTGTGAAGACTCCGAAGGACTCGATCCGGCGTTGCCCGGCGGCCGTGGCAAAGGCATGCTTCAAATAAGCTTTTTGCTGGGGTGCGTAGTACTGCCCCCAGGGCGGATTGCCCAACACAAGGTCATACCCGCCATATCTGCTATACAGACTGTCTTCGCAGCGCAGCTGCTTTTTCAACGCCGGGATGTCCTTCGTGCCCGAGGCCAGCACCAGATTGATCCTCGCCAGGGTAATGCTGGTCATATCGCTGTCGCTGCCGTTCAATCCTTCCAGACAGCCTGTCCTTTCATAAGCCGCCAACAGGAAGTTGCCGCTGCCGCAGCAGGGGTCCCATAGCCGGCAGCCTTTCGGCAGCAGTCCAAAGTCTTCCAGCGTTCCGATCATTTGCCGCAGGATCATGCCTGGGGTATAATAAATGCCTTCCCTCTTTCGTCCCGCCAGAGGCTGAAGCCCCAAATAAAGCAGGCCCAGCAAGTCGTCTCCGGCACCCCAGAAGGCCGGGATAAGCAATGCCGGCCGCAGAACCTCCAGCTCTGCTTCATTGATCGGCAGCGCACCTTCTAAAAGGTCTCGGATCAGTTCCTCGTAAACACCAAGGGCCAAAGCGCCCTTCAAATAAGCCTCCAGCAGGGATTCGCCAATGGGCTGGCCGGGCTCCCGGCAGGCGGTTTCTGCTTCGGACCCGTCTTGTCCCGGCAGCAGTCCTCGTGCAGCGAACTGCTTCAGCGCATACTCTGCAAGGATCATCCGGGTGTTGGCCCTGCCGATCTCAAGCCCTGCCAAGGCATTCATGATGGCTTCCACGGTTTTGATGGTTGATTTATCGCAGGCATAATCACGCTGCAGCAGAATCCCTTGAACCTGGGTCTTGTTGCGGCGATTCCGCAGCTTGCCGCCGGACTTCCGGGACATGGACAACAGCCATTCATCGATCCGTTCCCGATGGAAATAGGGAATGCCGTCGTGTTGGCCATCAGGGGTCAACCGCCCGCAGCGGACCCAGTTCCTGCCCGTGGCTTTTGAAATCGCCAGTATTTGGCATACCTGGTTCAAATCCAGCCGTTCCATATTTTCCGCATCTTGGAATAGACACATCTGCTCATTCATGCCTTTTTCCCCCAAGCGTTGTCGATTTCCCAGGAAATAATACCATCGATATCGAATGAACCGATAGCATCATTGGCGCTTTCTTCCATCATAACAGATAGATTTTCATTATAAAAGGAAAGTATACATGGAAATGCAGGGTTTATCATTGAAACTGATAAACCGTTGGGGTAAAATTGTAACAGTATTATTTGGCTTATCTTATGTAGGGTCTGCCGACGATTGCTCAGCCCCGCAGTCAAGCCTGGACATGGAAAGGTGGATATTAATGGATATCAAATTGACCAAAACCCTTGCGCCGAAGGAGAAACCGGATTGGAACAATCTTGGCTTTGGCGACTACTTTACAGACCATATGTTTGAAATGGATTATCTGGCAGAAAAAGGCTGGTATAACGCCCGGATCATTCCTTACGGCCCGATTTCCATGGACCCCTCCGCCATGGTCCTGCATTACGCCGTGGAAATCTTCGAGGGCATGAAAGCCTACCATTGCGAAGACGGCAAAGTCCGTTTGTTCCGTCCTTTTGAAAACGCCAAGCGCCTCAATCGTTCGGGAGAACGCTTCTGTATGCCGGCTTTCCCCGAAGATGATTTTGTCGAAAGCATCTGTGAACTGATCAAACAAGATATTAGCTGGGTTCCCAAAGAAGAGGGCACTTCCCTGTACATCCGTCCCTTCATGTTCTCCGATCAATCCAATGTGGGCGTCCGCATGCCGGTCCAATTTAAATTTATGGTCATCCTGTCGCCCGTCGGTGCATATTATAAAGAAGGGCTGAACCCGGTCAGCATCTATGTGGAAGACGAATATGTTCGCGCGGTCAAGGGCGGCACCGGCTTCACCAAATGCGGCGGCAATTATGCAGCCTCCCTGATTGCCCAGAAAAAAGCAAAAGATCTGGGTTATACCCAGGTGCTCTGGCTGGACGGCTGCGAGCATAAATATATCGAAGAAGTGGGCACCATGAACGTCATGTTTAAGATCAACGGCGAGATCGTGGCACCTGAGCTGGGTGGCAGCATCCTGCCCGGCATCACCCGGGACAGCGCCCTGAAGCTCTTGTCCTCTTGGGGCTACAAAGTGACCGAACGCCGGATCTCCATCGACGAGCTTTTTGAAGCCGCTAAAGACTGCAGCCTGGAAGAGGCCTTTGGCACCGGCACCGCAGCGGTCATCTCCCCCATCGGTCTTTTCAATATCCATGGCCAAAACCTGAAGGTCAGCGACGGCAACATCGGCCCTGTGGCACAGAAGCTTTACGATACTCTGACCGGGATTCAATGGGGAAAACTGCCCGATCCCTTCGGCTGGACTTACGAAGTCAAGTAGCCAATAGGTTTTTCAGATATTTCTGCTCTGGTTGACCACCCCATACTGCGGCCGGCAAACCGGCCGCAGTATTTTATTGGGAATATTTCAAAATTTTTCGTTTTTTCGCCGCATGCATATATCAGTGTTATTGACTTTTATGTATAATATGATTAAATTGGTTTCAGTGGTTGTGCTATGCAAACCATTTTAAATAAACCATATCGTTAGCCATCGCTAACCAGGAGGTAATGTATGACAACATTGGATCAATTAAAAGTTGGTTCGACCGCCACGATCCTCGCCGTCGGCGGGGAGGGGGCGCTTCGGCGCCGTTTGCTGGATATGGGCCTGACGCCAAGGACCAAAGTATTGCTGCGTAAGGTTGCGCCCATGGGCGACCCCATCGAGCTTTATCTTCGCGGCTATTCCTTGACCATCCGAAAAGAGGATGCGGCCAAAATTGAGATCACGGAGGGATGAGACAGTGATTTTTGCTTTGATCGGTAATCAGAACAGCGGAAAAACCACGCTGTTCAATCAGCTGACCGGCGCAAATCAGCATGTGGGCAATTTCCCCGGCGTGACCGTGGAAAAAAAAGAAGGGACGCTGCGCAAACACAGCGACGTCAACGTCATCGACCTGCCGGGCATTTATTCCCTTTCGCCCTATACCGCTGAGGAGGTCGTGACCCGTGACTTGCTCATCAATGACCGTCCGGATGGCATTATCAACATCGTGGATGCCACCAACATCGAACGGAATCTCTATCTGACGCTGCAGCTGCTGGAGCTGGATATTCCCATGATTCTGGCCCTCAATATGATGGATGAGGTCCGGGCCAGCGGCGGAACCATCGATATCGAAAAACTCCAGACAGAACTTCAGATCCCGGTCGTTCCTATCACGGCCAGCAAAAACGAAGGTGTGGATGAACTGGTGGAACGGGCGATTCAAAGCGTTTGTGAGGGACCGGCCGAACAGCGGGTGGATTTCTGCAAAGGCCCCGTCCATAAAGCCATCCATTCTACCGCTCACCTGATTGAATTCCAAGCCAGAAGGCTACGGATCCCGGTCCGTTTTGCCGCCACCAAACTGGTGGAGGGGGATCGCCCCATCATCGATGCGTTGAAACTTCCGGAAAACGATCAGCACATTGTAGAACATATCGCCAAGGAAATGGAGCAAGAGCTCGCCACAGACCGTGAAGCCGCCATGGCGGATATGCGTTATGAATTCATCGAGAAACTGGTGGCTGACTGTGTGGTTAAACCCCTGGAGAGCAAAGAACGACGCCGTTCCAACCGGCTGGACAGTATCCTGACCCACAAATATCTTGCGCTCCCCATCTTTCTCGGGCTTATGCTGGCCATGTTCTGGCTGACCTTTAACTTCATCGGCGCCTGGCTCAGCGACGGTCTGACCATCTTGCTTGACGGACTGACAGCCGGTGTCGATCAATGGCTTGGCGCAGCCGGGGTTTCACCCTGGATGCATTCCCTGCTGATCGACGGTGTGTTTGCCGGGGTAGGCAGCGTTTTGTCCTTTCTCCCCACCATCGTCGTCCTGTTCTTCTTCCTCTCTTTGATGGAGGACAGCGGCTATATGGCGCGGGTCGCCTTCGTCATGGATAAGCTGCTTCGTAAAATTGGTCTTTCCGGCCGTTCCTTCGTCCCCATGCTTATCGGCTTCGGCTGCTCCGTGCCGGCCATCATGGCCACCCGCACCCTATCCAGCCGCCGGGACCAAAAAATGACCATCATCCTGACCCCTTTCATTTCCTGCAGCGCGAAGCTGCCGATCTACGCCGTGTTCACGGCGGCTTTTTTCACGGATCACCGCCCTCTGGTGCTGTTTTCCCTCTATGCTCTGGGAATCCTGGTGGCGATCCTGTCTGGCCTGCTTCTGAGCCACACTCTGTTCCGCGGCAACCCGGTTCCCTTCGTGATGGAGCTGCCGGTTTACCGCTTGCCTGCCGCCAAAAGCGTCCTTTTGCATATGTGGGAAAAAGCCAAGGATTTCCTTGTGAAGGCCTTTACGGTGATTTTCATCGCCACACTGGTGATCTGGGTCCTGTCCAATCTGGACATCCGTTTCAATTTGGTGACGGACCAGTCCACCAGCATGCTGGCATCGGTCGGCAAAGGGTTGGCTCCCTTGTTTGCTCCCCTGGGTTTTGGAAGCTGGCAAGCCTCCACCGCACTGGTGACCGGACTGACCGCAAAGGAAGCGGTGGTCAGCACCATGGCGGTTTTATTCGGCAGCGGCGAAGAAGGCCTTGCCGTGACCTTGTCTCAATATTTCTCGCCGTTGACCGCCTATGCTTTTTTGAGCTTTACGCTGCTCTACATGCCCTGCGTTGCTGCCTTCGCTGCCACGCGCCGGGAAATGGGTTCCCTCTGGGCCGCCTTGCTGGTCATGCTTTACCAAACCGCAACAGCCTGGGTGGTTGCTTTTCTGATCTATCATGGCGGCGGCTGGCTTTTGGGGGTCAATGGCTTTTCCAATCCCATCGACTGGATCCTGCTGCTTCTTGTGGTTGGCGCTGCCGCAGCCGCTTTAGCTTATTTAGGCCGTCGCCGTTCCTCATCCCCCTGCGGCAGCTGTGCCCAGCGCGGCACCTGCGACCTGGACAAACACTGACCGGCAGGCGTCGGGTCAATCAATCTACAAACTTCCATTACGCAAAATGCGACCATCAGGGGTTTTCTCGGTGGTCGCATTTTATCTGCAATTGCATCGATCAATTGATTTGAGTGCTGGTTCTGTGATCCGCATTGAGCATCCCTTCAACGAAAATGGTCCCGCAGACGATCGTCTGCGGGACCATGGCCAAGACTGCTTAAAAGTTCCTGTGAAGGTTAAATTATTTGTTCAGAATATCCAAAGCTTCGTTTCTGTAGCATTCCATCAGATAGGGGACCCCGGTGACCTTGGTGCATTCCTCGGTCAGTGACATGATTTCGTTCCGGCTGATGGAGGCCAAATCAAAGCAGCGGGCCCCTGCCATGATCTGCTGCAGTCCGACTTTGATCTTGTCGGCATAGCTGTAGATCCCTATGGCGCCAAGAGGAATTTTCTTGATTTCGTCTGCGCCGACCATGTCTTTAACCTTCTCATAGCACACGAAGATCTCTTCAGGGGTGGAGCCGAATTCGCTGACGGTTTTGGGCAGGTCGTTGTCTTTGATCCACTGTTCGATATTTTTGCCAACCATGCCGGGAATCATTAGAGCACGGCCCATGCAGATGGCTTTGACATACGGTGCGCCTAATGCCAGCGCCTTGAATACGCCGTCTTCGGAGCTGAAGCCGCCGGCGAACGCCAGGTCAGGCACCCGTTCACCTCTTGCCGCAAGGATCGATGCGAACTCAGCTGCCGCGGAGTGCAGATAAATGGAAGGCATGCCCCACTCTTCCATCATTCTCCAGGGGCTCATGCCCGTACCGCCGGAGGCTCCGTCAATAGTCAGCAAGTCGATTTTAGCCTTGGAGGACCACTTGATGGCCATAGCCAGTTCTCTCAGGCTATAAGCTCCGGTCTTAAGCGTGATCCGTTTGAAGCCCAGTTTGCGCAGGCGGTCGACTTCCGCAAAGAAACCTTCTTCGCTGACAAAGCCCAGGCGGCTGTGACGTTCAAATTCTTTGATGGCGCCGTCGCGGAAAGCAGCCTGGTTGATTGGATCTGAGGGATCCGGAGTGACGATGTAACCGCGCTTTTGCAGCTCCAAGGCTCGTTCAACAGATTGGACCTTGATTTCGCCGCCGATGCATTTAGCACCTTGTCCCCACTTGAGCTCGATCGTCTCGATACCATGCTTTTCGATGATGTATTCAGCAACGCCAAGACGGGTGTCTTCGACGTTCATCTGAATCAGGATCTCTCCCATGCCCTTGTGGTATTTGCGATAAGCCGCAATTCTGCGGTCCATATCAGGTGCTTCTTTGACTTTATTGTTTTTGTCCAGAATCAATTTGGGATCGATGCCACAGACGTTTTCGCCGCAGACGATCGTCACGCCGCTGATCGCCGCACCAACTGCAAAATGTTCCCAGTTTTTGCGGGCGATTTCCGTAGAGCCGAGAGCCCCTGTGAAAATCGGCATGCTCATGGTGACTTTCTTATCCCAACCATATGAAGTTTCGGTGTTGACATTGGGGAACAGCGCATTGTCGGAATCCCCTTCAACGCCACCGGGCAGTCCTTTCGCGCCAAGGGCATACCCCTGGATATTGAGATGAGAATAATCGACAGGATAGTCTTTGTCGCCACCCGCGGTGATTTCACCGTAAGGACCCGGATAAATCAGCTCACGTCCGCGAAACGTCGCCTTGAAAGTTTCACAGTTGCCGCGGCACCCGTCAACGCATCGGGAACAAAGTCCGCTGGAGGGCACGACGCTTTTCGAACGATTTGCGCTCCGGGTTGCGTCATTGCCATTAGGTGTCTGTAAATTCATTTTTCTTCCCCCTTTATAAATATCAGAAGATTGTGTAGACCTTCCCCGTTTATGATTATATCAGCAGAAAAACAAATAAAAAAGCATTCGAAAATGTATACATTTTCGAATGCTTCGGCTTGGAATACTGGCATCAATGCCATGGTGTATAAAATTCCTGGGCCATATAGTATTGATATTTACTTTCTGCATAATAATAGGCGCCGACGCCTAAATATTCATTGCTTTCCAGCATGCCCTTGCGATGGGAAGCAGAATCCACCCAGCCCTTCAGCACCTGGATGGCGTCGGGATATCCCGCCGCCAGATTTTCGGTCACCTTCTGAATGTCCAATCCACCGGCCAGGATCCGGTCAAGCGGCCCCTGTCCTTCGGGATTGGTGTGTGAAAAATAATCCCGCAAGGCCATGTCTTTGGTATAGTCCCGTGCGACTTTTGCCGCCTGGGGGCTGTATTGGACAGCCGGCAGGTCATAGCATGCTCTGAAGGCGTTGGTGATGTCCAGGCATTCCGTTTCGTAGGTTCTCAGCAAGGCCTCCTGGTTTTTCAGGAACTCTGCCTCCGCCTCAAGATCGGCGGGTTTATCTTCCATACACCAAACCGCATAAAGACCGTTTCCATTGTTGGGATCAAACCAGAACTCCATCGTGTCTACGGTGCCGTAGACATTCCCCACCTGAGTCGGAGAGGCGCCCTGGCCAAGATTGTCCCTGAGCCTCAGATTTTTGGCATTGGTAAAAAAGCCGGTCACCCGATCGCCGGTCAGACCGATCATAATAAAATTTTCATTGTTACGGTTATACACATACCACTGCAGTCCATAGGCCGAAGCGTCGATCCGATCCGGCTGTCCGAAATTCAATAAAACCAAGGTCTTGCTGTCTCCCAACCGGACGAACCTATCCCCGAACTGGACGGCGTTGGTCTGGGATAAAACCGCCGCCTCAGAGGGTCCGGTTAAGGACACGGTATCCACATCCGCTCCCGGGATCCAGGCAATTCGGCACCCAAGGGCTTCCGCGGCATACCGGATCGGCAGGTAGACCCGCTGTAGATCGGGATCCAGCAAAGGCAGGGCGTCCGGCATTCTCTCAGGTTTGCCGTTGATTGTGTATTCGCTGGTACCCACTGTAAATGCCACGGTCTGGTTGCCCAGGGTTCCGGTGGCCGTTCGGGTGCTTCCCTCCCATTCCACCAAGGCGCCCATGCTTTCCAGGCAGCTGCGGAATGGATAATAGATCCGTCCGCTGATGTTGCGAACCGGGTCGGACAGCATTGCTTCGCTCCCATTGATCAGCAGCCGGACCGGCTTGGCTGGCACGGCGCTTTCAAATGTAACGATTTCGGCGGAAAGGCTCGGAGCTTCCGCGGTAGCAGCTAGTAATGAAGCAGGTGCCGAAATCAGCAGGCTTAGGCCCAGAATGACGGCCATGCCCCTTCGTAAAATAAGCTTCGATACCATGCGCTTATCGTCTCCCTTCAGTTGATTGTTGCCCGCGCTGTCAAGGCTTTCTTAGTCAAAGATCCGACATGCGGCAGCTTGCCGGTCCAGACAGAGCGCTGCCTGTTCAATGATCGACAGACATTTCTGTTCGGGGGTCCTGAACTTCGCCTTGAGTGTATCGCAGTCGATGCAGCCCATCTCGCTCCGAAATTCCTCCAGCAATTCCCGGGTCCTTGGCTTTAAGGTGTCTGACTTGTGGGCTACCGTTTCAACATGCAGGAGACTCAGGACCATGACAGCCCCGCACAGGGCACCGCACACTTCACCGATGGACAGGCCGCCGCCAAAACCAGCTGCCAGCTTCAGGCTCCTGGGGTCTATATCCAGACCATAGGCAAGCTTGGCACCATACAGAATTTTTTCAGCACAATTATAATCCTCTTCAATGCCATAGCCTGCCCGAATTATTTCACTCAGCTTCATAGGCTCATCCTCCAATACACTTCCATTTTATTATAGCACCATTTTCCAACCATGCTTCTCAAGGATGGATCGAATTCGAAAAAAAGGCATCTGCCGCGAACAGCAGATGCCTTGGTGCCTTAACCTCACCATAAGGGCGGAGGGACAGCGTCAGTTGGGGGTGCCGGTGCTGCCGGAGGGGTTATCCGACTGGGCCGCATCGGTCTGGGCATAAGGATCGAAACCTTCACTGTACTTGATGTCGGCGCTTTCGATCAATTGATTATAGTGTTCTTCAAACGCCGCGTCACGGGCATCCCAAAGGATCTCGTCCTCAATGGCGCTCCGGACCTCTTCAAGGGTTTTGGTGCTGGCCGGAGTGATCTCGTCCAGGACAATGATATGGTAGCCATAGGCCGTTTTGACGGGTTTTTTCGTGTAATCGCCGACTTTGGCCAAACTGAAGGTGCCATCAATAAATTCCTGGACATAATTGCCATCGGTATCAAAAGGTCCGATGACGCCGCCGCTTTCCACACTGCCGGCATCCTTGCTCTTCTCCTTGACCAGTGCCGTAAAATCCGCGCCGCCATCCAGCGATTGGATGATGGCCTTGGCTTCGTCTTCAGTTTCCACCAGAATATGGCGAACCGTCCTCTGTTCCTTGATGGTGAATTGGCTGGGGTGCTGTTCATAATATGCCTCAGCGGTCACATCCCCCTGGGTGATGCTCTCGGTCTTCTTCTCATAAAGGCCCTGGATCATCATCTGTTCGCGGATATAATCCCGGATGGTCTCCGGTGTGAAGCCCATGGTCTTGAGGACGTCCGTAAATCCAGCGTCATCCACATTGTAAGAGGTCTGCAAATCCTTGACATAGGCTTCCACATCGGTTTCATTGACTGTTACGCCAAGTTTGACGGCTTCCTGGATCAGAACCCGCTGGCCGGCGTAGGAGGTCAGATAGCCTATGCGATAGCTGTCCACCATGGCTTGGGTGCTTTCGTCCATTTCCTCGGTCAGATCGATCCCCATGCTCAAGGCCATGGTGCGCATGTACCAGTCATTGTAGGTCTTTTCATGGATTTCTTCACCATTGACGGTGCAAATGACCTTGCTGTCATCCGCTGCCGGTTTGGCTTCCTTCGAGCCGCAGCCGGTCAGGAACATGGCGGCTGCCAAGGTCAAAATCAATATTGTGCTCAAACGCTTCATTTATAGGTCTCCTTTTTGTTTCAGAGTATATTCGGCTTTTTCTCCCATGCAATCTTTGTCATTATACCAAACTCTTTCCCTTGGTGACAAGGGCGAATAGTTCCTCAACAATTTTCTCCAGAAACCGGATCACATCGTTCTGGTCGATTTTTTGAAGCTGGACTGCGATTTCCAGGCCCCGTGCCGCATCAAAGGTCACCTGGCGCCGGTATCGGCGCACCAGCTCCATGAGCTCCGGCCCGGTCAGGCCATGGCCCTCTGCCATACTGATCTTGATCTGTTTTGGCTCCTGGGCAACCGCCAGGATCTTGGCCTCCTTGGCCATGGCCTTGATGGCCCCGATACGCAGCAGGTTTTCCAGGGGCTCTGGCAAATCACCGAAACGGTCAACCAATTCTTCCCGTAGCGCTTCAATGTCCTCTTTATGCCGGGCGCCGTTGATCCTTTGGTAGAAGTCGATTTTTGTCCCCTCGTCCTCCATGTATTCCGCAGGGATGAAGGCTTTGACCTGAAGATCGATCGCGACCATCGGCTGTCTCGTTTCAGCTTCTTCTGGGATTCGTCCTTGGAGAACTGCCTGCTGGCTGCGTTTTTTCCGCACTTCCTCTTCCAGCATCCGGCAATACAGGTCAAAACCGACGGCTGCGATCTGGCCATGCTGTTCAGAACCCAGAAGGTTTCCGGCACCCCGGATCTCCAGGTCCCGCAAGGCGATTTTATAACCTGCGCCCAAATCGGTGAATTCCCGGATGGCCGAAAGCCGTTTCTCCGAAATTTCCGTCAGCGTCTTCTCTTTTGCATAGGTCAGGTAGGCATAGGCCACCCGGTTGGACCGGCCTACCCGGCCGCGGATCTGATAGAGCTGGGCCAGGCCCAGGCGATCTGCCTGGTCGATGATGACGGTGTTGGCATTGGCGATATCCAGTCCGGATTCGATGATCGTCGTACAGACCAGGACATCGATCTCCCCCTCCATGAAGTCATACATGGTGCGTTCCAGGGCCAGCTCCGTCATACGTCCGTGGGCAACGCCCACCGACGCCTCCTGCACCAGCTGGCTTACCATTTCCCGGACCCTATCGATGTCTTCGATGCGATTGTGCAGATAGTATACCTGACCGCCACGGCCAAGTTCCCGCCGGATCGCTTCCCGGATCAGGGGCAAGGAGTGTTCCACCACATACGTCTGTACCGGATACCGCTCCTCCGGCGGCGTTTCGATAACGCTCAGGTCCCGGATCCCGGTCATGGCCATATGCAGCGTCCGCGGGATCGGGGTCGCCGTGAGCGTCAGCACATCGATGGCCTGCTTCAATTGTTTGATCCTTTCCTTATGGGCGACGCCGAACCGCTGCTCTTCGTCCACCACCAGCAAGCCAAGATTCTTGAAGACCACATCCTTGGAAAGCAGACGATGCGTTCCAATCAGGATGTCCAGCCGTCCCTGGGCCAGACGGTCCAGGGTTTCCTTCTGCTCTTTGGCCGTCCGGAAACGGTTCAGCACCCCCACCTCAATGGCAAAGCCCTCAAACCGTTCGCGGAAGGTACTGTAATGCTGCTGGGCCAGGACCGTGGTCGGCACCAGGACCGCCACCTGCTTGCTGGCAGCCGCCGCCTTGAAGGCTGCCCGCATGGCGACCTCCGTTTTGCCATAACCTACGTCGCCGCAAAGCAGCCGGTCCATGGGTCGTTTGAGCTCCATATCCCGTTTGACTTCTTCAATACAGCGCAGCTGGTCTTCGGTCTCTTCGTAAGGAAAGGATTCTTCGAATTCCTTTTGCCATGGGGTATCCGAAGGAAAGGCAAAGCCGGGCAGCGCCTCCCGGACCGCATAGAGCTCCAGCAGCTCATCCGCCATGTCCGATACGGTTTTTTGCGCCTTGGCCTTGATGCGGCTCCATTCACTGCCGCCCAGCTTGGACAGCTTGGGCTTGGCGCCCTCCATCCCTGTGTATTTCTGGAGGTAACCGGCCTGGTCCGTTGGCACATAAAGACGGTCCGCCCCTTGGAAACTGATGACCAGGTAATCCCTCTGGGCATCCTGGACCTGGATGTTTTCGATCCCGTCATAACGGCCGATCCCGTAATTCACATGGACCACATAATCCCCGGGTTTGAGATCTTCCAGAAGCAGCTGACGTTTGCCTTCCTGGAACATTTTCCGCCGGGCCTTTTTTTTCGGCTGGTAAAACAGCTCATGTTCCGAAACCACGGCCAGCCGCATTCCGGGAAAATCAAAACCGCCGGACAGCTTACCTAAGATGATGCTGATTTTCTTAGGTTCCGGCTTCAAGGCGCCGGCTTCAAATGAAACCTCCACGCCTGCGTCCCTCAGGCCTTCCTGCAATCGGCGGGCTCTTTCTTCGCTGCTGACCACCATAAGAACGCTGTACTGCAGACGACGCCACTCCTTCAATTCATCCGACAGGAGCTGCATTTTTTGCAGAAAAAGAGAAACCGTTTTTGCCGTCACGCTGAGCATCCCGGTTTGGGCAAACCAATGGGGACGTTTGGGCAGGAGCGCCAGAAAAAGCATGCCGTGAACCCCCAGTTTGGCCACCAAGGCGTCCAGGAGCAGGTAATTCTGCATCTGGCCGGGGCAGATCCGGCCCTTATCCAGCAAGGCCAAACAGGTTTCTTCATACTCTTTTTCCCAAAGCTCGCTGCTTTCCCGCTGACGTGAAGGCTCCTCCATGACGGTCAGGACGTTTCCCTGGAAAAAATCATTCAGCAAATAGGTCTCTTCCCCGGTGTAGGAAAGAAGCTGTTCGTGCCCGGGGAAAAAGCAGCCTTCTTCCAGCAATTCGATCAGCTGCATCGCACGCTGGCCAGGCTCGGCGCCGGCCGCCGGCTCTTCTTTTTTCTTTGACGGCTTGCCTTTGGCCTCCAGCCTCAAGGCTCTCAGGATCTGGTCACGCTGGGTCTCGTTCAATAGGCATTCACTGGCCGGCGCAAGCCAAAGCTGGTCCACTTTTTCCAGAGACCGCTGGGTTTCCTGGGAAAAGGCGCGGATCGAGTCGATTTCATCGTCGAAAAATTCCAGCCGGCAAGGCCATTCGGCTGTGGGACAATAAACATCCATAATGCCGCCCCGGAGGGCAAACTGGCCTTTTTCTTCGACCCGTTCCACGCGTTCATAGCCATGGCGGACCAGCCAGCTGAGAAATTCCTGAATCCGGACCCTTTCTCCAACCCGGAGCGTCCGGAAAGCATTTTTGATTTGTGCGGGTACCTGCATGGTTTTTCTCAGCGCCTCGATGGTCGTCACCACGGCCGCGGGCTTTTCCGCAAAAAGCAGTCCCTGCAATGCGGAAAGCCGTTGCCACCGCGTCTCCTTGCTTTGCGCCAGAACCTCGAAGGGTAAAATGTCTAAAGCCGGAAAGGCGAAGATCGGATAATCGGGCAGCCAGAAATTGAGATCATCCATGATCTCCTGGATTTTCTGAGCGTTCTCGGCAATATATAAAAGGTTTTTCCCATGGTTATGGGCGGTCAGTGCCGCCAGAGCCCCTCGCTGGGCTCCGGATGCGCCATAGATCAGCTGATAGGGATTGCTTTTCAGTTGATCCGTGACGAAGGCGTATTCCGCCTGTTTTTTTAAGTAGCTTTGAAGCGAAGCCGTGCCTGTTTTCACAAAATTCCTCCTGATCCGGTTTACGGCCGGCCTCCTTGAGGCCCGGCCGCAGTTCACGCCAAAAGGGGGGCGCCTGATCAACAGGCCCCCCATGAAATTCTATCGTTCCTGATCTTGATATAAGCTACTATGACGCTTTTTGGCGGCTATTCCGACCGAGGCGCCAAATTCTGCGAATTGAATTTATTCATTGAAGAAACACAGCCTTCGGCGATCCAATTTTCCAAACCTTCCAACGCAAGGTTCAACACCTTGTCCAGAATCGGCTTTTCCTCGGTCTGGAAAGATTGCAGCACAAAAACCTCCGGCTTGATATGCTCGGAAGGCCTTCCGATCCCGATCTTCAGACGGTCGTATTCATTGGAGCCCAACCGTTCGGTAATGGACTTCAGTCCGCGATGGCCGCCGGTTCCGCCCCCATTCCTGAACCGGATCCGCCCCAATTCGATATCCATGTCGTCATGGACAATAATCAGATCATCAATGCCGTCTTTATAGAAATTCAGCAGCTCCATAACGGAATCGCCGCTTAAATTCATATAGGTCTGGGGCTTGACCAGAAGGAGCCGCTCACCCTTAAAGACAGCCTGGCTTACCAAGGCCTGGCCTTGTTTTTTTTCAATGGCAACGCCCAGCGATGCTGCCAGGCGATCGATGACCATGAATCCGACATTATGACGGGTATGGGCGTAAGTCGTCCCGGGATTCCCTAGTCCTGCAATCAATTTCAACGGTAAATACCTCCCTCACCGTATTAAACGAAGAGTTTGCTGACCGAAATATCCTCATGGATCCGGATGATTGCTTCCCCGATCAGTGGGGCAATGGACAGCACTTTGATTTTGTCGATTTTCTTGTCTTCCGGCAAGGGTATGGTGTTGGTCACCACCACCTCGGTGATGGCGGATTTCTCCAGCCGTTCAATGGCCGGGCCGGACAGGACAGGGTGGGTGCAGCAGGCAAAGACTTCCTTGGCGCCGTTTTTCAGCAAAGCATCCGCCCCTAAGGTGATCGTACCGGCGGTATCGATCATATCATCGATCATGATAGCGCGCTTGCCGTTCACCTCGCCGATAATGTGCATGACTTCCGCCACATTGGGCTTGGGCCGGCGTTTGTCCACGATGGCCAGGGGAACATGCAGATCCTCGGCCAGCTTGCGGGCACGGGCCACACCGCCGATGTCCGGAGAAACCACCACCACATCCTCCAGATCAAGACGGTTTTTAAAGTAGTCTACCAAAAGCGGCGCCGCCATCAAATGGTCCACAGGAATATCAAAAAACCCTTGAATCTGACCGGCATGCAGGTCAACGCCTAAAACGCGGCGGGCGCCAGCTTCCGTAATCAGGTTGGCCACCAGTTTCGCGGTAATGGGGTCTCTGGCCTTGTTTTTCCGGTCCTGACGGGCATAGCCGTAATAGGGCAAAACGGCCGTGATCCGTTTTGCCGAGGCCCGGCGAAGGGCGTCGGTCATGATCAGCAGCTCCATCAGGTTGTCGTTGACCGGAGTGCAAGTGGGCTGGATGATATAGCAGTCCGCGCCGCGCACGCTTTCGCTGATGCTCAGACTGATCTCTCCGTCGCTGAAAGCGCCGACGGAGGCATGGGTCAGCTCCATGCCCAGATAATCGGTAATCTCTGCAGCCAGGGCCGGATTCGCATTGCCGGTGAGGATCTTGATATTCTTGTATCTAACCATGCTGTCAACTCTCCTTGTCTTTTCTCCAGTTTTCGATATTGCGCTGCCGCCCCCTGGCGACAGCCAAAGCAGCCGGCGGCACATCCATCGTGATGGTTGAGCCGGCGCCGACATAAGCGCCCTCGCCGATGGTCACCGGTGCCACCAGATTGGTGTTGCTGCCGATAAAGCAATGGTCTCCGAAGGTCGTCGGGTACTTATTTTTGCCATCATAGTTGCAGGTGATGGTGCCGGCACCGATATTGACCTTTTTGCCCACCTGGCTGTCTCCCACATAACTGAGATGGGGGATTTTCGCCCCCTGGTCCACATGGCTTTTTTTGATTTCAACGAAGCCGCCGATTTTCACTTGGTCTTCGAGGATGCAGCCCGGCCTCATAAAGGTGAAGGGGCCGATCTGGCATTCGGGACCGATGATGCAGTCATTGAGAATGGATTGGCAGACTCGGGTCCCTCTGCCGATCCGGCAGTTGGTGATCCGGCTCCAAGGGCCGATGGCGCTATCCTCGTCGATGAAGGTTTCCCCTTCAAGAATGACCCCCGGCTCCAAGACCACGTCCTGGGCGATCTCCACCCAGGGACCGATGAAGGTGCTGGCCGGATCCGTCATGGTGACGCCGTTGAGCATATGGCGTCGCAGGACCTGCCACTTCAGCCGGGCTTGGGCTTCCGCCAGCTGAACGCGATTGTTGACGCCCATCGCTTCAAAAGGATCCTGGATGGTCCAGGTTGCTACGGGCTGGTTTTCCGAAACCAGGTAGCTGATCACGTCGGTCAGGTAATATTCTCCCTGGGCGTTGGCCGGCTTCAACTGGTTCAGGCCTTGCTTGAGCCACTGGATATCAAAGCAATAGGCGCCTGTGTTGACTTCCTTAAGGCATCGGACTTCCGGGGGCGCATCCTTCTCTTCGATGATGCTGACGACCCGGCCCTCTTCCTTAACGATGCGGCCGTACCCGGTGGGATCGTCCATCATGGCGGTCAGGATCGTGGCTTTCGCCTGATGCTCATGATGCTCCCGCTGCAGCTGCTGCAGGGTTTCTCCCGTCAGCAAGGGCGTATCGCCGCAGACCACGAGACATTCGCCTTCACCGTATTCTGCCAGCTTGGGCAAGGCCTGCAGCAAAGCGTGCCCTGTGCCCAATTGTCTTTCCTGATAGACAAAATCTGCCTGCCCCTGAAAAACCTGTTCCACCTTGGAAGCCGCATATCCGACCACTGCGATCATATGATCAACACCCGCATCCTTCAAAGCCTTGACCACATGCAAAACCATGGGCTCACCAAGAACTGGATGGAGAACTTTGGGATGTTTTGATTTCATTCTAGTGCCGTTTCCGGCAGCCAATATCACTGCGACTGAGGACATCGATCCCCCTCCTTAACAACAAAACTGCAGCAATGGGAATATTTAAAAACGACAACGGGCCGCTTTTTATCTCATTGGCGAGAAACAAGCAACCACTCTATTTATATCATAAAGAAGGGACACCGTCTAGGGCAAACAAGGTCTTGCCCCCAGCCCGGCGTCCCTTTGGGATTAGATCGCGGCTAAGGCCTCACGCCCGCCGGCTTCCTGATAAGCATCCAGCACCGCCTGCTGAACCCTTTCCCTGGCCTCTGAGGAAATCGGGTGGGCAATGTCCCGGTAGACGCCGTCCATGGTGCGGCGGCTTGGCATCGCCAAAAACAATCCATTGACCCCTTGAACGACCTTCATGTCGTGAATGACAAAAGCCTGATCAAAGGTGACCGACGCGATGGCTTTCATCTTCCCTTCCTGATAAATCCGGCGAATCTTGACGTCCGTAACATTCATCGTGGATCCCGTCCTTTTCGTTGATTTTTTTGAAAAGATTCGACGGCTTTCCATTACTTTCCTGCCATTATTTGGTATTAATTCGTGTGCATCCCTATTCTTCTTCGTTTTCCGTTTTTTCATAAAAGATCATCCGGTCCTCAACTTCCTCCTTCGACAATGTCCTGCTGAGCAGAACATCCCAGCGGGGCTGGGTCCATTGGGCCGCCAGACGCCGGGCGCCTTCTTCATCAGAGAAATAAGCCACCAGGGTAGGCCCGCTGCCGGTCATCATGACCCGGTCCGCCCTCAGGACCGATAAGTCACGTTCCCAGTCCCGCAGCCGGGGCTGCAGATCAAAGGCTGAATATTCCAGGACATTGCCCATGTTCCGGTAGATTCTTTCAAGATCCTTCGTTTCCATCCCCAGAAGGACTTCCTCCAGATTGGGTCGTGCGTCGATCGCCACCTGTTCCAGATGTTCATAGATCTCGCCGGTGGAAAGTCCGAAGGGCGGCTTCACGAGAACGATCCACATCGCCGGCCCTTCCGGCGCCTCCGTCAGGCGTTCTCCGCGGCCTCTGCCCACTGCTGACAAAGGGTAGAGACAGAAGGGCACATCTGAGCCGATCCTGGCCGCATAGTCCTCCATCTGCACCTTGGTCAGGTCCAACCCGAAAAGGCGGTTCATTCCGACGAGGACCGCCGCCGCGTCGGTGCTGCCTCCGGCAAGGCCGGCCGCCACGGGGATCCTCTTGACCAACTGGATGTTTACCCCGGTCACCTGGGGAAAATCCTCCATCAGCACCGCCGCGGCTTCATAAGCCAGATTTTCAGGCCCCATGGGCAGCGCCTCGTCGTCGCATTCCAGCTGAATGCCACGGTCCCGCCGCTCCAAAGACACAATATCATAGAGGTGGATGCCACGGAACAGAGTTTCAAGCTCATGGAAGCCATCGTCCCGTTTGCCTGAAACATCCAGCGTCAGATTGATTTTTCCGAAAGCCTTCATGACGATTTTACGCATGTCGTATCCTCCTTCTCATCCCTTATGCGCCGACGGGCAGGGTGCAGCCATCCATGGGAATTCTCCTTGGGCATGCTACATGCCGGACATTTTCCGGTTCTTTTCGAATCTTTCCCGGTCGCTCTTGGTCAGGACCAGCTTGCGCAGCCGCACCGATTTCGGCGTCACTTCGACCAGCTCGTCATCCTGGATATATTCAATGGACTGCTCCAGGCTCAGGGTCCTGGGCACCTTCAGCTTGACCGTGTCATCCTTGGTGGAGGAGCGCATGTTGCTGGCCGCCTTCTCTTTGCAGACATTGACCACCAGGTCCTGCTCACGGCTGTTCTCGCCTACGATCATGCCTTCATAAACATCCGTGCCTGGGCTGATAAACAGGGTGCCGCGGCTTTCGATGTTGATCAGGCCGTAAGAGCGTGCCGTCCCGGCTTCCCAGGCCACCAAAGCGCCGTTGCGGCGCTGGCTCATGGCGCCTTTCCAGGGTTTATAACCGTCATAGGTGTGATTCATGATACCGTAGCCGCGGGTGTCTGTAAGAAATTCGGTCCGGAATCCCACCAGACCACGAGCCGGAATCGAATACTCCAGGCGGGTCCAGCCGTTGCGGGTTTCCATATTCAGCAGCTCGCCCTTGCGGATTCCCAGTTTTTCCATCACCGTACCGACGGATTCTTCGGGAACATCCACGACCAAGTATTCGAAGGGCTCCATTTTTTCACCGTCGATGTCTTTAAAGATAACCTCCGGCATGGAAACCTGGAATTCCAAGCCTTCCCTGCGCATGGTCTCGATAAGGATCGCCAGATGCAATTCGCCGCGGCCGGACACCTTGAAAATCTCCGGGCGGTCGGTTTCCTCAACCCGAAGGGATACGTCGGTTTCCAGTTCCCGCATCAGACGGGCAGACAATTTCCGGGCAGTGATGGGATCCCCTTCCCGCCCGGCAAAGGGAGAATTGTTGACGATGAAGCTCATCTGCAGGGTGGGCTCGTCGATTTTCAGGAGCGGCAAAACCTCCACCAGGCCCGGCTCTCCCACGGTTTCACCCACGCCGATCTGACCCAGGCCGGCGATGGCGGCCATATTCCCCGCATCGATATGATCTGTCTCGATCCGTTCCAGGCCTTTGAATCCAAAAAGCTTGGCGATCCGGGCTTGTTCCACGCTGCCGTCCCGTTTGGCGATGGCCACGACAGAGCCGGAACGAAGGACGCCTTTATTGATCCGCCCGATGGCGATGCGGCCGAGATAATCATTGTAGTCCAGAAGCGTGACCTGGAATTGCAGGCTGGCGTCCACGTCGGTCTGGGGCGCAGGCACGTGCTTTATGATGCTTTCATAAACGGGCACCATGTTGGTGCCAATCTTATCCGCATCGTAGCTGGCCCAGCCGGAAACCGCAGAGGCATAGACCACCGGGAAATCAAGATGATCTTCCTCCACCTCCAGGTCGATCAGAAGATCCAGGACCTCGTCCACCACCTCGGCCGGGCGGGCCGCTTCCCGGTCCATTTTGTTGACCAAGACGATAGGGTGAAGGCCGACTTCGATGGCTTTGCGCAGAACGAAACGCGTCTGCGGCATACACCCCTCGAAAGCATCCACCACCAGAAGCACCCCGTCCACCATTTTCATGATCCGCTCCACCTCGCCGCCGAAATCGGCATGGCCTGGTGTATCGATGATGTTGATGGTGTACCCGTTATATTCGATCGATGTATTTTTGGCCAGGATCGTGATGCCTTTTTCACGTTCCAGGTCATTAGAGTCCATGATGCGTTCCGCGACTTCACCATGGGTTTTCAAACTGCCTGCCTGAGCCAGCAGTTTGTCCACCAGGGTGGTCTTGCCGTGGTCGACATGGGCGATGATGGCCACATTCCGGATTTTGTCATTGGCTGCCATAAATTTGCATTGCTCCTCACATAAATAAAAAATCTATAAAATAAAGTTCTTTGACCTTACTATTTTAGTCGTTTTACAGATAAATTTCAACCTTTTGTTTCATCCTTTTTGTATCAGCCCTCTTTTCTTCAACACGATATGATATCATTTGCAACGCCGCCGCGCCCCCGCCTTTGTTTTTTATCGGATATTTGATATAATCTCATTAAATCCAGACAATTCAGAAAGAAGGCTGAACGTCATGATCGATCTGGCCATCCATCCGCAAGGCTTGGAAAACAATATCCGACAGGCGCGGCAACATGGGGTCATTATCCCCACCTACGCGCAAATGACCGATCCGGACCGTATCCCGGAGGCGATCCAAGAAAAACTGAAAACGGTGGGCTTATGGGATATCGATCCCCTGAATCTTTTTCGGATCACCTGGAAAAACGAACCTAAAACCTCTGGCGGCCTCTTTGGCAGCCCCAATTCCATCGAATTGCCCAAGGCGTTGACCGGCGTGGAGGCTCGGATCCTCTGTCTTGTAGGCAAATGGTTTCCAACCGGCTGCCACAAAGTCGGGGCCTCTTTCGGATGTCTGGTTCCCCGGCTGGTGACCGGCCAGTTCGATGCTTCCTTTCATAAAGCGGTCTGGCCCTCCACCGGGAATTACTGCCGGGGCGGCGCCTTCAATTCCAAGCTTCTGGCTTGCAGTTCCGTGGCGATCCTGCCCGCCGGCATGAGCCGTGAGCGTTTCGAATGGCTCCGAAGCATCGCGGGAGAAGTAATCGCCACCCCTGGCTGCGAAAGCAACGTAAAAGAAATCTTCGACAAAACCTGGGAGCTTCGCAAGACCCGGTCCGATGTCATGATCTTCAATCAATTCGAAGAAATGGGCAATCACCTTTGGCATTATGAAGTGACCGGACGGGCAATCGCGGAAGCCTTCGAAGGCTTGCCCGGCAACCGCAAACGACTGGCCGGCGCCTGCTTTACCTCCGGCTCCGCCGGCACCCTCGGCAGCGGAGACTACCTCAAAGAGAAGTATCCCCAGATGAAACTGGCGGTTGGGGAAGCCCTTCAATGCCCTACGCTGCTGAACAACGGCTTTGGCGATCACCGTATCGAAGGCATCGGCGACAAGCATGTCCCTTGGATCCATAACGTCAGGAATACGGACATGGTCATTGCCATCGACGATGACGACAGCCAGCATCTGCTCCGGCTGTTCAATGAACCCTCGGGCCGGGAATACCTGGTCCGTGAAGCGGGTCTCAGCCAGGAAGTGGCGGATGCGCTGGGCTATATGGGAATCTCCGGCATTGCCAATGTGCTCTGCGCCATCAAAATGGCCAAATACTATGAACTGTCCGCCGATGACGTCATCGCCACGGTACTGACCGATTCCGCCGATATGTATGGCTCCAGGATCGCCGAGCTGGCGAAAGCGGAGGGTACATACAGCCCCGCAAAGGCTGCGGTGGATTTCAACCGCCATCTGCTGGGCCTGAGAACCGACAGCATGGAGGAGCTGACCTACACCGGCCGCAAACGGATCCACAACCTGAAATACTACACTTGGGTGGAACAACAAGGAAAAACCATGGAGGATCTGAACGCCCTTTGGTATGATGAGACAGGCACCTGGAGTGCGGTCCATCGCCAGGTGGCTGCCATCGACGATTTGATCAACGATTTCAACCAAAAGACCGGTTTGCTGAAAGCTCTGTGATCCCAGGCGGATGCCATGAACGGCCGAAAAGGAGACGGTTTCATGAAGCATGTCCAATCCCTCACCTGCATCCGCTGCGGTGCGGAACACGCACCCAGGCCAGACACCTGCACTTGCAGCCAATGCGGCGGCCTGCTGGAGGTTGTCTATGATTATGCGTCCATCCGCTGCAGCATTTCCCGTGCGATCCTTGAGAATCGCCGCGATCCTTCCATGTGGCGTTACCGGGAATTCCTGCCCATTGCAAAAGAAAGCGATCCCTCGGGCTTGCGGGTCGGCGGCTCGCCTTTATATAAAGCGGTCCGTCTGGCAGACCATCTGGGCCTTGCCGCTTTGTATATCAAGGACGACGGCATCAACCCCACCGCAAGCCTGAAGGACCGGCCTTCGGCCATGGCCGTGGTCAAAGCCGCCGAGGCAGGAGCAGATACCATCGCCTGCTCCTCCACAGGAAACGCCGCCTCTTCCCTGGCTGGTAACGCTGCCGCCCGGGGATTTAAAACCTATATTTTTGTCCCGGAACGGGCTCCGAAGGGCAAGGTTGCCCAACTCCTGATGTTCGGCGCCCAGGTGGTCTCCGTCAAAGGCTCCTACGAAGACACCTTCCGGCTTTCCGCAGAAGCCATTCAGCGATGGGGCTGGTACAACCGCAATGCCGCCATCAATCCCTATTTGATGGAAGGTAAAAAAACCGTATCCTTCGAGATCGCCGAACAGCTGAACTGGCAGATCCCGGACTACGTCGCCGTTTCGGTAGGGGACGGCTGCACCATCGCCGGGGTCTGGAAAGGCTTCAAGGACCTCTATGAGACAGACCTGATCCACAAGCTGCCCCGCTTGATCAGCGTCCAGGCGGAAGGCTGCTGCCCCATTAACAAGGCATTTTCCGAGGGCTCCTCGACCTTGGTTCCCATGGAAGAAAACACCATCGCCGACAGCATCGCCGTGGGTGTTCCCCGGAATTTCCACAAAGCCCTTCGGGCAATCCGGGAATCGGACGGCATCGCCGTCAATGTGAGCGACGGTGAGATTCTGTCCGCCATGCAGGTGCTGGGTAAAACCTGCGGCGTTTTCGGAGAGCCGGCCGGCGTCACAGGCACCGCTGGTGTGATCAAAGCCCTGCAACTCAAGTTGATTCCCGCTTCAGCCTCGGTGGTCAGCCTTGTCACCGGCAACGGCTTAAAAGATATTGCCGCCGCCATCCGCGCCGCCGGCGCGCCCATCTGCATCGAGCCGGATATGGGCTTGCTTTTGCAGGCCTTCAAGGCCCGGGGCGTCCCCTTTTAAATGGGTGGGTCCCCACAGGGCAGGCAGCGCCGTTCGGAGCATCCTTACACAAAATCCCATGGTTTACACAACCATGGGATTTGCTGTCTCTGTGCTGCTTGCGTTTATTCAGATGGTTTACCAGGATAACCTTAATATAAATATGGTCCGGCTTCCGGGCGCATCCAGCCTAACCTTCCAGGCTCCGGACCCAATCGGCTAGAACAGGCCGGGCCTTTTCCCCGTCCAAAGGTTCCTTCATGACCGTCTGGATAAAGGTGCTGTCCATGACCTTGCCGCCATGGGCTTCAGTCCTCAGCTTCAATGAATCAAAGACGGCCTGAGGAACCTTCTTGTCTCCTTGGGTCACGAACAGATAAATTTTTTTGCCTTTCAGCTCTGAATCGCTGATCCATGCATTGATGGCCGGAACACTGTGCCCCGCCCAAACCGGTGTGCCCAAAAAAATCGTGTCGTAGGCCTTCAAGTCTGCCGCTAGCGGCTTCAGTCTGCTTTTTCCTCCCATCAGCGCGGAAAAACAAGCTCCCAAAAAGCCCGGCGTTGATGATTTTCGAGGCTTGGCTTCCTCCAGCTTGAACAGGTCACTGCCGGTCAGCTCCTGCAAGATTTTGGCCGCCGCTTCGGTTTTGCCAGTCCAGGAATAATAAACAACCGCTGATTTCATGGATGGTTGACCCCCCTTTCTTTATTGCTTCCTAATTATTTATATTACCATATATCATATCGATTCAATGGGGTTTTTTCTTTTTTTGTAGAACGTGTCTTCCAAGGGCAATCGGGTCCGGAATCGGCCATCCCGGTTGAAATACGCCAGCTGCACCGCCGGGGCGGTGGGAATGGCGCTGATCTCGCCGATCCCTTTGGCGCCGAAAGCCAGCTCGCCTTGGCTCCGGCTTACCAGCCGCGTCTCGATTTCCGGCACGTCCACCGATCGGAGCAAGCCCAACTGACCGAATTTTGCCATAGGGCGGCAATGCTCCAGAGGAAAATCCTCGGTGAGGGCATAGCCCAGGCTCATGGCCACACCGCCGTCGATCTGAGCCTCCACATTCTTCGGATTGATGGCCCGTCCCACATCATGGGCCGCCAGAACCTTTTTCAGCCGTCCGTTTTCATCCAGTTCGACCAGATGGGTGGCATAGCTGTACGCAATGTGGCTGACAGGATTGAGTTTATCGGACCCCATTGGATCCGTTACCCCGGTGTATTCGCCAAAATACGACTTGCCTTCAAGCATGGACAGCCCTTTTTCAGCCTGTTCGTCCTTCAGAGAAGCGCCGTCACCCTCTCCTGCTTTGATACCGAGCACGTTTCCCAAAGCTTCCCTTAAGGCGTCTGCGGCCCGCCGCGTCGCTTCACCGGTAAACAGGGTCTGCCGGGAGGCGGTGGAATTGCCTGCATCCGGTGCCAGATAGGTGTCCGGAGCTTCATGGACGACCCATTTCAAGGCCACCCCCGCGGCTTGGCAGACGATTTGGGCAAGAACTGTTCCCACGCCCTGCCCCATGCAGGAGGCGCTGGAATAGATATGGACCTTGCCATCCTGAACCCGCAGCCGGCAGCGTCCGGTATCCGGCACGCCGACGCCAAGCCCGCTGTTCTTCATGGCACAGGCAATCCCTGCGTTCGGATTCCGATCAAAAGCCTCTTTCACGGCCTCCAGGGTTTCCGCCAAAGCTGTCGTTTCATCGGCGATCTGTCCATTGGGCAGCACCTGTCCCGGCCGGATGGCATTTCGGTAGCGGATCTCCCAGGGCGTGATCCCGACCATGGACGCCAGGCGGTTCAGGTTGCATTCCATGGCAAAACAGCTTTGCGTCACGCCGAACCCCCGGAAAGCGCCGGCTGGCGGATTGTTGGTGTAAACCGCCGCACCATAGATATCCACATCCTGGTAATTATAAGGGCCGGCAGCGTGGGTACAGGCCCGCTGCAGAACCGGACCGCCCAAGGAAGCATAGGCGCCGGTATCGGCGATCAAAACCGCTTGAATGGCCGTCAGATAGCCATTTTCGTCGCAGGCGGTGGTGAAATCCATTTCCATGGCATGCCGTTTGGGGTGGATCAGGAGGCTTTCGTCCCGGGAAAAGGAAACTTTCACCGGACGGCGTGTATGGTAAGCCAGCAAGGCTGCATGATGCTGCACGCTCATATCCTCTTTGCCGCCAAAGCCGCCGCCCACCATCTTGCTGACCACCCGCACCTTTTCAGGAGGCACGCCCAGCATTTCAGCGCATTCTTTGCGGGTTTGATAGACCCCCTGGTCTGCCGAATAGATCCTGATTCCATCCTGGATTTCCGGGTCTGGCAGAGCAACGGAGGTTTCGGGTTCCAGAAAAGCATGGTCGGTGAACGGTGTGCTGTAATGCTCGGTGACCACATATTTTGAATTTCTGATCTTCTCCGCCGCATGCCCCCGTACCAGCCGCACCTCTGTAAGGATGTTCCCTTCCTCGTGGAGCGGGGGGGCGCCAGGAGCCAGCGCCTGGGCAGGGGTCTCCACAGCCGGCAGCGGCTCGTATTCAACGACAGCCAGCCGCAAGGCGCTCTCAAGGATTTCCCGGCTTTCGGCTGCCACCAAGGCCACAGGGTCCCCAAGGCAGTGGGTGATGCCGCCAACCGGAATGAGCACATCCCAGTCTTTTTTCAGATGGCCGATTTTCTGCTGTCCGGGAATATCCGCCGCGGTCAGGGCGGCTTGGACGCCGGGCAGGGCTCTGACAGCCTCCAGATCGATCCCTTTGATCCGAGCCCGCGGATAGGTCATGCTGCGCACCGCACCGCCGAAAAGCATGCCTTCAAAGGCAAGGTCATCCGCATAATCCGCCGTCCCTAAAACTTTGGCTGCCGCATCAAGCCGGGGGATCCTTTCACCGGTCAAGCCTCTGCAAGGATCGGCTTCAGGCGGCCAGTCCTTGTCACGCAGCAAAGAGGCGGCCATACGGATGGCTTCAACGATCTTTTGATACCCCGTGCAGCGGCAAACGTTGTTTTTGATGGCTTCCCTTATTTCATGTTCTTCCGGATCGGGTTTGCGGTCCAGAAGAGCTTTGGCGCTGATCACCATGCCCGGAGTGCAAAAGCCGCACTGCACGGCGCCGGCTTCAGAAAAGGCATAGGAAAACACGGCCTTCTCCAGATCGGAAAGGCCTTCCGCCGTCACGACGTGCTTTCCTTCCAGTCGGTCCGTCCGCAAAACGCAGGCTTTTATGGCCTGCCCCTCCACCAGCACCATGCAGGTGCCGCAAGCCCCTTGGGAACACCCGTTTTTGACCGATGTCAGGCTAAGGGTTTCCCTTAAAAACGTCAATAGGGTTTGTCCCTCCGGCGCCGATACCTTTTGCCCGTTCACAAACAGCTGGACCATGGTTATTCCTCCTTTTGGGGTTTTGGGGGACGGTGACTTTTTGCGGAGCTCCGCAAAAAGTGTTATGCACCCCAAATGTTGGACGAAAAAAAGTTCAACATTTGGAGGTGCATATTTTATGACAAAA
>ENA-OSEO01000907-OSEO01000907.1-sediment-metagenome-genome-assembly--contig:-NODE-907-length-63835-cov-5.529722_pt1 | contig 63835 bp, 55 predicted proteins | sample MGYA00237883_ERZ534232 | MGnify/ENA metagenome assembly ERZ534232
TCGCTCACCATACACGGAGACGGAACCGTCGTTTATGAAGGCAAGGATTTCGTCGAGGTTAAGGGAACAGCAGAAACGACTACCAGCCAGGACAAGGTCGAACAATTGATTTCCGAATTCGAAAACGCCGGCTATTTCTCTCTCCGGGACAGCTACACGGAGCGGACTATCACCGATGCCCCGACTGTGATAACTTCGATTACCATTGATGGTAAGACCATCTATGTCAAGATTCCTGAATTTCGGAGATCAGTTTGAAATCCCGGTTGTACTTCAAAATCAGACAGATGAAGAAATGATTGCAGAAGTTGTTGTTGAAGCAAGTAACCTTGAATTAACAGAAGACCAGGGAATGCGTGTGACGGTTCCAGCGAACAATCGCATTGAAATCCGTTTCCCCGGAAAGACAATCATGGCTGGTGATGCGTACTTACAGATTGCTGCAGTTTCTGGATCGGATTCCGATGCTGCACAAATTTCACTCCCGGTATATACACCTTCCACCACAGAAGCATTTGCGACTTATGGCGTTCTGGATGATGAAGGAGCTATTGCGCAACCGATATTATCCCCCGAGGATGTTTATCCTCAGTTTGGTGGATTGGAGATAACAACTTCTTCCACAGCATTGCATAGCCTTTCAGACGCAGTCCTCTATTTGATTGATTATCCATTCAACAGTAGTGCCCAAATGGCTTCCAGAATCATGGCAATTGCAGCTCTCAGAGATGTTCTCTCAGCCTTTAATGCGGAAGGTCTCCCTTCTCCCGAGGAAATGGAAAAATCTATCCAGATGGATTTAGAAGGTTTATCCAAATTACAAAATTGGGATGGTGGATTCCCATACTGGTCAAAGGGGTATGAATCAATACCTTTCCACACAGTGCATGTCGCCCATGCATTACAACGGGCGAAAGAGATGGGATTCGAAGTAAATGACCAGGTTTGGGGAAATGTGCTAACTTATCTCCAAAACATCGAACAATACTATCCCGCATGGTACAGCTTGAAAGCCAAACAGACGATCAGCGCCTATGCTCTTTACGTTCGCATGCGCATGGATGACCTGGATGCGAATAAAGCCAAAGCTTTGGTGGATGATCAAGGGATTGAAGCCTTATCTTTAGATGCTATTGCCTGGATCTGGCAAGTATTACTTCAGGACTCCCAATATGAGAGCACCGTTCAAGCAATTCGCAGATATGTTGGAAACCAGGTAGTTGAAACAGCCGGTGCTGCCAATTTCTTCAATAGCTATGCAGATGATGATTATGTATTGCTCCACTCCAATCGCCGCACAGACGCCCTGTTGTTGGATGCCATGATCGCAGACAACCCTGATTCAGATTTAATTCCAAAGATTGTTACTGGATTGCAGGCAAACCGCACGAAAGGTCGTTGGGATAATACACAGGAAAATGTTTTTGTGCTTTTAGCTATGGATAATTACTTTGACACCTATGAATCCGAAGAGCCCGAATTCATTGCCAGAATATGGTTAGGTGATATCTATGCGGCTGAGAATGGTTTCAGCGGATATTCAACGGATCGTTATCAAACTATGGTTCCCATGCAAAATTTAATTGATATTATTGGAGAAAATGATTCAGAAAATATTATCTTATCCAAAGATGGAATTGGTAGATTATATTATCGGTTAGGGTTGAAGTACGCGCCAACCGATCTCCAACTGGATCCTCTCGATATGGGTTTTGTTGTCCAAAGAGTCTACGAAGCAGTCGATGATCCTAACGACGTCTGGATAGATGAAGATGGAATCTGGCATATCAAAGCTGGTGTTCGTGTAAAAGTAAAACTTACGATGGTAGCAGATAACCGGCGTTATCACGTTGCTCTGGTCGATCCTTTGCCGGCAGGATTGGAAATTATTAACCCCAATCTAGCTGTCAGCGAAAGCCTTCCTTCAAGCCCAAATGAAACCAGAAACTTCTTCTACTGGTGGAATCAATGGTACCAACATCAAAATATGCGTGATTCGCGGGTTGAAGCATTTACCAGTCTATTGTGGGATGGTGTTTATGAATATGCTTATTTCGCTCGGGCAACCATGCCTGGTACCTTCATTGTGCCACCAACCAAAGCAGAAGAAATGTATTCACCCGAGGTGTTTGGGCGTGGACAGAGTGATATCGTCATGGTTGAGTAAGATACACTCACAAATTTACAATACCTGGTCTGGTAAAAACAGACCAGGTATTTCTTTTTATTTTATTGTAATCTCACTTTGGACCAATACAGACAATTTCCATTAAATCTTATCAGGGGTCTCAATCATGATATGGAGGTAAGTATCATCAATGCCTTTGCTGCATTCAGGTCTGTGGCGGGGTGTATCAAACAAGGCAGGTATGTTCTTCGTGAAAAAACGTTACCGCTTCATTTACATCGCCAATTGTTCCAGTAAGAAAGGTAATATGGTTCATTCCAAATCGGTCATAATCATTTTTAACCTGATGGATTGGATGGGTGAACCAGAGACTGGAACCATCTACATATCCACATCCCAACATATTGTTGCTATGGTGTAAGATCGACCAACCCAAAAATATCATCAAATCATGATGAAAATTTAGGTCTTAAGGTCAACATTGAATTGGATATGACCGAAACCAGCTTTCATCTCCTAATCCTCATGTCTTATTTTACTTTTTTCACATTGAATACCGGATCATCCCTGTTTCGGTATCTTCATATCCAGGGAACTGGTTGACAAATTTTTTCCCTTCAGAATTCTGCAACCATTGAATTAAAAGGTTAAATGGTTCCTCATTCATTTGATCGTGATAAAAAACCAGATCATACCGTTCAAGTGTCAGAAATACAAAACCCAACCCATATGCAACTGCCACGGATTCCAGACCCACTCCAGCCCCAGCACTGCCTTCAGCAATAACCCGCCCGATTTCTGAATGTGTGGAATATTCATGTTCATACCCGCTAACCTGATCGGGTGAGATGCCATTCTGTATCAACATCATATCAAACCAAACCCTGGTGCCTGATCCAGGTTGACGATTCGCGAAACGGATTCGCTTGTGAACGACATCCGCTATGGAAGAAATATTTTGAGGATTTCCAGGAGGAAGGATCAATCCCAAACGCCGGTGTGCCAGGGTTAATAAAATCATTTTCTCATCTGGAAATATTTTCTTCACATCTTCTAAATTATAAGAATCGCTATCAGAATCCCACAGGTGACATCCGGATATATCACATTGATGCAGTTTTAACGCCCTCAACCCTCCAAGACTGCCAGAAAATCTGATCCTTAATCCAAATCCAGGAAAAATTTCAGAAAATCTGGTCGAAATTGAGTTGAATAATGGATCATGACTTCCAATAAATTTGATTGTCTTTTTGATATTGTTTTGATCTTGATTATCCATCAATTTCCAACGATCCATGGCTAAGTTAATCGAATTCTGAATTTCTTCAAGATTGTATCCCATTGACAATGCCTCTAAAAGAAATTCTTCTGAGCGGTTTACCAATGTCGCCCGTCGAATTACTGTGTCCTGATTGCGTTGCTCAGGAGTAAGATTTCCACGTACGATCGTTCCTTTACCAGCACGACTATCCAATATTCCTAATTGAGATAGTTCGTGATAAGCGCGTTGTACTGTGCCCTGAGTACATCCCCATTGTCTACTTAATGCTCTGACAGAAGGCAATCTGTCTCCTGGATTTAATTTCCCGTCCAGAACATCTCTGCGAATTGCTTCAGCGATTTGAAGGTAGAGGTATGATTCCTCCATTAATCATCTCCTTACTCATTTAAGTGTGAAGTGTAAATCTGTCACCAGAAGAGAAAATAATCGTTCAAATTAGAAAACGAATTTCTCCCATTTGTATTTATTTATTATAATGACAATTATATAATTCTTTCGCTTTTACTGTTTCTAATTTTTTCTCTGATGGAGAGGAGGTTAAATGCGTGATCACACCTTTTGGTGTAAATAAAACCACGAGAAAACCTAATATGGCAGCTCCAAGTGCGATATAAAACATATTTGCCATGGATGTACTTAAAGCAAGTCTGAGTGGTTCAGAAAATGCTGCTTCTGAGCCTGGTGTCTGGTTTATCAGACCACCCAATGAAATCGTACTGATATCAAATCCAGATTCAACCAATAACCTGGATAATCTACTGCTCAGGAATACACCAAGAACACTCACTCCGATTGTTCCACCAATGTTTCGACTAAATTGAATGGTGGAGGTGGCTGTCCCAAGCACATTCCTCGGGACAGTTGTTTGAATAATAATCATAAAAACGGGAATGGTTAATCCCATACCAATCCCCATAAAAGAAGTGTAGATCATAATCGCAAGTTGAGATGTGCCCACACCAATGGTTGTCAAAAGAAGACTTCCAAACACCAACAATATCATACCAACAATAGCCAGTAAGCGGAAATTCAACTTTATCATCAGTCGCCCACCTACAATACTCGCAAGTGTCCACATGAGGGACATTGGTGTTAATGATAATCCTGCTTGTGTAGCTGTGGTGCCAATAACAGCTTGCACAAATAAGGGGATATAGGATAGGCTACCGAACATAGCCCAACCAGCTAAAATTCCATGTAGAAATGCCACCAGAAAGAGACGGTTTCCAAACAATTTCAATGGCAATATAGGATCTAATGCCTTTTTCTCCACAAGGATTAATGCGCTCAATAAAACAATAGCAATACTGATAAACCATATACTGGAAGAATTTTCCAATCCATTTAGCCCTAATAATAAGCTTAAAACTCCAACTGTAAGTAGTACAACTCCGGGTATATCCAGTGGAACTTTTTTCTTTAAGATATTCTTATCTTCGATCCATGCAAACCAAACGAAAATGATTGCCAGCGTTCCTGGAAACAGATTGATAAAGAAAACCCATTCCCAGGAAATTTGATCTACCAACAACCCCCCGATAAGTGGACCAATGACTGATGAAAGCCCCCAAACACTGGAAATTAATCCTTGCATTTTTGCTCTTTTTTCAACACTGAACAATTCACCAATGACTGTTAATGCCATGGGTAAGACACCACCTGCCCCCAAGCCTTGAATTGCTCTATATAAAATTAAAGTTTCGATTGAGGTGGCCAGACCACATAATACTGATCCAAATAAAAACAGCCCCATTGAAAAAGTAAAGACTTTTTTCCTGCCAAATATATCGGAAACTTTTCCGTAGATCGGGACGGTTGTCGTTGATGCCAGCATATAAATTGAAAACACCCAGCTATAGATCGATAAACCACCTAATTGGGCGACGATAGAGGGCATAGCAGTGGCAACAACAGTGCCTTCCATCGATGCAAGGAATAAACTTAGTATGACACCTGCCGTTATGATATTGATTCGTTTTTGAGACAAGATTTAGATCTCCAAAGTTTCGATGAGGGTGGATTGTTTACACAAAGAAAGAATCCACATGATTACAATTTTGCTTTCTTTAGATAATTAAAAATAATCCAGTAAAATACAATGTCAAACAATATCATTAAGCTATCAAAAAGACCGATCGGTTTTTGAATACTAACAACTATGTCCATCAGTACTACAATCAAAAGTAAATAAATATTTTTGGTATGGTTCTTTTGTAAAAATATTCCGGCCAATAAGAACGCAATTGAAAGCCCAAATCTTGTTAAAGTTGAAAGCCACAATTCTTCGTTTTGAGCAGAAGTAAGATCACTCGTGGAAAACATACTGCTGATTCCCAGGATTACCCAGGCTGTAGCTTTGACAAACGCTAAGGATTGCAGGTTTCTTAAATTCTTGGAAAATAAATTTATAATGGAATTTTTCTTCATTTAATGCCGGGTTGCTATATGACTTAGAAATATCGCGTAATTATAATTCAATTTGAGGGATATTGATCTTCTTCTTGACCATGCAAGTGTAAGATCATTGGCCCTGAAATGTATTAATAATCATCCATTTAATTTTTCATAAATAAAAACAACACCAATTTTTCAACAGGTGTTGTTTTAATTATTGAATATTAATTATCTTAAAAAGAGATTTTACTTCCTGATTAGTTTAGCAATATACAAAACAATAACGGAACCCAGGAAGGCAATTAAAATGGTTTGTAGATTAAAACCACTGATTGCATTCGTAATATTTAAAAGAGATCCGGCTAACCAACCCCCAACAAGAGCGCCAATTACTCCTATAATGATGTTTCCAAAAAGTCCGAATCCTCGACCTTTCATAACTTTTCCAGCTAACCAACCAGCAATGGTTCCTACAATGATCCAGGTAAATAACCCCATATTAACCTCCTTTCATATATTAGTAGTTTATCAAAACACAACATAAGTTACAACAAAAGACAGAAGCATCTATTTGATCAAGGTGTAACAGGTACTTTTAACAATGCGCCCACAACATAACCGGCTAATGCAGAAATTGTTCCTATGAGAGCAATTTCAAATCCACTTCTGACTGGTTTTCCAATCGTTACATGGGCTTTATAAGCACCAACTATAAACAAGACGATACTTGTTAGAATAACAGACAATATCATGCTCCAGCCAATCGGTAAGAATGTAAATGGGATCAATGGAATAAGGGAACCAATGATGGCTGAAATTCCCACAATAATTGAAGATTTTAGAGCTGTACTCCTATCAGCCGGTATCAATTTATGTTCTTCTGCCATCATGACAGCCACCCAAACATCTTCATTGGCAGTGATGGTTTCCACAATTCTGGTTAACAAATTACCTTGAAATCCTTTGGCTTGATAAATTTTTCGTATTTCATCTTTTTCCCAATTAGGCACACTCTGAATATGTCTGTATTCACGTTCACGTTCACTCTCATAAAAATCAGCAGTGGCTAATGTGGAGGTATAGGCTACAGCGCCCATCGAAATGGATTCTGCAAAAGTAGCAGCCAGACCAGCCACCATCACAACCCTCACATCACTGGTTGCTGCGGCAACGCCTAAAATCACCCCTAACACATTCACAAGGCCATCCTGACCTCCCAGGATAATTTCTGATAAATTCCACTCTTTTTTATGGGGATCTTTTTCATTGTGTTGATATTCATCATCAAGGCTTTGAATTCTAAACTCAGGCTTACTGTTATTCATAATTTCCTCTCAAAAGAATCAATAATCTATTTTTGCTATTTTTAGTATAGGAAATTTTAGAAAATAAGCAATTCACGAACTGTGATTTTCTGGTTTTATGAAGAATTGATTATAAAAAACTTGAAAACCAAGTCACAAGTCAGTACACTGAATGATAGAGTAAAGGTACAAATTTTGGGAACTTTTCTTAATTAAATAACATCTTTATTATACGTCCCTGATCAATCCTAAGAAATGGAAACGAATAAAGGAGAATAGTATGAAACGTTTTTTAATCCCATTTTTATTGTTACTGGTTATTGTGGCGGCTTTTGTACCGCAATCAGTAGAAAATGTTCAGGCTTCTACCATACCTACATTCAGCATCGTTAGTGTGGTTGAAGATTCAAAAGTAACTATCAAAACCTATAATTTCCCCAAGGATATTGATTTTAAAGTAACCATGGGAGAATATGGTACCAAAGGAATTGGTGGAATTCTTGTAACCACAACTGACTCTGGTGATGGTGGTACTTTGACCTTGACATATGATGTCCCAGTGGCTTTGAAGGGTTTGGACCGTATTGCTATCCGCCTTGAAGCGACCAGTGGTGGATATTACGCCTACAACTGGTTCTGGAATAACACCAGTGAAGTAAGCAGTGGTACTACCCCAGGTTACTCTGGAATTCCAACCTTTAGCATAGTCAGTGTCGAAGAGGACGCAAAAGTTACCATAAAAACCTACAATTTTCCCAAAGATGTAGATTTCAAAGTCTTGATGGGTCAATATGGTACGAAGGGTATCGGTGGCACATTGGTAACGACAACTGATTCGGGTGATGGTGGTGTGCTTACACTGACATATGATATTCCTGCAGCGCTGAAAGGTTTGGATCGAATTGCTATTCGATTAGAAGCAACCAGCGGTGGGTATTACGCCTTCAATTGGTTCTGGAACAATGATAGTGAATCAACCTCGCCCACCGTTCCTGTCATCCCTGGCTACACTGGTATCCCGACATTCTTAATCAGTGCTGTTGTAGAAGATTCTACAGTCACTATTAAAACGAATAATTTCCCGAAAGATGTTGAATTCAAAGTCCTGATGGGAAAGTATGGAACCGCAGGTATTGGTGGAATCCTGGTCACCACAACAGATTCTGGTGATGGTGGAGCATTAACGTTAACTTATGATATTCCCGCAGCTTTGAAGGGGTTGGATCGCATCGCCATTCGCCTGGAAGCAAGCAGTGGTGGATATTATGCATACAACTGGTTCTGGAATAACACATATCCCTAAAAAAACCATTAAAAAAATCAACCCACATGGTCCTGAAAATATAACTATCAAGACTATGTGGGTAATCCGTATTCAAATCTGGACCTAGGACAATTTAGGAAACTTTCCAATCATGATTATTGATGATTCTTCGGAAAATCGACTATTTCTTTCATGAATTTTGGGAATAAAATTGAGAATAAAAGTCCAGCTGCCAAAACTGATCCGATCAAGTAATCCACAGAAGTTGCATCCGTCATTAAGGTGCGAACAATCTGCGTGGGTAGATCAATCGCGATGATTGAAACCCCAGCAACCAATGCTAACCACCATCCACTGACTTTTTTTGCTGATAATTGGTAAATTGAGATAAACAATAAAATAACACAAATCCATTGGATTGGGCTTGACCACGCCAATACCCAGGTCTCCATACCACTATAAAATGGTTTATCTGGCCGGGTAAGCAACATGCGTAAATTTCCAGTGCCAACCGTAAATGTGTGTGTGGTAAGCATCCCGGCAAATGTCATGCTCAAGAATTGTCCCCATTTTTGCCATTTTCCTACATGGCGAATAAAAATTAGTGTCCAGAAAAATACCAGACCCACCATAGAAATGATGATAGGTAATGGAAATCCATCAACAAAGCTGACATAGGGAAGCATCATGAACATGCCGCCGGCAGAAGGAAACGCCGAAGCTAACAATCCCGTGGGATATGTCCATTCTTTTCCTTTGTAAATTGAAAATGAAATTAAAACAAGAATTACACCTCCAACAAATATAAATCCTCTATAGATTGGAAACAAGTAAGAGAATAATAAGATGCCGCTGTTGTAAGCAGGTTTCTCCTGCACAACTTCTGTTAATGCTGACATTATACGTTCGAGTGATGTTTGGATCAAAAATGGTGCTCCATACATCATAAACAAACCAATTACGACAGCTAAAATTGCAATAATAAGTCGTTTGTTCTTTGCAGTATTTTCCACATTCATCTCCTTAAATATATATTGGATAGAAAAACAAATTTTCTATTTAAATTTGTAACTTAAAGTTTGGTAATTTACATTAACTTAAAGCAATTTGTGACAACATCAAAAAAGCAGTGCCCTGATTTTTAATCAGTTAAATAAATAAACACAAATCTTAAAGGAGGTAAGATTAAAATTCTCGGATAAAATTACTATATGACCCCTTCTAAGCCCGGAGGAATACTCACAAATTTACCATGGTTGGGTATTCTACTACTTATCATCCTTTCCATTTCATTCTTGCTGCCAGTTCTCCCCAATGACTTTTGGTGGTATCTGCGCTTAGGACGGGACATCGTGACAAATACCAGTGTTCCGCTTTTGGATACATATAGCAGCACTGTGTTTGGTCAACCTGTTTCTTATCCCATGTGGTTGTCAGCAGTATTCTTGTATGGTTTACATCAGGTTGGAGATTTAACGGCAGTCGTCTTTACTCGTGGACTCGCCATATCTGCTTTTTATACCATTTTATGGATAATCTGTATAAAAAAAGGTACACCAGGATGGCTTGCTACAGTCATAACATTGGTTTGTGCTTTGGCAGGCGCTAATAATTGGGCTGTTCGTCCGCAAATGTTTGTTTATCCCCTTTTTGGTCTTACTTTATTTTTGCTGAGTGACTATTCAGATGCCAGGGAAACAGACCCTCAGAAAATTGATTCACAACAAAAATCCTCTAAATTATTCTTGCTGATTCCAATTGCACTTTTTTGGGCAAATTTACATGGATCGGTCATTCTGTTTTTTTTCATCACCATACCTTATTATTTATTCCATCAAAGAAATAAAAAAATTCTATTAATACTCGTTTTGGCTTTTCTTGCTACTTTTATCAATCCACGCGGTCCATTACTCTGGCTGGATACATTCCAGTTGATCCAGGCAAATGGAAACCAATTCAGTCAGGAATGGAAACCACCTGTTAATGTTGGCTGGCAAATGAATCTTTTTTTCATGTGGTTACTTGCTTTGATACCCATGATGGCATTTTCACCCAGGAAATTGAGACTACATGAATGGATCTGGTTATTGGGGTTTGGATGGATGGCACTTTCAGGTGTTCGCTACGTAATCTGGTTCCTGGCATTGTTACTAATTTTTTCATGCTGGTTACTGCAGGGCATATTGAGAATAAATAAGAATGCATTTACGTTCCAAATGATCCCGGTTAACATCACAATTCTGGTTCTGCTAAGCCTCCTTCCCTTGAGTCTACTGCCTGGAATTCGAGAAAATTGGTGGAAACAATCTCCTGAAGTGGTATCAAAAGACACACCGGTTGAAGCTGTAAACTGGCTTAGAGAACATCCAGATCTGCCACAACCAATGTTCAATGATTACATTTATGGTAGTTATTTAATTTACGCATTACCGGAACGACCGGTGTGGATTGACACAAGATTTTATCCATACCCAGAAGAACAATGGCATAAATATCTCTCCATCTCGAATGCAGAAGCAGGTTGGTTGGAGAAACTAAAGGAAGAAGATATTGGCTTAATAATGTCAAATAAAATCTCCCAAGAAAAGCTAATTGTAGAATTAAAAAATTCTTCAGATTACTGTGATATTTATGAAGACGATCATTCAATCATATTTTCAAAGTGTGATTGAATTACTTAAAAAATGAAAAATAACACATTCGACGTCATCATCATTGGTGGAGGATTTGCTGGTTGTGCACTTGCTTATCATTTCGCAAAAGCAAAAATCGACACGTTATTACTGGAAGGAAAACATATTTGTAGTGGCACATCTTCCGCTTGTGCTGGTCGAGCTCAAATATTTGATAGTGAGACACCAGAATATTTAAAAATTGTTCAGCAAGGATATTCGAAGTTACCCTCTTTGGGTGATGAATTAGGAATCGATTTAGAGTGGAATTTACCTGACCACCTGACACTTTATTATTCTGATGAACAATTAGCATCACATCTCGAGAAAATTGCCTGGATGAGAGATTTAGGCCTCCGCGCTGAATTTGTAAAACCGGAAAAAATAAAGGAAGTTGAACCTTTCTTGAATTCTGAAAACTGCATTGGTGCAATTCTTGCCGAAGAAGGGCACCTCAATCCGTTTACGTTCGGCTGGGGCTATCTCAAATCAGCGAAACAATTAGGAGCAGTAATAAAATGTTTTTCAACTGTGGAACATTTCATTATTGTAGATAATAAGATTGTAGGAGTGAAAACCAGCAACCAATCCTATTTCGGAAAATATATTATTTTAGCCACTGGGGCATGGTCAAGAACTTTAACCCAAAAAATTGATGTTAACTTGCCTCTTTTCTTCACCAAAGCTGAAGCAATGGTAAGTGAACCATTGCCAAGAATTCTTCGTCACCATATTGGAACCAATGGTTTTTATGAATCGGTCCATGGAGAAATTAAAAATGTTACACTGGGATTAGGTCAACATATCAATGGTTGCTTATTAATATCAAACGCAATTCAACCAGCCAATAAAATCAAACGAACCAGCAGTGCCTGGGGAATGCCTGCAATCAATCAAAAAATGAGCGAATTCTTTCCAACTTTGCATAACATTCGAATTATGCGAACATGGTCTGCACCCAGTCCGTTTTCAATAGATTATCAACCCATCATTGGTTGGTTACCTCAATTTAAAAATCTTTATATCGCAACAGCTTTCCATTTAGCCATACCTACAATACCTATTTTTTCAAAACAGATTGTTGATCATGTCTTATCTCAAAATCACAATTTTGCATCAGATTTTCTGGAACCATATTCCCCCAAAAGATTTTTTAAGTAGAGTATCACTTCATAATATTTACAGCATTTCCCAAGCTAATTTCAGTTTGACTAATATAAATCAGTATGCTTTAATTCCTATACTCAATAATATTTTTATTCACACTTCACAACATTATTACATTGATGAAAGCAAAATAATATGAAATTGGGTATCAATATAATTCCTGTAATGCCAATATCCGAGATCATAGAGATAATTCAAGCTGCAGAATCAATCGGATATGAATATTGTCTTTTAGCAGATGAGGGAATGACTGCGGATGTATGGGTAACTTTAGGTTTAGCGGCCCATGAGACAAAAAATATTTATCTCGGTCCTGTCACAAATGGTTACACGCGTCACCCTGCTGTTACGGCAATTGCAACAGCCACACTAAATCAAATAAGCAATAGTAGAGCCATCCTTGTTCTGGTAGCTGGCGGTTCCATTGTGATGGACACTTTCATGATGAAGCGTGAAAAACCTTTAAAAGTTGTCAAGGATAGTATCAACATATGCAGAAGAATATGGTCTGGTGAATCTTTCGATTTTGAGGGAGAATATTTTTCTCTTAAGAATGCAAAAATGGAATTACCATCCCAAAATATCCCGATCTGGATTGCTGCTCGAGGAGAACAGATGCTCAAACTGGCTGGACGTATGGCAGATGGAGTATTGTTGATGGTGAAATCTGATATTGGTCCAGCCGTAAAATTGGTAGATCAATTCGAAAATCATCCATTAAGAATCTATATGGATCGTATTGCTTATACAGAAAAAATGATTGAAGATGCAACCCATCTGTTTCCTTATGTATTAAAAGATACCCCAGAAAGACAACTGAGTGGATTTCTTAATCAACCTGAAATTACTCAACTCAAATCAGCTTTGGAAACGGGTGGAACGGATGCGGTTGCAAAATTAATTACAAAAAATATGATTAAACGATACAAAGTCGCCGGCTCACCGTCAGAATGTTCCCTCATCCTTAACCAATTGAAAAATGATCATCAATTGGATATGTTTGTTTTAAATATAACCACCGGAGGTTTACAAACGAACATCAACATGTTGTCGGATGTATATTCAATCGCACAGGATAATGCATAATTAAGTTTCAATAAATTAATATAGAACTCTTATTAAGAACTCAAATAATCTAATACAGAAAAGTAAACATGACTCAACTAACTTCCACTAACGGTACGCTAACATTCGGCAAGGGACATCCAGCCATGTTAATCAATGATCAGTTACATGTGATTAACAAACCAGATTCAGTCATAGAACCGATCAGCAGAGGGAATATTGATTATTTTCTCCAATTGGCTAAATGGGGAAAATCATCAGGTGCTGATATGACTGCCATATTAATTACACATCCAGAGATTGATGAAGTTAACTTATTGCCGAGACTTGCAAAAACCATTCTGCAAGAGACTGGAATGCCGGTTGGTTTGGACACAAGAAATGCAGAGGCCATCGAGGCTGCCCTGGCAGAACTATCCCCTTATAAATCAATTATCTGGACCGTTACAGCTGAACAATCTGTGTTGGCATCACTTCTGCCTATTGCAAAAAAATATAATGCGGTAGTGGCTGGCATGCCCACAGGTTTTTCAGGTGCAGGTGTGCCAATGACAGTTGAAGAACGGATTGCCGCTGCCAGGAAAATTATTGACTCCTGTTTAGATTTTGGTATTCCCAGAGAGGATATCGTGATTGATGCGATTTGCATGCCGGTTGCTTTATTACAGAAAAATTCTTTTCGGGTATCTGTTGAAACAATTGCATTATTAAGTGAAATGGGAATTACATCACAACTTGGTATTGGTAACGCAGGTAGCAACATGCCCTCTCGCGACTCCATTCATTTAGCTTACCTATTAGGCGCATTATCCTGGGGACTGGATGCTGCTTTTATCAACCCAGGTATTCCAGGTTTAATTTCCACAGTGAAAGCGATGGACATGCTAACCGAGCGTGATCCTGATTGCAGAATATTCCTTAAGCATTATCGTTCCTCTAAAGCAACACAGAATTAATATATTCCGTCCATTATCAGGCAGGTTTTATGCACATAGACACAAAAACAGGCAATCTACAAAAATTAAAAAGGGGAAAACCTTCTGAAATTTATTGTGGAATGGGTATCTGTTATGAGTGTCTCCTCATAATCAATGGAGTGCCAAACATTCAGGCGTGTCAAACACCGGTCGCGGATGGAATGATTATATCCACTGATTTTAAGGTGCAATCATAAAGGAAAAGACTGAATTAATCGTTATTGGTGCTGGTCCAGGTGGTATCCAGGCTGCTATTACCGCTTCAGAATTAGGATTGGAAGTAACACTGATAGATAGCCAGCCCTCCGCAGGTGGACAATATTTTAAAATGTATGAGGTAATTCCATGAAAACAACGAACACATTTGATGTGATCATTGTTGGCGCTGGGGTCGTTGGTTGTTCCATTGCATATCATTTGACCAAAGCTGGTTTTAATGTCGCTCTGATCGAACAAAAGCACGTTGGATCCGGAGCGTCTGGAGCTAACTTTGGGATGGTGCAATCCAATGATGTCGAAATCAAACACAGTATTCCCATGGTATTGCATGGCTACAAACGGTTTGATAATTTGGAAGAAGAATTAGGCATGTCAATTGGGTTTAGGAGAATTGCCTCGTTAAGATTATTAAGTTCAGAGTCTCAATGGATGAATTCTAAAGAACGGGCATCCATATTATCAAAAGCCGGTATTCCCTATGAATATGTTCCACCAGAAAGAGTGGTGGAAATCGAACCAGAGGTAAATCCAAGTGGTTTGTACGGTGCTACTTATGCTTCATATCAGGGTCAGGTAAATCCATTTTTATTAATGTGGGCATTTTTACGACTAGCGAACCAACTAGGTCTTTCCCTATTTACCTTTACTGAAGTGAATAATTTATTACTTGAAAGTGGCCGATTAATTGGTGTTGACACAACCCGGGGAAAATTTTATGCAGGAAGAGTGGTTTTGGCAACTGCTGCCTGGACACGCAAATTAGGGGAATTAATCGGGCGCCATTGGAATATACACACTTTTCGAGCTTCGGCAATGGTGACAGAGCGTTTCCCTGACCTTCGATTAAACACGATCGTTACATCCGCTGACCATATTGAAATGGAAATCAACGGACCAAATGATGCTGAATTAACTGTAATGGCATTATCCCAAACCCAGGAAGGTAATTTCTTAATTGCTCAGGCTGACCGTCCTGGTGAAGTTCTCGATGGGAAAATCAGTCACGTAGCTCCAAAAGCGATGGCAACGATAACCACCCGGTTTTTCCCAATTTTAAGGAAAGCCAGAATCATCCGCACCTGGACAGCTCCCACAACTTATACGGATGATGGTATGCCATTATTGGGGCCTGTCAATGATTTGGAAGGTTTGATTCTGGCAACTTCATTTCGGTCAGCCATTGTCAACTCACCGGTTGCTGGAGAAATTGTCACTCAATTGATCAGTCAAGGATATTGTGATCTGATTGATATCAGCCCATTTGCGCCAGAGAGAACTATGAATGAAGCAGACACAGTTTATAAAGTAAAATCCACAAAATCTGAATCAAACGAGATGCCTGAATAATTCAGATATTTCCTCATTCTTACTTATTTTGTGTGGAATATTGATAAATTTTTTCTGCTTTTTGCTGTGCTCTTTGTAGAATTTCAGCTTCATTGACTTTAGTGAAATCACCCTGGTCAAAAATGATTTCTCCCTCCACCATGACCATGGCAATATTTTCACTATTCCCAGAATAAACCAAACTGGCTAAGGGATCATAACAGGGTGTTGTATTCGGTTTATGTAAATCTAAAGCAATGAGATCAGCTTTCTTACCTTCACACAGAGAGCCGATCTGGTCCAGCATATTGATACAAGCAGCGCCTTGATCTGTTGCCATTGAGAATATTTCTCTGGCGGATAGAGCAGATGAATCTCGATTTTGAACTTTCTGGAGTAATGCTCCAGTCTTCATAACTTCGATTAAATTCTGGCTATCATTGCTGGCTGCTCCATCCGTCCCAAGGCTTACGAGAATTCCATGTTTGGTAAATTCAACAATAGGAGCAACACCAGATCCCAGAATCATATTTGCCAATGGATTATATGAAATCCTTGTCTGATATTTCTTAAATAAAGACAGATCATCTTCTGAAACTCGAATAGCATGAACGCCAAGAAAGTCAGTATCAAGGATACCTACATCTTCTAACAATCGCATGGTTGTTTTTCCGTATTTCTCCAGACTATGTTGATCATCATCAACTGTCTCCAGAATATGCATGGTAACAAATAGGTTATTGACTTTCGAGTAATCCGCAATTTCTCTCAATCCTTCAACGGTCATTCCCCAAATCACGCTGGGAGCAAGAGCAAAACTAATTCTCGGATGATTTTTATACATTTCTCGTGAACGATCAACTTCTGCCAAACTATCTACAACAGAAGAAAAAGAAGCGGGTCTGACCGGACTACCAGGCAAACGGTTTACATCCGTTATCCCCCTTGCAAGCACTCCCCGGATTCCACAGTCATCAAATGCTTTCAAGACATAATCAGCATAATGTGGTTTGACATGTGCATACATAAAATCGACCAGCGTTGTAACTCCAGAGCGGATCGACTCCATGCATCCTACCATCGCGGCTAAGTATATGGCTTCCTCGTCCAAATTAGGCATCATCAAGCGCACTGAGTTATTCATCCACTTGATAAAGGTCAGGTCCTTCCCCAAACCACGCATAAAAGTTTGGAAAAGGTGACAATGGGTATTGATAAATCCGGGCAGCAGCAATTTTCCACCAGCATCCCAAACCTTTTTTGAATCATACCTGGTTGGCTGATCAACTTCTGGTGAAATCTCTAATATTTTTCCTTCATTTACGATAACCGTAACCTTATTGGATGTACAACCAAAATTTTTATTATCTAACAGCCTGGCATTCTTAATGATTAAATCAACTTCTTTAGTCATTCTTTTATCCTTTACTTTCTACTTTCGATAGAAGGATTCCTTAATCATATCCTCTCTGAGTACGCCTCCAGTGAACATATTTCCAGTGTTGTAATTCATAATTTCATACTTTGCTACCGTGTGAATGTCTTTATCCACTACGTAAAAGTCTCGATGCCCTTCTTCGAAAATATCAATAAACCGTTCTCCAAATCGTCGTGAAGCACTGAAAGGAGCAGTATTGATCACTGCCAGGATCTCATCATCAGAGCAATCCACTACATATCGAACAGTCACGCCATAAAGCAGTGCAGTATTCACGCGATCCATTGCCAATAACTCATCTTTTATGGGAGGAGCTATCGGACAGGTGCCCATACCACTGATGATTTTTGCAATGTCAAATCCTTTACGGAAAAGTCTCCACACAGAGGCTTCCACAGTGCGAGAACACACTTGAATAGAACCTGTCAGACTGGCGGTTTTTGTGGCTAAAATATAAACATTTTCCGGTCTGATTTTACAGGCTTCTGCCACCAGCTCCGCAATACTTTCATCAGGAATTTCCTGTGTCTGAGCTGCAAAAACAGTCTCATGATGGATATCCTGATAATGCCAGGATTGTGAAAAAATATCATTTCTTGCAATGGCTCTGGCAGGTCCTGAACCAATCGGATTGATATATCCCGGGATATCCTTTCCAGGCATCTTCCAGCCAGAAAATTGGGATGATAAGGTCGCTTCAACAGGCCGGTCAATGTAAACATCAATCGATGGAAAATGCAATTCACCTAAATGAAATTGTCCAAAATCAATATGCCCCATACCACCAATGGTAGCTTCTACCAATAATTTACCAGCTTGAAAACCACCTGGTGCTTCTACACCCATATCAACAACGGTTGCTCCATTTTTTAAATGAACTACTTTACAGTTTAGTTGTTCTGCAAATGGAAGAATTTTTTCTTTTACAATTTTTACTGCTTGTTGATTGATACTGAACATGAAGCCTCCGATTTTAATTTGATAAATTTTTAGTGCTTGAAGTATGGTTTACCCATGGCTGCAGGTGATCTTACCTTCCCTACAAAGCCCACCATAGCTAACATAGCTAAAATATATGGAATCATCAAAAGGAATTGGTAAGGAATCCCGAGATTCATTACCTGTATTTGCATTTGCGCTGCATCAGCCGCACCAAATAACAGGCATGCTAATAAAACACCCCAAGGATTAAATTTTCCTAAAACAATTGCTGAAATCGCTATCCAACCTCTACCTGCAGAAATGTTTTCTGTGAAATACGCAGTTTGAGTCAGCGTCAAAAATGCCCCGCCCATAGAAGCTAATATACCACTGACAACAACTGCCAGATAACGATTCAAAACTACATTAACACCAGCCGTATCTGCAACCTGAGGATTTTCACCAACAGCCCTGAAGTTGAGTCCAGATGTTGTGTGATAGAAAAACCAGGCAATCAAAATCACGAGCAAAATTCCAGCATATACCATCCAATTATGTGAAAGAAAAATTTCACCAAAGATGGGAATGGAACTCAATTTGCCAAAATTTACGTTGCTAAATAATGTTGCAGCAGAAGTCGCAGTACTGATATCTATCAATCGGAAAAGATATCCTGTTATTCCTAAACCGAAAACCCCAATTCCCAGTCCAGTTACTAGCTGGCTCACACGCAGATGAATGGAGGTAAAGGCTAACAGTAATCCCAATAAACCACCGGAAACCATTCCCAGTAATAAACCAATCCACGGGCTTCCGGTAACATACGAGCCATAATATCCAAAATATGCCCCACAAAGCATCATACCTTCCAAACCAAAATTGTATACACCAGCTTTTTGGGAAATTAGCCCGCCGAGGCTTGGAAATAACAGTGGTATTGACATGCGTATTGACATGGTTAACCAGGTCACAATGGTTGTCATCCAGGCAGCATCCATTATGCTCTACCTCCAATCACTGTTTCAGATAATCTATTTGTCAGATATCCACTTGCAATGACGAAAATAATAATAAGTCCTTGAATAACGTTTAACAATGGGAATGGCACGCCTGCGCCACGTTGCATCGCTCCCATACCCACCCTAATCACAGCAAACAATAACGCAGCCAGAAGAATACCAATGGGATTATAACGTCCCATTACAGCCACACCGATTCCATCAAAACCATAGCCAGCGGAAAAACCGTTGACAATCTTGAATTGGGTGCCCATTAATTCCATAGCCCCACCCATTCCAGCCAGACCACCGGTTGTGAGCAAAGCCACAACTGTTGCCCAAATAATATTTATGCCAGCATAAGAGGCTGCTCTACGATTTGCACCTACGGTGCGCATTTGATATCCAATCGGGGTTCGATATATTAAGTAAAAAACGCCAGCGGTTACCAGTAAAGAAATAATAAAACCCAGGTGTAATGGGGTTTTAGATAAAATAATGGGTAGTTTCGCACTTGGTAAAATAGTTGCAGAAACATATAAATACGATTCTGGAGGTTTGATAGGCCCATGGATCAAATAATCAACCAATAGTATAGCCACATAATTCAGCATCATTGTATTGATTAGTTCATCCGAACCCAAGAAAATCTTCAAAACTCCTGCAATTCCTGCCCAGAGCGCGCCGAAGATGATCCCAGCCAGAATACAAAGTAAGACATGAATTACAGGATGTAAGCCTTCAATGTATGCACCTACCAGCACCGCCCCTACAGCCCCCATCAGGAGTTGTCCTTCAGCTCCTACATTAAAAAATCCAGACTTGTGAGCGATTGCAAAACTCAAGCTGCAAAATAAAAGGGGGACAAAGCGCGTTAGAGTTTCGCCAAAACCATATCGGTTTCCAAACGACCCTTTGATTAAGTAGGTAATCGCTTCCCAGGGGTTAATTCCGGCAATTGCAATTAATATTCCTCCGATCAGCAAAGCCAGACCGATAGCCAAAATCGATATCGATGTAGAAATTAATCCCATATTATTTCTGGCAAATAAGATTATCCGCTCTTTGATCGTTAAAGAAGTGTTGCTAGTGTTGGATAATTCACTCATATTTTTTCCTAGTACATACTTAAAAAAGGAGGGATACCCCTCGATAAAAATATCGAGGGGTATTATATTCAGTTATTCCCACATGTATTTATCTGATGGTGGAGTTTCGACCTTGCCATCAATCATATCCTGGGTTGCTTTTTCCACTGCGTCCTTCACTTCTTGAGGAACTGCATTATTGAACGGAGCGAGAAACTCAACACCTTCTTTCACACCCATAACATAAACCTTCCCCCATTCCAGGTCACCATTGATCATACCTTCGACAGCGATCGTAATATAACGACCACTATCGAGGATATTACTGGTTAAGACAAGTTCTGGAGCCAGTGAATTGCGATCCACAGAGGAACCGATGGCGAAAGTGTTATTCTCTTTAGCTGCTTCGATGGCACCTACAGTACCCATACCTGCGTTTGCGTAAACGATGTCTGCACCATCTTTGATAGCTGCAGTAGCCATTTCCTTAGCTTTGACAACATCATCAAAGCTACCTGTAAATAGGTGCAATATTTCAATATCAGGATTTTGTGTCAATGCACCCATATACATGGCATTGACCATTGTGAGCGCAATAGGAGATTGGGAAACAGTCACCATTGCAATTTTATTGGTCTTAGTCATCATCCCAGCGACAACACCAGCAAGATATACACCTTGCCAATTCGTTGCATCCAGAGCCACCACATTAGGTGAACCTGCCATGTAACCAGTCACACCGAATTTAACGTCTGGAAATTCTGGGGCAACTTCATTCACTGCATCGGTGAAATAAAGCTCGTGCGCATAAACCAGATCATATTCGTCTGCAGCGTAGCTACGCAGAACATCTTTTACAGTAGCATCACCCACACTCTCTTGAATGCTGACTTCGAGATTGTATTTTTCTTTCAAAGCCATCAATGCTTCATAACCAGCCTGGGCATAACCACCATCTTTGATGGTTGTATTGAAAATCATTGCCACTCGAAGTGGTTCTTCCGCAGCAGGTTCTTCAACTACTGGCTCTTCTGCAGCGGGTTCTTCAGCTGCTGGTTCTTCAGCCGCCGGTTCTTCGACGACTGGTTCTTCGACGACTGGTTCTTCAACAGCAGGGGCTTCGGCAGCTGGTGCACAGGCAGCCAGCATACCAACCAACAAAACAAACGTCATTAATAAACTAAATTTCTTCATCGTTTCTCCTCAAAATTGGGTAATTAGATTTTTACAACAGTTTTTTATTAGATTGATCGCGATTTTTTGCAGCACCTCCTTTTAATTTAATGTTTATGAGAGCCGGCCATCAATAAGCCAATTTCCTCTATATCGGTAGAAGAATCCACCTCACCTACAATTTCACCCTCATAAATCACTAATATTCGATCTGATAATTTTCGTACTTCTTCCAGATCTGTCGAAATTAACAAAATTGTCACACCTTTTTGACGTGCTTCTAATAATTTTTTATGGACATACTCGATTGCCCCTACATCTAACCCCCAGGTTGGTTGCATAACCAGTAAAAAGTGATTTTTTTTCAGAAACTCTCTACCAACAATAACTTTTTGCTGATTTCCACCCGACAAATTTTTCACAGGCACATTAATGGAAGGTGTCCGCACATCATATTCCTGAATTAATTCATTCGCAAATTTATCAATCACTTTACGCTGTAATGAAAGACCTTTTGTGAATGGTTTTTGATAATGTGTTTCAAGAATTGCGTTTTCTGAGATTTTAAAATCCAACACCAGACCCTGATTTCTTCGATCCGCCGGAATATACGACATCCCCATCTCAATTAATTGACGAGTTGTACAATGCGTAACATCTTTCCCAAACATGCTAATTTTCCCGGAGGTCGGTTTTCTCAAACCACTGATAATCTCTGCTAATTCTTTCTGTCCATTTTCATCCACACCGGCAATGCCAACAATTTCACCTTGACCAACCTTGAAAGAAACATTTTTTAACAAATGTCTGTTTGGATTACGATGGTCTCCCAACGTAATATCATCCAATATTAAGATGTCTTCTCCGATTTTAATTTCTGCTTTGCTATACTGAGTAATAATTTCCCGGCCAACCATTAATCTTGAGAGTTCATGTGGTGTTGTTTCAGATTTGTTGACGGTGGAAATTAATTTTCCATCTCGCAATACAGAGATTCTGTCACTTATTTGCATCACTTCTTTCAATTTATGGGAAATAAAAATAATTGTCGTTCCTTTTTTATTTAGCTCCGTGAGCATTTTAAATAATTCTTGACTCTCCTGAGGCGTTAATACTGAAGTCGGTTCATCCAGTATGAGAAGCTCAGCGCCTTTGTATAATGCCTTTAGAATTTCAATTTTTTGTTGCATCCCTACGCTGATTTCTTCAATCAGTAAATCAAGATCAACAGTAATCCCAAATTTTTCAGCAACTCTAAGGATCTCTTTGCGAAAATATTCTTTTTCAAGTTTAGGGGGTTTCGGAGAAGGTTGACCAAGAATTATATTTTCCAAGACTGTAAAGTTTGGAATCAACATAAAATGTTGATGGATCATGCCAATCCCATGGCGAATTGCATTTTTCGGTGTATTGTGTTCGTATTTTTCACCGGATAGAATAATCTCACCACTATCCTGGTGATAAAGTCCATACAGGATATTCATTAAAGTCGATTTCCCTGCGCCATTTTCCCCCAATAAGGCATGTATTTGACCTTTATAAATATCAAGACTGATATCATCCAGCGCCACCACTCCAGGAAAACTTTTTCGGATGTTTCTAAAAGATAAATAGATTTCTTCTGAGATCATATGATATCTCCATAATGGATATTTTATTAAATTTGAAATAGAAAGAAAAAAAGCCTAAATTTTCAACGATGTTAATAGTCCAAGGAATATTCTACAATTACCACTAGTATAACGAAAAGGCGTCAAATTTTTTAATGAAAGATGATTTGGAAGGATTTTATGAAATATTAAGTATTGCTTTAACATTAAAGCACTTAATAAGGATAAAGTCAATTTTAGTTTACAGACAAATTCTTAAAAGTAAATGACACTTTACACAATTATCCAAATTGAATAACACCTTTTTTTCCACTTTCAGATATTTTTCGAAATTGAAAACCATCCATTTTTAATTGAGGAACAATAATATCCAAAATCTCAATCAACCATTCTGTTTTATCATGCAAAGCGATAATAGCACCTGGCACTGCCTGTGAAAGTATGCGCTGAGAAACCGTTCTCGCATCTGGCCCTTCCCAATCACGAACACTATAACTCCACAACACAATATCAAAATCCAGAGCCAGAAAAGTTTCTTCCACTTCTTCAGTCAAAAAACCTGCAGGGGGTCGTAACAGAGTTGGAAAGAAGCCCAACTCCTTTTGGATGATTGCCTGGGTTAACGCAACTTCCCGTATACACTCCTGAATGGGTATCTTATCGAATTCTGGATGGTTATATGAATGGTTACCAATATCATGACCAGCAGATTGCACCCTGCGTGCGCAATCTGCTTCTGTTTCCAGGCGCCGGCCTTCCATAAAGAAAGTTGCTAGAATGCCATAATTGCTCAGGCAATTCAATAACCGGTCCGTTGCAGGTGGATTGGGAGATCCATCAAAGCTTAAATAGAAAGTTTTATGATCCATAAGATTTTCATTCTGCAATGCTATTTTGTTTGCTTTCCATTTTATAAGCGCTTCTTGCCAGACCGATACATAATTCAAACATCATCTGGTGGGCATCTTCTTCATCGATTACGTGTCTTGCCAGCAAATCAGCCAGCCAATTCGCTGCCTGGCGCCGCCAGAGATCATGCCTGGCCGGGATCGAGCAAAAGCCTCGGGTATCATCATTAAATCCTGCCGTTTTGTATAATCCGGCACTCTCCATCACCTGGTTCAGATAACGTTCAATTCCATTCAAACTATCATTAAACCACCAGGGTGGGCCTAATCGTAATGCAGGATAATGACCTGCCAGAGGTGCCAATTCACGTGTGTAGGTAGATTCATCCAGGGTAAAGAGGATTAATTTAAAATTGGGATGATTGCCAAATCTTTGTAGAAGTGGTTTAAAATTCCGGGTAAACTCAACAGAAACCGGAATATCACCCCCGATATCGGCTCCGAATTGCTGATAAAGGGCTATATTATGGTTGCGATGAATACCGGCATGAAACTGCATGACCATCCCATCATCAGCACTCATCCTGGCCATTTCCATCAGCATATGAGCCACAAATCGAGTAGCATCATGTTGATCCGCATGACCTTTAAGAGCCCTTTGAAAAATCTCATCAATCTGATGTAGAGGCAATTCCTCAGTAAAAGCTGATTCTGCAGAAAAATCCGAAGCGGTGGCTCCTAATGATCGAAAAAAAACTCTTCTGTTTTCTAAAGCCTGGATAAACGATCTGAAGTTGTGTATTTCAATATTTGATAATAAAGCCAGTCGATTGATTTCATCAATCCAACCAGGATTCAAAAAATGAACAAGTGAATCAAAACGAAATGTAGGGACAATATTCCCTTTCCACTTTGAATTACCAATGGATTGATGATGGGTGAGCGAGTCGGCAGCGGAGTCTGTGGTTGCTAAAAACTCAATGTTAAATCTTTCAAATAAATTTCTTGGGGAGAATTCAGTAGATGAGAGTTTTTCAACCAGGATGTCATAGGTAAATTTAGCGGTCTCTTTTGATAATTTGTGTTCAATGCCGAAAACATCACTGAGTGAAGTGGTTAACCACACGCCTGAAGGTGTCGCCCTGAAAAGATAAAAATTTGTACAAAACAATTCCCAAACACTACGAGGATCATAATCCAGCGATTCCCCCTTTGGAGCAATACCTAGTTTTTCTAAAGGAATACCGTTTGAAAAGAGCGTCCTGATCACATAATGATCAGGTTTAATAAATAGATCAACCGGGTTGCCAAAATTAGCATCAGGGGCAGAAAAAAGTGAGGGATCCACATGGCCGTGTGGTGCAAAAATGGGTATTTTTTTTGCTGATTGATAAAGGTTATGCGCAAAATTGCGATTTGTAGAATTTGAAGAAAAGAAACGGTCTGGGTGCATAATTTTTCCTTTCACCTCTATTATTGCAGAGGTTTTTAATTTAACAAGAAAAATTATCTATACTTTTTTTATTTGGGTCAACAATTTCGGATCCGATTGTGTTGTCAACCGCGACACCGAAAATGAATGGTCCAGAAAATTCAGCGACGGCTGTCATTGCAAGGGCAACCCGAGGTTGAATTGCTCTGGATGAGATCATGGTAGCAACAATATTGCTTGAGTCATGAACGCCATTTAAGAAATCAAATACAATAGCAAGAGCAATTAATATGATTAATGATGTAGACATGAGCCCTTCTAAATTGTAAAGTGCAATTCTTAGAATAAATTTACGATATAAGGTATGGCATTTTCGAATAACCAATAGCAACCAGCACCGGCTGCCATTGTTGCCGGAATGGTGATGATCCAGGCAGTTACGATTTCGCCGGCCACTCCCCAGCGCACTTTGCTCATTCTTTCGGCTGCCCCTACACCCATGATAGATGAACTAACCACCTGAGTAGTACTGACTGGACCACCTAATAAAGATGCGGTCAGAATGACAATTGCCGATGTTGCCTGAGAGGCAAAACCATGCACTGGTCGAATTTTATAAAACTTTGATCCAAGTGTTTTAATCAATTGCCATCCACCGACTGCTGTGCCTAATCCAATTGAGGAAGCACAGGCTACGATTACCCATAAAGGTACTTCGAATGTTGATTGGACACCCGCAATTACCAACCCAAGCGTGATAATACCCATGGTTTTTTGAGCGTCATTGGTTCCATGACTCAAAGATAAACCGATGGACGTGATAATTTGCATTTTTTTGAATACATCATTGATTCTAGGTGAAGCGTTCCACGAGGACAGATAAACGATGTTTGCAATCAACATGCCAGCAATAAAACCGATGATGGGGGATGCAAATAAAGCGATTAACACTTTGATAATACCTTCCATAATAATGACTTTATAACCTGCAGCCATCATCACAGCCCCAACCAGTCCTCCAATAATCGCATGTGAAGAGCTACTGGGTATGCCTAGAATCCAGGTCAGAACATTCCAGATAATAGCGCTAACACAGGCTGCTACCAATACAACAAGATTTATATGTTCAGCAGACACAATATCATTTCCAATGGTGGTCGCAACAGCAACACCAAATATAAATGGACCCAAAAAATTCGCTACCGCAGTCATCATCAAGGCCGTCCGGGGCGGAATAGCACGGGATGAGATCATGGTGGCCACTACATTGCTGGAATCATGGACACCATTCAGGAAATCAAAAACTAAAGACAGAACCACGAGAATGATTAATAATATTTCCATCTGATATTAAGTGGTCTTAACAACAATATCTGCCAGAACATTGGCAGCTTCATCACCACGGTCAGCAGCGTTACTCAAGTGGCGATAAACCTCACGATATTTCATCATCTTTACCAGTGTTTTAATATCTTCAGTTTCCTGGAACATATCTGCCAGTGCTTCCCGGTAGACGGTTTCTACACGATTTTCAAGCGCTTTGGCTCGTTGAGCATGTTCCGATGCCACACCTGGATGTTCTTGAAGACATTCCACCGCTTTTAAAATTTCAAACGAAGCATCTCGCAACAATGAACAGATTCGCACCATAAATTCTGTTGGTTCTACTTTAAAAATGACAATTTCTGTCATGGTGCTGTAGGCATAATCCAGAACATCATCGATGGCTCTTGAAAGGGCAAAAATATCTTCACGATCAAAGGGTGTGATAAAGGTTCGATTTAATTCATCGATCAATATTCGTCGTGACTCATCGGCCTCTTTCTCCTTAGCTGTGAGTTGATCTGCAAGATTTTCATCCGGGTGAGAGAGATATTTTTTGAGGAGATCCATTCCTTCCAGGGTCAAAGATGACTGTTCGTGGATTAATTTTATAAAAACATTTCTACGTTTTCTGAATATTTTTAACATGTCTCCTCCAAATTTCTTATTGTCCAAATCATAAAATTAAAAAAGATTATTCTATTGATAAAAATTAAGTGTTAATCTAAGATGCTATGAAAAAATGGATAACTAATTCATAGCATGATGTTTTGTTAACAATTTGTTAATTATTCTATCACAATCCATTTTTTAATATCCAAAATGGGTATCATCTCAATAAATCGGGGCAAACGGGTGTTTTTGGCGTGCGTCCGCACGCCAAAAACACCCTGGCAGCTAATTATTGAAATGATGCCAAAATGGTAAATAAAATATTTATTAGAAGGAATGATTGATTTTTTATTAAACATTGTGTAAACTATTAGTAATAAATGCACACGTGTGCAGAAGGTCTTCCCATGGCTATTACAATCAAAGACATCGCTAAAAGAACCGGGGTTTCTCACTCAACCGTCTCAAGAGCATTGGGCGGGAATTCTTTGATTTCTGAGGAAACTACCACTCGAATTCGAAAAGTAGCCCGAGAAATGGGATACCAACCCAGTGCCGCGGCGCGATCGTTGAAAACAAACCAGACCAAGGTGATTGGCGTCATTGTCAATAGCATTGATGATCCTTTTTTCTCGGAAATACTATTCGGAATCGAGGATGCTGCCCAACAAGCCGGGTATAGCCTCTTCATCGCTGCTTCTCAATACGACCCAATCCGGGAACAAAACATCGTCCAGACCATGATGGAGCAACGAACCGATGGTGTCATCATCTGTTCTTCTTCGTTCAGTGCCGATAAAGGTCGCCAATTGTTGGCAAATGGATTTCCGGTTGTGGTTGTGAATTACAAAGCCAATGAAAATTTTAATTATTCCATCTATCATGATGATGTGGATGGAAGCCAGCAACTAACCAGGCATCTTCTAGCGCTCGGACATACAAAAATTGCTTACTTAGGAAATTCAAAATCAGGCCGAACATCTCTGGACCGTTTAAACGGGTTCAAAAAGGAAATGCGCAAAGGCGGGGTAAAAATCAATCCGGCTTATATTTTTGAAGTGGAAGGCAGTGATCCAGCATTAGGTAAAGAAAGCTTTCATTATTTTATGAATTTATCGGATCGTCCCACGGCAATCATGTGCTTTAATGACATGCTTGCCATTGGCTTTTTACACGCATGCAGACAAGCAGGTATTCGAGTACCGGATGATCTTTCCGTCACCGGTTTTGATAACATCACTTTTTCAGCATATACAACCCCCCCACTCACAACTTTGGATCAGCCAAAATACTCCATTGGTAACGAGTCGGCACAATTATTGTTGGAGTTGCTCGGTAAAAAAATCGAAAATTCAAACAATACACACAAAGAAAAAGTATTAAAAGGGAGATTGCTGGTTCGTAGTTCCACATCCGCACCTACACAAATGAATAAAGGATAATCATGAATACTGCTACTATAAATGAAAATAATCTTAGATCACAGCTCATCCCTCAATCAGTAGTCACCCTGGATCGGATCATCTACAGCCTCGCGAAAACCCCAGATGGATTACGGTTAATGATTCAGGCTGACCAGGATGATTTCCGTTTGACGTTATTTGATGGTGAAAGAACCCATCACGGAAATGAAACTTTGGTTTCAGCATGTTTAACATCAGAAAATGCTTCTGCCCTACGAACACAATTGCCCTGGCTTAAACCGGTTGCTTTAGGATTAAAAACTTCTGCTGGCATGGGAGATCGATTGGGTCTGGCAACCCCTGGACATGTGCGTGCTATCCGGAAAATGAACGGGAAAATTGCGCCGATTTTCACGCAACAATCTATTCGAGAAAATACCCGTACAGGTCGCACTCCGCAGCAGGTGATCGATGATGCCATGTGGGGTGTTTTCCAGGAAAATTGGCGCGATGGTTATGGAGCGGATGCAGATCATTTGAAAACAACTAATGATATCGATGTTTGTCTTAAAGCTGGATATACTTTTTTCACCATTGACCCTGGAGAACTTGTAGATAACCGGGCGGAAGATGATGATTTGAAAAGTCTACGGGAATACGCCAAAGATCTACCTGCCGAGTTACACATGGAACATTCCGGTCTCCTGGATCAAATCATCACTGCCGAACATCTGAGCTTAACATTTGACGAGAAAACTTTATTAAAGGCGATGGTGAAATATGGAAGAGCGATCTGGCATGTTTATCAAATGTACCAACATTTAATAAAAAATTCAGGAGCGAGAACCGTTGAATTAGAAATCTCTGTTGATGAAACAGATAATCCCACATCCCATGCTGAGCATGCATACATCGCCAGCGAACTCAAACGACTGGGTGTCAAATGGATCAGCCTTGCGCCGCGATTTGTTGGCAGGTTTGAAAAAGGTGTTGACTATATTGGTGATCTGACTGATTTTGAAAAGGATGTCAAAGGTCATGCAGCGATTGCTCGCGTATTTGGGCCGTATAAAATTAGCCTGCATTCCGGATCAGATAAATTCAGTATTTACAAAATTGCAGCTCAGGCTACCGGAGGATTGGTTCATCTTAAAACCGCAGGTACCAGCTATCTGGAAGCTTTAAGAACAATTGCTGCACTTGATCCAGTCTTTTTCAAGGAAATTTATGAATTTTGCCGAAAACGATTCGAGTCCGATAAAGTTAGCTATCATGTTTCAGCCCAGCTATCCCGCGCGCCATTTCCTTCTGCAGTTGATCATTGGCCTGGATTATTGGATAATTTCGATGCACGTGAAATTTTGCATGTCACATTTGGCTCGGTGTTGAAAGAAAAAGCATCTGATGGAAGTTTTCAATTTTATGACCATCTGATAAGATTACTAAAGGACAACTCTGAATTATATGCTGAGAATATTGAAAAACATTTTTTACGCCACCTCACACCTTTTGTTTTGAATGAATGAAAAGAAATGAGTTTAAAAATGAATGTTTCACAAAGTAACCAAAAAGAATTAAACCAACAAGTTGCCGTTGTTACCGGAGGGGCTGGCGTTTTATGCGCTGCCTTATGTAAAGCATTGGCTGAAGCTGGTGCCAGTGTAGCAATACTGGATTTAAATGAAAAAGCTGCTCTGGACCTGGCTGCAGAAATACAATCAAATGGAGGGCTTGCATCTGGCTTTGGTTGTAATGTATTGGATAAAGACAATATGGAAGCGGTGGCTGATAAAGTGATCGCTGAGTTTGGTCAGGTGGATATTTTGATCAATGGTGCTGGGGGAAATAAACCTCAGGCAACCACCAGCCAGGATTTAAAATTTTTCGATCTGCCAGCAGATGCCTTTCGTTGGGTTTTCGATCTCAATATGCTCGGCACCATTTTGCCCACCCAGGTGTTTGCAAAAATGATGGCAGAACAGGGAAGTGGCATCATTTTGAACATCTCCTCGATGAATGCTTTTCGTCCACTCACACGAATTCCTGCTTACTCAGCGGCCAAAGCTGGTGTCAGTAATTTCACCCAATGGCTGGCAGTCCATATGGCGCAGGAGTACTCCCCTGCTATTCGGGTAAACGCTATTGCCCCTGGTTTTTTCCTGACAGAACAAAACAGATTTTTGTTAACAGAAATGGAAACTGGTGAATTAACAGCCAGAGGTAAAACCATCATCCAACACACCCCGATGGGACGTTTTGGCACACCGGAAGATCTGGTGGGGACTGTGCTGTGGCTGGTATCACCAGCATCTGCATTTGTTACCGGGATTGTCGTCCCGATTGATGGTGGTTTTTCTGCATTCAGTGGAGTTTAATCATGTTGATTGGTAAAGGTAGCCCATTGTCTCAATTAACCAATTCAGAAATCAGCCTGATCGTCGAAAAGGCACTGAATTCAACAGATCTGGATGGGAAACGGGTTTTGATATTGATTCCGGATGGAACCCGCACAATGCCCATGCCATTGATATTTGATTTATTCGAAAAACATTTAGGTCAGCGTGTTTCAAAACTGGATTATCTGGTGGCGTTAGGTACGCACCAACTGATGACAGATGCACAATTAAGTAAGTTGACGGGAAGACAGGTGGTAAATGGCAAGGTTGGCATCAGCACCATATTTAACCATCGTTGGGACCAACCATCCACATTTTCACAAATCGGGATAATTCCAGCTTCAGAAATAAGTCAGATCAGTAATGGAATATTGGAAATGGATGTTCCGGTTCGTTTGAACAAAATGATCGAGGATTATGACCACATTATGATCTGTGGGCCTGTATTTCCGCATGAGGTCGTCGGTTTCTCTGGCGGTAATAAATACTTCTTTCCGGGTATTGCCGGTGCAGAGATTATCAACTTCACCCACTGGTTAGGCGCATTAATCACGAATTTCGAAATTATTGGTGCAGGCTACACCCCGGTACGCGCCATTATTGATCGCGCAGCAGCGTTCATTGATCGTCCTGTGACCTGTTTCAGCCTGGTGCTAACGCATACAGGGATTAATGGCCTGTATTATGGATCTGCCCAGGAAGCCTGGCAAGCAGCTTCACAATTATCCTCACAGGTTCACATTCTTTATGTAGATCACCCATATCAAAAAGTAATTTCGATCATGCCTTCCCTGTATGACGATATGTGGACAGCCGCTAAGGGAATGTACAAAATGGAACCGGTAGTGGCTGATGGTGGTGAAGTAATTATCTATGCTCCCCAAATAGATGAGGTCAGTTATACCTATGGACGGATTCTGGATGAAGTTGGATATCATTGCCGGGATTTCTTTGTTAAACAATGGGACAAATATAAACAATATCCATGGGCAGTTTTAGCTCATTCCACACATTTGCGCGGATTAGGTAGTTTTGATCTAGAAACCCAAATAGAATCCCCAAGAATTAGAGTAACCTTAGCCACCGGTATTCCAGCTGAGCGTTGTCAACGGATTGGTCTTGGTTACCTTGATCCTTCTACTTTCAATCCCGAAGAGTGGATGAACAGAGAAGATGAGGGAATACTGGTTGTGCCTAGAGCGGGCGAAATGCTTTATCGGCTCAAGAATGCTACTATCAAACCACAAATGTAAAGAAGGTGAGATATGAAATATAAAATTGGAATTGTCGGTTTAGGGGTAATGGGTCAGAATTTAGCGCTCAATATGGAACGTAATGGCTTCCCAGTTGCAGGTTTCGACCTTGATAAATCCAAAACAAATGCTTTTCTTGCAGGTGAAGGCAAAGGAAAACAAATTATTTCTTTGGATAATATCCCATCCATGATTGAAGTACTGGAAAAACCTCGCCGCATTTTGATGATGGTGCCTGCAGGCGAACCTGTCGATTCAGCCATTCAACAAATTAAACCCCACCTCGAAAAAGGTGATATTCTGATTGATGGTGGCAATTCCTTTTTTATGGATACGGAACGGCGAGCAAAAGAATTGGAAGCAGATGGGATTAATTTTGTAGGTGCCGGTGTCTCTGGCGGTGAAGAAGGTGCAAAGTGGGGACCTGCCATCATGCCTGGTGGACAATTTGAAGCCTGGCAAGCCCTTGCCCCCATCTTTTACGCCATCGCTGCCAAAGCTGATGATGGTCAACCTTGCGTGGAGTACATGGGTCCCAGAGGAGCAGGTCACTATGTCAAAATGGTTCACAATGGCATTGAATATGGGGATATGCAATTAATTGCTGAGATTTACGATATTCTACATCGTGGTCTCGGTTTGACGAACCAGGAATTACACGAAATATTTTCTCGCTGGAACCAGGGTGTTCTCAAATCCTACCTGATTGAGATCACAGCTGATATTTTTAAAAAGATTGATCCAGAAACCGGAACACATGTCGTTGATTTGATTCTGGATGAAGCGCAACAAAAAGGTACTGGCAAGTGGACCAGCCAGAATGCACTGGATTTAGGGGCACCCATTCCCACCATCCATGCAGCATTGGTTGGACGCACCATATCAGCCTTAAAGTCGGAACGTGTGCTCGCTTCTCAGGTCCTTGGCGGTCCTGAATCTCGCTTTACCGGTGAGAAAGAGCGGCTGATTGATGCTGCAGAGAATGCATTATTCGCCAGTAAGATCATTTCCTATGCTCAGGGAATGGGGCTGTTGCAGTTGGCCTCAAAAGAATATGGTTACAATCTCAATTTATCAGAGATCGCAAAAATCTGGCGAGCCGGTTGTATTATCCGCGCAAGCATATTGACAGAAATTATGGCTGCCTATCAGAGAGAGCCAGATTTGCAAAACCTGATGTTGGATGTCAATTTCCGGCAGGCCATTGAAACCCGACAGGATGATTTACGATATGTGATAAAAACTGCCATCGATATGGGTATTCCAACCCCCGCGCTCAGTGGATCATTGGCGTATTTCGATGCTTATCGCACTGAGCGTTTACCCGCTAATCTTACCCAGGCACAACGTGATTACTTTGGAGCTCACACCTACCGGCGCGTTGATCGCGATGGGGTTTTTCATACACAATGGAAAGAGGGAGAGAAATAATGATGCAATACGGTTTGAATATCCAGCAAAAAGCAGATTTAGATTTTGTCTCATTGGGGGCGCTCATTCATCGTCTCGACCCGGGGATCGTCCCTTTCCGCAAGGCAACCCAATGCCAGATTCATGTCAGCGGGGGGGAATTCAATTGTGCTGCTAATTTAGCAGATTGTTTCCATCTTAAAACAGGTATCGCCACGGCCATGGTTGACTATCCGATTGGAGATTTGATTGCGGAACGCGTCAAAGCAATGGGCGTCAGACCATTTTATAAAGAATTCAAACATAATGGGGTCAATGGTCCTAATATGGCAACCGTGTATAGTGATCGAGGATATGGGGTACGAGCACCTGTAGTTTTTTACAATCGTTGCAATGAAGCTGCAGCTCAGTTAAAACCAGGTGACTTTAACTGGAAAGAAATTTTTGCTGGCGGAGTTCGCTGGTTCCATAGTGGCGGAATTTTTGCTGCACTATCTGAGACAACCGGTGAAGTGATTATTGAAGGAATGCAGGCAGCAAAAGAATCTGGGGCTGTTGTCTCCTTTGACCTGAATTATCGAGCTAAATTATGGAATATCTGGGGCGGTCACGAAAAAGCCCAATCAGTCATCCGTCGCATCATGAAATATGTTGATGTTTTGGTTGGAAATGAAGAAGACTTACAAATGGGTCTGGGCATTGCTGGTCCACAGGTAGCGGCAGCTTCCAAACTGGATCCCAGTGTATTTTTTGGCATGATCGAAGAGACCGTTGGCTTATACCCACAAATAAAAATTGTTGCTACAACCTTAAGAGAAGTTCATTCCACCAACCATCATAGCTGGGGCGCTGTAGCATGGATTAATGGAAAAACATATCAATCCCCCACCTGTGAATTAAATGTCTATGATCGTGTTGGCGGTGGTGATGGATTTGCTTCGGGTTTATTCTACGGATTACTCTCCGGTGAATCTGAACAGGTGTCCGTCAACCTGGGATGGGCACATGGCGCGTTGTTAACAACATTTCCAGGAGATACAACCATGGCAACCATTGACCAGGTTAAAGCTTTTGCTAAAGGAGGTTCCGCACGCATACAAAGATAATGATATGACTTGTAAATTTCGGTATTGTTCTATTTTTTAATCATTTATGCACACGTGTGCACGATAAAGGAGTCAAGAAATGGCAAAAATGAAAGCGCTCGTTATAAAAGATGTTGGAAAACTCGTATTTGAGGATCGTCCTATTCCACAGGTAAAAAACCCGGATGATGTTTTATTGAAAATCAAAACAGTTGGCATATGTGGAAGCGATGTCAAGATTGTTGAAGGCAAACATCACTTTAAACCTGACACTATCCTTGGGCATGAATTTTGTGGTGAGGTTGTCGAAATTGGTTCTCATGTAGATCACCTCAAAGTTGGAGACCGGGTTGCTGTAGACAATAATATCCGCTGTGGTTTTTGTGACTTCTGCCGCATGGGCCTTACCAGCCAATGTGTGGAAATCAAAACCAGCGCATTAGGTGTCATGCGAGATGGTGGTTATGCTGAATACTGTCTCGTTCCTGAAAAACAATGCTTTGTATTGCCGGACATGATTGATGATGTGTTAGGAACCCAGGTGGAAACACTGGCTACTGTAGTAAATGGTATGAATCAACTCATGATGTTGCCTTATGACTATGCTCTGGTGATTGGGTTTGGTCCCATCGGATATCTGTTCGCTCAATTCTGCAAAAATATTGCTGTGAAATGCGCAGTCACCGAGATCGATCCGTATCGCATTGAGGTCGCCAAAAAATGCGGTTTGACAGTCTGGAATCCAAACGAAGTGGATATTCCCACTATGATTTCTGAATACACTTATGGGCGTAAAGCAGATATTGTTATCGAAGCCACAGGAAATGGTTTTGAACAGGCATTAAAATGTGTTACCCCTGGTGGAAAGGTTCTTCCTTTTGGCATGGATTCCAGTATTACTGCAAATGTCGTTCCAAACGAAATTACTCGCTGGGCAACCAAGATTATTGGTCTGTATTTAGGCCAGAACACGATGGTGCCTTCTATCCGCATTTTCCGTGAAAATCGAATCGATATGGATAATTTCTTCACCAAAGTCATTTCACTGGATGATGGCATCAATGCTTTTGAGGATCTTGGTTTGGATTTGAAAACCCTGCAGAGAATTCCAAAGAAGGCAATGAAGATCGTAATGAAACCTTAACTCTCCTTATTTTTTGAGACGGGAGATGGTGGATAAGGTAATATAAGGATAGCAAGAAAATTCAATCAATAAATCGTCAAAATAATTGCTGTCTAAAAATTACCACCATCTCCCCAAAAGGATCAAAAACTTATGAAACGTAAAGTCAATATTGCTGTAATTGGAACCGGTCGCATGGGTAGTGTGCATGTCGCCAATCTGGTACGACATATACCCGAAGCGAATCTTGTAGCCATTTGCGATATTCGTCTGGAAGTAGCCCAACAGGTCGCGGATGAACTTGGCATTCAGCGGGTAGTTCAGGATTATCATGAATTATTACAGGATGATGAAATTGAAGCAGTCCTGATAGCCACCAGCACTAACACCCATGCTGACATCATCACGGATTGTGCTAAAGCTGGAAAACACATTTTCTGTGAAAAACCATTGGCACTGGAATTGGATAGCATTGACGATGCATTGCTCGCCGTAAAAGAGGCTCAGGTTAAACTACAGGTTGGTTTCAATCGCCGTTTTGACAAAAGTTTTCAAAAAGTGCGCGAAATTGTTCACTCTGGGCAGATCGGAAGACCATCTATCCTGAGGATTACAAATCGAGATCCGGAATTACCGAGCAAGGAGTTTTTAAAAGTTTCTGGCGGAATGTTCTTGGATATGACCATCCATGACTTCGATATGGCACGCTTTCAAATTGGTGAAGTTGACGAAGTTTATGCCATTGGAAACGTCATGATTGATCCAGAGCTCAATACTTTTGGTGATATTGACACCGATATTGTGACTCTGAAATTTGCCAACGGAGCAATTGGAGCTATCGATAACAGCCGTAAGGCAGTCTATGGCTACGATCAAAGGCTGGAAGTTTTTTGTCTGAATGGCATGGCGAAAGCTGATAATGAGATGGAAAATACGGTGACAATCAGAAATACCTCAGGCTTTTCTGCCAGTCGATTGCCGTTTTTCTTCTTGCAACGTTACGCCCCCTGTTATATAGAAGAAGTACGCCAATTTGTTGCTTGTGTGCGTGATGATCTCCCGACTCCAACCAACGGAGATGATGGTCGCAAAGCCGTTGTTCTGGGTTATGCAGCCTGGAAATCATATCATGAAAACCGACCCGTAAAGATTAGCGAAATTGATTGAAGATCTATAGCTGAAATTTTATCGTTTGAATGGAAAACCTCTAATGCCCTTCGATAAAAAAATCAAAATTCCAAATGAAAACGAATATCTTAATTGCATCCGTTGTGGTTTGTGTCTGGCGGTATGCCCTACCTACCAGGAATACAAAAACGAAACGGATTCACCGCGAGGTCGGGTTGCATTAGCCCGTAAAAGTCTTATGGATGAATTAATCCTCTCTCCGAACCTGGTTGAACAGATGTATTCCTGTCTGGATTGTCTTGCCTGTAATGATATCTGTCCGGTCGGCATAAAACCAGCAGATATCGCTATGGAAATGCGACATGTAGCAGAACAGATTAAACCTTCTCCCTGGAAAAATGTTTTATTTGGAAAAGTGATCTCCAGCCCAGACATATTGGAACTGGTTACCTGGCCATTGCGCGTTTATGAAAATATGGGTTTGCGATGGTTGGTTCATAAGTTGAGAATCAATAAATTATTCCCTGGACAATTAAGAGATTTAGAAAGTATGTTACCCAAACAGCCCAAAAAGCCATTGCGCAAAGAGCTACCTTTAATTTCTCGCTCCACGAATGAAAGTAAATACCGGGTTGGATTCTTTCTTGGGTGTGCTCAAAACTTGATGTTTTCTGAAGAAAGTGCAGCTACAGTCAGAGTTCTTAATCGCAATGGATGTACGGTAATCACGCCAAAAGAAACTGTCTGTTGTGGGATGCCTGCTGCTGGATACGGACGTCAGGATCTGGTTATCGAACACGCAAAGGTTAACATTGAGATTTTTGAGAGAGAAGACCTGGATGTGATTGTTACTGATTGCGCTACCTGTGGATCACAACTTAGAGAATACGGGGATATTCTCGAAAATGACCCGGTCTGGTCAGAAAAAGCACGCAATTTCAGCAACAAGATACGTGATATCAGTGAATTCCTGATGACTATTCCATTGGAAAAACCAACCGGTAAATTCGATGCCCGTATAACGTATCACGATCCCTGCCATTTACGCCGGGCTCAGAAAGTCTGGAAAGAACCGAGAGCATTGATTCAGATGATCGATGGTGTTGAGTATGTCGAAATGCCGGAAGCTGATTGGTGCTGTGGATCAGCTGGTAGTCAATTGATTACCCATTATGAGACCTCCACGCATGTTCTGGATCGGAAAATGGAAAATTTAAAATCAACCGGCGCTGATATCATCGCCTCAGGTTGTCCGGGTTGCCAGATGCAGTTGATGACCGGAATCCAAAGGGAAGGGTTGAACATAAAAGTGATACATCCTATTCAATTATTAGATCAAGCTTACAAATCACAGGACAAGGAAGGCTAATGGACCAACAAATTATTGTTCAATTAGAAAAGATTGTTGGTAAAAAAGGTGTGCTGACCTCCCCGGAAGATCTGGCTGTTTATAGTTACGATGGCACCTTTGAAGAATGCAATCCGGATGTTGTAGTCTTACCAGTAAGCACCGAACAAGTAAGTCAGGTGGTGAAACTGGCAGCCAGAGAACGGATTCCGATTGTCACACGCGGAATGGCTTCAGGATTGGCTGCTGCATCCGTTCCATTTAGCGGCGGTATAGCATTGGTCATGACCCGCATGGATAAGGTCATTGAATTGGATCTTGAAAATTCGATTGTGCACGTTGAAGCAGGGATTGTCACCGCTGATCTACAAACGCATGTCGAAAAATATGGATTGTTTTACCCGCCTGATCCATCATCCATCCGACATTCTACCATCGGAGGAAATATTGCCTGCAATGCCGGTGGTCCACGCTGCTTAAAGTATGGTGTCACCGGGGATTATGTGCTTGGATTAACAGTGGTTCTGGCAAACGGCAGTATTCTCAAAACTGGGGGAAAAGTCATCAAAGATGTAGCTGGTTATGACCTGAAATCTTTATTCACAGGGTCAGAAGGCACCCTGGGCATCATCACTGAAGCACTGCTTAAATTAACAGCCAAACCAAAATATGCCCGCACAGCCCTGGTTGAGTTTTCAAGTATTGAAGACGCAAGCAAGACAGTCAACGAAATTTTAATGGCAGGCATTGTTCCAGCGACTTTAGAATTAATGGATCAAACAGCTATTAATTGTATTGAAGAAGCTTTGCACATTGGTTTGCCAACAGATGTTGTGGCTTTCTTGTTGATCGAGTCAGATGGGGTTGAACTGGAGACAACCACACGAGAAATCGAATCCATCGCTAAAATCTGTGAGAAAACTGGAGCAACAAAGATCTCGCTGGCGAAGGATGAAAGTGAACGAGCAAACCTTTGGAAAGCCCGTCGCTCGATTTCGCCTTCCTTAGCCCGTTTATCACCCAATAAGTTGGGGGAGGATATCACCGTTCCACGCAATGCCATTCCTGAAGCAGTAAATCGCTTGAAAGCGATCAGTCAAAAGTATGGTTTAACCATCGTTATTTTTGGACATGCCGGAGATGGCAATCTGCATCCCAATATTCTGTTTGACAAACGCGATCCCGAACAAATGAAAACGGTGGAATTGATGGTGGCAGAAGTGTTCGAAGTTGCTCTCGCATTAGGGGGGACACTCTCAGGTGAACATGGTGTTGGAACGCTAAAACGCCCTTTTATGGAAAAAGCGCTCGGAGAAGTATCAGTCGGAATTCAAAAGAAAATAAAACAGGTTATGGATCCATTAAATATTTTGAACCCTGGAAAAGTAATACCAGATTAATCACAATAAAAAATTAAAAAAGGAGATTTACGATGAGTGACAAAAAAGTACCGGTAGGATATTTACCATCAGACCAACCCGATTTGTTTTTTGAAGACAATGGTGTTGGAAGATTAAAGAAAGAAGTTTGGGACGCCAGTGACGAACAGATCGATGCTATTTTAGAGGATTATGGTGTGCCATCTCCTGTGGAATGGGCAAAACCTGGTTCCTATATTCAAACCACCACCCGCTGGCAGGTGGAAGAAAATCGCAAGAAGAATGACATTGTCTTCATTCCTGTTGGTTGTACCGAATTACATGGACAACACCTTCCCAGCGCAGCAGACACTTTATATGTGAGTGCTATTGTTGAAGGTGTGCGACGCTTCACAGCGAAACGCGGTGCCCCGGTTAACCTTGCGCTTCCTCCTTTGAATTATGGCGCTCATCCTTATCACCATTTAGGTATGCCAGGTACTGTCATTGTACGAGAACACGTCGTACGTGAGATGATGATTGATGTGATGTTGGGATTATGGAATGATGGTTTCCGCAAGCAATTGATCGTCAACAATCATGGACAACTGTGGGTTTTGGAATCTGCCATTCAGGAATTCCAGAAACGCTATCAACTACCCGGCATTTTCCGTGTCATCGATTGGCATCGCGGTGTGCGTGAATTCTTCCGCCCGGTGGAACGTGGTGGCAAGATGGATACCAATTTCGTGCATGCGGATGAATCCGAAACTTCGTTGAGCCTGTTACTACATCCTGAAATGGTAGATATGAATTATGCGGTGGATACCGAGGGGAAAGCTTATTTACCAGAAGGACATTTTGATAAATCAGTCGATCCTTACGCTCGCCCCAGTCGCTGGTCAGAAGGTGAAGGTCACTTTGCAATCGAGATTGCGGCCACTCCTGAAGGTGTGGTAGGGAAGGCAAAGTCCGGCACCGCAGAAAAAGGTAAACGACCGATGGCTGCCATATTAAAGTACCTCACCCTGTGGCATGATGATGTTCTGGAAGCTTTCCCGGCAGGATCAGTTCCTCCCGTTGAGGAAGTCACCTTACGCACCGAAAAAGAAATGGAACCCTACCTGCGCGAACCGCTCAGTAAGGGTTGGAAACCTGTTTATAGTATCCCCCGCATTGGTCAGGGGACAGAAGTCTAATTACTAGAATATTTCAACAAAGGAGTATTTGATGAACGGTAAAATGAAAGGCGTCACCCTCGTTGCAGATTGGGATCCCAAACCAGGTTTCAAATTGGGAGCAAAAGATATTGAAGGTCGCCAGACTTATCTGGGTAGTCAGGTGTGGCGTAATCCACGCTTCGAAATTCGTGAATATGATATTCCCACGCCGGGCGATGATGAAGTTTTGATTGAGGTTAAAGCCTGTGGGATATGTGGCTCTGATGTTCATATGTCTCAAGCAACCGAAGATGGCTATATTTTCTATCCCGGATTGACAGGTTTTCCCAGCATTTTAGGACATGAGCTTTCCGGTGTGGTTGTATCCGCAGGCAAGAAAGCTTTTGATAAGTACACCAATAAACCATTCAAAGGTGGTGAACCTGTCACGACAGAGGAAATGCTGTGGTGTGGCATGTGTAAACCCTGCGCCGACGGTTATCCCAACCATTGTGAGCGTCTGAATGAAATTGGCTTTAATGTCAATGGTGCCTATGCCAAATACCTGGTCGTCCCCTCGAGAACTGTCTGGAGCCTGGAACCATTAAAGACACGGTATAGTGGACAGGATCTGTTTGTGGCTGGAAGTTTGATTGAACCAACCAGTGTGGCTTACAATGCAGTCATCGAACGTGGTGGTGGTATTCGACCGGGAGATCGCGTGGTTATACTCGGAGCAGGACCGGTTGGCATTGCCGCCTGTGCCATTTTGAAACGGGCTGGGGCATCCCAGGTTATCATTTCCGAAACCGAAGAAGTTCGTGCCCAGATGGCTTTAAAACTGGGCGCAGATTTCCACATCAATCCATTGAAAGAGGACTTTGCGGATCGTGTTCTGGAGATCACCCATGGCATGGGAGCTGACTTATTCATGGAAGCCACTGGATTACCAGAAATTGTTTACCCCGGTATCGAACGGGTTATTTGGGAAGGTCGTACACTGAACAGTAAAATCGTAGTGACTGCTCGTGCAGAAGCGAAGATGCCAGTAATGGGTGAGGTGTTACAGGTTCGTCGCGCCCAAATCATCGGTGCACAGGGACATTCAGGGCATGGAACATTCCCACGTGTCATCGAATGTATGGCCTCCGGCATGGACATGACCCCCATGAGCACTAAAAAAATCACTCTGGAAGAACTACCCGAAAATATCATTCGGTTGCAAACGGATCGTTCAGAAGTAAAAATTACTTACGTAGCCTGAGATCCTCCCTCAAGAATAACGGTCATCAACAACAATCAAAGTGGTTGATGACCGAAAAGAAAGTCAAAATGAATTTATCAATCGTGTACTCCACTCAACAGACAAATTTTCAGGCAGCGACCTTTTCGGGTGAATTGGACGCCAATTTGGCAAAAATCGCTGGATATGGCTACAACGGAGTAGAGCTTGCTATCCGGGATCCAGAACTGGTTGATATGGAGCAATTAGAAAAAATCCTGCATATATATAACCTGAAAGTCCCAGCCATTGGCACCGGACAGGCCTGGGGTGAAGAAGGATTATCCTTCACCGATCCGGATCCTTACATCCGTAAAGCCGCGATTCAGCGCATTCAAAGCCATATTCCTATCGCTAAAAAATTGCATGCTGTCATCATCATCGGTCTGGTAAGAGGTATCTTAAAACCTGGTGTCAGTCATCCACAGGCAATGGATTGGCTTCGTGAAGCAATACAACAATGTACTTCTTTAGCAAATGATCATAATGTGCGCCTGGCTCTTGAACCCATTAACCGCTATGAAACCTCATTAATCAACAACGTTACACAGGGCATGGATCTAATCTCGGATGTCAATGCAGATAATTTCGGACTGTTATTGGATACATTTCATATGAATATTGAGGAACCGCAGATTGAGAAAAGCATCGAATTGTGCGGAAACCGGATTTTTCATGTCCATGTAGCTGATTCAAACCGCTGGTACCCTGGAGCTGGCCATCTGAATTTTGGAGCGATCATCACATCTTTGCGCGACACCGGATACACTGGATTTATCTCAGGAGAATTTCTCCCCTATCCCAATGTGGATACAGCAGCCCAGAACTGCATCTTACATCTGCAAAAAGTAATACAATAGTCTTATCAATTTTTTCTTTCTTGAATCAAAACTTCTTTTGTGGATCTAATTTGAATTAATAAAAAGAATATAATAATATGATGAGAAAAATTCTGATCATTATCGGCAGTAGCTAAGCTGTTTGCTGTTGTAAATAATAATTTCAGAAGGAGTTGACCAATGATCCCTATTCGAGACCAGATCCCAACACGCCGTGTTCCGTTTGTGAACTACTTATTGATATTAACAAATATTATCTTTTTTGTGTTTCAATGGTTGGCAGGAACAAATCAGGAAGCAATCGTTTATCAGTTTGCTCTCATACCTGCAAGTTTTTCAAACGGGATCGGATTAGATGATTTAGCTGATGTTTTCACCAGCATGTTCATGCATGCAGGTCTGGCACATTTGGGGGGTAACATGCTCTATTTATGGATTTTCGGAGATAATGTGGAAGACAGTATGGGGCACGGAAAATTCTTGTTATTTTATTTAGCAGGAGGATTGGTGGCCTCACTGGCGCATATTTTCACCAATCCTGCATCACAGATTCCAACTGTTGGAGCCAGTGGTGCAATTGCTGCTGTGCTGGGAGCGTATCTTGTACTCTATCCGAATTCAAGAGTCTTAACGATCATACCTCTTGGCTTCTTCCTACGAATGACAATGATTCCTGCAGCAATCGTTTTGGGTCTATGGTTTGTACTGCAATTATTCAGTGGTGTTATATCAATGGGTGGACCAGATGTAGGTGGTGTAGCTTTCTGGGCTCATATCGGAGGTTTTGTCGCTGGTGTGATTCTGGCAAAATTATTCGCTAAAAAAAGATATTCCGATACCATTGTTCGTTGGTAAAAACGTAAAAGAAGGAAAAGTTAGATTTCTCAATTATCAATTTAATAAATAGAAGAAAATGACCATGTGAACAAGTACACTCACCATAGAAATTATTTTGAATTTTAGTTTTCTGGTTTTGTGTCTGAAAATCGTCATCCCTAACAAAGCACCTGCTCCCCCTCCAAGAAGAATCAATACATATAGGGTTTTTTCTGGGACTCGCCATTGTTGTATCTGCGCACGAAATTTGTCGAATCCCCAGACAAGAAAAGTTATAACATTAATAACCAGATAGTATGAAAACATTGTTTGACCTGTTGAATTAGAGAAAATTAAAAAAAGATAGCAATCAATTGACGCGAATTAATCGAAAGTCATAAGGCGCTAAGATCAGGCGTTTCGGATCTAAAATTTGCTCTAAACCCATTTCTACCAACTGACTGAATTTTTTTGAGATAATTAATTCTGGGATTATTTCTTGAGGTTGCTCAGAGAAGTTCGCGAGCACGATAACATAATCAGAGTTATTCTTTCGTGTGTATCCAAATACATGGGGATTATCAGTATTTAGAATTTCTGTATTTAAATTTCTGAAAACTGAGTTGTTTTTTCGAATTTGAATCAACCTTAAGAAATCTTTATAAAGTTTTCCTTCAATCGAATTCTTTTTATTCCGATTACTAAATTTCTTACAGTCAAACTTTGGACGATGAACCCAACGGCTGTCATGTGCTTTGGATTTGTCTTCCAGATAATGATAGTCATTCAAAGTCCCCAGCTCATCTCCTAAATAAATTAAAGGTATTCCGCCGATTGTCATGATGATTCCATGAATCAGAACAATTCTTTTAATAGCAAGGTCAACTTCTTTAACCGTTTCAATAGCAATTGCTTTCTCTAAACCTGCCAATGATGCACAGGTACCTGAAATTCGACTATCTCCAGTTTTAGGATTCTCTTGAAATGGGAGACCACGCGCAAAACTTCCTGGAAATCGACCGCGATAAAACTCATTTAAAAATTGACGGTGGTCGAAGCCATTTATCCATAATTCACCTGCATCATCATCCGAGAATGTCCAGCCAATATCATCATGACAGCGCACATAATTTACCCAGGCACATTGATCGGGTAAAGCGAGACGTTTTTGCATCGAATGTTTTAGCAAGCGCACTTCGCGAGTTGCCAGACTTTCCCATAACAAAGCCATCAAAAGGGGATTGTATGAAATCTGACATTTTTCTGGGGAAATGTATTTGATCACATCGTCCGGGTGAACGATTGCCTCTGATTTAAATAAGAGAGAAGGTGCAGCAATCCGAGCAATTAAATTAAAGGCCTCAATCAAAAGATGAGCTTCCGGAAGGTTTTCGCAATTCGTTCCCAATTGCTTCCAGATAAATGCAACTGCATCCAATCGCAAAACTTCCACTCCAGCATTCGCCAGGAACAGCATTTCCCTTGCCATTTGCACAAACACAGCGGGATTCTGGTAATTCAAATCCCATTGATAGGAATGAAAAGTTGTCCACACCCACCTATCAATTGATTTGAAATATGTGAACGCCCCAGGATGTTCATCAGGAAAAACTTCCCGTAAATGAGCTTCATAAACATCTGGCATATTGCGGTCCGGATAAATCCAATAAAAGTCCTCATATATGGGATCACCGGCTTGTGCTTTAAGTGCCCATTCATGCTCATTTGAAGTGTGGTTAAAAACAAAATCCAACACCAGACTGATACCATTTTTTCGCAATTCCTTTGCCAGATCAATCAACTCATCCATTGTGCCAATATCTGGATTAACTTGCCGATAACTGCTGATGGCATAACCACCATCATTCTCCCCTTTCGGTGTCTTGAACAGAGGCATCAAGTGCAGGTAAGTTACGCCTAACTCAAGTAAGTATGGGATCTTTTGATGTAAACCCCTAAGATCACCAGCAAATAAATCCACATAACACACGGCACCTAACATTTGTTCAGATTGAAACCATTGGGGATCCGTTTCTCGTTTTTTATCCAGAATTTTCAAATCTTTTGATCGATTTATCCAACTTTCCGCCATCGCATAGAATAGTTCTTCAATGTAGTAGATTGCGTCATAAATTTCCCCATATAGTGGATATAAATTACTGAACAATGTTGGAAAATAATATTCGAGTCTTTGAACAAATTGGTTCCAATCCTCAGGGTGTGAAATTACAAAGTTTTGACACCGATTTTGCAACCTGGGCAATAAACGGTCATATGTAAAATGTGCTCGATATTGCATGTCCATTAATAAACGAATCCGTTACTCTCTATTTTTGCCAATGAAGTTATTTTTGGAGTTCTATCAAGGATAGAATGGGGTTGATGCGAATAAAGATCGCAAATACTCTCATCTTTTCCCATCGTTCCAGGCTGCTACATGATTTACAGACGGAGAAAAACCCCTATGGAAATGAAATCCGTCATTTAAGCTGACCTCAGCTTTAACCAGCGGAAGCCATAACCTTCCAGGGTCAATATGCGGTCTTCAAGAACCACTGGCTGATATAGATTTAGCACATCCTGAAGCTCTTCATTCTTAATACCCATTTCTTTCAAGGCAACCTGTTGACTTTCTGGAGAAAAATTAGCAATAACCAGAATCTTTTCCCGCTCATTTTCACGGAAAAAAGAAAGGATTGCTTTATTTTTGGGTGAACACAATATCGATGTTCCTTCACCAAAAACAGAATGCTGTTTTCGGATCATGATCATAATTTTCAACCAGCTCAGAAGTGAAGTTGGGTCTTCCATAGATGCTTTAACATTCACTCTTTGGTATCCATAAATATCATCATCGATCACAGGTATTCGTAATTGTTGAGGTTCTACGTCTGAGAATCCGCCATTTACAGAATCATCCCATTGCATCGGTGTGCGAACTCCATCTCGATCGCGTAATTCCACATTATCACCCATTCCAATTTCATCACCATAATATAAAACTGGAGAACCTAAAAATGATAGAAGGATCGAATGCATGAGCCGAATCTTGCGCTGATCATTATCTAAAAGGGGAGCCAGTCTGCGACGAATTCCTAAATTCAAACGCATTCTTGGGTCTGGAGCATAATATTCCCACATAAATTGACGTTCTTCCTCTGTAACCATTTCCAATGTTAATTCATCATGATTTCGCAGGAAAATTCCCCATTGACAACATTCAGGAATTTCTGGTGTTCGCGCTAATATAATATCGATCGGTGTACGATCGGATTTAGCAAGTGCCATAAATAAACGGGGCATTAACGGAAAATGAAAATTCATGTGGAATTCATCACCGTCACCAAAATAATCCCGCGTTTCTTCAGGCCATTGATTAGCTTCAGCCAATAACATAATTTCTGGTGAATATGCTTCCACAAAAGCACGCAACCGTTTGTAGTATGCATGTGATTCTGGTAAATTCTCAGAAGAACTCTCTTCACGCTCAAACAAATAAGGCGGAGCATCAACCCGGATTGCATCTACACCCAGGTCAATCCAGTATTGAATAGTTCGCAACATGGCTTTTTGAACTTCTGGATTATCATAATTCAAATCCGGTTGGTGATAAAAGAAACGATGCCAGTAATATTCGCCGCGTATTGGATCATAAGTCCAATTCGATTTTTCATAATCGATAAATATAATACGAGCATCTTTAAATTCTTGACCTGTTTCACTCCATAGATAATAATCTTTATATTTCTCAAATTCCGGATGGTTTGGATCATGAGAAGCTTGAAACCATGGATGTTGATCGGATGTATGGTTGGGAATTAATTCCACCATTATCTTCATCCCTCTACGGTGGATTTCATTAACCAGCGTCGTGAAATCCTCAAGCGTTCCATAATTGGGGTTAATATCCTGCATATCGCTGACATCGTAGCCACCATCACGCAGTGGCGATTTCATGATCGGTAATAACCAGATAAGATCTACTCCCAGATTCTGCAAGTAGTCTAATTTTGCGGTTACACCTGCCAGATCGCCCACTCCATCGGAATTTGCGTCATAAAACCCGCGGACATTCAATTCATAGATGACCGCCTGTTTGTACCATAGATTTTTACATGTCATAAAAAAAAATTATCCTTTTACTGAACCAGCCATCATACCACGAACAAAATATCGTTGTAATGATAAGAAAACGATGAGCGGTAATATCATACTGATGAAAGCTCCAGAAGTTAATAAGTGCCAGTCCTGTCCTTTTTCTCCAACGATCGCAGCCAAAGCGCTGGTCACAACCCTGGTCTTATCACCCAGGAATACCAGTGCAACCAGGTAATCATTCCAGACCCACAGGAATTGGAAGATGGCAAATGAAGCTAAAGCGGGTACTGATAATGGGAGAATCAGTTTCGTGAAAATAGTAAAGGGTGATGCACCGTCAATGAATGCCGATTCTAATAATTCACGTGGAATTGTACTAATGTAATTGAACATCAAATAAATCGCCAAAGGTAAACCAAACCCGGTATGAGCCATCCAAATTGCCAGGAATGTTCCATTTAAATTTAATTTAGTGTAATCCTGCAAAATTGGCACAAGTGCAATTTGTAATGGTACAACTAATAATGCGACCACGACGGTGAAAAAGAATTTTCGACCAGGAAAATTCAACCAGGCAAAACCATAAGCAGCAAACGCCGCAATCATGATGGGAATTATGGTTGCAGGAATTGCTACCGCAATGGAGTTAAGGAAAGCACCACCCAGATCATTTCCTTTACGAACAATGGTATTACCCATTCCATCTGTGAAGGAAATTTCCTTTCCAGTTAAGGTGTCTCGGTAGTTATCCAATGTTAGATCGGTTTCAAAACCAAGCCATTTTCGTTCCTCAACTTTAACCAGTAAGGTGCGCTTATTTCCATACCAGGTATATCGATCACCGTCTGGCATCGTAATGCCTTCACGCCATTCTTCAAAAGTGTGGGTCACTCCATCAATCGTTATAGGGCCATTTACATCGGTGTCTGGATCAATATTGATTTCACGTGTTTCGACATATCCTCGATGTGGAAAAACTGCCCACCATCCGGAACGGAATATATTTTCGCTATGTCGAAATGATGTGACTAATACACCCAGGGTAGGAATTATCCAGATCAGGCAGATGAATATCAAAACACCATTGACAATTAGGCTGGAAACCTTCTTTTGATTTTTAAAACTTTTCGTTTTTTTACTCATCAGAATGCCTTCCTTTCTCTGAATTGGCGCAGGTTATAAATCATCACCGGGACAACAGCAACTAACAGGATGATAGCAATGGCAGATGCTCGTCCTGCGTGACCATATGTAAAACGCTGCAGATAAAACTCATTGGCAATAACATTCGTCCCATAGTTTCCACCCGTCATAACCCGCACAATATCAAACAGTTTTAAGCTGAATATGAGAATCGTTGTGGATACTGTAATCAGTGTGCCTTTAATGGTTGGGATAATGATATTAAAGAAGATGCGAAGTTCATTGGAACCATCCACACGGGCGGCTTCTAATAATTCAGCGGGAATTCCCTTGATAGCAGATGATAAAATCACCATCGTATAGCCGGTTTGCAACCAGACCATGATAACAATCAGGAAAAAATTATTCCAGGGTGGTTGTTGTAACCACGGTTGAGACGTACCCCCCAGAGCAATTACGATTGCATTGAGTAATCCAATTTCAGCAATGCCTGCTCCTTCACCTTTATAGGTGTAAATGAATTTCCAGATAACGCCAGCACCCACAAATGATATCGCCATCGGCATAAAAATGATGGTTTTGTACACATTTTCAAAGCGGCTTCGGTCTGCCATCACAGCCACTATTAAACCGAGACTCACGCTGAAGAACGTACCGAAAACCAGCCAGAGCAAGTTATTTCTGAATGCTTCAAGCATAATCCGGTCAGTCAATGCAAATACATAATTATCGATTCCAACAAATACACGACTGGTCTGATCTTGAAAACTTAAAACCAGGGTCCTGAAGGTTGGAATGGCCAAAAACCAGGCCAAAATCGCCAGAGCAGGTCCCACAAAGATAAAAGGTTGTAAGCGGTTGCGCCATTCTTTGGGTAGTTTTTCTACCAACCAGTTGGTGACATAGTAGAGTAACATTACCCCACCAACTCCCCAAACAATCGCGACAACAACTACCAGGAATTGATTTGCCTCTGTATCTCTCAGGAAGATAAACCCTTGCCATAAAACAAGAAAGGTTATTAATGGGACAATGATAGAGACAAATATCCTGCCGATTGCTGAAGTGAACAAGCTTACTAAACCCTTGAAAGGATTATTTTGCATAATTTTTCCCTCCAATCTCTACTATGAAATGAAGGAGCAGAAATCTGATTCTATTCAGTTATACTACTCCTTCATTCAGTGAATACGTCGTGTTATTTAATTATATTGATTTTTAATTATTCTGGCCAGGAAGCATCAATTTGTTTCAGAGCTGTATCCAGATCAATTGATTCAGTGATGTAGTCTGTCATTGATTTCCAGAATGAACCTGCACCAACTTCACCAGGCATGAGATCTGACCCATCAAAACGGACTGAAGAAGCATTCAAAATAATCTCAGCAACCCCACGATCAATGAGATTGGTATACCAATCCAGGCTGGAATCCAAATGTGGTGAAATAGCTCCACCAGCTTCTACCCAACCTTTAACCGATTCACCCATCGAGAAGTATTGAATGACAGCACGAGTTTCTGGACGATCATTAAACATTGCATAAATATCGCCAGCAACAAGCACTGGTTTTCCATACTCTTCTTCCAATCCAGGGAAGTAGAAGAAGTCATAATCTTCACCGGCTACCAATCCTTCAGGGAAGAAGGAGGTAATGAAGTTACCCTGTTTATGCATCCAGCAACGAACTGGAGTATCAAACATTGGTTTAGGTGCATCACCAAAGAATGTGGTTGCAATAGCGCCACGACCACCATAAACATATCCATCTTTAAACCAGATATTGGCAACCTCTTCGACTGCACGGCGGACTTCAGGAGAATCAAATTTTAATTCACCGGCGACCCATTTGTCATAATTCTCTAAGGAAGTGGTTCTGAGCATTAATTCTTCGACCCAGTCAGTCATTGCCCAACCGGTTGCAGCACCTGATTCGACCCCAACACACCAGGGGGCGTCACCATCTTCTACAATCTGGTCAGAAAGTGCAATCATTTCATCCCATGTGGTAGGTACTTTGTATCCTGCAGCATCAAATTCTTTCTTTGGATACCAAACCAATGATTTTCCATTCACACGGCCCCAAACACCAGCCATGATCTCACCATCTGGACCTTCAATCATAGACATATCCAGCCAGGATTGATTGTAATTTTTCTTGAGCCAATCTTGATTAATGACACCTGTTAGATCAACCCCATATCCTTTAGCCACAAGGGTTTTTAACAAACCTGGTTGTGGGAAGTCAACAATATCAGGGGGATTTCCACCTTCAACAATAATCGAAATATTGGCTTCGAATTCTTTAGAGCCAGTATATTGAACATCAATACCGGTGGCATCTTCAAATGGTTTAATTGAATTATCAAATTTTACTGCATCTGCATCAGTAAAAGGTCCTTGCATGGTCACAACAGTGCCTTTATATTTTCCTGCAAAAGCATCTGTTAATTCCTGACCGGCTTCATAAACCACTACGGGAGCTGCTGGTTCTTCTGGGGCAGCTGGTTCTTCAGTGGCCGCAGGTGCGGCACAAGCGGTTAATACCATTGTTGCGAGTACGAATACTGCAATTATCTTCCAAAACGATTTCATTTCTTCCTCCAATTTTTTGTTTTTATAACTGAAAAGTAATTTTGTGGTTAAACATAAATTGATTCTTTCCCAATCACCTCCTATAAATAACCATTTTAAGCTGTCTCCCTCTGAATGATTTTCAATGGTAATTCAATATGTTGATTTGATTGTTTAGGATTCGTCAATCGGGAGATTAATAAACTGGCAGCAATTCTGCCCGATTCATCTAAAGGTTGATGAACCGTTGTAAGACCAAAATATTCAGCCATATCAATATTATCAAATCCAATAATAGCAATATCTTCAGGGATTCGCAATCCCATTGTCCATGCTTCCTTAATTAAGGCAATCGCTTGCAGATCTGTGGCAGCAAAAATGGATAATGGTAATCCAAATGGAATCAATTTTTTCAATACTTCCACTGGTGAGAATGCATATTCGTTAATATATTCCTCTGGAAACGACAATCCGGCTTGATGGATAACTTTAAGGTAACCAGCCAATCGTTTTCTAATTGGGTCAACACCAAATTCTGGTTGTTTTTGGCCACCTACAAAGGCAATTCGTTGATACCCTTTATCCAGCAGGTATTGGGTTGCTAACTCACCACCCCATTCATCATTAATCATCAACGTAGTAAAATTCGGATCAAAAAATTCTAAAACCACAGTCTCAAGTTTGTAATCTAATAATCTTTTGGAGATTGCAGGATCATATACCTGTGAAACAATAATTAATCCATCCAGCATCCCACGCATGGGTAATGTCTCCAAATAACTCAAACTTCTTGGCTTTGTATCAACCGGGTAAATAACCATTTCATAATCTTTTTTACTCAAAACGTATGCAATTCCACGCAAGCGCTGCACAAAGGATGGTTCTGTAAAGAATGGAATCAAAATTCCAATACGGCGTGTTCCCATTAATGCTCTGGCACGTGATTCTGCTTTAGGTACATACCCCAAATTTTCGATGGCATTGATGACAGCTGTCCTGGTTATGGGATTCACACGATGAGGAAAATTTAAAACCCTGGAAACGGTGGCAATACTGACACCTGCTTCTTTTGCAACATCGTAAATCGTAGGAGAGAAATTTGTCATAATATATGCTTACTGTAAACTCTTTTATGTAAGCACTTTCATTATAGAAAATTTGAAAACAAAAGTCAAGAACCAATTTCCAGATGTCAAACTACTTACGAGAATTTACCCTGATTCAAAGTATAATTGCTTATCTGAGAGCGCTCTCGGATTTTCATAACTTTTTAATGAAATGAGTAACGAAATGTCTGAATTAAGACTGGAAGACATCGCAAGAAAGGCTGGGGTTTCTCGTTCAACTGTTTCAAGGGTAGTAAATAACCAACCCAATGTCAGTGAGAAAGCGCGCCAAAGAGTATTGGATGTAATTAAATTAACTGGATTCAGCCCCAACGCAGCCGCCCGGACACTTGTTTCGCAACGCTCAAACACCATCGGGCTGGTCCTCCCACATAGTGTCAGCACCTTCTTTACTGATCCGTATTACCCACATCTGATAAAAGGTATTACACAAGCCTGTAATCAGTATGATTTTACTTTGGCATTATTTGTAGCTGGTTCTAAGGAATATCAGGAGAAACTACTTCCCCGATTATCCAGTAAAGGTTTCCTGGATGGTGTCATTTTACAATCAGGACATCAGGCGGATCAATCCATCATTCTTGAGCTTAGTAAAACAAACCTGCCGATGCTGGTGGCTGGACGACCATTATATGAAGATGAAGTATGCTTTATCGACATAGATAATATCGCTGCATCTGAAAAAGCAGTCCGGCATCTGATCAATTGTGGTCGCAAGAAGATTGCAATCATCACTGGACCATTAACCAGCACCGTGGGTCTTGATCGCTTAGCCGGATATCGCAATGCAATGAATAGTTCCAGCTTAAAATATAACGATAATTTCATCATTGAATCTGATTTCACCGAACAAGGAGGATATTACGCAATGCAAAAACTCATGGCCATCAAACCGGATGCTGTCTTTGCTGCATCAGATATGATGGCAATTGGTGCTATCCGATTTATTCGCGATGCCGGATTCAATGTTCCAAAAGATATTGCAGTAATAGGTTTTGATGACCTGCCGATCCCCATGGTCAACGAATTACAACTAACAACCATCCGCCAACCTGTGGTTCAATTTGGTTTTAAAGCAGTAGAAACCTTAATAGAATTAATCGAAAATGACTTTCCCATCATAAAACGTGTTCTGATGGACACTGAATTAATTATTCGAAAATCATGTGGCTTTGAATCTGGGTAAACCAATTTTAAATTTCATTCATAATTCATAATAATAACAAAACAGACCCAATGAAAAATTTGGGTCTGTTTTGTTATATCTAGATAATCAGGATTTTATTTCAACCGGGCAAACAAAAATACGATCCTGAATGATGGATTTATCCGGACCATTAATTTCAAAACTGCTGCGAAGACGGATATCTTCACTTGAACTTCCAACCATCACTTCGAACGTTCCTGGTTCAATAACCAGATTAAAATCGATATCGTAAAATGCCATCATGTTTACAGGTAATTTGAAGGTTATATTTTTCGTTTGTCCAGGTTCCAGAGTTACACGCGAAAACCCTTTTAATTCCTTCACCGGGCGAGGTACACTGGCATAATGGTCCCTGCAATAAAGTTGGACGACCTCATCGCCTTTGGTTTTGCTGATATTGGTAATCTTAAACGGAATTTCAATCGTTTCACCAGCACTTACCTGATTGTCTGAAATAACCAGATCCGAATATTCGAATTTTGAATAGCTCAATCCATAGCCAAAAGGATATAGTGGAGTTACTTTTTCATTTACATAATCACCATAGATATTGGATCTTCCCCCTGAAGGTTTGTGATTATAAAACACTGGAATTTGACCTACAGACCGTGGTATGGAAATTGGCAATTTTCCTCCTGGATTCACCTCACCCAGGAGGATGGAAGTGATAGCCCTGGCTCCTTCTTCACCCGGAACCCAAGCTTGAAGAATCGCATTGGCTTTTTCAGCCAGGTCAGGAATGGCGGATGGTCTGCCATTTACAATTACAACGACAACCGGTTTACCAATATCAATGATCAGATGTGCCAGTTTCTCCTGAATACCAGGCAAGGATAAATCCGTTGTGTCTCTGAATTCTCCCGTGGTACAAAATTGTGCAAGACCTGACCTGCCACCCAAAACCAGGATAACCACATCAGATGTATGAGCTACTTCAACCGCTTTGGCAAAACCACTTTCGTCATCCGAATTAATCCCACAACCTTCTGTAAATAAAATCTTTGAATTTGGCAATCTTTCTATCAAAGCTTCCAGAAATGTGGGTACTGGTACTATCAGCTTTTGAGCATCATCGTCTGTCAAAGTTACAAAAGATGAATTTTCTTCTGGAACAACTTTTAATAATTCTGTCACAGCCGCGTAGGAATAATCACCAAACATACACCGGCTCGAATTTGCATTGGGTCCAATCACTCCTATGGTTAATTCATCAGATTTAATTGGTAATGTCCCGTCATTTTCAAGCAATACCATACTCTGGCAGGCTATTTCATATGCTAAATTTCTTTGTTCATTTGTATCAAAGACCTCCATCACTGAATCTTCATTCACGTATGGATTTTCAAACAATCCGAGCTCAAATTTTTTCTGGAGATGACGTTTAACAGATAGATCAACAACCTCAATGGGTAGTTCACCTGATTGAACAGCTTCCAGTAAATCATCGCCATAACAATTAACCGTTGGTAGTTCTACATCGATCCCTGCAGAAAGTGCCATAATAGCTGCTTGTTTACGGTTTTTAGCTTTGAAATGATAATTGTGAATCATCATGACAGCTTCATAATCTGAGACAACCAGTCCATTGAAACCAAGTTTATCCCTTAATAAATCTGTGAGAATCGTTTTAGATGCCGCAACCACTTCGCCATCAATTTCCGGATAAGCATTCATCATAGTTGCCAAACCGGCATCCCGAATAGCTGCCTGGAAGGGCATCAGATACACATCCCAAATATCCCGCCAACCTAATTGCACCGGGTCACAATTCAATCCGCCCTGTGAAAAAGAATGACCAACAAAATGTTTGCCGGTCGCCATGACTCCCTGGCGAATATCATCGGTTTGTAATCCTTTAACATATTCAACACCAAATTGACTGACCAGAATTGGATCCTCACCGAATGTTTCTTCAACCCTTCCCCAGCGTGGATCACGGGCAACATCCAGAACCGGTGCCAAACCCTGCCTGGACCCTATCGCCATCGTCTGTTGACGAATGATTGAGGTCATCTTCCCGGCCAATTCTGGTCGAAATGTGCTGGCCAATCCAATAATCTCAGGAAATACTGAACCACCAGGTGCCATCAGCCCAGCACAACACTCTTCATGAACAATAGCTGGAATCCCCAAGCGTGTTTTTTCTTTTAAATAATGTTGAAGATGGTTGGCGATTTTGGCTGCTTCTTTGGGTAAATATGTGGATGCACCACCTACTCGTGTAATTTGGCCAATCCCATTATTTAATTTTGCTGCAACCTTTTGCTCGTCCAGAATGCCATTTGTTTGCAAGTCATACATCCAGTACGATCTTAACTGGGAAAGTTTTTCCTCCAAAGTCATTTTTGCAAGAAGATCTTCAACTTTTCTATCTATTTGTAATAAAACTTTTTTATTTGTCATACAATTCTATTTTTTCCTTTAATGAAGGTTTATCTGTATCCCAAAATCAAATCGATGGTCAGTTGATCCAATCGTTCATATTTCAAACCACGGTTGGAGATCAAAGAGCGATCAAAGGTGATTGCCTTAATTGCATTTGCTTTTTCTGCTGAATATTTTCCAAATAAAGGTGCCAAAGCTGGATCTTCAGCACTGATTTCTGACAAAATCGCCTGAATTTCAGGATCAACATTAAACTGCAGGGCTTTTTCTTTCAACATCAAATAGGTACGCATACAACCGCGAGCGAAATCTTTCACCCCTTCGTAATCTTCCGTTCGAAAAGCATGAGCATCAAAATGCCGAGGGGCGTCGTATCCGACATCTTCCAGGAATTTGACCAGATAAAAGGCTGCTTTAATATCACGAGACCCAAAACGCAAATCCTGATCATAACGCCCAGGATATTGATCATTTAAATCGATGTGGAATAATTTTCCTGCTTCCCATGCCTGTGCGACGCCATGCATAAAATTGATTCCAGCCATGTGTTCATGAGCAACTTCCGGATTCACACCTACCATTTCTGGATGATCCAGCGTTTCAATAAATGCCAGCATATGCCCGGTGGTTGGATTATAAATATCGCCACGCGGTTCATTAGGCTTTGCTTCTAAGGCAAATTTTAGATCATACTGATGATCAAGAGCATATTCACACAAGAAGTTCATTGCTTCGCGATTGCGTTTGATTGCATCGACTGCGCTTTTACTTGAATCTGTTTCAGTACCTTCACGACCACCCCAGAATACATAAACCTTTGCGCCAAATTCCACGCCTAGATCAATCGCTCGCATTGTCTTTTGAAGCGCATAAGCACGCACCTTAGGATCATTACTGGTAAACGCCCCATCTTTGAAGATTGGATCACCGAACAAATTTGTCGTTGCCATGGGCACAACCAGACCGGTATCAGCCAACGCTTTGCGGAAATCTTTCTTGATTGCTTCTTCTTCGGCTGATGTTGCGTCAATCGGGATCAAGTCATTGTCGTGAAAATTAACCCCATAGGCACCTACTTCACCTAAAAGATAAACCAACTCTGCTGGTGTTTTCGGATCACGAACAGGAGATCCAAAGGGGTCTCTTCCAATTGAACCGACAGTCCATAATCCGAAGGTGAATTTATGTTCTGGTTTTGGGAATAAAGCAGTCATTTTATCTCCTTATAAACTTTTATAAATTTGCGTTTTTTGCTTCATGTACTCATTTGCCATGAATCTAATTTTCTCTCTGGCATATTGAGATAATTCTGCAATTTCACTATTTATTGTATCTGTATTGTCGTTTTCAACAATAATCACATGAGCTTCTTTAATGAGAGAGATGGTGTGCCATGTGTTTCTCTTTACGTTATAAATTTCACCAATTTTCATGCTGATCGATTGGATACCATCTGGTTGACTTTTATTTCCACCAATAAATATAATTCCTGATCCTTCCACCAAGATAAACACCTCGTCTGTGGCTGTATGTCTTTCCATTTCACTGAGTTGGTCTGGTTCTAATTTTTCCAGATATCGCAATGCCGCCACACGCCACTCTCCAAACGCGATGAGAGGTTGATAACCTTCGCCGTGAAAATTTGCTATTTCCAATAATCTATTATCCAAATGTGCTCCTATCATTCAATGAAAACTTTGACATGAACACTCTTAATGTCATTTGACGGTAAAGGAACAATATTTCCTGGTATTGATTTTCCATCTACCTCCAATGAAACATGATTACCTGTCCCAACTCGTTCAACAGACACTTTATATAAACATCCGCGAAATTCTCGTTGAACTTTAAACCCCTTCCAATTCTGAGGAAAGACTGGTGCAATCTGCAATCCATCAAATGAAGGTCTTATTCCAAGGATGTATTGAGTTATGGCTACATAATTCCAGGATGCAGTCCCGGTCAACCATGAATTCTTCGCTTCGCCAGGTTTGTATGCTTCCTTACCAGCAATCATTTGAGCGTAGACATAGGGTTCACAACGGTGCAGGTCGCTCAATTCCTCACGGTTGGATGGATTGATGCGCAGGTAGTAATCAAAAGCCCGGTCACCTCTCCCCAAATGAGTCTCCGCAATCATGATCCAGGGGTTTGTGTGGCAAAATACACTTCCATTCTCCTTATACCCGGGAGGGTAGGAAGAAATTTCACCTAAATTCAGATAGTATTGTTGATAAGCTGGGTTCAATAATACAATGCCGTGCTCAAATGCAAGTTTTTCTTTTACTGAATCTAATGCTTTCATAGCTTTTCCATCCTCAAGACCCACACCTGCCATGACACAGATCCCCTGTGGTTCAATGAAGATTTTTCCTTCCTCACATAGCTCAGATCCGATGGGTTGACCAAAATGATCGTATGCCCGACGGAACCACGAACCATCCCAACCTGCCGTTTCAATGGCTGATTCCATTTTTTCTCTTAAGCCAGTAAATCGATTGCGTTTCGGAATTTTCCCTAATTTTTCCATGATTGATTCTATCTCTTTGGAAGCCATTACATATAACCCGGCAATAAAAACGCTCTCTGCGACTTTCCCATCTTTGTTAGTTGTCGTCTGAAAAGACTGTCCTGGTTTATCAGAAAAACAATTGAGGTTCAGACAATCATTCCAATCTGCTCTCCCAATCAAGGGTAGTTCATTTGGCCCAAGACGATTAATTGTATATTCCATGGATCTGTGTAAATGATCCAATAAGGGTTTTTCACTTCCAGGTTTATTATCATAAGGAACCATTTCATCGAGAATAGACCAATCACCTGTTTCCTTTAAATAAGTAGATATAGCCAGCACCAGCCACAATGGATCATCATTAAAATCACCACCGATATCATTGTTTCCTAATTTTGTTAAAGGTTGATATTGGTGATAAGCGCCACCTGTTGGAAGCTGGGTAGCTGCCAGATCAAGAAGACGCTCTCTTGCTCTTTCTGGAATCAAATGCATGAATCCCAATAAATCCTGGGTGGAATCACGAAAACCCATCCCGCGTCCAATGCCTGATTCAAAGTAGGATGCAGAGCGCGAGAAGTTAAAAGTAATCATCATTTGATAGGCATTCCAGATATTCACCATTCGATTTGTGTGAATATCTGGCGTATCTACCTTTAACTTATTGAGTAATTTATCCCAGTGCAAAGCCAAATTAGAATAAGATATTTTTACCTGGTCGGAATTCAAGTATTTTTCTATTAGTGGTAACACTGTTTTTTTGTTAATTGTTTGGGAACCCTGGGGATCAAATTTATCTTCTACGGGATTCTCATGATATCCCAGGAGGAATATGATCTTTCGAGATTCACCTGGTTGTAAAGTGATATCCACTTGATGGGAACCGATCGGTTGCCAACCATGTGCAATGGATTGGTGGGCTTTTCCACTTTCAACAACTTGTGGTGAATCCCATCCTCTGTATGCTCCTAGAAACTCTTCTCTTTGGGTATCAAATCCGGAAATTAGTTCGGAACAGGCAAAATATGCAAAGTGGTTGCGTCGTTCGCGGTATTCTGATTTATGATAAATCACATTATCCAAAACTTCGACCTCACCAATTGAATAATTTCTTTGATAATTATTGGCGTCATCGACTGCATCCCAAAGGGAAAATTCCACCAACGAAAAGATGGAAAGGTCGGCGGTCTTATCTCGTTTATTGGTAACTTGAAATTCCCAAATTTCAAGATTTTCACCGAGGGGTACAAAATATTTAGTCTGTGCTTCAATATCATTTTTTGAAGATTTAATAATTGAATAACCCAGTCCATGTCTACATTCATACCCATCAAGCACAGTTTTCGTTGGTTGCCAGGTTGGTGACCAGAACTCAGAATTTGCTGGCTGATTGTCACGAATGTAAATATATCTACCACCTTCATCAAGAGGTACATTATTGTATCGATAACGGGTAATTCTTCTCAAGCGTGCATCTTTGTAAAATGAATATCCACCTGCTGTGTTGGAAATGATGCCAAAGTAATTTTCAGATCCCAGGAAATTTATCCAGGGTAAGGGTGTATCAGGTCGAGTGATCACATATTCCAATTGTTCATCATCAAAATATCCAAATTGCATGTAAATACCTCTCTTTATTACTACCTAAAAATACAGTTTGAATCAAACCTTGAAATATCGATCCGTACTTCAGGTCAAGTCAATTTTAAAAATGAATTCTACAAAAAACTATTCTTTAACTGCACCCATTGAGATACCATTTACAATATATCTTGAGAACAAGAAGTAAATGATAATGATAGGGATCACGGAGGCAGCTAACCCAAGATAAATAGCGCCATATTCATGTCGATAAACATCACCACGTAATGTTTGAACCAACATGGGAAGTGTATATTTATCTCTTGAGGTAATCAAAATATAAGCATTGAAGAAATTGTTCCATGCTGCTACAAAGGTGAAAATACCCAGAGTGAATGCACCCGGAATAGCTATTGGGAACATAATTCGGTGAAAAATACCTAATTCACTGGCACCATCAATCCTGCCAGCATCAATCAAATCCTGAATCATGATTGATTCAAGATATTGTTTAGAGAAGAATACCGCGCCCGCGGAAGCAATACTGGGTAATATCAACGATAAATAATTATCTGTCAGTCCGAACCTCGACATATATTGGTAAAAACCAATAATTGATAGTTGCATCGGGATCATAACCAGTACAAGAATTGAATTGTAAAGAAATTTCTTACCCTTAAAATCATAGCCAACAATTCCATAAGCCGTCAGCATTGAAAAATAAACAGTGATGACGGTCGTGGCGGCGGCAATCGTGAAACTGTTCAGAAATCCCTGTGGTAAATTCAGTCCTTTGCTTAATAAAATTTTGTAATTACTCAGAGTATATTGACTTGGTAAAAGACTGATTCCCTGTTGAATTTCAAGGGTGGAACGGGTGGCATTCACAAGCAACAACCATACTGGTAGTAAAGTAACTATCAGCAGGACTGCCAGGAAAAGGTAGATGAAAAATCTTAAGATATTAGTGGAAAGTCTGTAATTTTTTATCATCGTTTATCTCCTAACCACTCTTTCCTTTGAAATCATCATGTTTTTCGCGCAGAAGATAAAATATTAATAATGCGACGAAAGTGGTCATAATGAAAACCATCACTCCAATCGTAGAAGCAGCGCCAATGTGACCCTGACTGCTGCGGAATCTCATGTACATCATAATATTGTTTGTCAGGATCGCATTCGCAGGACTTCCTCTACCATCAGTCAATAACATTGGAATGTCAAACATCTGCATCCCACCAACCAGTGAGGTAACTAAAATATAGATCATGACTGGTTTGATCAGAGGTAGTGTGATATATCTGAACATCTTCCAGCTGCCTGCGCCGTCAATGACTGCTGCTTCATAAAGCGAAATGGATATCGATGTCATTGCGGCCATTAATAGAATGGTAGTCTGTCCGTACCACATCCACCACTGTATGAAAACGACGATTGCTCTGGTAATTTCCTTATTACGAAGGAAGTCAATTGCTTCTGGAATTAAATCAGATCTTACCAGAAATTGATTTACAGGCCCATAAAATGAGAATAGACTGAAATATAAAGCAGCAATCGCGGCTGGCATCAATAGGTTGGGCATATAAAATAACATACGCCAAATACCACCCGCTTTAATTTTTAAACGCACATCTGTGAACCATACAGCCAGGAGCATCGCGATACCCAATTGAGGGATAAAATTCATGATCCACAATTCCCAGGTGTTCGTGACAGCTGTTAAAAACGTTTTGTCCTGAAAAAGACGCTCAAAATTCTTCAAGCCAATAAAATTTGAATCAGCTTTCATCAATGTGGCATCCGTAAAGCTCAAGCTTAAGGTATTGTACACCGGGTATAAACCGAATAGTAAAAAGCCAATGACGAACGGGGCAACAAACAAATAGCCGTGATTTATTTTTCTAATTTTATTATGAACCATGGTCAGTCCCTCGGAAATGAGTCAGTGTATTAAATATACACTGACTCATTTTTGAATACTAGTAATTTATTTAGGGAATGATCAGATCAGGAAACTCGTTGCGGACTGCGTCCTTCCAGAGTGACCACATCTCATCCAATGTGATTGTTCCTTCAAGATAGGAATTTAAAGGATCATTCAATGCGCGCTGGATTGCGTCATCAGAACCCTGGAAAAGTCTCGCTGAAACATTTGGTGCAGCTTCTGCGAAACCACCGTAGGAGTTCTGTCCACCCAGGAATTTGCTCATTTCTGAATCATCAAATGAAGATGTGATTTTTCTTACTACGACCTGACTGCCAACAAAGTCACCAGGTGCCTGGTATTGTCCTTCAGGTACGGCAGGATCAATTGCTTTGAGATATTCATTGGTATAAACACCGGTTGCCCAATTGGTCAAGTTTTCTTCATCTAAAGTACAGAAGCGAATGAATTCTTTTGCCAGATCCATCTTGGTGGTTTCTTTCATCACACCTAACCAGGTTCCACCCCATTGATAAGGAAGTGGTCCAGTGATGACAGCCCAATCACCAACTGTTGTACTGGTACCATCGGCAGAAGTTGCATTGGGTGCCAAAACATAGGGAAGACCCCAGGTAGGCAGGAAGTATGAGAAGATCTTTTTGGGATTGCCAGCAGCATCAGTCAGGGTATCATTCATCCCCGCAAACCAACCTTCTTGCCATTGGGTTGCACGGGCTTCATAACCATTGTCGCGGAAAATCTTGACTGTTTCAACCATTTTATCAACCATAGGATCCACAGTCAAAGTGCCATCGACTACCCAGGGTTGTTCACGATTTGCATAGAAGAGATTCATGAAGTCACCGTTGGAGGCAACCATATATGTATTGCCACCAGATTTTTCTTTTACGACTTCGGCTGCAGCAATGTATTTATCCATATCACTCAGGATTTCCTGCATTTCAACCGGATCATCTGTGCCAAAATATTCTTTGGCCAGACTTCTTCGATAGAATAAAGCACCTGGGGTTGCCTGATAGGCATAGGCTTTGGTGACACCTTCATGAGTGCCAACATCGGTGACAAATGGATATACTTCTAATTCTTCTGCATAGACCATTAAATCGCCTATATCAGCCAGGAAATCACTTTCAACATAGCTTTTCACAAATGCTGACTCAAGAGCAACTACATCCGGAACATCAGCGGTACCAAGTGTAGCCATTAATTTGGTCTGATATTCGCCATTGGTCATTGGGATCATCGTGTAAACGACATCCACATCTGGATGTAATTTTTCAAAAGCAATAGCCATGGTCATAATTTCATTGGTAAAAATGTGCGTGTCTGTGATTTATTAAAGACGATGAGTTTCTAAAGAAATTATAATTTCGGATTGCCCGGATTACTATAGATCCAAATAATATACATTTCTGTTCCGGTT